>VYME01000106.1_pt1 | contig 39361 bp, 37 predicted proteins | sample 5115281 | NCBI WGS metagenome assembly VYME01 (sample SAMN12291780, study PRJNA351875) | freshwater metagenome | isolation source: freshwater lake | place: USA: Michigan, Wintergreen Lake | collected 2013-08-08
GATCGCCGTCGTGGCCAAGGAAATCGCGCGCGATTTCCTTGGCCACGACGGCGATCTCAAGTCCGACGCTGATTTGCTGCTGCGCGAGACCATGCGCTGCCGCGACATATTGGCGCGCCTGGCCGCCAAGCCCGAAGGCGGCGGGCCCGAAGGCAACCCGTTTCCGCGCCCTCCGTTACCCGTGCTGTTGCGCGAGATCGCTGATCGCTACGCGCGCGGCGTGCCGGTCGAACTCGATCAGGATTTCGCGGACGGGCGGGAGCCGCCGATCGCGCGCACGCCGGAAATCGTGCAAGCGCTCGGAACGCTTGTGGAAAACGCCGCGACGTTTGCCCAGAACAAGATCGAGGTTTTCGCATGGTCCGACGAGGAATTCGTCGGGGTGGAAATCGAGGACGACGGGCCGGGCTTCGCGCCGGAGATTTTGGCGCGGCTGGGCGAGCCTTACGTCTCCACCCGCGTGGGCGACGGCGAGCACATGGGATTGGGCGTCTTCATCGCAAGCACCTTGCTTTCGCGCACGGGGGGTACTGTATCCTGGGGCAATCGCGACGAAGGCGGTGCGCGCGTTTCGGTGCGCTGGCCCAAGGCGCGTTTCGGTTAGGAAAGAACGATGGATACGCAAGCCCCGACGGCCGGCGCCGCCACCCGAAAACTGCTGATCGTCGAGGACGACGAAGCCTTCCGCTTGCGTCTGGCGCGCGCGATGGAACGGCGCGGCTATGCGGTCACGATGGCCGAATCGATCGCGGCGGCGGACGCCGCCTTGGCGGGCGGCTATGCGCCCGAATGCGCGGTCGTCGATCTGAAATTGGGCGACGGCTCGGGGCTCGACCTCGTGCCGCGCATCCGTGCGGCCGCCCCCGATTCTCGCGTCGTGATCCTCACCGGCTACGGCAATATCGCGACCTCGGTCGCGGCGATCAAAGCCGGGGCGGTCGATTACATTCCCAAACCCGCCGACGCCGACGTGATCGACGCGGCGTTGAACGCGGGCGACCGCGCCTTGCCGCAGCCGCCCGAGCACCCGATGTCGGCCGATCGCGTGCGCTGGGAGCATATCCAGCGCGTGTTCGAGCAATGCGAGCGGAACGTTTCCGAGACGGCGCGGCGTCTCAATATGCATCGCCGCACGCTACAGCGCATTCTGGCCAAGCACGCCCCGCGCGAGACCGCGTAACCGCGAATAACGGCGGTTGCGGCGCGTTGTACTTCCGGCCATTTTCGCCGGAGTCATGCTGTTGTCCGTATTCCGTATCGCCGCCGTAACGCTTGCGGCGCTGTTTCTTGCTTTGGCGCTGCGCCCCGAAGCCGCCTTGATCGGCACGCCGATCGCGGAGGACGGCTGGTACGCGCTGACCGTCGCGCGCAACGTGGCGCTCGACCGCGGGATTACGATCGATGGCCTGACCTGGACCAACGGCTTCCAGCCTTTGTTCACCTTCGTCGCGGCGGCGGGATTCGCGCTTGCGGGCGGCGACACGATCCTGGGTTTGCGCGTCTTCTTCGTGCTCGCGGCGCTGGTGCATATCGCGGGCGCGTTGCTGGTGGCCCATCTGGCGCAAAACTATGCCGGCAAGGACGACCGCATCGCCGGTCCGCTTGCGGCGTTGGGTTATCTCGCCGCGATCAAAGCCTATAACGATTTCTATACCGGGCTCGAAACCGGGCTGCAGCTCGCGCTTTACGCCGCCATCTGGGCGTTGCATCGGCGCGAGTGGCGCGGGCGCTGGCCGCGCGAAGCGTTGCTGGGCGCGGCGCTGGGCTTGGTCGTGCTGACTCGCATCGACGCGGCGGTGTTCGTCGCCGCCTTGTGCGTCGACGAATTGCGCCGCGGTTGGCGCGCCGGATTGTCCGACGCGATCCGCCGCTGTTTCGTGGTCGGGAGCGCGGCGGTGATCGTGTCCTCGCCCTGGTGGCTCTACAACGCGCTTGTCTTCGGCCATCCGATGCCGACATCCGGCTTCGCGCAGCAGGAAATGCTCGTCTCGATGGATCGCGCGCTCAGCGCGTTGTGGGCGCTCGCCAGCGTGGCGATGCCGTGGATATTCGCCGGCGCCCACGAGGATCGCTGGGCCGAGATCGCGCGCGTCGCCGCCCTCGCCGCGCTGGGCCTTCTGGCGTGGCGCAAGAAATGGCGGCCTGCGGGCGATCTCGGCTTTCCCGGGGTGTTGCTCGCCGCCTACGCCGCCCTCGTTTTCTACTACTGGCTCACCTTCTTCGCGGATTGGTTCTACATCCGCTATTTCGCGCCGTTGTCGCTGCTCGCCTTCGTGTTCGCGCCGGTGATTCTTACCCGCGCGGCGCCCAAAGCGGCGCCCGCAATTGGCGCCGCCGCCGCCACGGTCATGGCGCTGCTGCTGCTGCTCGCCTGGAAGAATTGGACGCCGTTCGGCGCCTCGGCCCATCACACCCAAGTCGAACTGGTCGACGAATTCGTGGCGCCGGGCGACCTGGTCGCGGCTGGGCAATCGGGCACGCTCGGCTTCCTGCGCGATGGGGTCGTCAATATCGACGGCAAAGTGAATCCCGAAGCGCTCGCATGGCGCGGGCAGATGTGGAACTACCTCGACAAGCTCGGCATCGGATGGTTCGCCGATTCGACATGGTATGTCGAAACCTATCTCGGGATGGCGCCCGAAAAGGTCGGCTGGAAGCTGGTCGCGTCGCGCGGCGATTTCCGGCTTTATCGCCGGATCGAGGATTAGCTCAGCTTTTCGCGCCGACCGCCGCGATCGCGCGGTTGGTCTTCAGCAGCGCATCGAAATAGCCGATCGTCTTCTTCAGGCCTTCGTCGAGCTGGATCTTGGGCTGCCAGCCCAGGATCTTCTGCGCCTTGTCGATGATCGGCTTGCGCTGCATCGGGTCGTCCGCCGGCAGCGGGCGCTGCACGAGCTTCGACTTCGCTCCCGTCAGGTCGATCACGCGCTCGGCCAATTGCTTGATCGTGAACTCGACCGGGTTGCCCAGATTGATCGGGCCCGTGACACTGTCCGGGCTTTCCATGAGGCGCACGAAGCCTTCGATCAGATCGTCGACGTAGCAGAAGCTGCGCGTCTGCGCGCCGTCGCCGTAGATCGTGATGTCCTGGCCCTTGAGCGCCTGGACGATGAAGTTCGACACCACGCGCCCGTCGTTCGGGTGCATGCGCGGGCCGTAGGTGTTGAAGATGCGCGCGACCTTGATCTTCACGCCGTGCTGGCGGTGATAGTCGAAGAACAGCGTCTCGGCGCAGCGCTTGCCCTCGTCGTAGCAGGCGCGCGGGCCGATCGGGTTGACGTTGCCGCGATACTCCTCGGGCTGCGGATGCACTTCCGGATCGCCGTACACTTCCGACGTCGAGGCCTGGAATATCTTCGCCTTCACGCGCTTGGCGAGGCCCAGCATGTTGATGGCGCCGTGGACCGAGGTCTTGGTCGTCTGCACCGGATCGAATTGGTAGTGGATGGGCGAGGCCGGGCAGGCGAGGTTGTAGATCTCGTCGACCTCCAGATAGAGCGGGAAGGTCACGTCGTGGCGCAGCACCTCGAAATGCGGGTTGCCGAACAGATGCGCGATATTGTCCTTCGTGCCGGTGAAGTAGTTGTCGACGCACAGCACGTCGTGCCCGGCGGCGACCAGCCGTTCGGACAAATGCGAGCCGAGGAAACCGGCGCCGCCGGTGATCAGGATACGCTTGCGCAAGGCCATGTTCGGGAACCTTCGGATAAATCGCCCGCGTCCAGGTATCAGGACCGGGCTTGACGTACAACGTCTTCGACGATCAGGAATTCCCGGCTGCTGCCGTGAAGCACAGCCGCACCCAGCCGGAAATGGCGGTAAACGCCCAGATCGATCCCGATCCGATGCGGAAAATCCTGGGGTTCCTTGAAGATCGTATGGCCGTGGACGACCACAGCGCCGGGATCGAATTCCGCGGCCAGGAAGGCGTCGCGGATCCACATCAAGTCCAGCGGCGACTGGGCGTCCAGCGGGATGCCGGGGCGCACGCCGGCATGGGCGAAGAAATAGCCGCCGATCCGGTGGTGGCTTTTGAGGGCGCGCAGCTGCGCTATTCCCCTCTCGCCCAAGGCCCGGACCAGCGCGTCGCGCTGCTCGGCCGGGGTCCAATACCGGTCGATCCGGTAGCTTTCCATCGTCTCCAGGCCGCCATTGCGGAACCACAAATCGGGCTCGCGCGCTCCGTCGACGAAGTCGAGCATCAAGGCTTCGTGATTGCCCATCAAATCGGCGCGTTCCCAGCCCGGCCAGTCGCGGGCGAGAAGGTCGAGCACGCCCCGGGAATCGGGGCCGCGATCGACGTAGTCGCCCAGATGGATCAGAACGCGCCGCGTGGCGTCGCGTTTCGCCGCGTCGTCGCGGATGCGCGCGTGCAGCATATCCAGGATGTCGGCATAGCCATGCACGTCGCCGACGGCGTAGATGACGGTGTCGTCGGGGAGCATGTCAGTTCTCGATCGCCGCGCGGATCAAAGCGACGTGCTTTTCCAGATGCGGCGGCACGGATGCGCCGTCGCGCACCGCGCGTACCAGTTCCGGGATCGGCCCGTCCAAACGCGCGTGATCCATGATCTCGCCTGGGAAGGCGCCGACGGGCCCGTCGACCTGCAAGGATGGCGGCAAGGCGGCGGGACCGAGCTTGACCAGCATCGCCGCCATCGCCGCACGCTCCACATCCGGCCCGCCGATTCCGTGCGCGGCCGCCAAAGCGGTGACGCGGGCCGAGGCGCGGCGGGCCATCGCGGCCGAGCGCGGGTCGCGCTTGGCGGCGAGATTCATCAGGGTGCGGGCGAGGCGCCTTACCGTTTCCTCCGGGTCCGGGGCGGCACCCGACGCGTTGGCGGCGAAGGGCACACCCGATTCCGGCTTCCTGACACCGGCGACGGCCGGGCGCAAAGGCTGCCGGCGGACGATACGGATTTCCTCGGTTCCGCTCTCGGCGGCGGCTTTGGCCTCGGCGCGCGCCATCAGCCGCAAGCGCAAAGCCTGGCCGACGGCCAAGCCCAGCGCGATCAGCAGACCCCAAACCAGGAGCGGAGCATCGCTTTCCGGAAGCATGACTCGGGAAGCCTACACCCCTCCCGCCCGTTCTGTCCCGAGACGACGCTTTCGGGAACCGGAGATTTGCCCTATGCTCGCGCCCGCTTCGCACCTCCCGATACTCGGGCAACATATTGTTATGAAACGTAAAAATGCCGTCGTCGCGGCCGATCTGCAAACCCTCGTGCTGGGGGCGTTGCGGGCGGCCGATCTGGTTGCGGTCGCCATGGCGGCGATCGTCGCCTATTGGGCGCGCCACGATTCCTGGTCGCTGCCCGATCTCTATCTGATCGCCGTACTCGCCGCGGTGATCCTGGCCGCGAATTTCTTCCAGCTTGCGAAGCTTTACGTCTTCGCGAATCTGTCGCGCCTCGCCAGCCAGTTCGGCAAGATCGCGATGGCGTGGACGGCGGTGATGGCAAGCTTGATCGCGCTCGCCTACTTCACGCAGACCTCGGTCGCGTTCAGCCGCGCCTTCATGATCGGCTGGTTCACGCTGGGTTTCGGCGCGTTGATTCTAGTGCGTCTGCTGCTGCTGCTCCAGCTCGACAAATGGCGCGTCGACGGGCGTCTCGCGCAGAATGTCGCGGTGATCGGGGCGGGGGAGATGGGCCGCGCGTTTTTGAAGCATCTCGCGGACGTCGACACGCATGAATACCGGATCATCGGCGTGTTCGACGATCGCAAGGACCGGCTGCCGTCCGAACTCGAAGGCCACAAGATCGCGGGCACGGTCGACGATCTGATCGCCCATTCCAAGACCGGGGCGGTCGACGCGATCATCGTCGCGATGCCCTGGCAGGCCTCGTCCGATCTGCAGGAGCTGATCAAGAAGCTCAAGACCGTGCCGGTCGACGTGAAGCTCTGCCCCGATTACATCGGCACCTATCTGCCCGCGCGCGGCTTCCACGCCATCGCGGGCATTCCGATGCTGTCGGTGCTCGAACGCCCGCTCTCGGGCTGGAGCCTGGTGCTGAAGGCGCTCGAGGATCGCGTGCTGGGCGCGATCCTGCTGGTGCTGTTGTCGCCGGTGCTGGCGCTGGTGGCGCTGGCGATCCGGCTCGACAGCCCGGGCCCGATCCTGTTCCGCCAGCCGCGCTACGGCTTCGCGAACAATCCGATCGTCGTCTACAAATTCCGCTCGATGTATCACGGCCGGGTCGAGGCGCCGCACGTGCCCCAGGCGACGCGCGACGATCCGCGCGTGACGCGCGTGGGCCGTTTCCTGCGCAAGACCTCGCTCGACGAATTGCCGCAGCTTTTGAACGTGCTGAAGGGCGACATGTCGCTGGTAGGGCCGCGCCCGCACGCGGTCGCGCATAACGAGCAATACGCCAAGATCATCGACGATTACCTCGCGCGCCATCGCGTGAAGCCGGGCATCACCGGCTGGGCGCAGGTCAACGGCTTGCGCGGCGAGACCGACACGCCCGAGAAGATGCGCCGGCGCGTGCAGTTCGACCTTTACTACATCGACAATTGGTCGCTGATCTTCGATCTGAAGATCCTGGCGCTGACGCCGATCGCCGTGCTCGGCAAGGAAAACGCTTACTGATCTGTCAGCGATCGTGGGGCCGCAATTGGGCGTGCCGCGCGCGCGTTTCCGGCATTGGATAGCGAGCGCAACAAGAGTCCAAAATTTTCCCAGGTTGTGCAAATATCCACCAAAGAACCCTTGGTGGAGGACGGCGCGTGGCGGAAGATGTTAAGATGCCTTCCATGAGCAGGCATGAGTTTTCCGTTTCCTATTTGGGAAAAAATCGCGCCGATGATCATTCAATCGATGTTCAGACGCTAGCCCCTGCGCTGCTTGCTTTCGGGCGACTTTTGCGAGAAGCAAACAGTGAGTTCAACGGCAAGAAATCGACCGCGAAAGTGCTGGTCGTCTCGGACTTTGAGCACAAATGCTTCAATATAAATTTTGAGCTTGTTGTAAGTCTTTATGAGCAGGTCAAGTTGCTTCTGGCGACGGATCAGATGCAATCAGCAAAGAACGTGCTGGAGTGGATCGGAATAGTTGCCGCGCCACCGACAGCTATTGCCGGTACATATCTTGGCTATCTGAAATGGCGGCGCGGTCGGAAAGTGGAATCCGTGACGCCGCTTATTGATTCGGATAAGGCTGGCATCGTTGAAGTGCGCGTGGAAGGCGACAGAAACGCCGTTCACATTCATCAGACGATTTATAAGTTGTCGGAGAACCCGAAAGCCTTGCGGGCGACACGAGATGCATTTTTGCCTCTTGGCCAGGACGGCTTTGATAAAGTTCAATTAAAAAATAACGATCAAGTAACAGATGAAATAACGGACCACGATGTCGAGAATATTGTCGCCTCTTGCAATGTCGGCTTAGAGGAAGCGCAAGAAACTGAGCCTGAGATAGAGGTGACTCCAGCGTGGTTAAGCGTCTATTCGCCTGTCTATGACGAAAGTGCGCCTAGATGGCGGTTCAAGCTCGGAAAAGATGTGATCTACGCCGATATTTCGGAGACCAACATTGCGCATGAAGCGTTGGAACGGGGCGGCGCGATGGTAGAGGACGCCTACCAAGTAAGACTGGAAATCACGACCGTCGTTGATGCAAGCGGCAAACGTGCTGAGCCTTTATATAAGGTTCTGGAAGTCGTCCGATTCATCCCGGCACCACCATCACCGAAGCAAACCGGCTTATTTAATAGGCCCTAGCTGCTCTCTGGGAAATGAAGATTCATGCCCCCGATAGCAATAGGCTTTAGAGAATTAATACGCCGCGTCAGCGCTCCGCGACGATCTTGTAGAGCCGTCCGGCGACCGGCGCTTCGCCTTCGCGCATCCCGTTGATGATGCGGAAGCGCTCGCGCTCGAACCCGTCATTCGCCGTCATGCGGCGTGCGAGCGAGTCGAAGCTGTCGCCGGCGGCGGCGCGTACCAAGCGGATGCGCAACGGCTCGGCCGCTTGCGCTTCCTGCGCGGTCAACGAGCGCACCGAATATGTCGTGCGCCGAAAGGCCTCCTGTTCGCGGGCCATCACCTGCGGCGGGGCGAGGAACAGGATGCGGAAATACGTGCCGTCCGGCATGCGGATCGCGACCAGCCGTGCGTCGACGGCGCCGTTCTGACCGCGCAGCCGTGTAACGCCGGTCGCGGCTTGCATCCCGTTGACCGTGATGCGCTCCACGCCCGAAAGTTGCGCGCCGCGCGCCCATTCGCCGGTCAAGAAGGTCGCGGGATCGGCCGCGCGGCCGCGGCGGATGTCGAAGGTGATCTGCGCGCCGTCGGGACCGGTGGCGCGCACCGCGTCCTGGCTGTCGCTCAACCGGTATTTCTCGGGCGCTTCGAAGCGGAAGCGCAGCTTGGGATGGGTGAAGGTCCGGCCTTTCACGAAGCCCGACTCCGCGTCGCCGCCCACCGCCATGCCCTCGATCGCGGCGTAGTATTCCTCGACGTTCTCGCGCGGATTAGCGACCGCTTGCAGCCCTTGCGCGCGCGCGGCGGCCAGCGCCTCGCGCACGCGGTCGGCGGTGCGCGGATGGGTCTGCATCATCGAGAATTGGTCGGCCTCGTCGGGCGAGCGCCCGGCGATCTGCATTTCCAGCCGCGCCCCCTGGCCGAGCTTGGCCAGCATGTCGGCCGCTTCCTCGGGATTGTAGCCGACCAGCGACATGTAGCGAACGCCCAGCTTGTCGGCCTCGAACTCCTGATCGCGCGAATAGGAGGCGAGCACCGTGCCCGCGATGGCGCCCGACGCCTGGCCCGCGAGATTGCCCGCCTGGCTGGAGCCGGTGAGCACCGCCACGCCGATCGAGAAGATCGTGGCGCCGATATTCGCGGCGGTCGTTTGGGCCATGCGCTCGGCCGTATGGCGCGCGGTGACGTGGCCGATTTCGTGGCCGAGAACGGAGGCGAGTTCCGCCTCGCTGCCCATCAACGCCAACAATCCGCGCGTGATGTAGATATAGCCGCCGGGCAGCGCGAAGGCGTTGTAGATGTCCGAATTCAACACCGTGAAGGTGAATTTGAGATCGGAGAGTTCCGACCGGCGCGCCAATTCCTCGCCCACGCGCTGCACATAGGCGGCGAGGCGCGGATTGTCGTAGGCGCCGCCGAAAGCCTCCAGCACCTTCGGGTGCTCGTCGGCGCCGATCTTGGCTTCGTCGGCCGCCGACATGGTGACGAATTGCGAGCGCCCCGTCGCCTGGTTTTGCGCGCAAGCGCCCAGCGTCAGGGCCGAAAGGGCGAGGGCGGACGCGGCCAGCGCGCCGCGAAGGCGGGACATCGGAATCATGCGGAACGGACTCTGCGGCGGTCCAGGCTTGCGCGTCAACGTCCCGCCTGTGCCTTGACCCCGCGGGGATCGGGGGCGCAAAGTGCCGCGTCATGCCAGCTCCCGACGCGACCGCGCGCACCGATCTTTTTCCGCCCATCGACCCCTATGGCACGGGGTTTCTGCGGCTGGACGACCGCCATTCGATGTATTGGGAGCAAAGCGGCAATCCCCGCGGCGTTCCGGTGATCTTTCTGCATGGCGGGCCGGGGGCGGGGGCCACGCAAGCCCATCGCCGGTTTTTCGACCCTTACCACTACCGGATCGTGGTTTTTGATCAGCGCGGCGCGGGGCGTTCGACGCCGCACGGCGCGATCGAGGACAACACGACGCCGAATCTGGTCGCCGATATCGAGCGGCTGCGCCTGCATCTGGGGATCGATCGTTGGCACGTTTTCGGCGGCTCGTGGGGGTCGACGCTGGCGCTCGCCTACGCGCAGACCCACCCCGAACGCGTGCGCTCGCTGACGCTGCGCGGGATATTCCTGGGCCGCAAATCGGAGCTCGATTGGTTCCTTTACGGTATCGGCAACGTCTTTCCGGAAGCGTGGCAAGCCTTCGCCGGTCATCTGCCGGCCGAGGAACGCGCCGATCTTCTCGGCAACTATTGGCGCCGCTTGATCGATCCGGACCCTGCGATCCATCTCGCCGCCGCGCGGGCGTGGAGCGCCTATGAGGGCGCGTGCTCGACGCTGCTGCCGAGCCCCGAAACCGTGCAGGCTTTCTCCGAAGACCGCATGGCGCTGGGGCTGGCGCGGATCGAAGCGCATTATTTCCGCAACAATCTGTTCATGGCGGAGAGCGCGCTGATCGACGGCGTACCGCGCATGCGCCATATCCCCGGCACGATCGTGCAGGGGCGCTACGACATGGTGTGCCCGATCGTCAGCGCCGATCTGCTGGCGAAGGCCTGGCCCGAAGCGCGCTATCACATCGTCGCCGATGCCGGCCATTCGGCGATGGAGCCGGGCATTCGCGCCCAGCTCGTCGCCGCGATGGAAAGGGCCAAGCGGCTGTGAGCGGACCCGCGATGATCGAATTGATGATCGAGACGTGGCGCGTGCCCGGCATCAAGCCCCATTACTTGTGGAGCGTGTGGGAGGATGGCAAGCGCTCGGCCCTTTCCCGGCCGCATGCTTCGCTCGATATCGCCGAGACCGACGGTATCGATTATGTGCGGCGCAATTTCGGCCGCGATCCCGACCGGGTGACGCCGATATGACCGCGACTGCCGCCACGCCTTCGCCCGTGCCCGCCCGCGACGTCGCGGTGATCGGCACCGTGGGGCTCGTCCACTCGACCAGCCATCTGTTCCAGTTCGCGTTGCCGCCGATGTTCCCGCTGCTGAAGGCGGAGTTCGGCGTCGACTACACCGCTTTGGCGCTGGTCATCTCGACTTTCTACGTCGCGTCGGGCGTCGGTCAGGCGTTCGTGGGCATCGTCGTGGATCGCTACGGCGGCCGCGCGACGCTTGCCTGCGGGACGACCGCCCTGTCGGTCGGAATCGGCGGCATGGCCTTCGCGACCGATTTCTGGATGCTGTTTCCGCTGGCCTTGCTCGGGGGAGCGGGAAACTCCGTGTTCCACCCGGCCGATTTCTCGATCCTGTCGAGCCGCGTGTCGCCCCATCTCACGGGCCGCGCCTTCGCGATCCACGCCTTCGGCGGCACGCTGGGTTTCGCGGCCGCGCCCGTGCTGCTCTCGACGCTGGGCTTCGCCTTCGGCTGGCGCACGGCGTTGATGCTCGCTCTCGTCTACGGCCTCGCCCAAGCGCTGATCGTCTGGCAGGCGAAGGATCTGCTGGGGGCGGGCCCGCAGGGCGGCGCCCCTTCGCGCAAGGAAAGCCCGCGCGAAGTGCTGGCCGGATTCGGCCGGTTGATGACGATGCCCGCCTTGCTCGCGGCTTTCGCCTATCTGTCGATGACCTCGATGGCCGGCGGCGCGGTGCAGTCCTTCGGCGCCGCAACGCTGTCGCTGCTCTATTCGGTCGACTACCAGACCGCGACGGTCGCGGTGGCGCTCTATCTGGGCGGTCAGGCGATCGGCATTCTCGCCGGCGGGTTCCTGGCGGACGCGACGGACCGCCACGAGCTCGTCGCGGGGGTGGGGCTGGTGATCGCGGGGGCGTTCATCCTTGCCATCCTGCTGCCCGATCGCCCGTATTTCTTCGCCGAAGCCTGCTTCGCGCTGGCGGGGGTCGCGGGCGGCGTCACGGCCGCGTCGCGCGATCTGCTGGTCAAGAAGGTCGCACCGGCCGGTGCGATGGGCCGGACCTTCGGTCTCGTCTATTCGGGCTTCGATATCGGCCTGCTGATCGGCCCCTTCGTCGCGGGCGTGCTGCTCGATATGGGCAAGCCGACGCTCGTACCCGTCGCGATCGCGCTGGTGTTCTGCTCGACCTTCCTGGTGATCCGGGCGGTCGACGCGTTCGGCCGCGCCAATCAGGCGGCTAAGGCGAAAGCGGCCGCTGCGGCGGCGCAATGAAGCGCGTTGCCGCCGCGCTTCTGGTGCTGGCCGCGTTTGCCGCACCGGCGGCGGCGCAGCATAAGCCGGTGGCGCTGCCCACGGTCAGCGTGCGCACCGGCGATCTCGACACGATTCTGACGGAGCGCGCGTTCCGCCTGATCGTGCCCTACAGCAAAACCCATTTCTTCATCGACAAGGGCCGCGAGATGGGCGTGGCGGCGGAATTCGGGCGCGAGTTCGAAGCCTGGCTCAACAAGCGCCGCGCCAAGAAGGGCCTGCCGATCCGCGTCGTATTCGTGCCCACGCCGCGCGATAAACTGTTTTCGGCGCTGCTGAGCGGCCGGGGCGACGCGGTCGCCGCCAATCTCACGATCACCGAGAAGCGCGCCGAGATCGTCGATTTCGCGCGGCCGTGGCTGACCGGCGTCGACGAGATCCTCGTCACGGGTCCGGCGGCGCCCGTAAATCCCGCCGGGCTCGACGATCTTTCGGGTCGCGAATTGCCGGTGCGCGAAGGAACCAGCTATCTCGAGCATATCGAGGCGGTCAACGCCGGCTTCGCCAAGCGCGGCTTGGCGCCGATCAAGATCGTCAAACTGTCGGCGCGGCTGCAGACCGAGGACGTGTTGCAGATGGTCGCCGCCGGCTTGCTGCCCTGGGCCATCGCGGACTCGCATATCGCCGGGTTCTGGGCGCGCGCCGACAAGAAGCTGACCAAGCGGCCCGACATCGTTTTCAATGCGAATGGCGAAATCGCCTGGGCGATCCGTCCCGATTCGCCGCTCCTGAAGGCGGAACTCGACGAATTCTTCGCCGCGCGCAAGCAGGGCACCGCCTTCGGCGCCACGATTCTGCGTCGCTACTATGGCGGAAACGCGACGGTGCGCAACGCCGCCGCCGCGGCCGACACCGCGCGGTTCGAAGCGATGGTCGACAGTTTCCGGCGCCATGCCGGTGCCGCGAATTTCGATTTTCTGCTGCTGGCGGCGCAGGGCTATCAGGAATCGCGGCTCGACCAGACGCAGGTCAGTCCGCGCGGGGCGGTGGGCGTCATGCAGTTGCTGCCCAGCACGGCCGAAGCCCCGCCCATCGCGATCAAGGGCGTCGCGCACGACGTCGATCTTAACATCAAAGCGGGGGCGGAGGTCATGGCGCTGCTGCGCAAACGCTACGTCAACGATCCCGAGATCGACGAAGTCGACCGTACGCTGATGACCTTCGCGGCCTACAACGCCGGACCCGGCAATCTGCGGAAGTTCCGCCGCCGCGCCGCGCAAATGGGCCTCGACCCGAATGTCTGGTTCGACAATGTCGAGGTCGCGGCCGCGCGCATCGTGGGCGCCGAGACGGTCCATTACGTCGGCAATATCTATAAATACTATGTGGCCTACCGCCTCGCCCTGCAGCAGGCGGAGGAACGGCCGGGCCGTGCGCCGCGCCTGACGCCCGCAGCCAACTAGGCGGCGTTTTGGGGGCTGTGCTATAAGCGCGGCCGCGTGGCCTTGGTCCCCGTAGCTCAGCAGGATAGAGCGGCAGTTTCCTAAACTGTAGGTCGGAGGTTCGATTCCTCTCGGGGACGCCATTCTCGCGCGAAACGACGTGTCGTGCGGCGAACGGTTTCATATTCTCCGAATGACGCGAGGCACGCTTTAAGCGCCTGACTTCGAGTGCGCGAGACCCGGGGCAGGCCACAATGGCTCAGCCACGCCGAAGAACAAACCTCGTTTGCGCATGTAATTCGTCCGGGGTGCGCTGGACGGGATCCAGCAGAAGTGCGTCGATATCGGCGCCCAGTCGGCGCACGATCCCGTCGCTCGCAAGCCGCGGATCGCCTTTGAAGTAAAGCTGCGTGGTCAGTCCGGAACCCTGCTGCGGGACGATCTTCACGTGAAGATGCCTTGGGCGCGACCCGTAAACGCCGGGAAGGATCGTCCGAAAGTTGAAGCGCCCCGCCTCGTCCGTAATCGCTTCCCCATAAGACTGGAAGTCGCGGTCCCGATCGGCGGCCCCGGAATCGTTCGGATGCATGTAGATGCCGCGATGATCCGTTTGCCATATCTCGATGCGGGCGGACTGGATCGGCGCGTTGCGTTCATCCACGAGGCGGCCGGACAGGACCAAGATTTTCCCCTGCGCAGATCCGCCGTTTCCCACGCGGGTAAGATCGTTGTCGCGATCCGCAAGCTTGCGTGTCGGGTAGTACGGCCCCTCGGGCTGTCGGGGCGTGAGTTTCAGCGGTGCCGATTCGTCGGCGTCCGTCGAATTCCGCAGCATCTGCGCCAAGGCGGCACCGGGAAGAAACAGCAGGGCCAGGGCGAGTGCCCGGCTCTTCAATTCGGCTCTCATACGATGGCTCCAAACTAAACGATTTCAACGGCCATCCTTGTCGGGGATGTCGGGCGGTTAGGCTCCTCGCGAAGCGGTCGCGACGCCGACCGCCTTTCGAATCGATTGCGATAGGGGATATGGGATATTGCTTCTGAAATTAAAGCGCACACACAAATGTTAGTATGCGGGGGTGCGCCGCACATGATCAGCACCTAAGCACAAGCGCTTTCCGACCGCCGGGAATCGGGTAACTTGCTGGCGACCAAGTGCCCCGCACGCCGGTTCCCCCGACATCTGACGAGCCGCTGGCGTATTTTGGCGATGATTGCGCTTGCGACGGGCTCGCGCCGATTTGCGGACTTGAGGCGCAAAGTGGGCGGGGTCAGCGAACGGATGCTGAGCCTCACGCTTAAGGAACTCGAAGCTGCCGGCTTCGTGCTGCGCACCGCCCATGCCGTCGTGCCGCCGCACGTGGATTACGAGTTAACCGGCCTGGGCCAAAGCGCGGTAAAGCACATTGTCGCTTTGGCGACATGGGTCGAGTCCGCCTTGCCGGAGATATTGCCAAGGCAAGCGATCGCCCGAAGGGCCGGCAAAGCCGCATCGGCGGTTCCTCGGCCCGCGACGAAACTCGCTCGCTAACGCGAATTGGCCAGATCGGAGCAGGTATCGCTCGTCGAGCGGGGGGCATCGCGACTTGCCGAAAAGGATGTCGTGCCGTGACGCGCCGGTCGTGTGAATATCGAAAAAACGCACAATAATAAGAGGTTGGAACCCGAGACCGGGTGACCTGAGGCGCAGTCACACCTAGCTTCCGAACGTCCTGACCGGCATCCCCGATCACACGCCACATTCTGCGAATTTCGGCACCGTTCGTTATTAGAGCGTCGAGCGCGGAATTGACGGCCGTTGTGTGGTTGCGCCGTGGTTTCGCGGTCGGCCGGCGCGTGTTCATTCGAACGATGGTGCCGTACTCGGGCGCGGTGCCACTATCGATTCGGCTACGGTGCCAGCACGATCTTCATGATGTCGTCCAACAACCTGATGCGGATGTCCGCATCGGCGCCGGTCGAGGCGTATCCCACATTGCCGCCCGCCCAAACGTTCGTGCGTTGCCGCAACGGTCCAAGGAAGATGCCGTGCGCCGCGCGCTCGTAGAACCACACTTGAACGTCGGCACCCCGCTGCTGCAGTCGGTCAAGCCAGTCGCCAGGGCTTTCGGTCAGGCCGTTCGCGCCGTGTTGGGCATTGCAGCCGGCGGCATTACCGGGAGGACCGTCGAATTCGGCGACGTTCAGGGCGCATCTGTGCTTCCGCTGCCATCGCCAGTCGTCGGTGGTCTTGCCTCCGAAATTGTCCAGCCGGCCGAAGATCGCCCGCAACGGCACGCGCAGCTTGTCCGGAAGGCCGAGGCCCGCCCCCGCAAGACCCTCGGCAAAAGCCGCGCGGACGCTCGCGGGATCGGCGACGGCCGCGAGATTCGCGACGACATCCGCGCCGTTCGAAAGGCCGTAGAAATGGATACGCCGGGGATCTATCCGTCCGTCGGCCGCCGCCCAGCGATATGCGGAATGCGCGACCGTGTAGATCATGCGCTGCCTTGCTTCGTAGGTCATGTTGAGGACCCAGAACGACGCAGGCCGGTCAAAGCCGTTCATCACATATGCGTCGAAGCCAAGGACCGCCGCGCCCGCTTGATGGAAGGCGGCTAATGCGTTGGCGTTATCGCCGCCGCCGCCACCGCCATGCACGAGAATGACGAGCGGCGGCTTGTCCGCGGCGGCGGGAATACGCAGATCGACGGACCGATTGCACGGATCGAAGCCCGCCAGCGGCCCGCGGACCGTGTAAAGATCGGTCCGCGTTTCCACGAGCTGCGCTTCGCCGCCTTGGACCGGATCGCATCGCGCAATGGCCGCCGTCGTCCCGAGACCGAAATCGAGAATTGCCAGGACGAGAGAGGCAAGGAAAATCCACATGGCGTTTCCGCGAAGCGCGCGTCCAAGTGCGCGCGAATCGCGGCGCGCAATGCGCGCCGTGACCGCAGCCGGGCCGCGCCCTCGGCGGGATGGAAACCTACCTGCCAGCGACCCATTCATCGAAAAGCCTGTAAACGCGGTCCATGTAGTTTTCGCGCCAGCTGGTCAAAACGATGATCTTTTCGGAGACGGGTTCGATTCCCACGCGCTGGCCGCCGTATCCGACCCACCAGTAGGCGCCGTTCCGTACCCACGTTTGGAATCCGTAACCGGGAAACGACCTTCCGGCGCGCTTCGACGCGTTCGAAATCTGCTGCGAGGTGGCGTCCGCCATGAATCGACGCATGCAATCGCTGCCCAACTTGAGTTGGAAAATCGAAAACAGGCCGAGACGCGCCCAGTCGCGCGTTGTGGCACTTACGCCGGCGTTCGCGATTGCCATGCCGTCTTTGTCGAGCAGCCAGTATCCGGGCCTCTCGGCCCCGATCTTCCGCCAGATATGCCGCTCGAAACCGTCCAGAAACCCCCCCGCGCCTTCGGCGACAAACGCAAGGGCCATCGTATCGTTTGCTAGGTATCGGAACTCTGTTCCCGCTGCTACGTCGCGCGCCCCGAACCGCCGCATGACGGACAGAGCCGACACTCTGCCCGCACGCACGTCGACAAACTGCCCTTCATAGGAGTTGCCCGAAGACGAAGAGAGTGCCGCACCGCTGCTCATCGTCAGGAGGTTTCGGATTGTCGCCTCGCCATAGACCGTGCCGACCAGCGAGGGTGCGTAGGCCTGCGCCGAATCCTGGAGACTGGCGATCTTTCCCTCGCACAGCAGATTCCCGACCGTATACGCGGCGAGGCTCTTGCTCATCGACTGCGAGTGTTGCGCGGTCTCGCGCGCGGCGGGCGACCTGTATCCCTCGAACAGGATGCGCCCCCGCTCGACCAGGAGGAGGGATAGGGCGCCCTCGTTCTCGTTCAGAATCTTCGCCGCGCGATCGGAAGCCGCCCGCTGCAGCTTCGTTGGCGAGGTTTCGGGCGGCAATTCGCGCGGCACCGCGCTCGGCGGGAATACCCTATTCTTGAAATCCCGCGCGTTGCCGCCGCTCTCCCGGCGCGGATCAACCGTCGCCACAGCTTCGCCTTCGGCCCGAACCGCCGCGGCAGAAAGCGCGACAAACAGAACGGCAGCGAGAACCGTCGAGGTTTTCATGTTCAATCGAAACGCCGACTTGATCAACACTCGCATATCAACGCCGACGGCAGCTTACCCCACACTTAAACTCCTCGGCGAAGGATATCGGTTTCTTTGAATTCGCGAGCAGTACGAATACGCTAGGCATCCTTGGCTTTATGTCGAAGCGTCTCATTTGCGGTATTGCCGGAAGGCCACGCGGCTTCGCGCGCGATGCTTCAACCCTTGCGCCGTACGGTGCCTTCCAGCTTCGCCGCCGCCGCGATCGTGTTCGAGATCGTGCCGTATTTGCGGATGTTCTTGTGCAGCAATTCCAGCCGCTGGTCGGACTCGTCGGTATCGACGACGATATCGTAATCGATCTCGGTCATTTTCGGCGGGTTGTCCTGGCGCTTGCCGTGCAGCGCGATCTCCACCCCGCGCAATTCGAAGCGGATCATCGGCATGACCCGTTCGATTCCCTTCAACATGCAAGCGGCGATGGCGGCGAGCAGCAATTCGGCCGGATTGAACGCGTCGACGCGTCCCGATAGATCGGTGTCCAGAACGATGTCGGCCGATTTCGCGGTCGCGATGCCGCCATGCGCGTCGATCCGGCGCGCGGCAACCCGATATTCGAGCATCTGCTTTTCCTCCGGCGGCGGAATACTTTGCCGCAGAAGGGAATTCTAGGGCCGGCGGCGGCCGGCCGGAATGGGGCAGGGCGTCACAGCCGCACCTGCCCCCGCCTTTTACTTCCCGATCTTGTCTTGCGTCTTCGTTTCGAAGTCGCTGGCGTCGTGGCGTTCGCGCAATTGTTCCGACGGGTCGCCGCTCATCCGGTTAACCATGCGCCCGCGCTTCACCGGCGGGCGCCCCCAGATTGCTTCGGCCCAGCGCAGCACGTTCTTGTATTCGTGCGTCGACAGGAACGTCGCCGCGTCGCCGTATTGCCAGCCTTTGGCGAGGCCGCCATACCAGGGGAACACGGCGATATCGGCGATGGTGTATTCCGCGCCCGCGAGATAGGGCGTCTCCGCCAAGCGGCGGTCGAGCACGTCGAGCTGGCGCTTCGTCTCCATCGAGAAGCGATCGATCGCATATTCGATCTTGATCGGCGCGTACATGTAGAAATGGCCGAAGCCGCCGCCCAGATACGGGGCACTGCCCATCTGCCAGAACAGCCAGTTCATCGCCTCGGTGCGGCCCGCGATGTCCTTTGGCAGGAACGCGCCGAATTTCTCGGCGAGGTAAAGCAGGATCGAACCGGATTCGAACACACGGATCGGCTTCGGCCCGCTACGGTCGAGCAAGGCCGGAATCTTCGAATTCGGATTCACGCCCACGAAGCCGCTGCCGAATTGATCGCCTTCACCGATCTTGATCAGCCAGGCGTCGTACTCGGCCCCTTTGTGGCCGGCGGCGAGCAATTCCTCCAGCATGATCGTGACCTTCACGCCGTTGGGCGTGCCCAGCGAATAGAGCTGGAGCGGGTGCTTGCCGACCGGCAGTTCCTTGTCGTGTGTCGGCCCCGCGATCGGCCGGTTGATCGATGCGAAATGGCCGCCGCTCGGCTTGTTCCAGGTCCAGATCTTCGGGGGCGTATACTCGGTCATGCATCTCTCCGTTGGCGAAATCGGCCGCAGTCTACGCGGATGGTTCGTTGTTTTACCCGGGGAAGTGACGTCGCTTGCGCAAATCTTCAAGGCGCCGACGGTCCGTCTCGAAACACTTTTCCGCGCACCCGTGCGCCGCACGCAGCGCTGATTTGCGCGCGCGTCTGCTTTCTTCGCGAGCGCACGCATTTATGGCACATAGCGCCGACATTTGAAGACAGGAGTATGTTTCGTGAGCGCTTCCGCGAAGCTCAGGGCCCTCACGCCCCCCGCGATCGCCAAAGCCAAAGGCGGCACGCCGATCGTCTGTCTCACCGCCTACACCACCCCGGTGGCGAGATTGGTCGATGCGCATTGCGACCTCGTGCTGGTCGGCGACAGCGTGGGCATGGTGCTGCACGGCCTGCCATCGACGCTGGGCGTCACGATCGACATGATGATTCTGCACGGCAAGGCCGCGCGCCGCGGCGTGTCGCGGGCCTTGCTGGTCGTCGACTTGCCCTTCGGCAGCTACGAGGAAGGCCCCGATCAGGCTTTCCGCAACGCGGCGCGGGTGATGGCCGAAACGGGCTGCGGCGCGGTGAAGCTCGAAGGCGGCACGGCGATCGCGCCGACGATCGCCTTTCTGACGCTGCGCGGCATTCCGGTGATGGCGCATATCGGTTTGACGCCGCAATCCGTCAACGCGTTCGGCGGCTACGGCGTGCAAGGGCGCGGCGCCGACGGCGAGCGCATCCGGCGCGACGCGCAGGCGGTGGCCGAGGCGGGCGCTTTCGCGGTCGTGCTTGAAAAAGTCCCCGAGAGCCTGGCCGCGCGCATCACGCAGGATGTCGCGATCCCGACGATCGGGATCGGCGCTTCGGCCGCGTGCGACGGCCAGATCCTGGTCGTCGACGACATGCTCGGCGCCTTCGCGGATTTCCGTCCGAAATTCGTGAAACGCTATGCCGAACTCGGCGACGCGGCCGATCGGGCGATCGCCGCCTATGCCGCCGAAGTCCGCGCGCGCAAGTTTCCTGCCGCGGAACACGTCTTCGGCGACGCGCCGAAGGAGGGCGCCGCGTGAGCGTACCCGTCGTCCGCACGCTGGCCGACTTGCGCGCGACCGTCGCCGGTTGGCGCCGGCAAGGGGCGAAGATCGCCGCCGTGCCCACGATGGGCGCGCTGCACGAAGGCCATTTGAGTCTCGTGCGCGCGGCTTTGGCGCGGGCCGATCGCGTGATCGTCACGCTGTTCGTGAACCCGAAGCAGTTCAACTCGGCCGCCGATCTGGCCGCCTATCCGCGCACCGAGGATGCCGATGCCGCGATGTTGTCGCCGCTGGGCGCGCATATGCTCTACGCGCCGAATGCCGAGGAGATGTATCCCGGCGGCTTCGCGACGAACGTCGCCGTCGCGGGCGTCGGCGAAGGCCTGTGCGGCGCCTTCCGTCCTGGCCATTTCGACGGCGTGGCGACCGTCGTGGCGAAGCTCTTTCTGCAAACGCAAGCCGATTTCGCCTTTTTCGGCGAGAAGGATTTCCAGCAAGTTCTTGTCGTAAAACGCATGGCCAAGGATCTCGATATTCCGATCGAGATCGTGTCGTGCCCCACGGTGCGCGAGGCCGACGGGCTTGCCATGTCGTCGCGCAATGTCCGGCTTTCCGCCGCCGATCGGGCTTCCGCGCCGAAGCTCTTGCAAGCTTTGCGCGCTGCGGCGGCCCGGCTTAAGGCGGGCGAGGCGGCCGCGCCCGTATTGCGCGCCGCGACCGAAGCGATCGAAGAATCGGGGTTCGCGCGGGTCGAATACCTCGAACTGCGCGCGGCGGCCGATCTGATGCCGCTGACGCGCGCGGATACGCGAGCGCGCCTGCTCGTCGCCGCGTGGCTGGGTGGCGTGCGGCTCATCGACAATATCGAAGTGTAGCTTCCGCCGCGCCCCCTTACGGCAAGGCGGCGACGAAATCCTGCGAGTTCGATACCGCCCCGAACACGCCGCCCTGCATTTTCACCATCTTGATCGCGGCGTCGTGATTGCCGCGGTCGGTGGCGCCGCAGCAATCCTCCAGCAGCAGGCATTCGAAGCCGCGATCGTTCGCCTCGCGCATCGTCGTGTGAACGCACACGTCGGTCGTGATTCCCGACAGCACGATATTGCGAACACCGCGCTGGCGCAGAATCAGTTCCAAATCGGTCGCGCAGAAAGATCCTTTGCCCGGCTTGTCGACGATTGTCTCGCCCGGCAGCGGCGCCAGTTCGTCGATGATTTCCCAGCCCGGCTCGCCGCGCACGAGGATTTTGCCGCAGGGGCCCGGATCGCCGATTCCGGCGCCGATACGTTGCGAGCGCCAGCGTTTATTGGCGGGCAGATCGGAAAGGTCGGGCCGGTGCCCTTCGCGCGTATGGATGATCCAATAGCCTTTGGCCCGCATGGCGTCGAGAACGCGCTTGATCGGCGCGATGGGCGCGCGGGTCAGCGACAAATCGTAGCCCATCGCATCGACATAGCCGCCCTTGCCGCAGAAATCGGTCTGCATGTCGATCACGATCAGCGCGGTGTTTTTGGGCGACCACGCGCCGTCGAACGGCCAGGGATAGGGATCGGCTTGGATTGTGGGCATGGCGCGTCTCCGTAGGGGCGTGCCTAACCCAGCAAAGCGCGTGCCTACGCCTCGCCCGGGCCATTCGCCATGCGACGCCGTTCCTCGAGCTTGGCTTCGTACTGGTCCCTCAAAGCCGGTGCCAAAGGCGGTAATTGGGGGAGGCGCCCGACGGCCGCCGCTTCGTCTCGGTCGCCGCGGCCGCGTCCCGGGAACGGCGGCGTGGTCCGCCCGCACTCGCGTTCGATCCGGCAAAGCCCAGGGCATGCCGAAAGAGAGGCTCCCGATATAGCGTAACGATAGGCGCCTACGATCGATATCGAGCCGCCCCGGATTTGACGCATGTCATTTATGACGTTGCGAACCGGACTATGCTGGGGCCGCGTGAGAATCGGCGCGCCCAATCTTAAGGAGATCGGCGGTGACGAAATACACCTACACGCCAACAGGCCGGGAGCGGCATTTCGGCAAGGACGAGGTGATCGTCTCGAAGACCGACCCAAAAGGCAAGATCACCTACGGCAACGACGTGTTCGAACGCATGGCGGGCTATCGCGAGGCCGAGTATCTCGGCGCGCCGCATTCGATCTTGCGCCATCCGGACATGCCGCGCTGCGTGTTCAAACTGCTATGGGATCGCATTTCGGGCGGCGACGAAGTCTTCGCCTATGTGAAGAACATGGCGAAAGGCGGCGACCATTATTGGGTCTTCGCGCATGTCACGCCGACCTACGACGCGCAGAGCAAGATCGTATCGTATCATTCCAACCGCCGCTGTCCCGACCCGGCGCAGATCGCGAAGATCGAACCGATCTATAAAGAGTTGCTGGCGATCGAGGCGGCCAATGGCGGCAGCAAGGACGGCATGGCCAAGGCGGCGGTGCGACTGGGCGATATCCTGAAGGGGGCGGGGTTGAGCTATGATGAATTCATCTTCTCTGTCTGACGCAAGCGTCGCGTCGGGCGTATCGGCGGCGCTCTGCGTCGCGGCGACCGGCGCCGCGCTCTGGGATGGCGAAACGCTGATCGCCGGCCTGACGGGCGCGGCAACCCTTGCCGCCCTGATCGGGATTTACTTCGCCGCGAAGGGATGGCGGTTCGTCGACCGGCTGGAGGCGATCGCGATCGCCGGCGCCAGTGGCGACCTGGAGCCGCGGCTCGTGCGGATCGACGAGAAAGGCTCGCTCGGCCGAATCGCGCATGCGTTGAACGGGCTGCTCGACTCGACCGACGCGTTCGTGCGCGAAGCGGCGGCCGCGATGGATCACGCGCGTCAGGGTAAGTACTATCGCCGCGTATTGGCGCGCGGCATGAAAGGCAGTTTCCTGCGCGGCGCGGAAACGATCAACGCCGCCAACGCGGCGATGCGCCTGCGCCTGGAAAGCACGCGCACGATCGCCACCGAATTCCGCGCCCGCACCGGCGGTATCGTGGACACGGTCGGCGCTGCCGCGCACGATCTGCGCGAAGGGGCCGGCGGCATGGTCGGCGCCGCGCAGGATACGCAAAGCCGCGCGGTCGCCGTCAGCGCGGCGGCCGAACAAGCGTCGGGCAACGTCCAGACCGTCGCGGCGGCGGCGGAAGAGCTTTCCGCCTCGATCCGCGAGATTTCCACCCGCGTGGGCGAAGCGGCGGGGGTCGCGGCCGAGGCGGCCGCGCAAGCGCGTGCGGTCGACGCGACCGTCGCGTCGCTGGCGGCGGCGGCGCAGAAGATCGAGACGGTCGCCGGGCTCATCAACGGCATCGCGGGTCAGACCAATCTCCTGGCGCTCAACGCAACCATCGAAGCTGCGCGCGCGGGCGAGGCGGGTAAAGGCTTCGCGGTCGTCGCGTCGGAAGTGAAGAGTCTCGCCAACCAGACCGCGAACGCCACCGGCGAAATCGCGGGCGAAGTCGCAGAAATCCAGCGCGCGACCGCCGAGGCGGTCGCCGCGATCAGGGGCATTGCCGCGACGGTCGAGCGCGTCAACGGCGCCACCACGGCGATCGCGGGCGCGGTCGAGCAGCAGAACGCGGCGACCCAGGAAATCGCGCGCTCGGTCGCGGAGGCGTCGACCGGGACGGCGGCCGTGCGCGAAAACATGGGCACGGTCTCGCGGTCGGCCGACCTCGTGCACGGTTCGGCGAAATCGGTCCTCGACAAGGCGGTCGAGCTGGACGCGCATGCCGAGGCGCTGCGTCGCTCCGTCGCCGATTTCCTCGAAAAAGTGGTCTGACGCTCGACCTCCGGTCGTCAATTTATGGTTAATAGATCGGTGATAATATCCCCGGTCGATGGCCAACTCGGTCAATACGAACGTGGCGCTCCTCGGCGCGCTGGGTGCGATGAACGTCGCCCGGGCGCAGATCGACGGCGTCGAGAAACGTCTGCAGACCGGCTACCGCGTTTCCGACGCGGCGGACGACGCGGCCGTTTTCGCCGTCGCCCAGCAGGCGCGCTTCGACGTTAAGGCCTGGGACGAGGTGATGCGCGCCCAGGGCCGCGCGCGCGGCGCCGTCACCACGGCGCTCGAAGGCCTCACGAACATCTCCGATCTGCTCAACCGGCTCGAAGCGGTGGTCGTCGCCCATGCCGGGGCCGGTGCCCAGCAGCAGGCCATCTACGCCAACGATGCCGACGCGATCCTGCGCCAGATCGACGCCATGGCCAACGGCGCCACGTTCGACGGTGCCAATTTGCTCACCCGGGCCGATATCGGCTCGTCGTCCGATCCGGCCGTCACAAGCGTGGCGCTGGGCGCGCCGCAAAGCTCCGCGGGCGGGTTCGGAATCAGCACCCAGACTTTCGCGCTGCCCTTGGGCACGCCCGGCACGGTCGTGCTGCGCTACGACATGTACGGCGCGCCCGACGGCGCGGCCTTGAACTATAACGGGGCCACCGTTGCGACGACCGGCGGTCTCGTTTCCGGTCAGGGCGTGCTGACCTTCAATTTCGCCGGCGGCGCTCCGGCCAGCATCGATGTCGAGATGAACGGCGGCTCCGTCGGCACGGCGTGGACTTTCACGCTCGAATTCGTCACCCCGACGATGACGGCCGCGCCGACGGATCAGCCCGAAGGCAGTTTCAAAGTCATCGCCGACATCCAAGGCGGCCAGACCTCGATCCGCTCGGTCAATGCCACCAGCACCGGCATCGGTCTCGATCCGTGGTCGATCTCGCCGGCGCAAACCGCGCTATTGGCGGTGCGCACGGCACGCGAGCGCGTGGCCGCGCATCTGGGCTATTTCGCCGAGCGTACGCGCACGCTCGACAGCGTGGCGGAGCGCGCGCGCAGCATCATGGACGCGACGATCACGGGTCTCGGGGCGCTGGTCGATGCGGATATCGGCAAGTCCCAGGCGCAGGCTTTGGCCGCGCGCGCAAAGCTCGAACTCGCGATCAACTCGGTCGGCATCGCCAATCAAAGCCAGCGAGCGATCCTCGGCTTCCTCGAGCGCATTTAACGGCTCAGCGACCATTCCTCGTCGGCCGGGAAGTAATGGGCGACGAAGCGATAGGTGCTTTTCAGAAGCATCTCCAGCGAACGGCTGCGCCCGTCGGCGAGCTCGTTCTTCCAGGCCGCGATGATCGGATCCCACAACAGCAAACGCACATGCAACTGGTCGCGCGTCTCGCGGATGAAGTCGACGATCTGGTCGGTCTTGCGCGCGACCGCTTTGATCTCCGCCGCCTGGCCGTCGGCGTTGTAGAACAGGCCGCGATACTCCTCGACCGGCTTGCGGATCAGGATGCGTACCCGGTAAATTTCTTCGCCTAGCGCGCCGGCCTTGCGATAGGCCTTGGCAGCTTTGGCGAGTTTCTCGACGATCGAGTTCACCTGCGCATAGCGGTCGCGCAGACCCTCGATATAGGCGAATTCACGCGCCACGCGTTCGAACTTCGCCTTGTACTGCGCGTTCTGGTCTGCCGGTACGCCCAGCGCCGCGAGAAGGCGCATGTGCTCGGAATCGAGTTTTTCTTTGAAGCCGGGCTCGCTCAGCCGCGCGCTCAAACCGCCTTGCACCAGTGCATGATCGAGATCGCCGCCGTCCTGCGCCAGCAGCGCCGCGACGATGCGGCCGCGCGCGCGGTCCTTGTGGAACGGGTCGACCTTCCACGACGCGCTACCGTCGAGAATCTCGTTGGGTATGGAATCGCCCGGCGCGATCTCGTTGACGAAAGCGAGACTGCGCGCCGCGAGCGCCACGAGCCGCTTGTCGTCCTCGGTCATGTCCGGGAACATTTTCTGTAAAATGGTGATCGATAAGAAGGCGCGATGCTCGCCGAGCTCGATCGACAGGCCTTGCTCCAGCTTGTCCGGCTCGCGCACGAACTTGCAATTCGGCAAGGCGAATATCTTATGGTCGAAGATGAAGTGGGTCGACTTGCCGCCTTCTTTGGGGGCGGCGATATCCCCCGGCGGCGCGGACGAATCCGCCGCCGCTGCCGACTCGGCGCCTTCCTCGGGGGCGGACGGATCCTGAATCATTGCCGCTAAGTTAGCGTTTGCCCTTCGTTATTCCCAGACTTGATCGCAGACTTCCGCGATGCAGCATCGGACGGTATAGGGGCCGTCGGGGGATTTATGCGATGATGCGTCGACTCGGAGTCGCGATCGGATGACCCAAGCCCCGCCCGAACCGAAACCCTCTGCCGCGATCGATCCCGACGGCGAACGGCGCAAGCTCGAAGGCTTCGGAGCGGAAATTTTGCTGTCGTTTGTCGAGCGCGTGATCGCCAAGCATGACGGGCAGGACACGCTCGGCCTGCGCCGCGAAGCGCGCGAAATCGTGACCGGCGGCAATCTCACGAAAATCGCGGGACTCGCGGCCAACGCGTTCGAGAATCAACGCCGCCAGGCGGTGCTGCGTAAATTGCGCCGCGACGCGTTCGGCCGGCTGGTGTGTAAACCGCTGTCGCCGTTGTTCGAGGACGGATCGGTCAGCCGCGAACTCGTACACGGAATCCGCGCTTTCGTGCGCATGCTGATCGGCAAGGAGCAGGAATTCGCCTTGTCGATGGCCGCGCAAGCGACCTGGAAGCAGATGCAGATCGACAATCCGGACGTCACCTGGAAGCAATTCTACGCGCATCCGGACATGCGCGCGATCTGGTGGCGCATTCTGGTGACGCTGCCCGCCGCCTTCCGGCAGTTCGAATCGCGGCTCGGGCGTATGGTTCTTGTGCTGAACACGCGCGCGGGCGACGTGGCGCTGGCCGGCAATGCCTATGTCCATACGCATCATACGCAAACGGTCGATCTGGCGACCGAAAGCGAGGCGCTGGCGATCTTGCGGGCCTGGGTGAAGACCGGCCTCAATCTCGACGCGGAGGAGAAGCGGCTGTTCGCCGCGGCGACCGGCCACACGCCGGATTTCGACGCGCTGGCCGAGCGTCTCGATCTCGATTTGCCGATGAAGACGGAATGATGCGAAAGCACCCGCTTGCCCCCGGTGGCGGAGTTGAAGGCGCCCCTGTAAACTCGATTTCATGGATAACTGGCGCGAAATGACGCGCGGCGCGCTCGACGCCGCCTACAACAACGGTGCCGCCGTCCCCAATTCGCAGGAATTGCTGGCGGTCTGGCGTGCGCGCAGTGCGGCGTTCCGCGCCGGCCACGAAGGCGCCGTGCTCGACGTCGCCTACGGCCCGCACGAGCGCCAAGCGGTCGATTTCTATCCCTGCGGCAAGACGGGCGCGCCCGCCTTGCTGCTGATCCACGGCGGTTATTGGCAGATCTCCGCCCATACCCGAGCGACCTTCGCCGCTTTGGCGCAAGGTCCGCTGACACGCGGAATCGATGTGGGCTTCGCGGGCTACGTTCTCGCGCCCGAGGCGAGTTTGCGCGACATCGTCGGTCAGATCCGCGCTTCGATCGATACGTTCGACGGCTTGCTCGCGAAAGCCGGATCGGACCGCACGCGGATTTGCGCCGCCGGCTGGTCGGCGGGCGGGCATCTCGCCGTCAGCGCGCTCGACCATCCCAAATTGACGTCGGCGCTGGCGATCAGCGGCATTTTCGATTTGGAGCCGCTGCGCCACAGTTATATCAACGAAAAGCTCGGCCTTGGCGCAGCGGATGCCGCCGCGTTGTCGCCGATGTCCGATCCGGCCGCGTCGCGCAAACCCGTTGCGCTCGCCGTCGGCGGGAACGAGCTGCCGGAGTTGATCCGCCAGTCGCGCGATTACGCCGCCGCGCGCGAGAAGGCCGGCGCGCCCGTCACGCTCGACGTCATCGCGGGCCGCGATCACTTCACCATCGTCGACGAAGTCGCCGCCCCCGACGGCGTCATCACGAGCAGGATCGCGGCGCTGCTAGCCTAGCGTGAACGCCTCATGGACGGCGGATTTGACGCCGCCGCCCATCTGCGGGCCGCCGCCGGCCATATGGATCGCGTCGCCCAGCACGGCCGTGCCCACGCCGTGGCGCGGCGTCAGCATCGGCGCGAACTGCTCCCAGTTGTCGGTCTGGAAATCGTAGGCTTCGTTCTGGCCGAATACCTTGTTGGTGCCTTCGCCGCCCATGCAGAACATCTTGCCGCGATACACCACCGTGCCGTGGCCCGACCGCCCGGTCGGGATCGGGTTGCGGAACCGCCAGCGATCCTCCTTGGGATCGTAGGTGTGGTGCAGGTTGGAGTTGGTGTGGAACGTGTCCACGCGTCCGCCGACCAGATGGATAAGGCCGTTATGCGCGACGATGCCGACATGGTCGCGGCCGGTGGGGAATCGCGCCGCTTCGCGGTAGCGATCCTCCTTGATGTCGTAGATCAGATGCCAATCGACCGATTTGCGCGTCTCTTGGGTGTTGCCGACCGCGCCGCCGACGAGATGGATATTGTCGCCGACGGTCACGGCGCCGATCGCGCCCGACGCGGTCGGCAGCGGACGCAACTTCACCCAGCGATCGTCGCCCGGCGTCCAGACGAAAACGTCCTCGTGCGGAAAGCGATTCTGTTCGATGAATCCGCCGAAGGCGTAAAGCTTGCCGCCATGCGTGGTGATCCCCACGTGATTCGCGCCGCGCGGCAGCTTGGCGGCTTCGCTCCATGCGTTCTTCGCCGGATCGAACACGTGGTGATAGGGCATGTCGAAGCGCTGCTCGGCATAGCCGCCGACCAGATGCAGCTTGCCGTCCAATGCCGCGGCCCAGGCCATCTCGGTGCGCGGCAAGGGCAGCGGCGGCTTTGCCGTCCATTTTCCTTGCTGCGCGGCTTTCGGCGCGGGACTGTCATAGACCGCGTGTTCGAGGGCCAGCGGCGGCAAATCGATCCGGCCCGGCTGGTTCATCCGCTCGAACATCTGGCCGTGATGGGGATGCTGCGCCAGCGCCGGCGCGGCGAGGGCTGCACCGGCCACGGAAAGCGCCGCGCGGCGGGAAATCGTCTTCATCGGGGTCTTCCTCTCGGTTTTTCTCAGGCCGTCTCGCGGCTCAGTTTGTTGACCATCGCGAATCCGAAGGTCTCGAAACCTTGGACCGCCATCAGAAACGCGCCTTGGCCGCCGATCACGTTGGCGCGAAAATACTCGTCGAGCCCGCCCGGCGGATGCGTGTGATGCGGATTCCACGGCATCGGCTCGGCCGCCATGATGACCAGCGCGTTGATCGTGACGCCGGTCGCCACGACCTGATCGCGCGCGATATCGGGCATCATGCCCGAAGTGTTGGTGCCGTCGCCGGAGACGTCCAGCGTGCGTCGTTCGGCGGGGAAGGGACAGCGCCGGAATTCGCCCAGAGAATACGCGATCGCTTCGCCCAATGCCGTCTGCGCGCCGAAGGGGCGGGGTACGGCCACGAGCTTGGCGCCGAAATCTTCGGCGGCCGCGGCGGAATCGATGCGCGTCCAATCGACGATCGTCTGCTGCGAGCGTATGCCCGACCATTCGTAATAGGTGGCGGCGACGGCGCGAAAGCGTCCGCCGGTCATCACTTTCACGACGCGCGGATCGGCGATCGCCGTGGCGTAGCCCTGGCGTTGCAGCGCGAATTCCTCCTGGTCGATCGAGCGGGAGATATCCGCCGCGAGCACCAGCTGCAGATCGACGGGGCCCGACGCGGCGGCGCGGCGCGACGGCCAGATCGTCGCGGCGGCGAGGCCTGCTGCGATCGTATGGCGGCGTGTGAGCTTCTTCGACGACATCGGCGCAACTCCGGCAGAGGTACGGACGCGGCGGCAACGCAACTGCGCGAAGCCTTGCATGGACCGGGCCGGATTGTCGCGCTGTTTTCGGTTTCACGGCGATGGCAAACTGCGGTCATGCGCGATTGCGATTGGGCCCCGAAAATCACCGCCGGGTATGTCGAGCGTCCCGGCGCCCGTGTCTACTACGAAGTCGCTGGCGACGGGCCGCCGGTCGTGTTCCTGCATGGGCTGGGCGGCAATCATCTCTCCTGGTGGCGTCAGGTTCCCGAATTCGCCCGGCGGCACAAGGTCGTGACCTTGGCCGCGCGCGGCTTCGCGCCGTCCACCGCGGCGACGCTGCCGCCCGATCCGGCCGATTTCGCGGGCGATCTGGAAGCGGTACTCGACCATTTGGGGATCGCGCAGGCGGCGCTCGTCGCCCAATCGATGGGCGGCTGGGCCGCCGTCGAAATGGCGCTGGCGCGCCCGGCGCGCGTCGCCGCCTTGGTGCTGGCCGCGACATCGGGCACGTTCGATATGCGTCGCCTCGATCCGCCCGGGTTCGATGCGTGGTCGGCGAAAGCGGCGCAAACGCGCGACGAGCTGCGCGCCGCCGCGATCCACCCCGCCGCCGGCAAGCGTTTCGCCGCCGCCGCGCCGGCCCTGCATCATCTCTACAAGTCGATCGATGCGCTTGCCGGAACGGGCGGGCTCGACAAGGAAGCGTTGCGCGCGCGGCTCCAACGCTGGCGCGATCCCGCCGACGCCGCCGGTATCGCGTGCCCCGTTCTGCTCGCGATGGGCTCGGAGGACGTGGTGTTTCCGTCGTTCCTGGCCCCCGCCTTGGCGCGCAGAATCCCGAACGCACGCGAAGTCATGTTCGGCGGGGCCGGGCACTCGGCCTATTTCGAAATCGCGGACGCGTTCAACGTTGCCGTCGCTGCCTTCCTGCACGAAAACGGCTGGAAATGAAAACGCCGGGGTCGGTGCCCCGGCGTTTCGTTTCGGCTGAATGCGGTCGGCGTTAGGGCGCCAGCCACACGCCGGCCAAATCCTGGCCCAGCAGATGCGACGGCGTGATGTCCCAGCCGCGCACATTGCCGGCCAGCGGTACGATCCTGGTGAACCAGAACAGCGGCACCGTGTAGCCCATATCGAACAGATGGATTTCGAAATCCCGGACCAGCGCTTTGCGCTTGGCGGCGTCGGTTTCGCGCTCCTGCTGGTCGAAGATTTCGTCCAGGCGCCGGTCGAGATGGCGCGACACGTTGAAGCCCGGAACGCGGTCGAAGGAAATGAACCGGCGCAGCTGGAAGTTCGGCTCGTCCGCGAACTCGGTCGTGAAGTCGAGCATCACCTGGAAGGCGCCCGACGTGCGCGCGCCGAAATAGGTCGCGCGCTCGGCTTGGCGCTGCTCGGCCGTGACGCCGATCTGGCGCCACTGGTCGATCAGCCACACGGCCACGGTCGGGAAGGGCGGCAGCGACATCGACATGATCTCGAGCTTCAGGTTGGGCACGCCCGCTTCCTGCAACAGACGCCTGGCTTCCGCGCGCGCCTTCGCCATATCGGCGGTCGGCGTCATGCCCGGATACTTCGTCAGGTCGCCGCGCGCGGGCGCGTATTCGTAGCCCGGGCGCAGCAACGTGCCCGTCGCCTTCACCTGACTGACGCGCGACAAGGCCGCTTCCGCGCCGAAGCGATCCAGCGCCATCGACAGCGCGCGGCGCACGCGCACGTCGTCGAACGGCTTCTGTTCGACGTTGAACGACAGGATCAGGCCGGACAGCCAGTTGGCTTCTTGGAACGTCACCTTCGGGCCCGCGACGCGCGCCTTTTCGGCCGGGCTGATGCCGCGGAACTCCGCCATCACCTGGCCGCCTTGGATGGCGTTGAGCATGGTGGCCCCCGACATCACGACGGCGCGGAATCCGTCGAGATAGGGCTGGCCCTGCCGGAAATAGTCGTCGAAGCGCGTGCCGGTCCAATGCGAACCGGGTACGCGCTCGCCGAAGCGGAACGCGCCCGAACCCATCACTTCCTTTTCGGGATAGCGCGGATCCTGGGCGAGCTTGGCGGCCGAGTAGATGCAGTTGAAGGGCGCGGCCAGATACGTCATGAAGGCCGGGTTCGGGTTGTTGAGCTTGAACACGACCGTATCGGGCGAGGGCGCTTCGACCGAGGCGACGTCCTGGAAATGATCGCGGCGCGCCGAGCGTCCGCCCTGCGGCGGAGTCTTGATGCGATCGAAGCTCGCTTTCACGTCGGCCGAAGTCAGGGCCGAACCGTCGTGGAACTTGATCGGCTGGACCAGACGGAACGTGTAGGTTTTGCCGTCGGGCGAGATCGTCCATTCGCGCGCCGTGTCGCCGACGATCTTGGGATAGTTCTTCGGATCGAACTTCACCAAGGTCGAATAATGCGGCGCCAAGTGGTGGATCACCGCGAAGTTCGTCGCGGCGTGGCAATCGGTCGTGTCCGGCTCGCCGCCGACCGCGAAAATGAAGGTGCCGCCGCGCCTGGGCTGCTCCTGGGCCCCCGCCTGCGGAACCGTCATCGGCAGCGTCGCCAGCGCGGCCAGGGCCGCGCCGGCCAGAATTCGCTTCAACATGTTTCTCTCCCCCGAACGTCTTGTTCGTTGAGGGCAGAGATTAACGAAGCGCGCTCAGCTGTTCCAGCCCGGATGAGGCCGCCAGAGATAAGGCGTTTCGATGCGCGAAACCTCGTCCGCCGTCAGCGGCGGCATGTCGGCCGCCGCAGCCGCGTCGTCGAGCTGCTCTAGCTTCGTCGCCCCGATGATCGGCGCTGCCATATAGGGCTTCGACCACAGCCACAGCAGCGCCACCTGCGTGGGCTTGGCGCCGCGCGCTTTGGCGATATCCTTGATCGCGTCGACGATCGCCCAGTCGCAGTCGCGATAGGTTTCGGGCTTGGCGTTCGCGTCGTTGTTCGCGCGCTCGGTTTCGCCGCCGCCGCCCTTGATGCGGTTACCCGCCAGGAAGCCGCGCGCCAGCGGCGAATAGGGGATGAGGCCGACGCCCTGCTCGGCGCACAGCGCGTTCATCTCGCGCTCTTCCTCGCGCTGGATCGCGTTGTGCAGATTCTGCATCGCGATCGGCCGGGCGTAGCCGCGTGCGTCGGCAATGGCGATCATTTGCGCAAATTTATAGGCCGGCATCGTCGAGCCGCCGATATAGCGGACTTTGCCCGCGCGCACGAGTCCGTCGAGGGTCGCCATCACTTCTTCGAGCGGCGTGGCGGCGTCCAGGCGATGCACCTGATAGACGTCGATATGGTCGGTCTGCAGACGCTTCAGCTGCGCGTCGAGCGAGGCGACGAGATGTTTGCGTCCCAGGCCCACGGCGTTCGGTGCCGTTCCCATTTTCAAGCCGACCTTGGTCGAAATCACGAGCTCGTCGCGGGGGACGAGGCCGACCAGCTTCTCGCCCATGATCGTTTCCGATGCGCCGAGGTTGTAGGCGTCGGCCGTGTCGAAGAAATTGATCCCGCGATCGAGCGCGCGCCGGAAGAAGGGGGCCGATTCCGCCGCCCCGAACGCCGCCCAAGCGCGCCGTCCGGCGGCCCCCCAGGAATTGCCGCCGAGGCAGACGCGGCTGACCATCAAGCCCGAACGGCCGAGCGGGACGTATTTCATCGGGAACGCTCCGGAGAATCGAAGATTCCATGACTCGTGCCCGAAAATCGCAAATTTCACAAGGGCTTCGGCTGCAGCGTTGGGTCTTGCGCAGTGCGGCATTCGTCGCCATATAAACGTCACCAGCAAAGGAACGGTCATGGCGGGTTGGACTCTCGACGATATCGATTGGGCGGCGTTTCGTGCGGATCGGGTCGATCCCGATCTGCTCGCGGTCGCCAAAGCCGCGGCCCTCGTCGAGCACAACGGCGCCGACTACGCCGTCTATCTCAACAACGTGTTCGCCGGCGACGACGCGATCCGCCCGGCCGTCGATGCCTGGGCGGTCGAGGAGATCCAGCACGGCAAGGCGCTCGCCAAATGGGCGATGCTCGCCGACCCCGCCTGGGATTTCGACGCGTCGTTCAAGCGCTTCACCGATGGCTACAAACTGCCCTTGGATGCGACCGCCTCCGTACGCGGTAGTCGGGCGGGCGAGTTGATTGCGCGCTGTATCGTCGAGACGGGCACAAGCTCCTATTACACGGCGTTGGCCGAGGCGTCGGACGAGCCGGTCTTCGCGCAAATCTGCCGCAAGATCGCGGCCGACGAGTTCCGCCACTACAAGCTCTTCTACGATCACATGCAGCGTTACCTGGAACGCGACAAGATCGGCCGGATGAAGCGCGTTTGGACCGGGCTGGGACGGATCGCGGAATCCGAGGATGACGAGCTTTCTTACGCCTACTACGCGGCGAATATGTGGCCCGAGCCTTACGACCGCGCGCTCGCCGCGCGCGCCTATGCGCGCCGGGCCTATTCGGTCTATCGCCGCAAGCATATCGATCGCGGTATCGCGATGGTGCTGAAGGCCGTGGGGCTGCCCGCCACCGGGGCGTTGCAGCGGCCGATCGCGGCGCTGGCGACGGCCTTTATGAACCGCCGGGCGGCGTCGCTCGCGCGCGCGGGCGCTTGAAGCCGCTGTCACAAGCGTGTAACCGAAGGCGGGTAATCGGGGCGCGGTTCTAACCCCGAAACCGGGAGCCCGTCGCCTATGTTCCGCCAATCCCTTTTTGCCGCCGCAATGGCGGCGTTCGCCATCCTTCCGGCCGCCGCCCAAGCGCCGTCGGGCAAGCTTGTGCTCTACACCTCGCAGCCGCAAGCCGACGCGCAAGCGACGATCGATGCGTTCCGGAAAGTGCATCCCGGCGTCGAAGTCAGCTTCACGCGCGACGGCACGACGCAGCTGATGAACCGTCTGCAGGCCGAATTCGTCGCCGGCAACCCGCAGCCCGACGTGCTTCTGATCGCGGACGCGATGACGATGGAGTCGTTGAAGGCCGAGAACCGCTTGCTGGCCTATCCCCAGGCGAAGACCGACGGGCTGCCGGCCGGCAGCTTCGACGCGGCCAAAACCTATTTCGGCACGAAGCTGATCACGACCGGCATCGTCTACAACAAAGCGGCGCCGATGAAGCCGGAAAGCTGGGCCGATCTGGCCAAACCCGAAGCGCGCGGGCAGGTCGTGATGCCCTCGCCGCTGTTCTCGGGGGCCGCCGCCATCCATATGGGTGCGGTCGTGCGCCAGCCGGATCTCGGCTGGAAATGGTACGAATCGCTGAAGGCCAACGGCGCCCAGGCCGCCCGCGGCAACCCCGCCGTGCTCGAAGCGGTCGCCGGCGGTCAGAAGCTCTACGGCGTCATCGTCGACTTCATGGCGATCAACGCCAACAAGAGGGGCTCGCCCGTCGAATTTGTGTTCCCGCGCGACGGATCGACCTTCGTGACCGAGCCGGTTGCCATTCTGCGCACGTCGAAGAACCAGGCCGCCGCGCGCGCCTTCGTCGATTTCGTTCTGTCGGCGGACGGCCAGGCGCTGGCCGCGCGCCAGGGCATGCTGCCGGTGTCGAAGGAAGTGAAGGCGCCCGAAGGCTTTCCGGACCTCGCGACCGTCAAGCTGATGCCGATCCCGATCGCGGAAATCCTGCGCAGCGACGAGAAGGATAAGGAACGCTTCGCAGACCTGTTCGGCCGGTGAGCGCCTCGGCGATCCGGACGGGAGCGGACGAGCGCCGTTGGTTGTTCGCCCTCGCCGGAATCGTGGCGCTCGTTTCGCTGTGGCCGTTGGCCCGGCTGCTTTACGAAGCCGTCGCCCCGCGGGGCGGCGGCTTCGACCTTACGATCGCCACGCGCGCTTTGACCGCGACCGCAACTTGGCGCGCGGCATGGAACACGCTGGAGACCTCGATCCTCGGGACGGCGATATCGCTGGTCCTGGGAGTGGGTTTCGCGCTGGTCGTGGCACTCACCGATATCCGCGCCAAGGCCGCGCTGATCTTCGTGTTCGTGCTGCCGCTCGTGGTGCCCTCGCAAATCGCGGCGCTGGCCTGGATCAACATGGCGGGGCCGCAAAGCGCGCTGCTCGGCGCGCTGGGCTTGGCGCCGCCGCCGGGTTCGGAGAATCCGCTTTACGGGCGCGGCGGCATTTCCTGGCTTCTCGGCTTGGAGCACGCGCCGCTCGTGTTCCTGGCGGTGCGCGCGGGGCTGCGCGCGCTGCCGCGCGAAGCGATCGAGGCCGCGCGCGGCTGCGGCGCGACGCGTATCGTCGTTGCGCGAACCGTCGTGCTGCCGCTGATGTTCCCGGCGATCCTGGCGGGCGGCCTGCTCGCTTTCGTGTCGAGCATCGGCAATTTCGGCACGCCCGCCTTGCTGGGCATTCCGGTGTCCTACACGACGCTCGTCACGCTCATCTATCAACGCCTCGCCGGGTTCGGCCCGTCGGTGCTGGCCCAAGCGGCGACGCTGTCGGCGCTGATTGGGGTTTTCGCGCTGGCCATGCTTTGGCTGTACGCGCATGCGCGCCGCGCACTCGATGCGCGCGTCTCGGGCGCCTCGATGCCGCCGGAGCCGTGGCACCTGGGCAAGGCGCGACTGGGCGTCGAGATTTTTCTTTGGACGGCGCTGGTGTTCGTCGCGATCGTACCGTTCGCGGCGCTGATCGCGCAGTCGCTGGTGCCCGCGATCGGCGTGACGCTCGACGCGACCACGATGACGCTGCGCGCCTATGGCGAAGCTTTCCGGCAGGGCGCCGTGTCGCGCGCCTTCGCCAATTCCTTCCTGCTGGCGGGGATCGCGGCGTTGCTCTGCGTGATGCTCGCCATGCCGATCGCCTATTTCGCCGCGTGGCGGCGCACGCGATTGGTCAAGGTTCTCGATACGCTGATCGAGCTGCCTTACGCGCTGCCCGGCATCGTGCTGGCGATCGCGACGATCCTAACCTTCATCCGTCCGCTGCCGGTCCTTGGCGTGTCGATCTACGGCACGCTGTGGATCATCGGCTTGGCGTATGTCGCACGCTTCCTGGTTCTGGCGTTGCGCCCCGTGGGGGCCGCGTTCGCCCAGCTCGATCCCGCGCTCGACGAAGCCGCCGCGGCCGCCGGGGCCGGATTCGGGCGGCGCTTGCGCGACGTCGCCTTGCCGATGGTCGCGCCGGCCGCGGGCGCTGGCGCCATCCTCGTGTTCCTGACCGCGCTCAACGAGCTTACCGTTTCGGCGTTGCTGTGGTCGTCGGGTTCTGAAACGCTCGGCGTGATGGTGTTCTCGCTGCAGGAGGGCGGCGATTCGCCGCTCGCCGCGGCCGTTTCCACACTCGCCGTCGCGGCCGTGATCGCGCTGATGCTGATCCTCGGCCTTATCGCGCACCGCTTGCCCAAAGGCACGCTGCCCTGGGCGAATTGAGCTAGTCCGTCACCCAGCCGTCGACGAGACCCAGCGCGATCTTGCCGCCGGCTTGCGGATGGCGATCGTCGGGCAACGAAAGGCGCAGCAAGGCGCCCGTATCGGCGTCGGGCACGGCGTCGATTTCCCACGACCCGCCGACATAGGCCGCGCGCTTGATCGTCGCGGGAAACCCGTCGTCGGCGAGCGCCAGATCCTCGGGGCGGAGCACCAGCGAAGCGGGGCCGATCCCGCGGCCGCCGGCGCAACGCACACGGAAGCGCCGCCCGTAAAGCTCGATCCCCGCTTTGCCGCCCTGCGCGGCCAGCACTTCGGTCCGGACGATCGCGCCGCGCCCGACGAAGGCGCCGATCGCGGCGGTCGCGGGTTCGCGATATAGCGTGCGGGGATCCGCAAACTGGACGATGCGGCCCGATTCCATCACCGCGATGCGGTCGGCGAGCGCCATCGCTTCGGCTTGATCGTGGGTGACGTAAAGCATCGTCGCGCCGGTCTTGGCGTGGAACGCGGCGAACGTCTCCAGCATCGACGCGCGCAAATGGACGTCGAGATTGGCGAGCGGCTCGTCGAGCAGCACGATCGCCGGATCCATCGCCAAGCAGCGCGCCAGCGCCACGCGCTGACGCTGGCCGCCGGAAAGCTCGGCGGGCTTACGATCCTCGTAACCGGCAAGATCGACGCTGGCGAGCGCCTCGGCCACGCGCGCTTTACGCTTATCGTCGGGTACGCGCGCGACTTCCAGCGCATAGCCGACATTGCGGCCCACGCTCATATGCGGCCACAGCGCGTAGGATTGGAACACGATGCCCACGCGGCGTTCTTCGGGCGGCACGTGCGAATCGCCGCCCGACACGACGCGCGACCCCAGCGCGATCGTGCCGCCGTCGGGCGTCTCGAAGCCGGCGACGAGGCGTAGCAGCGTCGACTTGCCGCAACCGGAAGCGCCCAGCAGCGCGACGAACTCGCCGTTCGCGACGTTGAGGTCGGTCGGCTCCAGCGCGCGCACGCGTCCGCCTCGGGCGGTGGCGAAGCTCTTCGCCACGCCGCTCAAAACAAGCTCGCTCATGTCGCGACGGCTTTTCGCACGATCGGCCCGAGCTCGGCGACGACCGCCCGATAGAGTTCGCGCTTGAACGGCACGATCAGCGCTTCGAGCTCGTCGAGTTCGGCCCAACGCCACGCGTCGAACTCGGCCTCGTGCGCATTCAGGTCGATGTCCGAATCCGAGCCGAGATGGCGCAGCGCGTACCATTTCTGGCGCTGGCCGCGATAACGGCCTTTCCAGACCTTCTTGCGCAGCTCCTCGGGCAGATCGTAGGCGATCCAATCGGCGCTCTCGCCGACGATCTCGGCGTTGGCGACGCCGGTTTCCTCGGCGAGTTCGCGCAACGCGGCGCGCCTCGGATCTTCGCCCTCGTCGATGCCGCCTTGCGGCATCTGCCAAGCGTCCGGCGTATCGTTGCGGCGCGCGACGAAAACGCGGCCTTTGCGGTCGAACAGCATCAATCCCACGCCGGGACGGTAATCGGCCAATGTGACGGTTTTCATCGTTGCTGGGCGGCGGGGGGCGGCGCGGGGGCGGCGGGGACCGAACCCGGCGCCGGCTGGCGATTGACGACGGCCGAAACCGGCGCGATCACGAAGCCGCGGTTTTCGACCAGGGCCAGCCAATTGATCAGGCGCTCGAACGTCACCGGGAAAGGCTGGCCGATGCCGACGGCCACGCCGTTCTGCCGCGCGATGCGCTCGAGATCGGCGAGCGCGCGGTCGATCGCCGGGCGCGAGGCTTCGGTATCGATGATGCGATCGGCATAGACGCGCGGCACGCCCACGTCGTCGGCGACGCGCGCGGCCAGCGAATTCTGCGCGGTGCGCGAATCGAGCAGCAACAAACCGCGCTGGAACATCCGGTCGACGACGGGGCGCATCGCATCGGCCGACGTGGTGAAACGCGAACCCGCCGCCGTCGCGATGCCGACATAGCCTTGCGCGCGGCCGAGCAACGCGTCGAGCCGTTCGAGGTTCTGGCGCGCCGACAGCGTCGTCAGCAGCGTCTGCGGGCCGGGATCGGTCGTGGGAAAATCCGCGGGCTCCATCGGCACGTTCAACAGGACTTCGTGGCCGGCCGCGCGCGCCAGCGCCACCCATTGCGTGAGGTTGTCCGCATAGGGGCTGAAGGCGAGCGTGATGGCGCCGCCGAGATTCTGGATCGCGGCGTTGCTCGCCGCTTGGCTCTTGCCGAGATCGGTCAGCACGATCGCGATGCGCGGGCGCTTCTCCTCGGGATCGAAGGGCCGCGCGAAACGCACCCAGGTCGGCGCTTCAACATCGCGCGGCGGCAAAGGGGCGAGCGAGGGCGGCGCCGCCGGGCGGGCGGCTTGTTGCTGCGGCGCCGGGGCGGGCGCCGG
>VYME01000108.1_pt1 | contig 39065 bp, 40 predicted proteins | sample 5115281 | NCBI WGS metagenome assembly VYME01 (sample SAMN12291780, study PRJNA351875) | freshwater metagenome | isolation source: freshwater lake | place: USA: Michigan, Wintergreen Lake | collected 2013-08-08
CGTCGACAACCCCTGGCAACTGAAGACGCCGCCGGGAACCGCCGAGTACACCATGCACGTGGCCGAGAAGGAGGGGCGTCGCATCCTCGTCTGCACGGTCGGATCCACCGTCCTTCACTACGACGCCCAGTGCGTGTCGGATCTCCACGCGATGCTCCAGGCCGCGGACGATTGGGTCGAACTGGGCGGCGCGGACGAGCAGAAGCCGGCCAAGGACGGCACGGTCGAGGCCTGGGGCCGCTCGCCGTCGAATCCGGTCGGCGGCTGGTACGGGCTGAAGAAAGGGCTGCGGGGCCGGTTCGCCGTCTATGTGCCGCCGCTCATGGAAGCATTGGGCCTCTGCGAACTCGAGCACAACGCCCGCAACAACCGGATGCGCGCCCTGTAGTCGTGCGCCTCCGGTGGCGCCTGGTCAGCTCTCGAAGATGTCCAGCGGCAGGACGGCCGACACGATGAGGTTCGGCACGTCGACGACCTGGCTCACCTTGAGGTCCACGGCGACGCTGATCAGGCAGTAGGCCTGGGCACGCGTGAGACCGCGGGTGTCGACGAGATACTCGATCATGTTGAGCAGCGCGTTCTTCGCCGCCATCGAGAGATCCTCGGATTCGTTCCGCAGGCCGTCGCGGCTCACCGGGATCCCGGTCGTCGCGTAGAAGCGCTTCGGCGCGGCCATCTCGGGCGTCGTGAAGTACCCGCCGTGCTCGAACGACGGATCGGTCTGCCGACGCCGTTGCGCCTCGCCCTTCAGCACGTCGAACGTCGCGACGAACGTGGCGCTGGTTTCCACGGCGGTGCCGCACGATTCGCCGTCACCCTGCGCGAAGTGCGCGTCACCCACCGAGAAGAGGGCGCCCTTCACGTAGACGGGCAGGTACAACGTCGCGCCCGCCGTGAGCTGCTTGATGTCGACGTTGCCGCCGGTCTCGTGCGGCGCGATCGTCCGGAACGCATCGCTGGCGATCGCCGGGTCCGACGGCACCGCGCCATCCAGGCTCGGCAGGACCACCGCCCCGCCGCGACCGAACAACTCCGTCTCGCGGGCGTTGATGCGGGCGAGCAGTTCGTGGGACGGCGCGACGCCCATCACGCCCATGAACGGCGCGCCCGGGATGCGCACGCCGGGCAGGTCGCGGGAGCGGGCGAATCCGCCCGACATCTCCCAGTGCACGAGGTGCGGCTCGGGGAAATGCTCGCGCAGGAATCCGAAGCCAGGGGCGATGAACGTGTAGCCCCGCGATGCCGTCTGGATGGCCTCGACCTTCACTGCCAGGAGGTCGCCGGGCTCCGCGCCTTCGACGTACACCGGGCCGGTCAGCGGATGCACGCGCCCCATCTCCACCGAGAGCAGTTCCTGCCCGGTCATCCCCGGCTTGATCTGCCGGTCCATCGCGTCGATCGTCTCGATCTCGACGGTCGACCCTCGGGCCACGCGCACCGTCGGCGCGATATCCGGATGCCATCGGTTGTGGCCCTTGCCGCCCTGGCTGGCTAGCGGCTCGTCGGGATGGAGATGGATGTGCGCGTCGGCCATGGCGTTTGCCTCGAGGGAGCGGGTGCGAAGTTTCATCCATCTGCAATCGGTGCGCCAGATGCGCAGGACATGCGTCCGCAGCGTGCGTGTCGACGGTCGCGGGCGTGCGCCTTTTGCCCGGCTCGCCCGTCTTGCGGGTGACCGACGGGCGGGGCGTCAGGATGCCGTCGGGTGGTGCGCCTCCACCATCATCTCGATCCGGAAGGTGGACGGGCATGCCTCGAAACAAGGCATGCCCGCGCCATCGTCGTGCGCCATCCCCCGATGCGGCGCGCGCCGCGATGCCTCGATCGGTTCTCCCACCGTGCGAAGACATCGGAGGCTCCCCAGGTATCGAGGCCCTCTGGACCTGGCGCTTGCGCGGCTTCCAGATGACCTTCTGGTAGTTCGAACGCGCCCAGCAGATCGAAGTCGTCCGGCTCGTGGGCCAGCGGCAGGAGCGAGGGGACGTCGATGTCTGAGCGGAGCGCGGTCCGCGGTGACCTGCATCCAGGCGCGCCGGCGGGCGGCGTTTTCGTAGGTGCGGGCGATGGTGCCGCCCAACGAGTCGGTGATCTGGGTGGGGCGGTCACTGGCGTCGTGGGTGAAGGCGGTGGTGGCGACCCGTGCTGTCTATGTCCCCCGGGCTATCGCGCTGGACGGCCCATTCCGGCGTTGAAAACGGTGCTCCAAGCCGAGAAAACGCCGCTCTCGGAGAACGTTGCTACGGGATATCAGGTGGTTGCGTGGGTCCGACCCCGAAGGACAGGTGGTTGCGTGGGTCCGACCCCGAAGGGTCCGATGACCCCGAAGGGTGCGCGTGCCAGGAACGGAGATGCTCGATTGCAAGACCCGACCCCGTGCTCCGCGCACGACCCCGTGCCTCGCGCACGAACGCCCGCCGGCCGCCGATGACGCCCTCGGTGCGTTTGTCGAAGTTCTTTACATCCGCCGCGACCGGGACACTCTGTTGCAGATACAATTCATTGATTTTCAGGACTCCTCTCAGTCGCGCGCGGGGGGGTGAAAAATTTGCTTGCGCGCCGCCTGTCACGATCGTTGTGCTGCGGGAGGCATCCATGAAGCTGACGAATTGCTGTGCGGCCGCGGCCGCGATGGTGGCGCTGGCGGGTGCGGCGCAGGGGGCGCCGGTCTTCCAAGGCCGCCTGGCCGATGGCACGGCCAGCAGCACCTGCACGGTATCCGGCACGACCAAGTGCGCGATGTTCTACAACACCACGCTGGACATCACGATCCTGAACGACTGGAACATCGGCACGGGTTTCTGGAGCGCAACCGCTGCTGCAGGCTCTGCCCAGGCCTTGGCCAAGTCTGCCGGCGAAGCGCAGACCGACTTCGACGGGTGGGTCCTGCCGACTGGCGACCCACGTCAACCGGCGGGAGCACTGAATCACTTCCTGTCCATCTGGTCCGACGTCCCGGGTTTTCAGGTCGATGCCCAGTTTGACGGTGTGCAGCTCGCCTCCCTCTACTGGTCCAGTACAGTGGACACGGTACTTCCGTTTAGTCCCAGATCGTTCGCCGTCGACGCATTGACCGGAAGCCAAGTTTCCATGGGTGATCAGGAACTCTTGCGTGCCGTCGCTGTACGCCCCGGCGACGTGGCCGCCACCGTGCCGGAGCCCCAGACGCTGGCGCTGGCACTGCTGGCCCTGGGTGCGATGGTGGTGGCGCGCAGCAGGCGGCCTCGCTGAGGCGTCACGGTCGCCGGCCTCACGGGGCCACGACCTCCAGCGTCGGGAAGTACGTTCTGAACCGGCTGGCGTCTCGGGTGAGCAGCGGCCAGCCCTCGACGGCCGCATGCGCGCCGATGAAGAAGTCCGGCAGCACCTGCGCTTTGCTGCCGCCGCGTCGGCGGTACTGGGCAAACGCCTTCGCTGCCAGGAACAGGGCCGGTCGCGGGATCTCGCGTAGTTCCAGATCCATCGTCGTCACGACGTCGTCCAGGGCTTCGAGGGTCGAGAACGACAGCGACAGCTCAGCGTAGATGATCGGGTTGATGGTCAAGGCATGCAGCTTGGCCTGTGCGCGCAGCTGGGCGATCGACCATTCGGCCCACTGCGGGTCGTTCTGCAGTACGTCCACCAGGATGTTGGTGTCGACGAGGACCATCAATCGTCGGCGCGCAGCAGCTTCATCAGCGCATCGGTCCGCCAGCGCACGTCGGCCCGGCCGCGTACGGCGTCGAAGCGATCGCGGGCCGGCGCGCGTTTGCCCTTCGCAGCCTTGGGCGGGTGAAGAACCACCTCGCCGGCTGCATTCACCGAGAACTCCACCGCCGCGCCGGGCAACAGGTTCATGGCGTCACGGATGCGCTTGGGGATCGTGACCTGACCTTTGCTGGTGAGTGTGGTTGCCATGCGGAACTCCGGAAGTATTACCAAGTGTGTTGATGGTAATACATCGGCACCCACAAGTGCAGAGGCTCCCTGGGCCTCCTAGTGTCTCGACACGGAAGTTCGCGAACATTGGTCGGTGCCGCAGAGACCGATAGCGGAGCGGCCTGGCCGTCGATTGCGCACGGCGTTGGTCCGGCGTCGGAGCGCGACACGGGGCGTCAGGCAAGGCGCGAACCACAGCCAGGCTGGACACCTGGCGAGGATTCGCAACGCCGCATGGCGGCCTGCGGCGCGCTCCGACGTTGCGATACTTCCGTGTCGAGACGCTAGGCCGGCCTCACACGCGCCGCACGATCTCCACCGCCACCGCCGAGCCGATCCAGTACCGATTTCCGGGTCGGACCTGTGCAACCCCCTGATCTCCCTCACGCTTCATTCCAGAAATGCCTGTTTTCCACGCTTGAGCGACCTTTTGCGATGGTCCTTTCGTGGCTTTAGGCGGCCTTGCGCTCAACCAGGACTCCAGTCCGGAGCGGGGCGCCCGTGGCTGCGTAGGCCGGCCCCGAAACGGGCCCTGCGGAGGCGCCGCGTTTCTGAGCTCGAGGGGTTGCGTGGGTCCGACCCCGGACCGGAGCCGCCCGGACCCCAGAGCCGCCGCGCGATCAAATCGACTCGACGTAGCGCACGAGCGCGTCGCGATCTTCTTTCTTCAGCCGGGTGAAGGCACTGCGCGGCGCTGTGCCTTCGCCTCCGTGCCACAGAATGGCTTCGAGCACCGTGCGGGCACGCGCATCGTGCAGCAGCGCGGTCTGGCCATTGACCGTCTTGTTCAAGCCGATGCCCCACAGAGGCGCCGTGCGCCAGTCGCGGCCCCCGGCCTTGAACTCGGGACGGTGGTCGGCGAGTTCCTCGCCCATGTCGTGCAGCAGCAGATCGGTGTAGGGATAAAACACGCGGTTGGCGAGCTTGGGAAAAGCGGGGTAAGCCGCCGCAGTCGTCATCACGGGCGTATGGCAGTTCGCGCACCCGACCTCCGCGAACAGCTTCCCGCCCTGCCGGACTTGCGGGTCGTCCAGGTTGCGACGGGCAGGCACGGCCAGCCCGCGCAGCCACAACTCGAAATCCACCATGTCCGAGTCGAGGATCTCGGGGTCATTGGTGATGGGCTGGATCAGACATGCCTTCTGCACGGGCGGACAGTTATTCACGCGCTGGAAGCGCGAGGTCACGCCCAGATCACCGAGGAAGGCGGCCGCCGTCTGGCCCATCAGGGTGGCTTGCCCGGCCTTCCAGCCGAAGCGGCCCACGGCCGTGCGCTCGTTGATGAAGTCCCAGACGTAGTTGATACGGCCGTTGAGACCCTGCTTCTGCTGCTCGGCGGCGAGGGCCTTCAGCGTGTCCTCCGACACGGCCTCGAGGAGCCCCAGGCCGAACACGGGCTGGGTGTTGCGAATCGACATCATGGCGCCTTCGCCCAGCGGGCCGAAGGCCAGATTCTCGATGCGCAGGCGCGGCTTGCGCATCGGGACCTTTTCGCCATCGGGCAGGGTGACGACGTGCTCTTCCCATTCGAGGTAGAGCTCGGCCTCGGCGGGTACCTTTTCGAAGGAATAGCGCAGATCCACTTCCTGCGCCTGGAGGGCGTTGTTCTGGAACTGGTCGCCGTAGTTCGGATCGGGCTTGGGGCCGCCGTGCTCGTCGGTGCCCGGCAGGCTCAGGCGCACCAGCATGGTGGAGATCTGCTCGTTCGCCGAAGCGGGTGGCCCGCCGCGGCCGTTGTTGATATGGCACTCGGAGCAGCGCGTCTGGATGAACGTGGGGCCCAGCCCCCATTCGCCGTTGAAGGTGATGGGGGCAATCCAGCGCCGCTTGAAATGACTGCGCCCGTGCAGGAAGGTCTCGCGCTCCCGATAGCTCAGGACCGGTGCCGGGTGGGCGTAGGCGTCGGCGTCGAACTGGTGGATCGTGAAGCCGTTGTCCGCGTCGGTGGCGGCAATGGTGGCGCTGGCCATGCCGAGCGCCATCATCAGTCCAACGAAGCGCGATGCCATTGCGTTCTCCTTCTGCCGTCGGCTGAAACCGGACGTCGTTTCGGTTTCAATCCCCGGGCAATCGATGCGTGCGGTGCACCAGTGGTCGACCGCGAAGTGCGTGGGCTGTGCTCGACTCACCGGATCGCGTCGCGATTCGGGCGGACTTGGCGGCGCGCGCGGCTTCCGCCTGGCCATCCGAGCGGTTGCGGCCCTGACAGTTGGTCCCCTCGGATTCTGCCCCAAGTTACGGACCGACGCGGAGGCTCTGCCGCCGCTGCGGAGCCGGCGATACCGGGCAAACGCCTTCGCGGCCAGGAAAAGGGCAGGCCGCGGGATCTTGCGCAGATCCAGAGCCATCGTCAGCACCACGTCGTCCAGGGCTTCGACTGTGGAGAACGACAGCGAGATCTCGGCGCAGATGACCGGGTTGATCGCCAAGGCCTGCAGCTTGGCCTGTGCGCGCCGTTGGGCGATCGACTATTCGGCCCATTGGGGATCGTTCTGCAGCACGTCCACCAGGACGTTGGTGTCGACGAGGACCATCAATCGTCGGGGCGCAACAGCTTCATCAGCTCATCGGTCCGCCAGCGCACGTCGGCGCGACCGCGCACAGTGTCGAAACGATTGAGGGCCAGCGCGCCTGTGCCCTTCGCAGCCTTGAGGGGATGAAGAACCACCTCGCCGGCCGAATTTACCGAGAACTCCACCGCCGCGCCGGGCACCAGACGCATGGCGTCACGGCGCTTGGGGATCGTGACCTGGCCTTTGCTGGTGAGGGCTGTCGCCATGCGGAACTCCGGAAGCTTTACCAGGTTTCGTGATGGCAATGCATCGGCGATCGCAACTGCAGAGGCTCCCTGGGCCTCCGGGACCAGACTCACACCCGCCGCACGATCTCCACGGCCACCGCCGAGCCGGTCCCGACGATCGCGGCCCATGCTCGCAGCAACAGCCCACCGGGTGACGACGCCGACCGGGCAGCCTCGTCCCGGTGTTCGCATTCGTCGAGGCGGCACGTTTCCATGAGATCGCGGAGATCAGCGAAGGCCGGCATCCCGGCGAGGCGCTCGACCTGCTCTGCGTAGTGCCGGTCGACGAAGGTCTCCACGGCTTTGATGGTGTGGAACACCCATTCGCGGCCGAGCAGCGCGGGGATGGCGCCGGTCATGAAGCCCGCGATCCGCCAGACCGGCAGCAGCCGCGACCGTTGGTGGGCGGGCACCCACGCTTCCATCTGCGCGAGATGCTTCAGCTCGGTCTCGAGGTGGCGCGCCGCGAACGCGCGGACCTCGGTCTCGCGCGAGATGGCGAGGATCGCCTTGTAGATCCACACAGCGCCCGTCTCGCCGGCATGGTCGGAGCGCAGGTCGCGGACCAGCCAGGTCGGGCGGGGCGGTGCGATGCCGGTGGGGGCCGGCAGGGTGATCTCGGTGCTCACGAGGGTGGGCTCTCCACGGACGGGGAATGGAAGACCCATCGGAGCTGCGCGTGGTTCCCTGGCAGACCCGGCCCTCAGGTGAACAGCCAGAGCCCTACTGCGAAGAGCAGGAAGACGACGGCGGCCATGACCGTCGTCACACCGGCGTGCCACGTGCCGTTGCGGATCCCGCTCGCGATCCCGTAGAGCACGAACGCCGCGGCGACCATCGTGAAGCACCCGGCGACGGCGTGCCCCACGTGATCGCCGAGGATCCCGCCCACGATGAACGACGACACGAGAAAGAGGTGGCCCCCGCGCATGCTCCACGTGAGCATCCGTTGCTGCGACGCTGTCAGCGTCGGCGTCGGGGCTTCGACCGCTGCGGACGGCTGGGTGCGTGACGTGGCCTTGCGTGCTCGCACGGCGGACTTGCCGCGGGGACGGGTGACCCCCGGTGTCGGAGAAGGGTCCCTGCCACGACGCGGGATGGCCGCGATCCCGACCATCAGCGGCACGATGCCGAACATGCCGAGTCCCCATACGCCTGCCCAGAGATTCTGTGCGTCCGCCACCAGCGCCTGCGCGGGATCCTCCGGCCGGTAGCGCACCGGTACCGGGTCGCCCGGCGACGCATCGGCGCGGCTTCCGCCCAGCCCCTTCACACGGTGCTCGGTGCCGTCTTCGGCGACGAATCGCACGATCGGAGAACGCACGGTCAGCCGTCGGCCGCTGGATTCCCGCACGGTCTCGCTCACGAAATCCATCAGCACGCCGCTCGTCGCGACCGTGCCGTCGATCGCCTGCCAGCGATGCCAGCCCAGATGGCCCGCGCCGGCGAGGCCGCCGATACCGATCAGGAGGCAGCCGACCCCGAGCCCCCATTGGAACCCGGCACGCCAGCCGAGCAGGCCGCCGACGATGAGGCCCGCGAAGATCCCGCCCCAGAGCAGCAGGACGGCCTGCGTGACGATCTCGTCACCCATCGTTTGAACTGGCCCTGGCTACTTCGAGCAGTTGCCCGAGCAGCGCACGACCCGCTGGGCGCAAGTGACGTTTCCGAACAGGCGGACGATGTCGGGGTCGGTGTCGGTGCCCAAATGGTTCATGAGGGCGCTGTTGCACTGCCGGTGGCTGGTCAGCCAGTGGATCGGGGCGAGCCATTCCGCGTCGGCGCAGCCGTTTTCGCCGGCACCGAAGCGGATGCCGGTCTCGTAGGTGGCACACAGCAGGCCGCGGTGCTGCACCCAGGAGTCGAGCTGCAGTTCGCCCGCGGGTGCCAGCCATGCGCGGCCCACGGAGCGCCCGAAATTGAACTCCTTCCGGGCCTCGGTGTTGCCGAGTTTCGGGCCGAGGATGGCCGGGGCGAGCTGCCTGCGGAAGCCCGCATCGTCCTCGTCCTCGTTCGCATGGGCGGCGGGGGCGATCAGCAGGGCGGCGAGCAGAACGGCGAGAAGGCGGCGCATGGCGGGTATCCGTGGTTCGAGGGAAACCCCGATCGTAGGCCTGCCGATCGCCGGCTGCCATCCGTTCCGTCAACGACGGCCCGGGGGGCCCACGCGTATCCTCGCGCCTTTCCTGCCTCCCGGTCCATGTCCCGTGCAATGCCGCGCCGGCTGCGGTGCCTGCTGCATCGCGCCCTCCATCTCGAGCCCGATCCCCGGCATGCCCCATGGCAAGCCGGCGGGCGTGCGTTGCGTGCAGCTCACCGACGACCATCGTTGTGCGATCTTCGGCCGTCCCGAACGCCCCGCATGCTGTTCCGGCTTGAGGCCGGCGGAGGAGATGTGCGGCGTGTCCAGGGATGCCGCGCTGGCGTGGCTCGCGCGGCTCGAGGATGCCACCGGACCCTGACCTGCGGGGGCTTGGCGTTGTATCCTCGGAGCCATCGCGGCGGCGTTCCGCGAACCTGATCGATTTCCCTTCGGAGAGTACCGACGATGTCCTTCTATGCCCGCCAAGCGAACAATGCCTTCGGTGTTTTTCTCGTGTGTGCCCTCTTCCTCCTGCTGACCTTCGCGATCGACCATGCGAACCCGAACCCCAACACGGGCACGGTGCAGGGTCTGCTCTCCGTGATCGGCGTGCTCGCGCTTGCAGCAAACATGTTCTGCCGCATCAAGGCCGTGAACTGGTCGAAGTACTGATGAGTCTCCCGGCGGTCGGCGATCTCTCGATCTCCGACGACCGCCGGCTCCCGACGCCATGAACACCATCCTCGACCGCGACGCCCTCGGTGCCTTCACGCGCCACACGCACGCGTCGCTGGCGGCGAGCGCGACGGGGCCGCTGACGGGGCTCACCTTCGGCGCGAAGGACCTCTACGACGTCGCCGGGGCGCGCACGGGTTTCGGGAGCCCCGACTGGCTCGAGTCGCATCGCGCGGCCAGCGTCACCGCGGTGGCGATCCAGCGTCTGCTCGATGCCGGGGCGGAGATGGTGGGGCGGACGCACACCGACGAGATGGCGTGGAGCCTCCTCGGCGAGAACGCGCACTACGGGGCGCCCGTGAACGTGAATGCGCCGGGTCGCGTCCCCGGAGGCTCGTCCAGCGGTTCCGCCGCGGCGGTGGCCGGCGGCCTCGTCGATTTCGCGCTGGGTTCCGATACGGGCGGTTCGGTCCGCCTGCCCGCCAGTTTCTGCGGCGTGCTCGGCATGCGGCCCTCGCACGGGCGCGTCTCGCTCGCGGGTGCGTGCGCGCTGGCGCCCTCGTTCGACACGGCAGGCTGGTTCGCGCGCGACGCGGGCGTCCTCGACCGCGTGGGCCGGGTGCTGCTTGCAGACGAGACGCCTGCGAAGCCCGTCGGGCGCGTGCTGCTCGCGTCGGATGCATTCGAGTGGGCCGGGCCCGACGTCACCGCTGCGCTGGCGGACGCGGTCGCTGGCATCGAAGCGAAATACGGTGCGGCGGAGCGTGTCGTGGTCGCGCCCCAGGGCCTGGCAGGATGGATCGACGACTTCCGCGTCCTGCAGTCGGCCGAAGCGTGGGCCGCCCACGGGGAGTGGGTGACGCGCGTGAAGCCGGGCTTCGGGCCCGGGGTGAAGGAACGGTTCGCCTATGCGGCGACGCTGGATCCTGCACTGGTGATGACGGCGCGCGCGCATCGCGTGACCTCGGCGGCGCATCTCCACGGCCTGCTGGCCGGTGACGCCGTGATTCTCCTGCCGACGACGCCGGGCATCGCGCCGGTGCGCGGTCTGCCGCAGGACACCCTGAACGCGTTCCGTGGTCAGTGCATCGCGCTGCTCGCGGCCGCCGGCATGGCCGGCTGCCCGCAGATCACCCTGCCGATGAGTCGGATCGACGGATGTCCGCAGGGCTTGTCCATCATCGGGGCGCCGGGCAACGACACCCAGCTGCTCGCGCTGGCGATCGCGCTGTCGTAGCGTCGGGGTCCGCCCGCTTTCCCGGATTGCCGGGTCAGGGCGCACGCGGAACCATCACCTGTCGTAGAGTCGGCGCATGACACCCGCCGACCACATCGCCGCCCTGACCACCGCCGACCGCACGCTTGCGGCCGCCGACCCGCTGATGCGCAAACTCATCGCGCGACACGGCCCCTGCACGATGAAGCCCCACTGGCGGCGCGGCCCGTACGAGTCCCTGGTGCGCGCCGTCATGCACCAGCAGCTGCATGGCAACGCAGCGGCGGCGATCCTCGCGCGCTTCGTGGCGCTGCATCCCGCCAGCCGCTTTCCCGCGCCGGCCGACGTGCTCGGCACCCCCGATGAATCCCTGCGCAGTGCCGGGTTGTCGCGTCAGAAGATCTCGTACGTGCGGGCCATCGCCGAAGCCGCAGCAGCGGGCGTCGTGCCGGTGTCGCGGTCGGGGATCTCGCGGCTCGACGACGAGGCGATCATCGAGCAGTTCACGCAGGTCCGCGGCGTCGGCCGATGGACGGTCGAGATGTTCCTGATCTTCGGCCTCGGTCGCCTCGACGTGCTGCCGATCGACGACTACGGCGTGCGCGCCGGTTTCCTGCGCCATGCGCGAGGCCGCGATGACATCAAGCCGCGCGAGCTGGGGGTGCACGGAGAGCGCTGGGCGCCGTACCGCAGCGTGGCGGCGTGGTATCTCTGGCGGGCGGTGGAGGCGTAGGGGCTACCGCCTGCCAGGACGGGGTGCCCAGGCGGGACAGCCCGAGGTATCGTCGCGGTTCAACTGTTCCGAGATACGCCATGAATGCACCCACGGCCCCGGCGGGCATCGCCGCGAATCCCTTCTTCAACCACGATCACGAGCTGTTGCGCGACACCGTGCGCCGCTTCGTCGCAGAGCGCGTCCTGCCGCATGCGGACGCCTGGGAGACGGCCGGATATGTGCCCCGCGATGTCCTGCGGGAGATGGGGGACCTCGGCCTCTTCGGCATCCGCTTCGATCCGGAGCATGGCGGCAGCGGCCTCGACACGCTCGCCACGGTCGTGCTCGCCGAAGAACTGGGTCGGTCCACGTACGGCGGGTTCGCGATCACCGTGCTGGTCCACACGGACATGGCGACGCCCCATCTGCAGCACGCGGGCAACGCTGAACAGAAGGCGCGCCTCATGCCCGATCTCGTGGCCGGCCGGAAGATCGCGGCGGTCGCGATGACCGAGCCCGATGCGGGCTCCGACCTCGCCTCGATGCGCACCACGGCGCGGCGTGACGGCGACCACTGGGTGCTGAACGGCACGAAGATGTTCATCACCAACGGTGTCCACGCCGATGTCTACTTCGTGGCGGCCAAGACCGGCGAGCCCGGTCGCAACCACCAGATGTCGATGTTCATCGTCGAGAAGGGCATGCCCGGCTTCCGCGTGGCGCGTCCGCTCGACAAGCAGGGCTGGCTGTCCAGCGACACCGCGGAACTGGTGTTCGAGGACTGCCGCGTGCCGGCCGCGAATCTGCTGGGCGAGGAGAACGGCGGCTTCCGGTCCCTCGTGAAGAACCTGCAGAACGAACGCATCGTGCTGGGCGCGCAGGCGATGGGCGAGGCGGCGAAGGCCATCGAGATCACGATCGACTGGGTGAAGCAGCGCAAGGCCTTCGGCGCATCGCTGTGGGACAAGCAGGTGATCCGTCAGCGTCTCGCTCAGCGCCTGTCGCAGGTGGAGGCCGCGCGGGCGCTGATCCACCAGACCGCGTGGCGCGACGCGCAGGGCCAGCAGGTCGTGAAGGAGGTCTCGATGATCAAGGCGCTGGCGGGGACGCTGGTGAACGAGGTCATGTACGACTGCCTGCAGTTCCACGGCGGGATGGGCTACATGCGGGAGAGTGCGATCGAGCGGATGTCGCGCGACGCCCGGGTGCAGGCGATCGGCGGCGGTGCGACGGAGATCCTGCTGGAGGAAGTGGCGAAGCGGATGTAGGGCACGGGTCCTGCCGCTGGGCTTTTCAGACGCTATCGAATCGCGGCGGGGAGTCGGCATGAAGCGCGATCGGACCTTGCCCGGCCTCACCGCGGATGGTGCTTACCCGTGGGGGATGTACAAGGGGTGCCCCCCTTGTTCGTGCGCCACGCGGCCCATGGACGCGAAAGCGGTGGATGCTTTGGAAGCGTTTCCTCGCATCAACCGCTTTCGGGGCCATGGGCCCCTCCTACACGAACCTCCCTCCGATTGCCCCGCGTCGCGAGGTCTTCACGCCTCGAACAACGGCAACGTCGCGGCGTACGTCGCCGACGCCTCGCCGGCATGCCGGCCCGTCTGCGCCGCTGCATCCTCGGCCCTCATCACCGCGCCCACGCGCACCCCGAGCAGGCGTAACCGGCGCTCCAGCGGCACGCGCTTGAGGCACTCTCCCGCCGTGCGGCGGATCTCCGCGGCGTCGGCGGTGAAGTGGTCGATGCTGCGGTCCCGTGTCACCGTCTCGAAGTTGTCGTACCGCAGCTTGATCCCGATCGTGCGCCCCACGAACCCCTTCCGCGCGAGATCCGCGGCCACCTGTTCGCACAGCCGCGTGAAGATCGCCGACAGCGCCTCGCGGTCGTGTTTCGCGTGCAGATCGTGTTCGAACGTCGTTTCGCGGCTGAACGACTTCGGTTCGCTGTAGGTGACGACGGGACGATCGTCGCGCCCGTGCGCGGCGTGGTGCATCCACGCGCTGTAGGTGCTACCGAAGCGCGCCACGAGCATCGCGGGGTCCGCAGCGGCGAGGTCGCCGATCGTGCGGATCTCCATCGCTTCGAGCTTCGCGTTCGCCTTCGGGCCGATGCCGTTGATGCGCTTCGCGGGCAGTGGCCAGATGCGCGTCGGGATGTCGTCGGCCGTCACCACGGTGATGCCGTCGGGCTTCTCGAGGTCGGAGCAGATCTTCGCGAGCAGCTTGTTCGGCGCGAGGCCGATGGAGCACGAGAGCCCGGTCGCTGCGCGGACGCGTGCCTTGATGCGCCGGGCGACCTCGCGGCCACCGTCGACATCGACACCGGGGACGTCGGTCAGGTCGATGTAGATCTCGTCGATGCCGCGGTCCTCGATCACCGGTGTGACCTCGGCCACGGCGGCCTTGAAGAGGCGCGAGTAGTGGCGGTACTGGTCGAAGTCCACTGGCAGCAGCACGGCCTGCGGGCACAGCGCCGCGGCCTTCATGAGTCCCATCCCCGAGTGCACACCGAACGCGCGCGCCGCGTACGTCGCTGTCGTGATGACGCCGCGGCCGGCGTAGTCGCGCAACGTCGCGTAGGTCCGCGCGCCGTTGTCGACGGCCACCGGCTGGTGCCGTCGACCACCGCCGATCACCACCGGCTGCCCGACGAGATCCGGATAGCGGAGCAGTTCCACGGACGCGTAGAAGGCATCCATGTCGAGGTGGGCGACGAGTCGGGACAAATCAGGTTCCGGGCGCGGTGGGGCAGGCGCTATTCTCGCGCGATCCGCGGCGTGGCCGCGGTTCGACAAGGACGGGGATGATCGGGACGCTGCTGAACGGAATGCGCTCGGGTGTGTTGGGGATCGTCCCGGACGGGGCCGCGCGGGCTTCGAGCGATGAAACGGACGTGCTGGCCGCGATCGATGCGTGGATCGTGGCCTTCGATGCCCGCGACGCCGCGCGGATCGCAGCGTTGTACTCCCCCGATGCCGTGCTATGGGGGACGGTGTCCCCGAAGATCCGCACCACGCCGGAGGCGGTGCTTGCCTATTTCGCGGATTCGACGACCAACCGACCGAGGCTGCGGATGCAGCTGGGTGAGCGCCACGTCCGGATGATGGGTGATGCGGCGTTCGTGGCGGGGGACTATACGGCGGTAGATCCGAGCGAGGCGGGCGATGTCGTCATGCCGCTCCGGTACACGTTCGTGCTCGCGAAGCGAGAGGGCGCGTGGAAGATCGTGAGCCACCATTCGTCGCGGACGCCGTAACGGTTGCTGGCGGTTCTGTAGGAGGGGGCCACGCCCCCGAAAGCGGTCGATGCAAGGAATCGCTGCGACCGGAACCGTCGCTTTCGCGGCCATGGGCCGCTCCTACAACAGCGTGGCCTATTGCAAAGCCTAGTGGCGCACCACGGGGGGGATATACAAGGGGTCCTCCCCTTGTTGGTACGCCATGCGGCGAGGCCGCCGCGGGCCACCGGCCCGGGAGGCGGCCATGGGTTCTCACGGTTCGTGGCGCATCGGCGATCCGTGATCGAAGCGCCCCCTACGCCCCCGTGTACCCCAGCCGCGCCGACACGTCCCGGGCGCACGCCGTCAGCGCCTGCGCGATCGGACCGTCCAGCCGTGCATCGAACGTCCCGGCCGGGCCGATGGCGGTGATCGCGAGTTCGATACCACCGCCGTGGTCGAACACCGGTGCCGACAGCGCATTGATCCCGGGGATGGGCTGGCCCACCGCCTGGGCCAGGCGATGCTGCCGCACGGCGTCGAGTTCCGCCTCCACCTCGCGCCGCGTCGGCCGCCTGCCGGCGATGGGTGGCAGGGCGCGCCATTCGGCGTCGATCATCGCGCCCGCCACCTTCGACGACAGGAACGCGGCGAACACCCGCCCCGTCGCTGTCTGCAGCAGCGACATGACGGTGCCCGTGCGCATGTTCACGTGGAGGGGATGCCCGGACTGCTCGATGCGGACGATCGTGGGACCCTGGTTGCCCCAGACGGCGAGCGCCACCGTCTGGTCGATGACCGCGGCGAGCGCCGCGATGGCGGGCAGGGCTTCCCTCACCGGATCCAGCTGGGCGAGGCTGGCAAGCCCCATCTGCAGGGCGAGCGGGCCCAGCCCGTACCGGTTCGTGGCGGTGTCCTGCGTCACCAGTCCCAGCTTGCCGAAGCTGACGAGATAGGGATGCGCCTTGGCCGCGGGCATGCCGGCCGCGAGCGCCAAGTCCCGCAGCATCATCGGACTCGACTGCGCGGCCAGCGCGCGGAGCAACTGCCCGCCGACCTCGATGGACTGGATGCCGCGGCGACCGCGGGCGTCCGCCCCCGCGGCTGGCGGCGCGGATGGTCGAAGGGCCGACGGGGTCGGGGCGGGCTTCTTCATCGCTCGGGTGGAGGGTCGGGCGCTGTCCATGGGAGTTCAGTGTAGACGAAACGATTGCGCAATGGCTAATCCGGTCGGTAGACTCTGGGGCGAGGGGCGAGGGGCGAGGGGCGAGGGGCGAGGGCTGGGCGCCAGGGTCAGGCAACGTCCCCGCCGGCCGCACGGATTGTCAGGCGGGCCGTCACGATCACGGAGAACATCAATGAGCAAGAAATTCGCATCGCAGGCGGACCTCGAAGAGAAGAAGGTCACCTTCGAACAGTTGTCCGAGAACGCCTACGCCTACACGGCGGAGGGCGATCCGAACACGGGCATCGTGATCGGTGACGACGCGGTGCTCGTCGCGGACACGCAGGCGACGCCGGTCATGGCACAGGACGTGATCCGCCGCATCCGCGAGGTGACGGACAAGCCCATCAAGTACGTCGTGATGACGCACTACCACGCTGTCCGCGTGCTGGGTGCCACGGCGTACCAGCCGCAGCAGATCCTCGCGAGCCAGGACACATACGATCTCATCGTCGAGCGCGGCGCGCAGGACATGAAGAGCGAGATCGAGCGTTTTCCGCGCCTCTTCCGGTCCGTGGAGTCGGTGCCCGGGCTCACCTGGCCCACCATGACCTTCAAGGGCGAGATGACGCTCTGGCTCGGCAAGCTGGAAGTGAAGCTGATGCAGCTGGGCCGTGGCCACACGAAGGGCGACACCGTCGTCTGGTTGCCGCAACAGAAGGTGCTGTTCTCCGGCGACCTCGTGGAGTACGACGCCACGCCGTACTGCGGCGACGCCTACTACGAAGACTGGCCCCACACGCTCGATGCGCTCGCGGCGCTGAAGCCCGAGAAGCTGGTGCCCGGTCGCGGGGCCGCGTTGAAGACGCCAGCCGAAGTGGCGGCGGGTCTTGCGGGCACGCGCGCATTCGTCACGGAGTTGTACGCGAGCGTGAAGGCTGCCGCGGCGAAGGGCGCTGAACTGGGCGCCGTCTATCGCGAGACCTACGCGCAGTTGAAGGCGAAGTACGGGCACTGGGTGATCTTCGACCACTGCATGCCCTTCGATGTCTCGCGCGCCTACGACCTGGCAAAGGGCCACGCCGATCCGCGCATCTGGACGGCCGAGCGCGACCGCGAGATGTGGGAGACGCTCGAAGGCCAGACCGGGCACCGCTGAGGCGGGATGGCCATGGCGCGACGCACGCCGACGACGGCAGGAGGCGTTTGAAGTGGGGAATGTGGATCGGGACTACCAGGGGCTGGCGTTCGACTACGAGCGCTCGGCCGATCAGGACGTCGGGGCTGCGGTGCGTCATCCGGTCATCGTGGTGGGGGCGGGGCCGGTGGGTCTCACGGCGGCGATCGACCTCGCGCAGCGCGGCGTGCCGGTGGTGGTGCTGGACGATGATCACAAGCTGTCCATCGGGTCGCGCGCCATCTGCTTCGCGAAGCGCACGCTGGAGATCTGGGACCGCCTCGGCTGCGGCGATCGCATGGTGGAGAAGGGCGTCTCCTGGAACGTCGGCCGCGTTTTCTCGCAGGACGAGCGCGTGTACAGCTTCGACCTGCTGCCAGAGAGCGGCCATCGCCGCCCGGCGTTCATCAATCTCCAGCAGTACTACTGCGAAGGCTACCTCTTCGACCGCGCCGCGGCGCTGCCGGCCATCGACCTGCGCTGGCGCAATCGCGTGACCGGTATCGCCCCCGATGCCGACGGTGTCACGCTCGAGATCGACACGCCCGACGGTCCCTACTCGCTGCGTGCGGACTACCTCATCGCGAGCGATGGCTCGCGGTCGGCAGTGCGATCGTTCATGGGGCTCGAGAGCAAGGGGCGTGTCTTCCGCGACCGCTTCCTGATCGCGGACGTGAAGATGAAGGCGGACTTCCCGGCCGAGCGCTGGTTCTGGTTCGATCCGCCGTTCCATCCGAAGCAGTCCGTGCTGCTGCATCGCCAGCCCGACAACGTGTGGCGCATCGACTTCCAGCTGGGCTGGGATGCGGATCCGGATCTCGAACGCCAGCCGGAGCGCGTGCGCCCGCGCATCCGTGCGCTGCTCGGCGAGGATGCCGATTTCGAGTTCGAGTGGATCAGCGTCTACACCTTCGCGTGCCTGCGCATGGAACGCTTCCGCCACGGCCGCGTGATCTTCGCGGGGGACTCCGCCCACGGCGTCTCGCCGTTCGGTGCGCGCGGTGCGAACTCGGGTGTGCAGGACGCAGACAACCTGGCGTGGAAGCTCGCTCTCGTCCTCGAAGGGAAGGCCCCCGATCGGCTCCTCGACACGTACGGCACCGAGCGCGAGTACGCGGCCGACGAGAACATCCTCAACTCCACGCGCGCCACGGACTTCATCACGCCGAAGAGCGACGAGAGCCGCGTGTTCCGCGACGCGGTGCTGCGGCTGTCGAAGGATCATCCGTTCGCGCGCCGGCTCGTGAACAGCGGGCGGCTCTCGACACCCGCCACGCTGCACGGCTCCACGCTCAACACGCCGGACGGGGATGCGTTTGCCGGCGCCATGGTGCCCGGTGCACCGATGACGGATGCGCCGGTGACGCAGCAGGGGAGCCCTGCGTGGCTGCTCTCGTGCACGGGGGATGTCTTCACGGCGATCCTGTTCGCGGGCGCGGAGGGCCTGCATCCCGGAACGGCTGCCGCGATCCGCAGTCTCGCCAACGACGGGATCCCCGTGAAGGTCCTTGTCGTCGCATCTGCCGGCACAACGGTGTCCGCGATCGACGGCATCGAATGCTTCTCCGACGACGGCGGCGTCCTCGCCGAGCGCCTCGATGCCCACCCTGGCACCTGCTACCTGCTGCGCCCCGACCAGCACGTGTGCGCACGCTGGCGGATGTTCGACGTCGACCGTGTGCGTGCCGCCGTGGCACGCGCCACCTGCAACGACTGACCGAGCCCGACCATGGCGACTCTCAACATCGAACCGAACATCGCGCGGCCGGACGACTTCTACGAGGCGCTGATCGACATGCACCGCGATCTCGACGCCGAGCAGAGCCGGATGGCGAATGCGCACCTGATCCTGCTGCTCGCGAACCATGTGGGTGACGAGGCCGTGCTGCGCGAGGCGATGCAGCGGGCGCGCTCACTGGTGCCTGCCCTGACGGACGCATCGAGGAGCCCCGCATGACATCCCCTGCCGCCGCACCGTCGTCCGTGATCGACGACGTCGATCTCCGGTACCAGTCCGGTTTCGGCAACGAGTTCGCGACCGAGGCACTGCCGGGCGCACTGCCTGTCGGGCAGAACTCGCCGCAGCGCTGCCCCTACGGCCTGTATGCGGAACAGTTGTCCGGCACGGCGTTCACCGCGCCGCGCGGCGCCAATCGCCGGACGTGGCTGTATCGCATCCGGCCCTCCGCGATGCATCGGCCGTTCCGGCGGATCGACGACGGGCATCTCGCGAGCGACTTCACGGAGGTGCCGGCGACGCCCAATCAGCTGCGATGGGATCCGCTTCCGATGCCCTCCGGTCCGACCGATTTCGTCGAAGGGCTCGTGACATACGCTGGCAATGGCGATCCGCACGCGCAGACCGGGTGCGGCATCCATCTCTACGCGGCGAACCGGTCCATGACGGATCGCGTGTTCTACGACGCCGACGGTGAACTGCTCATCGTGCCGCAGCAGGGACGTATGCGGCTGGTGACGGAACTGGGCTTGATGCACGTGGCGCCGCGAGAGATCGCGGTGATTCCGCGCGGCGTGCGTTTCTGCGTCGAGCTGCCGGACGGGCCCGTGCGCGGCTACGTGTGCGAGAACTTCGGCTCACCATTCCGGCTGCCGGATCTCGGACCCATCGGTTCCAACGGACTCGCGAACCCGCGCGACTTCCTGTCCCCGGTGGCGTGGTACGAGGACCGCGACGGCGCCTTCGAACTGGTCGCGAAGTTCATGGGCCATCTCTGGGCGGCGGAGATGGATCACTCGCCGCTCGACGTCGTGGCGTGGCACGGGAACCACGTGCCGTACAAGTTCGATCTCACGTGCTTCAACACGATCGGGTCCATCAGCCACGATCATCCGGACCCGTCGATCTTCCTCGTCCTGCAATCGTTGTCCGACACGCCCGGTGTCGACACGATCGACTTCGTGATCTTCCCGCCGCGCATCCTCGCGATGGAGCACACGTTCCGGCCGCCGTGGTACCACCGCAACATCGCCGCGGAGTTCATGGGGCTCATCCATGGCGTGTACGACGCGAAGGCCGAGGGCTTCCAGCCGGGCGGCGCGTCGCTCCACAACTGCATGAGCGGGCACGGGCCCGATGCCGGTACGTTCGAGAAGGCGTCGGCGGCGGACCTCTCGAAGCCCGACTACATTCGCGACACGATGGCCTTCATGTTCGAGACGCGCTGCGCGATCCGCCCCACGGCGCACGCGCTCGAATCCCCGCAGCTCCAGCCGCGCTATCACGAGTGCTGGCAGGGTCTGAAGAAGCACTTCGACCCGACGCGCCCCTGACAGGAATTCCGATGACCCCGCTCGACGAAACCCACGATCCCGCCCTCCGCAGCTGGGTCGAGTCCGCCAATGTCGCGGGCTCCGATTTCCCGATCCAGAACCTGCCCTTCGGTGTCTTCCGCCGACGGGGCGGCGGTGGACCGTTCCGAGGGGGCGTGGCGATCGGCGATGCGATCGTCGATCTCGATGCGGCGGTGCGCGCCGGCGTGTTCGATGGCGAGGCCATGAGTGCGGCAGTGGCATGCACGGGGGGAACGCTCAATGCCTTCATGGCGCTGGGCCCCGCGGCGTGGGCGGCGCTCCGGCTCGCGCTGTCGCGCGCGTTGCGCGTCGATGCGACGGAGCAGACGGCGCTGCGGGCGTGCCTCGTCCCGCAGGCGGAAGCCGAGTACGCGCTGCCGGCGGCGATCGGGGACTACACGGACTTCTACACGTCGATCCATCACGCGACGGCCATCGGTCGTCTCTTCCGCCCCGACAATCCGCTGCTGCCGAACTATCGCTGGGTCCCCATCGGCTACCACGGCCGGGCGTCGTCCATCGGCGTGTCGGGGCAGTCATTCGCGCGGCCTATCGGACAGACGATGCCGCCGGGCGCGACCGTCCCCGGGGTGGGTCCGAGCCGGCGTGTGGACTACGAGATGGAACTGGGCGTGTTCATCGGGCCGGGGAATGCGATGGGCGACCGGATCGCGCTCGACGACGCCGAGTCGCACGCGTTCGGGATCGTGCTGCTGAACGACTGGTCCGCGCGCGATCTGCAGGGCTGGGAGTACCAGCCGCTGGGCCCGTTCCTCGCGAAGAACTTCGCGACGACGATCTCGCCGTGGATCGTGACGATGGCGGCGCTGGCCCCGTATCGCACCGGATGGACGCGTGCGGCTGACGAACCGCAACCGGTGCCGTATCTGGAATCCGCAGCGAACCGCGCGCAGGGCGGCATCGACATCCGGGTGGAAGTCGCGCTGGAGACATCCGCCATGCGCGAGCGCCGCGAGGCACCGGCGCGATTGTCGTTGTCGAGCTATCGGCACGCCTACTGGACGGCGGCGCAGATGATTGCGCACCACACGGTGAACGGCTGCAACCTGCAGCCCGGCGATCTTCTGGGGACGGGCACGCAGTCGGGCCCTACGCCGGAGGAGGCAGGGTCGCTCGTGGAGCTGACCGGCGGCGGCAAGCAGGCGATCACGCTGCCCGACGGCGATACGCGGACGTTCCTCGAGGATGGCGATGCCGTCGTGATGCGCGGTTGGTGCGAGAAGCCGGGTGCCGCGCGGATCGGGTTCGGGGAAGTGCGGGGGATGGTGTTGCCGGCGCGATAGTGCGCCGATGGCATCGGCGGGTCCGACCTATCCCGCCTTCAGCATTTTCTGCAGTTCGTACAACAGATCCAGGGCTCCGCGCGGGCTCAGCGCGTCCGGGTCGATCGCCGCGAGGCGTTCCTCCACGGCCGACATCGCCGGTGTCGAGGGCTCGGGGGGCAACGCAGGCGCGCCGCTGAAGAGGTCCGCCTGCGGTGTCGCAGCCGTCTCCAGGTCGCCCAGCTTCCGCCGCGCTGCGCGGATCACGCTCCCCGGCACGCCCGCCAGCTGAGCGACCTGCAGACCGTAGCTCCGCGACGCCGGACCTTCCTCCACCGCGTGAAGGAACACGATCCGGTCCTTGTGTTCGATCGCATCCAGATGCACGTTCGCGACCTCGCGGAATTCCTCGCCGAGGCGCGTCAGCTCGAAGTAGTGTGTCGCGAAGAGCGTCGCGCAGCGGTTGCGCTCGACGAGGTGGCGCGCGATGGCCCACGCGAGCGAGAGTCCGTCGAATGTCGAGGTGCCACGCCCGATCTCGTCCATCAGCACCAGCGAACGCGAGGTCGCGTTGTGCAGGATGTTGGCGGCCTCGGTCATCTCGACCATGAACGTGGAGCGACCGCCCGCGAGGTCGTCGGCCGCGCCGATGCGCGTGAAGATGCGGTCGAGCGGGCCGATGCGGGCGTGCTTCGCGGGGACGAATGCGCCGCAGTTCGCGAGCAGGGCGATCAGCGCCACCTGCCGCATGTACGTCGACTTGCCGCCCATGTTCGGACCGGTGATGAGCAGCATCCGACGAGTGGGCGACAGCATCGCGTCGTTGGCGACGAAGCGGTCCACCTGACCCTCGACGACGGGGTGGCGGCCCGCCTCGATGTGCAGCACCTCGTCCTCCACGAGATCGGGCGCGACGAGGTCCAGCGTGTCGGCGCGCTCCGCGAGCGCAGCGAGGACGTCCAGTTCGGCGAGTGCCACGGCGGTGGCCTGCAGCGTACCGATGTGCGGCAGCAGCGCGTCGAGCAGGCCTTCGTAGAGCAGCTTCTCGCGGGCGAGCGCGCGGTCCTGCGCCGACAGCGCCTTGTCCTCGAACGTCTTCAGCTCCGGCGTGATGTAGCGCTCGGCATTTTTCAGTGTCTGCCGGCGGCGATAGTCGTCGGGGATGCGGTCGACATGGGCGTGGGTCACTTCGATGTAGAAGCCGTGCACCCGGTTGTATTCCACCTTCAGACTGGCGATGCCGGTGCGTGCGCGCTCGCGCTGTTCGAGGTCGAGCAGATAGCCCGCCGCGTTGTTCTGAAGGCCGCGGAGTTCGTCGAGGTCGGCGTCGTAGCCGTCGGCGATCACGCCGCCTTCACGGATCACCGCGGCGGGCGTTTCGTGGAGCGATCGCACGAGGAGCGCCGTGATCCCCGGGTCCGCCTGCAACGTCGCCCGCAGGGCGTCGATGCGAGGGCTGTCGATGGTGGAGACCGTCGCCTGCACGGCCGGCAGCGATCTCAGGGTGTCGCGCAGACCCGAGAGATCGCGGGGGCGCGCCGAACGCAGCGCGATGCGCGAGACGATGCGTTCGATGTCGGAGATCTCGCCCAGCAGTGATCGCAGCCCGTCTGCGCGGCCGTTGCGCAGCCGGTCGATGGCGTCGAGCCGGGCCCGCAGCGGCGCGCGGTCGCGCAGCGGATGGTGCAGCCAGTGGCGGAGCAGGCGGCTGCCCATCGACGACGAACACGTGTCGAGGGTCGAGAGCAGCGTCGGCGACGATTCGCCACGCAGGGTCTCGCTGATCTCGAGGTTGCGACGCGTGACTGCATCGAGGACGACGAACGTCTCGGGATGCTCCACGACCAGTGCCGTCACGTGGCGGATCGTCGTGCCCTGCGTCGCCTGCGCGTACTGCAGCAATGCGCCCGCGGCGCCGATCGCCAGTTCCACGGTCTCCGCCCCGAAGCCGGCGAGGTCGCGCGTGCCGAAGTGCTCCGACAGCATCCGCGTCGCCGACTCGACGTCGAAATGCCAGTCGGGGAGGCGGCGGGTTGCGATGCCAGCCTGGTCCAGCGCCGCGATGGAAGCCGTGTCCGGGACCAGGATCTCCGCCGGGCCGAGGCGGGCCAGTTCCGAGGGCAGGGCGGCGAGCGTGGTGTCCATCGCCTTCAGGCTGCCCGAGGCGAGCGACAGCCAGGCGAGACCGACGCGCCCCTTCACCGGGACGATGGCGAGGAGGACGTTGTCGCGGCGATCGTCGAGGAGGGCGGCATCGGTCAGCGTCCCCGGGGTCACGACGCGTGCGACCTTGCGCTCGACCGGGCCCTTCGAGGTGGCGGGGTCGCCGATCTGCTCGCAGATGGCGACCGATTCGCCCATCTTCACCAGCCGCGCCAGGTACTGCTCGACGGAGTGGAACGGCACACCCGCCATCTTGATGGGCTCGCCCGCCGTGCTGCCGCGCTTCGTGAGCGTGATGTCGAGCAGGCGCGCGGCGCGCTCGGCGTCCTCGAAGAAGAGTTCGTAGAAGTCGCCCATGCGATAGAACAGCAGCTTGTCCGGATGCTGGGACTTGATCCGGAGGTATTGCTGCATGACCGGCGTGTGCTGGGCGGGGCTGGCGGTGCTCATCGGCTCGGCGGAGTGGCGCGGGCGCCGCGGGGAGCGGCGGGAGGGCGCGTATCGTAGTCGACGGCGGCCGAGGCGGCGAGCGGGGCGCAGCCATCCGGCGGGTGGGGCCGACAGGACGTCGGCCCCGGAGTGCGTCAGGCGGTGTCTTGCAGGGAGGACGCAGCGGTCGCGGCCTGCGCGCTGCTGGCGTACAGCTGCGCCACCTTTGCCATGAGCCCATCGACCGGATCGAAGGACGGCGGGCGCGGGCCGCCGGCCTCCGAGGGTCTGGCCTTGTCGAGCGCCTTGCGCCACTGGTCGGACTCGGCCCTCGTGATGCTGCCGTCGCCGTCCTTGTCGATCTTCGAGAACAGCTTTTCGAGCATCGCGCTCTGGCTGGTCGTCTGCGCGGCCGCGCCGAACTCCGTCGTCGACAGGCCGCCGCTGTTGTCGGCATCCATGCGGCCGAACGGATCGTTGCCGCCGGTCGCGGGCGGCGGAGGGCCCGCGTCGCTGGCGCGCAGCTGCTGGAATTGCGACTCCAGCTGCTGCTTGAGCTTCTCCAGTCCGGTGCGGGTTTCCTGCTGCGAGATGCTGCCGCTGCCGTCGGCGTCGAAGGTCGCGAACATCTTGTCGACGATCGATCGGGTTTCGCCGCTGCCATCCTTCGGGGCGTATCGGCCGAGGGCCGAGGTGAGTTCCGCCTTGTCGATCCCGCCGTCGCGGTTGCCGTCGATGCGCGCGAACATCCTGTCCGCCATGGCGGAGAGGTCCGGGCGACCGGCGCGGCCGGCCGCGCTGCCCGCCCCGCTCAGCATCGCGGACAGCATGCCGCCCACGCTTCCAATGCTGGTCATGATCACACTCCTTCAAGAGTGAATGGATGGTGTCCGTGCGCGCGGATCTCCCGGGCGTCGAGAACGGATGCAACGTTGTGTGCTCGATGGGTGGGGCATGCCTCCCGGGGTGGATGCGCTGCGTGGACCGTGGCGAGTGATGCAGGGCGCCCGTGCGGGGAAAGCACCTCTCATTGCAATCGCGGTGCCATGGGTCATCGGCCGTCGATTCCGTGGGCGCGCACCTCGGACGGCGGCTCCGGCCGGCGGGCGAAGGGGGCGGCAGTTCCTGCCGGGGCGGCAACTCAAGTTGCCGGTCCGTCCGTCGTTACCCGTGAGACACGGGGCCTGGGTTCGAAGACCCCGATGACTCCTCGGGGCAATGCCGCGCCGGGATGGACGACGAGACAGCCATGACCAATGCCGCACCGCTCCTGCACGACTCTCCGCAGTTTTCCGTGTCCCGGGGTGCGTCTGCGCAGTCGATGCATCGGGAGGCGGCATGACCGTCGGAGTATCCGAGGCTGACCGTGACCTGCTCGGCGGTCTTCTGGCACGAGCTGCTACCCGCGCGGCCGAAGCGTTGAGCGGCACTGTCGGAAGTCCGTTCGTCACCACCATCCCCGAACTGCGCTGGCTCACGCTGGACGGATGTCGCGACGAATGGGCCGGTCAGGCCGATGGCCCAGTGGTCGGCATCTCGGAATCCTTCTCGGGGCCGATCTCCGGCGCCGCGACCCTCATCTTTCCCGAAGCGAGTGGACTGGCGCTCGCCCATGCCATCCTGCCGGACGCCGCCTTGCACGAGAGCGCGTCCGAGGCCGTCGAGGAAGTCCTCACCGAAGTCGGCAACGTCTGGCTGAACGCCTGCATCGCCGCCATGGCGGAGTCCATCGGTGGCGATTTCGCGGGCGAACTGCCCGTGTTCACCCGTGGGAGTCCCGTCGAATTGCTGAGCGGGGACCGACGCGGGCACCGCGGTGACGACGTCGTCCTCCTTGCCGGCACCAGCGTCGTTCTGCGCGGACGGTCGTTTTCGGGCCGCATGGCGCTCCGGATCGACGACCATGGCCTCGGAGCCCTGCTGGAGGCACTCCCGTCGCAGCGTCTCTCGGCCGCCTGAGTCATGAGTATTTCCACCACGCCAGGGATGCTGGATCCCGCGGCTCTGCTGGACGCGTGCGAGTCGGGCATGATCGTCCTCGACGCGAGCGGGCGGGTGCTTCACTGGAACGCATGGCTCGCGCGCCGATCCGGGGTCGATGTCGAGCGCGCGTCGGGCCGCACGTTGCCGGAGGTGTTCGGTCCGGCGCTCGACAAGAGCCTCGAGCGGGCGATCGAGCAGGCGCTGCAATCCGGGATGAGCAGCGTCCTGTCCCCGCGGCTGCACATGCCCCCGATGCCCCTCTACCGCGATGCCCAGGATCGTGCCGACGGACGCCGGATGCACCAGATGACTTCCGTGAAGGCGATGGGCGTCGACCGCGCGTCGCGGCAGTGCGTGATCCAGGTGACCGACATGACGGCGTCGGTGGTCCGTGAGCGTGAACTCGTCGCACAGGCGCAGGCACTCCAGAAGACCACCGAGGAACTCCGGTCCGCCGAAGCGCGCGTGCGTCATCTCGCGTTTCACGATGCGCTGACCGGCCTGCCGAATCGGGCGCTTTTCCACGACCGCCTCGAGCGGCAGTGCGAGCAGGCCCGGCGGCAGAAGGGCCGGTTCGCCGTGTTGCTGGTGGATCTGGACCGCTTCAAGAGCGTCAACGACAGCTTCGGTCACGTCGCGGGCGATGAACTCATCCGCATCGTGGCCCAGCGCCTGCAAGGGTGTCTGCGCGGCAGCGACACGGCGGCACGTCTGGGCGGCGACGAGTTCGCGGTCATCCAGACGGATCTGGCCGAGGTGTCGGGTGCCGAAGTCCTCGCCGGGAAGATCGCGACGGCACTCTCCGCACCGGTTGTCGTGGCGGGCAGCACGATGCAGCCGAGTGCAAGCATCGGCGTCAGCGTCTTCGGGATCGACGCCGAGGATCCGACGGCCCTGGTGAACAACGCCGACCGCGCGATGTACCACGCGAAGCGGGGTGGGTGCGGCAGCTGGTGCCTCTACTCCCACGCTCTCGAAGCGGCGCCCGCGCAGCGCGAGGCGCTCGAGCGGGCTTTGCGCGGCGCGCTGCGCGATCGCCACCTCGCGGTGCACTACCAGCCTCAGGTGAGCCTTCGGTCCCATCGGCTGCTGGCCCTGGAAGCCCTCGTCCGCTGGATGCCCCCCGACGGGCCGGTGATCTACCCGGGGGATTTCGTCCCCATGGCCGAGGAGACCGGGCTCATCGCGGAGCTTGGCGATTTCGTGCTCGACGAGGTCTGCCGGGCGTACCACGACTGGGATGCCGGGGTGCAGCGCATGCCGGGCGTCGCGGTGAACCTGTCACCCAGGCAGTTCCGCGATCCCCACCTCGTGGACAAGATGTTGCGCGCGCAGAAGGCGCTCGGCGGCCGGGACGGCTGCCGGCTGGAACTGGAACTGACCGAAGGCGTGCTCGTGGAGGACGTCGATCGGGCGGAGTCCATCCTGGACATCCTGTCCGGCCACGGCATCTCGCTCGTGATCGACGACTTCGGCGCGGGCTACTCGTCTCTCGGGTATCTCCGGCGCTTCCCGGTGCGGAAGCTGAAGATCGACAAGTCGTTCATCCGGGATCTGCGGGAGGATTGCAACGACGCCGTGATCGCGAATGCCGTCATCGGCCTCGGTCACAGTCTGGGTCACATCGTCATCGCGGAAGGCGTGGAGACCGCGAATCAGGCGGAACTTCTGAAGGCGCTCGGATGCGATGGCGTGCAGGGCTACTACTTCGGGCGCCCGATGCCGATCGGCGATGTGCGGCGGATGGCGTCCGGGGTGTCGCCGCTCTTCCGGGATCCGGCAGACCGTCGGTCGGCCTGACGGATCGGGATCTCACCGCGGTCAGCTGGCGGGCGGTTCTCCCCGCAGCGCCGGTGTGAGGTGGCCCTCCAGCAGCTGGACGAGCTGGGAGAACATCCGCGGATTGCCCGCGACGATGTGACCACTTTCCAGGAAAGTCTGATTGCCCTGCAGGTCACCGACCAGGCCACCGGCCTCGGTCACGAGCAGGGCGCCCGCTGCCATGTCCCAGGGGGAGAGCCCGATCTCCCAGAAACCGTCGAGTCGGCCCGCGGCCACGTTGGCCAGATCCAGCGCGGCGGAACCCGGGCGGCGGATCCCCGCGGTCTTGGTCATCACGTCGCGCATCATCGCCATGTAGGCGTCGGCGTGATCGAACATCCGGAAGGGGAAGCCGGTACCGATCAGGCCATCGATCAGTTTCTCGCGCTTGGAGACGCGTAGCCGGCGATCGTTGAGGTAGGCACCGGCACCGCGGGAGGTCGTGAAGAGATCGTTCTTCACCGGGTCGTACACCACGCCGTGCGTGAGGACGCCCTTGTGCGTCATCGCGATCGAGACGCAGTAGACGGGGAATCCGTGCAGGAAATTGGTCGTTCCATCGAGCGGGTCGATGATCCAGACGTGCTCGGAATCTCCCGAAGCGCCACTTTCCTCGGCTAGAATCGCGTGTTCCGGGTACGCCGTCTTCAGCACGTCGATGATGGCATCCTCGGCTGCGCGGTCCACCTCGGAGACGAGATCGTTGAGCGTCTTGTGCCGGACCGTGAGTGCGTCGAGATTGTCTGACGCACGCATGATGATGGCGCCGGCGCGGCGTGCCGCCTTCACTGCCGTGTTGAGCATGGGGTGCATGGCTTTTTGCTCGAGTGTGTCGCTCGATCTCGTTCGCGAAAACCGTCGATTCTAGCCCACCAGGCCGTTCCACCCATGGCCTCCCGTACTTTGCAGCCCGAACGACTCCTCGCCCGCATCCGCGTGGTGCTCTGCCAGACCAGCCACCCCGGCAACATCGGATCCACCGCCCGCGCGATGAAGACGATGGGCTTGAGCGAACTCGTGCTGGTCCGACCGAAGCGGTTCCCCGATCCCGAGGCGGATGCCCTGTCGTCGAACGCCCTGGACGTGCTCCACGGCGCCAAGGTCGTCGAGACGCTGACCGAAGCGCTGGCGGGCACCGTGCTGGCGGTCGCGACGGTGAGCCACGAATACGATCTGTCGCACTCCCTGGTGACCTGTCGGGAGGCCGCGGCCGACGCTGTCGCGACTGCCCGATCCGGTGACGTCGCGCTCGTGTTCGGGACCGAGGCGAGCGGGCTGACCGCTGATGAAGTCCGGCTCTGCAGCGTCTGCGCGTGGATCCCCGGGAACCCCGACTACAACTCGCTCAACCTCGCCGCCGCCGTGCAGATCTTCGCGTACGAGACACGGCTTGCGGCATTCGCGGGCGCGCCCACGCCCGACGACGTGCCGGACCTGGCGTCCCACGACGAGATCGAGCGGTTGCACGGTCACCTCGCGGCGGTACTCGAGGAGATCGGATTCCTCGACCCGGCCAACCCGAAACGACTCGTGCCGCGGCTGCGCCGGATGGTCGCGCGGGCGCGGCTCGAACAGGTGGAAGTGCAGATCCTCAGGGGTCTCCTGACGACTATTCAGGAGCGCAAGCTCCTGCCGAGGCCGCCGAGTGCAAATTCGTTGCAAAAGCTCGGGAACCAAACCCCTGAATAGTTGATCGAAGCGGTCGGGAACTCTATACTTGACAAAAATACTCAAGATAAGTTTCGCCCCCCTGTCCCGACGACTATTCAGAGAGGCAACGATGCGACTTACCACCAAAGGACGTTTTGCAGTGACTGCGATGATCGACCTTGCCATGCGCGACAGTGGCGGACCGGTGACACTCGCCGAGATCAGCCAGCGCCAGAAGATTTCCCTGTCTTATCTCGAGCAACTGTTCGGGAAGCTGCGGCGCCAATCCCTGGTGAAGAGCACCCGTGGTCCGGGCGGTGGATATCGCCTGGCGCGGCCGAGCCACGAGATGTCCGTGGCCGATATCATTCTGGCGGTGGACGAACCGATCGACGCGACGCAGTGTGGCGGGATGGAGAACTGTGTGGACGAGCACAAGTGCCTGACCCACGATCTCTGGACGTCGCTCAACACGCACATCTTCGACTACCTGAAGGGCGTGAAGCTGTCCCGCCTGGTGGACGAGCAGGTCGAGCGCGTCGAGCGGATGCGGGCAGGCGCGCCGGCGGTGGTCGAGATGTCCGATCGCAACCGGGGCGGGAAGAACGAGACTTCGCCCGTGTCGGCTTGATCCGATGCGCGGTGCGGTCACGGTGGATGAACAGCAGGCAGGATGAGGTGAACGAGTGGCGATACAACTGACGGAAACGGCGGCGAAGCAGATTCGCGATTCCATCGTCGCCAAGCGCGGAGGCATGGGATTGCGCCTCGGCGTCAAGAAGGTAGGGTGTTCCGGGTTCGCATACACGTTCGATGTGGCTCGTGAGGTGGTCGATGGCGACCACCTCTTCGAGGCGCACGATGCGAAGGTCGTGGTGGATGCCGTGGCCCTGCCCATCCTCGATGGTTCGACGCTGGATTTCGTGCGTGACGGCTTCAAGCAGATCTTCCGCGTCGAGAACCCCAACGTGAAGAACCAGTGCGGCTGCGGCGAGAGCTTCAGCGTCTGACCGCAAGCATCTCCGAGCCCTGTTCATGAAAGAGGAATCACACCGATGAGTGCCGTGCTTCAGAACCTCATCGATCAGCCCTACAAGCACGGATTCGTGTCCGATATCGAGGCGGACGTCGTCCCGAAGGGGCTCGACGAGAGCGTGATCCGACTGATATCGCACAAGAAGAACGAACCCGACTGGCTGCTCGAGTTCCGGTTGGCGGCGTACCGCCACTGGCTCACCATGACGGAACCCACCTGGCCCAACGTGTCCTACGCGCCGGTGGATTTCCAGGACATCAGCTATTACTCGGCCCCCAAGGCGAAGAAGAAGCTGGCGTCGATGGACGAGGTGGATCCCGAGCTGCTCCGCACCTTCGAGAAGCTCGGCGTTCCGATGCACGAGCAGGCGGCACTGGCAGGCGTGGCCGTCGACGTCATCTTCGACAGCGTGTCGGTCGCGACCACATACAAGAAGAAGCTCGCCGACGTCGGCGTGATCTTCTGTTCGTTTTCCGAGGCTGTGCACGAGCATCCGGAACTCATCCGCAAGTACCTCGGCACGGTGGTCCCGACGTCCGATAACTTCTATGCGGCCCTCAATTCGGCGGTCTTCACGGACGGGTCGTTCTGTTTCATCCCGAAGGGCGTGAAGTGCCCGATGGAGCTGTCGACCTACTTCCGTATCAACACCCAGGAATCCGGTCAGTTCGAACGGACGTTGATCGTCGCCGAGGAAGGCGCCTCGGTCAGCTACCTCGAAGGCTGTACGGCGCCGCAGTTCGACACAAATCAGCTCCATGCGGCGGTGGTCGAACTCGTGGCGCTCGATAACGCGTCGATCAAGTACTCCACGGTCCAGAACTGGTACGCCGGAGACGAGAACGGCGTGGGCGGCATCTACAACTTCGTGACCAAGCGCGGTCTGTGCAAGGGCGTGAACTCCAAGATCTCGTGGACCCAGGTCGAGACCGGCTCGGCGATCACCTGGAAGTACCCGTCCTGTGTGCTGCTCGGCGACAACTCGGTGGGCGAGTTTTACTCGGTCGCGCTCACCAACCACATGCAGCAGGCCGACACCGGCACGAAGATGATTCACGTCGGGAAGAACACGCGGAGCACGATCATCTCGAAGGGGATCTCCGCCGGGCGCTCGAACAACAGCTATCGCGGTCTCGTGAAGATCGGTCCGAAGGCCGAGGGCGCGCGCAACTTCTCGCAGTGCGACTCCATGCTGATCGGCGAGAAGTGCGGGGCCAACACGTTTCCGTACATCCAGGTCCAGAACAACACCGCCAAGGTCGAGCACGAGGCGAGCACCTCGAAGATCGGCGAGGACCAGCTGTTCTATTTCGCGAGCCGCGGCATCGATGCCGAGGAAGCGGTCTCGATGATCATCAACGGTTTCGTGAAGGACGTCTTCACGCAGCTGCCCATGGAATTCGCCGTGGAGGCCGGACGCCTCCTCGGGCTCAAGCTGGAAGGGAGTGTCGGATGAGCAACGGTGCCGGAAAGATCCTCCTTGACGTGCGCGGACTCTGTGCGTCGGTGGCGGGTGTTCCCATCCTGAAGGGGATCGATTTCACGGTCCGTGCCGGCGAGGTGCACGCGATCATGGGGCCCAACGGATCGGGCAAGAGCACGTTCTCCAAGGTGCTCGCGGGCCATCCGTCCTACGAGGTCACGGGCGGCTCCGCCAGCTTCGAGGGAGGTGATCTGCTCGCGCTGTCCGCGGAAGAGCGCGCCCGCGCCGGCTTCTTCCTCAGCTTCCAGTATCCGGTCGAAGTGCCGGGTGTCGCGAACGCGCAGTTCCTCCGGCTTGCCTACAACACGGTGCTCGGCGGTCGTGGTCGTGAGGAGCTCGATCCTCTGGAATTCGACGACTTCGTGCGCGAGAAGATGAAGCTCCTCGAGATGGATCCGGCCTTCCTCGACCGCAGTGTGAACACCGGATTCTCCGGCGGTGAGAAGAAGCGGAACGAGATTCTCCAGATGGCGCTCCTCGAACCGAAGCTGGCGTTCCTCGACGAGACCGACTCCGGGCTGGACATCGACGCGCTGCGCATCGTCGCGCAGGGCGTGAACCACCTGCGGTCCGCCGACAACGCGGTCGTGCTCGTGACCCACTATCAGCGCCTGCTCAATTACATCGTTCCCGACTTCGTCCACGTGATGGACGGCGGGCGTCTCGTGAAGACCGGTGGTCGCGAATTGGCGCTGGAGCTCGAGGCTCGGGGGTACGACTGGATCGGCAAGCAGGCGGCCTGAGCGAATCGCCCATGGACGCCACAAAGATTTCCCGCGATTTTCTCGATGCCTTGCTGCCGGGAGCCTCGCCCTTGCCGGCGGGCGGGCTCGCTGCGCTGCGCAGCCATGCCCTCGAGCGTGCCAATGCCCTCTCCGTGCCCACGACGCGCGACGAGGCCTGGCGGTTCACGGATCTCGCGCCCCTGTACCGAGTGGCGCTGAAGACGCCGCTCGACGACGCGAGGATGCCTGCCGCCGATGCCATCGCGCACTGGATCGCGCCCGAGGTTCCCGTGCGACTGGTGTTCGTAGACGGTCGATTTGCCCCCGACCTGTCCGCGCTGCCCAACGGGGATGGCATGGCCGGAGTCACAGTGTCGACGCTGGCGGCGGTCATGGCTGCCGGGGATGCGACCGTTCAGACCCACGTGGGTCGCCTCGCGGGTGTCGACGACGATCTCTTCACTGCCGTGAACACGGCGTGGCTGCGCGATGGCGCGTTCGTGCACGCCGGGCGGGGCGCTGCCGGTGCGACGATCCACTGCCTGTTCGTCGCCACCCAGCCCGACGTTGCGCAGCATCCGCGCATTCTGGTGGTGGCGGAGGATGGTGCCGAGGTCGCGCTCGTCGAGGACTACGTGTCCCTGCAGCCAGGTGCCTACTGCGTGAACGCAGTCGCGGAGATCGCCGTGGGAGCCAATGCCCGTGTGCGGCACGTGAAGGTGCAACGAGACAGTGCGAAGGCTTTTCACCTCGCGACCACCTCGGTCTCGGTCCAGCGCGACGGTTTCTACGGCAACCTCGCGGTGACCTTCGGGGGCCGCATTTCGCGAAACAACATCCACATCCGCCAGGACGGCACCGGGACCGAGTTCGAGCTGGATGGCCTCGCGTTCATCGACGGGCGCAGCGTGGCGGACACGCACTCCTTCGTGGATCACGCCCACGCCCACGGCCGCAGTCGCCAGCTGCACAAGTGCGTGGTGGCCGGCGGTGCACACGCGGTCTTCAACGGGCGCATCCTCGTGCGCGAAGGCGCCCAGAAGACCGATTCGACCCAGGAGAGCCGCAACATCCTCCTGTCGGACAAGGCGCACGTGGACGCCAAACCGCAGCTCGAGATCTTCGCCGACGACGTGAAGTGCGCGCACGGCGCGACGGTCGGGCAGCTCGAGGCCGAGGAAGTCTTCTACCTGATGAGCCGCGGTCTCTCCGAGAACACCGCCCGCAACCTGCTCACCTACGGATTCGCGGCGGATGTCGTGAATCGCATTCCCATCGCATCCATCGTTAAGAGCCTGGCCGCGCGGCTGCTCGAACACACCGGTGGACAGGAGATCGCATGAGCGCCACCCCTCTTCGGAAATCGCCACAGGATGTCGCCGCATTCGACGTCGAGCGCATCCGGGCCGATTTCCCGATCCTTCACAACGTCCGGCCGCACGGCAAGCCGCTGTCGTTCCTGGACAACGCGGCGTCCAGCCAGATGCCTCAGCAGGTGATAGACCGGATCGTCCGCTACGAGACGCACGAGCACGCGAACATCCACCGCGGCGTGCACCTGCTGTCCACCATTGCGACGGAAGCCTACGAAGGTGCGCGGCGCAGCGTGCAGCGCTTCCTCAATGCTAAGGAGGATCGCGAGATCATCTTCACGACGGGTTGCACCGAAGGTGTCAACCTCGTGATGCACGGCTACGGTCGCAAGTTCATCGGGGCCGGCGACGAGATCATCGTGACCCACCTCGAGCACCACTCCAACATCGTGCCGTGGCAGATGCTGTGCGAGGAGAAGGGCGCGACGCTGCGCGTGGCGCCGATCGACGACTGCGGCGAGGTCATCCAGGAGGCATACGACGCGCTCTTCAACGATCGCACGAAGTTCGTCGCGATCTCGCATGTCTCGAACGCGCTCGGGACGATCAACCCGGTGCGCCGGATGATCGAGGTGGCCCACGCGAGGGGGATTCCGGTGCTCGTCGATGGCGCGCAGGCGGCGCCCCACATCGCGGTGGACGTGCAGGCGCTCGATTGCGATTTCTACGCGTTCTCGGGTCACAAGGTCTGTGGTCCGACAGGCAGCGGAGCGTTGTATGGCAAGGCCGCGCTGCTCGAGAAGATGCAGCCGTTCAAGGGCGGCGGCGACATGATCCTCTCGGTCACGTTCGAGAAGACCACCTACAACACGATCCCGCACAAGTTCGAGGCAGGCACGCCGCCGATCATGCCGATGATCGGCCTCGGTGCGGCTCTCGACTACCTGTCGGCGATCGGCATGGACCGCATTGCGGCCCATGAGCACGCTCTGCTTGCCTATGCCACCGAGAAGGTCTCGGCGCTGGACGGTGTGCGCATCATCGGCACGGCGCGCGAGAAGGCGGCGGTGCTCTCGTTCTACGTGGGTGATGTGCACCCGCACGATGTCGGCACACTGCTCGATGAGGAAGGTGTCGCGGTCCGTACCGGCCACCACTGCGCGCAGCCTGTGATGCAGCGATTCGGGGTGCCGGCGACGGTGCGCGCATCGTTCGCGTTCTACAACACGTTTGCCGAGGTCGATGCACTGTTGGAGGCGATCCGCAAGGTGCAGAAGCTGTTCGGCTGAGTGCGCTTGACCGTTGGTCCGGGCGTGACCGGATCGACGATGGGATTGGTGCTGCGCCATCGGGCCATGCGGGCCCGGCGCTCGATCGACAACGGGGACCCAGGGTTCCATGGACAGCAAGCAGCTCTATCAGGAAGTGATCCTCGATCACAACCGCAAGCCCAGGAACTACGGTGCGCTCGAAGGCGCCACCCATGCGTCCGAGGGGCTGAATCCGCTCTGCGGGGATCACATCTGGCTCCGCTTGCGCGTGGCGGACGAGCGTATCGACGCCGTGGCGTTCGAAGGTCAGTCGTGCGCCATCTGCAAGGCGTCGGCGTCGATGATGACCGCCGCGATCAAGGGGCGCAGCGTCGAGGAGGCCGAGACGCTGGTGACGGCGTTCCGTGGCATGGTGACCGGCGAGATGGATCCGTCGACCCCCGGCAACCCGATCGGTCGTCTGGCCGTGTTCTCGGGGGTGAAGGATCTCCCGTCGCGCGTGAAGTGCGCGATCCTGCCGTGGCACACGCTGCATGCAGCGCTTGGATCGCAGACCGTCGCCACCACCGAAGGCGCTCAAGACCCGATGGGGAGCGGCACCGCGTGATGCCGTCCCTGCGGAACTCCATTCCGTGCGCCTCTCGTGCGCACCATCCATAGGTTGTCGAAGCCAGCATGCCCAAGATCGCGGAAGTCGAACCGACCCCCAATCCGAATGCCCGGAAGTTCATCCTCCGGGAGCCCCTCACCTGGGGGACGGCGCGCTCGTACGACAACGCTGCCGAGGCCGAGGGGGATCCCCTGGGGGAGGCGCTCTTCGCCATCCCGCATGTGACGAACGTTTTCTATGTGGACCACTGGATCACCGTCACGCAGGACGGTGGCGCGGAGTGGACCCCGCTGCTCAAGCAGCTCGCGGTGCCGATTCGCGAGGCTCCCGCTGCCGCGGACAAGTCTGATTCCTTCAGCGCGGTGAGCAGCGGCCTTCTGGACGACGAGCGTCTGACCCCGGAGCAACGCGAGAAGCTGAAGGCGATCTCGGAATTGCTCGACGAACGGGTGCGGCCGTTCCTTCAGGGCGATGGCGGCGACCTCTTCATCGTCGGGCTCGAAGGCAACCAGCTCCAGGTCCACTATCAAGGGGCGTGTGGCAGCTGCCCGAGTTCGCTGTCCGGGACACTCACCGGCATCGAAAGCCTGGTGCATCAGATCGATCCGTTCCTCGAAGTCGTGCCGGTCTGACCGGCGCCGCCCCGGGGATTGCCATGTCCGATTGGATCGTCGCCGCTGATGTCGATGCGCTGAAGCCGGGCGAGGTGCGTGTCGTGGATGCCGACGGCACGGCCATCGCCGTCTTCAATGTCGCGGGAGAGTTCTTCGCGCTCGAGGATGTGTGTACGCACGACGGTGGGCAGCTCACCGGCGGATGCATCGAAGACGGCGAGGTGGTGTGCCCGCGCCACGGCGCCCGCTTCTCGATCCGGAGCGGCGAGGCGCTCACACCGCCCGCTTACGAGCCCACGGCGGTATTCCCGATTCGCATCGAGGATGGGAAGGTGCTGGTGCGGGACGATCGCTGGGATTGAAGCCCGCGTCGTATCGCCTCAGCGGGCGCGGATCCTGACCTGGGGTTCGGCCGGCTGTTGAGGCGCACGTGGATTCACGGGGGGCAACGTTCCGTGGGCGGCGTGGGGGTGCTGGACGTGGTAGGGGACGCGTCGCCCGACGACCACGGGCACCCCGACCACCAACGGCCCCGGTGCCACGGCCGTGTCCCTCGCACGAGCTTCGTTCTGTGCGGCAATCAGGTTGGTTCGCGTCTCCATCTCCTTCCGCCACGCCTCGTCGCGGATGAGGCGGTCGTCCCGCATCCGTTCGTATTGGCACTGGATCGTGTAGCACGTCGCGCCGGGCAGTGGTGCCGGGTCGTTGCCGGTGACGCGGATGTTGAGCTTCTTCGGCGGCGAGGGCGCCTCGTGTGCAGGCCGTTGCCCGTAGTGGGTCACGCCCTTGTCGTCGACCCACTTGTAGACCTGGGCATCTGCCGGCGCGCCGGCGAATGCTGCCGCCAGCAGAAGCAGCGTCCCGGCAGTGTGGCGGAAGGCGCTCACGGGGCGTCTACTGATCCTTGAACGCTTCGACCGGGATCATGATGCGCACGTCGTCCGCGATGCCGGGCAGGCCCTTCAACATGCCGAACTCCGAACGCTTGAGCTGCACGGTGGCATTGCCGCCGCACAGCGCACGCTTGTTGATCGGGTGGTTGCCGCAGGCGAAGCCTTCGAAGCTGACGCGCACGGGCTTCGTCACGCCGAGGAGCGTGAGTTCGCCTTCCGCACCCGAGACTTTCCCGCCTTCGAACGCGACCTTCGATGCGCGGAACGTGATCGTCGGGTGCTGCGCGGCGTTGAAGTAGTCCTCGCCACGCATCGCTTCGTTCCACTTCTCGATGCCCATGTCGACGGACGCGGCCTGGATCGTCACCTCGACGGAGCCCGTGCCTGCCTCCCGATCGATGGTGATCTTGCCCGAGGTCTGGTTGAACCGGCCGCGCTGCAGCGAGAAGCCGAGGTGGTTCACCTCGAACACCGGGAACGTGTGGCGCGCATCGATCGTGAAGCTCTCGGGGGCTGCCGAGGCGGGCGGCGCGATGGCGAGGCCAAGGGCGAGGCCCAGAACCGGACCGACGGCGATGGCGTGGAAGCGCTGGGACATGGCGGGGTGACTCCTGGTGGACTGGGCAGGCGACGAGACTACTTGGCGGCCGGCGCCTGGGCAACGATGCGGAACCGGATCTGCACTTCGAACGCGACGGTCTCGGGATCGTTCCACGGGCCGTCACCGATTCCGAAATCGCTGCGATTGATCTGGATCGCGCCTTCGAACGTCTGCACGGCACCCTGGGCTTTCAGCGTGAACGGGGCAGAGACGGTCTTGGTCTTGCCCTTGATGGTGAGTGGCCCGGTGGCCTCGTAGCGGTTGCCGCCAAGCGCCTTCACTGCAGTGGCCGTGAAGGTGGCCTTCGGGAACTGCGCCGCATTGAGCCAAGGCTTCCGGATGACCTCGCCGTCGGCATCCGGGCTGCCGGCGTCGATGCTGCCGATGTCGATCTCGAGACTGGCCTTGGAGGCCTCGGGCTTCTTTGCGTCGAAGTCGAGGGCCACCGTGAACTTGCGGAACTTGCCGGGCACCGGCACGCCCATCTGCGTCGAGACGAATGAGACTTCGCTCTTGGCGACATCGACGGCGAGAGGCGCCGCATGAAGGGCCGGCGCGGCGAGTGCGACGGCCAGTGCGACGGCGCGGAGGGCGGTGAGGTTCATCTGGATTCAGGCTCCAATGTCAGGGGTGACGGATCCACGGGGCCATGCGCGTGAGGACATCGTCGCGATCCCGCAGATGGTGCTTCAATGCGGCAGCGACGTGCAGGACGACAAGCGCGACCATGAGGTAGTTCAGGCTCTCGTGCCATTCCTTCAGGACGTCGGCCAGGGCGAGGTCCTTGGCGATGAGGTCCGGGATCGGCAGGACGCCGAACCACACCGTCTTGAACCCCTTGGCCGAACTGAACAGCCATCCGGTGATCGGCACTGCGAGGGTCAGTCCGTAGAGCGTGGCATGGCTGATCGTGGC
>VYME01000302.1_pt1 | contig 38990 bp, 34 predicted proteins | sample 5115281 | NCBI WGS metagenome assembly VYME01 (sample SAMN12291780, study PRJNA351875) | freshwater metagenome | isolation source: freshwater lake | place: USA: Michigan, Wintergreen Lake | collected 2013-08-08
CGCTTCGCGCCCACCTGATCCTCGATGTGCATCGCGCCGGCGCCGAACTTGATGAGGGACTTCGTGGTGCGGGCGATGTTGAACGCGCTGGAGCCGAAGCCCGTGTCGACGTCCACCAGGAGCGGCAGGTCGCACACGTCGGTGATGCGGCGGATGTCGGTGAGGACGTCATCCAGATTGCTGATGCCGAGGTCGGGGAGACCCAGGGAGCCCGCGGCGACACCGCCGCCGGAGAGGTAGATCGCGCGGAAGCCGCTGCGCTGGGCCAGGCGGGCGTGGTACGCGTTGATCGCACCGACGATCTGGAGCGGCTTTTCCTGCTCGAGTGCCAGGCGGAATCGCGCGCCAGGGGTGCTGGGGGTCGTCATCGTGGGCTCCTTCCCATGGGGGAGTTCGCGGTTGGAAGGGGTGTCCCGATGGCCTTGGGTCGAGTGAGCCGGCATGCGGGCTGCGGGACGCCGGGGGATCGATTCCTGTCCCCCGTTGGTGTGACGCTGTCCGGGCGTGATCTCCGGACAGGTGCGGAAGAGACGCCCGGGCCGGTGTGGGGCCCGGGGTCCGACACGGGCACGGGCTCGCGCCGCGTGCGCATCGTTCGCGGCAAGGGCCTCAGCCCAGGAGGTGCGAGACGCCCTGGCGCTCTTCTTCGAGCTCGGCCAGGGTGGCATCCATCTTCGTGCGGCTGAAGGCGTCGATCTCGAGGCCTTCCACCACCTTGTACTTGCCACCGTTGCACGTGACCGGGAAGCCGTACATGACGTCCTTCGGGATGCCGTACCAGCCGTCGGACGGGATCCCCATCGTCACCCAGCGGTCGCCGGTGCCCAGGGCCCAGTCGCGCATGTGATCGATGGCGGCGTTGGCGGCCGAGGCGGCGGAGGAGAGTCCGCGCGCTTCGATGATGGCGGCGCCGCGCTTGCCGACGGTCGGAATGAAGGTGTCGCGGTACCAGGCCTCGTCATTGACGGCCTTGGGCGCCGGCTGGCCGCCGATCGACGCAAACCGGTAGTCGGGGTACATCGTCGGCGAGTGGTTGCCCCAGACGATCATCTTCTCGATGGCGTCCACCGGGCGTGCCGTCTTCGTGGCGAGCTGCGAGAGGGCGCGGTTGTGATCGAGGCGAAGCATGGCGGTGAAGTTCTCGCGGGGCAGGTCCGGCGCGCTCTTCATCGCGATGTAGGCATTGGTGTTGGCCGGGTTGCCGACCACGAGCACCTTCACATTGCGGCTGGCGACCGCGTTCAGGGCCTTGCCCTGCGCGGTGAAGATCTGGGCGTTGGCAGCCAGGAGGTCCTTGCGTTCCATGCCGGGGCCACGGGGGCGGGCGCCGACGAGGAGGGCGTAGTCGATGCCGGCGAATGCGGTCATCGGGTCACCGTGGGCGCTCATGCCGGCCAGCAGCGGGAAGGCGCAGTCTTCGAGTTCCATCATGACGCCCTTCAGCGCCTTCTGGGCCTTCTCGTCCGGGATTTCCAGGAGTTGCAGGATCACCGGCTGATCGCGACCGAGCATTTCTCCACTGGCGATGCGGAACAGCAGGCTGTAGCCGATCTGGCCGGCGGCGCCGGTCACTGCGATTCTGACGGGGGATTTCATGAGCGCGGGCTCCTGGAAGGAAGACGAAGAATCTGATTCGATTTCGGTCGCCGCAGCGCCCTCCGCCAGGTTGCCTGCCGCCCTGCGGAAGGCACAGAGAACCAAGCCTGGCGCACGAATGGGCCAAGATCATACGAAGCGGCGCTGCGGCGTGTCAATTCAAGTCTTATATCTTATGACTGATAGTGGTGGGTGTGGACCGGAGCGAACCGGATGTGCTAAAAAGCGCGCCCATGAAGGTCGCCGCCACCCCCGCGTATCAGCCGCTCTATCGGCAGATCAAGCTACTTCTTACGGAGCGGCTCGAGTTCGGGGAATGGAAGCCCGGCGAACCCATCCCCAGCGAGATCGATCTGGCACACCGCTTCAGCGTGAGTCAGGGGACCGTCCGCAAGGCCGTCAACGAGCTGGCGCAGGAGAAGGTGCTGGTGCGCCGGCAGGGGCGGGGCACCTTCGTCGCCACCCACGCCAACGAGCACACCCAGCTCGGATTCCTGCGCATCGGCCCCGACGACGGTGACGTCGAGACCCTCAAGGCCGAACTCATCGACTGTCGGCGTGTCAAGGCAGACGCTGCCGGCGCGCGCCTGCTCGATATCGAGACCGGCGCGCCGGTCATGCGCCTGCGTCGGTCACTCGCCATCAACGAACAACGTGTCATCTACGAAGAGGCCAGGGTTCCGGCCGAGATGTTCCCCGGGCTCGATTCGATGCTGCTCGAGCAGCATCGCTGCATGCTGTACAGCATGTACGAGTCCGCTTTCCAAGTAAAAATCGTCGCGGCCGAAGAAAAGCTCAAGGCGGTCGCCGCCGATGACGATACTGCTTCAGTTCTGGGAGTTACGGTCGGGTCGCCGCTGCTGCTGATGGTACGCGTCGCCTATACTTACGGCCGCAAACCCGTGGAGTTGCGACGCAGTCTCTGCAACACCGCGGCATACCACTACGCCAACGACATCAGTTGACGTCCTGGACGAACCCTCTTGTCCAATCTGCCATGAATCCCGCAAGCACCCGAACCCGACCCAAGCACCTCGATCTCGTCAAGATCCGACTTCCCGTCCCCGGCGTCGTGTCCATCCTCCACCGGATCAGCGGCGCAGGCCTCTTCCTGATGCTGCCCTTCCTGCTCTACCTGCTGCAGCTCAGCCTGCAGGCCCCCGATACCTACGTCGTGTTCCGAAGCGTCTTCGCGAACCCTCTCATCAAGCTGCTGCTGATCGGCCTGCTGTGGGCCTTCCTGCATCACTTCTGCGCCGGTATCCGCTATCTCGTTCTCGACCTGCACATCGGAACGGATCTCGTCTCCGCGCGGTCTTCGAGCTATGCGGTCCTCGGTGTGAGCCTCGTGATGACCGTCCTCCTGGGAGCCTGGCTATGGTGAAGCGTATCCCCGTCGGTGCCCATTACGGGCTGCGCGACTGGCTGGTCCAGCGCGTGACCGCGGTGGTGATGGCCTCCTACACCGTGCTGATGTTCCTCGTGGTGCTGGTGCAGCGTCCCAGCCACTACGGCGCGTGGAAGTCGCTCTTCACGAGCCAGCCGATGCGGCTCGCGAGCCTGCTGTTCCTGCTGTCGATCTTCTGGCATGCCTGGGTTGGTGTCCGTGACATCCTCATGGACTACGTGAAGCCCACGGGGGTGCGTCTGGCGCTTCAGGTCGGGGTGGTCCTGCTGCTCGCCGCGTACTCGCTGTGGTCGGTGCAGATTCTCTGGAGCATTCAGTGATGTCTCTTCCCACCCGCAAGTTCGATGCGGTCGTCGTGGGTGCCGGTGGCGCCGGCATGCGCGCGGCCCTGCAGTTGTCCGAGGCCGGCCTCAAGGTCGCCGTGCTGTCGAAGGTGTTCCCCACGCGGTCGCACACCGTCGCGGCGCAGGGCGGCATCGGTGCATCGCTCGGCAACATGGGCGAGGACAACTGGCTCTGGCACATGTACGACACCATCAAGGGGTCGGACTACCTGGGCGACCAGGACGCCATCGAGTTCCTCTGCCGCATGGCACCGCAGGCCGTCTACGACCTCGAGCACTACGGGATGCCGTTCGACCGCAACGAGGACGGCACGGTGTACCAGCGCCCCTTCGGCGGTCACTCGTCCAATTTCGGTGAGCGTCCGGTGCAGCGTTCGGTCTGTGCGGCCGACCGGACCGGTCACGCGATGCTCCACACGCTCTACCAGCGCAACGTCCGCGCGAACACGGTGTTCTTCGTCGAGTGGATGGCGCTCGACCTCATCCGCGACGCCTCGGGCCAGGTGCTCGGCGTGACGGCGATGGAGATGGAAACCGGCGAGACTTGGATCTTCCAGGCGCGCGCCACGCTGTTCGCCACCGGCGGCGCAGGGCGCATCTACGCGGCCTCGACGAACGCGTTCATCAACACCGGTGACGGCCTCGGCATGGCCGCACGGGCCGGGATCCCGCTGGAAGACATGGAGTTCTGGCAGTTCCACCCGACCGGTGTGGCCGGCGCGGGCGTCCTGATCACCGAAGGCGTGCGGGGCGAGGGCGGTTATCTCCTGAACAAGGACGGCGAGCGCTTCATGGAGCGCTACGCCCCGAACATGAAGGACCTCGCGAGCCGCGACGTCGTCGCACGCGCGATGGCCACCGAGATCAAGGAGGGGCGGGGTTGCGGCAAGGACGCCGACTACATCCTGCTGAAGCTCGACCACATCGGCATCGACAAGATCGAGAAGAAGCTCCCGGGCATCCGCGAGATCGCGAAGAAGTTCGCCAACGTCGACCCGGTGAAGGATCCCATCCCGGTCGTCCCGACCTGCCACTACCAGATGGGTGGCATCCCGACCAACTACCACGGTGAAGTGGTCGTGCCCGGGAACGGCAAGGACAACAACGTCGTCGCCGGCTTCTACGCGGCAGGCGAGGTGGCCTGCGCTTCGGTGCACGGCGCCAACCGCCTCGGCACCAATTCGCTGACTGACCTGCTGGTCTTCGGCAAGGCGTCGGGCGACAGCGTGATCCGGTATCTCAAGGAGAACCCCGGCCACAAGGATCTCCCCGCCGATGCCGCCGACTACACGATGTCGCGCCTCTCGCGCCTCGACGGGCAGAAGGGCGGCGAGAGCGTCTTCGAAGTGGGCGCGGCGATGCGTCGGACGATGCAGGCACACTGCGGCGTGTTCCGCTTCCCGGATCTGCTGACCGACGGCGTGAAGAAGATCCGCGAGATCTCCGACCGTGCCGCGCGGACCGAGATCAAGGACAAGAGCAAGACCTTCAACACGGCCCGCATCGAGGCGCTCGAACTGGACAACCTCATCGAGGTGGCCCGCTCGACCATGATCTGCGCCGATGCCCGCCAGGAGAGCCGTGGCGCCCACGACCGCGCCGACTACCCGAAGCGTGACGATGTCACGTGGCTGAAGCACACGCTCTGGTACAAGGACGGCGACCGCCTCGACTACAAGGCGGTCAACCTCAAGCCGCTCACGGCCGAGAGCTTCGAGCCGAAGGTGCGCAGCTACTGATTTGTCGGGCCAGGAACAAGCACGCGTCCCTCGCTTGCCCGCGCGGCGAGGCTGACCACAGCAACATAGAGGCGAACATGCGATTCAGGATCTACCGCTACGACCCGGAGCAGGACCAGAAGCCGTACATGAAGGAGTACGACGTCGCACTGGAGCCCTCCGACCGGATGCTGCTCGACGCGCTGGTGCGCATCAAGGCGTCCGACGACAGCCTGTCCCTGCGCCGGTCGTGCCGGGAAGGGGTGTGCGGGTCCGACGCGATGAACATCAACGGCAAGAACGGTCTCGCGTGCATCACGCCGCTGGTCGAACTGAAGGAGCCCGTCGAACTGCGGCCGCTGCCGGGCCTGCCGGTCATCCGCGACCTGATCGTCGACATGTCGCAGTTCTTCAAGCAGTACCACTCCATCAAGCCCTATCTGCAGAACACGGATCCGCTGCCCGAGAAGGAGCGTCTCCAGTCTCCCTCGGATCGCGAGGAACTCGACGGTCTTTACGAGTGCATCCTGTGCGCCTGTTGCTCCACGTCCTGCCCGTCCTTCTGGTGGAACCCGGACAAGTTCGTGGGCCCGGCCGGTCTCCTGGCAGCCTACCGATTCATCGCCGACTCGCGCGATCAGGCCACGAACGATCGCCTCGACGACCTCGAGGATCCGTACCGCCTGTTCCGCTGCCACTCGATCATGAACTGCGTGGACGTCTGCCCGAAGGGGCTGAACCCCACGCGGGCGATCGGGCGGATCAAGGAGATCATGATCAAGCGGATGGTATGACGCGCCGCCGGCAGCCCGTACCCCTCCGCCGCGACTGTCATCACGGACTGTCCGCGGCGTCTCGCCGCGAGGTGCGTCCGTGAGCGACTTCGATCGCGTCCGCTGGCATTGCCGACGCGGCCTGCTCGAACTGGACATCATCCTCACCCGATTCCTCGAATCGGGGTACCCCGGGTTGAGCGCCGCCCAGCAGACGGTCTTCTCAGGTCTTCTGGAATATGCCGATAACGACCTGTGGGATTTCGTGTCGGGCCGCAATTCCAGCCCGGATCCCGCGGAGGAAGAGATCCTGGATCTGCTGAGGGCCACGTGATTGCCCGGATTTGATGCAGAGCAGCAATGCTGTTGGAAACTCCATACAATGTAGCGGTCATCGAGAACGGAGCGGGCAATGAGCAGCGAGCAGAAGGGCGTACACAAGGCGACCGTGAGCTTTACCGATGGCACGCCGTCCATCGAACTGCCGATCCTGAAGGGCGCATCCGGCCCCGAGGTGATCGATATCCGCAAGCTGTACGGGCAGACGGGCAAGTTCACCTATGACCCCGGCTTCCTCTCGACGGCATCCTGCAACTCCTCGATCACCTACATCGACGGTGACAAGGGCGAACTGCTCTACCGCGGTTACCCGATCGATCAGCTGGCCACCCAGTGCGACTTCCTGGAAACCTGCTATCTGATCCTATACGGCGAGCTGCCCACGCCGGACCAGAAGGCCGATTTCGTGCACCGTGTGACCCATCACACCATGGTCCACGAGCAGCTCCAGTTCTTCCTTCGCGGCTTCCGGCGCGATGCGCATCCGATGGCGGTCATGACCGGCCTGGCCGGCGCGCTCTCGGCGTTCTACCCGGACTCCATGAACCTGAACGACCCGCACCAGCGGGAGATCTCGGCCATCCGCCTCATCGCGAAGATGCCGACGCTGGTCGCGATGGCGTACAAGTATTCGGTCGGCGAGCCCTTCGTCTACCCGCAGAACAACCTCTCGTACACAGCGAACTTCATGCGCATGATGTTCGCGACGCCGTGCGAGGAGTACAAGGTCAACGATGTGCTGGTGCGCGCCATGGACCGGATCTTCATCCTCCATGCCGACCACGAGCAGAACGCCTCGACCTCGACCGTCCGGCTCTGCGCATCCTCCGGCACCAACCCGTTCGCGGCGATCGCCGCCGGCGTGGCGTGCCTCTGGGGTCCGGCGCACGGTGGCGCCAACGAAGCCTGCCTCACGATGCTGAACGAGATCCAGGCGAACGGCGGCGTCGCGAAGATCGGCGAGTTCATCGCCAACGTGAAGGACAAGAACTCCAGCGTGCGTCTGATGGGCTTCGGCCACCGGGTCTACAAGAACTACGACCCGCGCGCGAAGCTGATGCGCGAGACCTGCCACGAAGTGCTGAACGAACTCGGCCTGCAGGACGACCCGCTCTTCAAGCTCGCGATGGCGCTCGAGAAGATCGCGCTGGAGGACGACTACTTCGTGTCCCGCAAGCTGTACCCGAACGTCGACTTCTACTCGGGCATCGTGCAGCGCGCCATCGGCATTCCGGTGCAGCTCTTCACGGCCATCTTCGCGCTGGCCCGTACGGTGGGCTGGATCGCGCAGCTGAACGAGATGATCACCGACCCCGAATACAAGATCGGTCGCCCCCGCCAGCTCTACCAGGGCGCGATCGCCCGGAACGTGACGCCGATCGGGCAGCGAGGCTGACGGGCGCATGGAGGGGGCAGGGCGGTCCGATGCGCCTGCTCCCGCTCCCGTCGGGCAGGGCGTGCACTGCCGCGGGATCGACTCGAATCCACAGAGCGGGCACCGCGGTGTGACCGGAGAGTGCCCCAAGGAGGACGCAGCATGATGAAGGACCTGATGGCCGGTTCGTACCTCTCCGGAGGCAACGCCGCCTACATCGACGAGCTGTACGAGGCCTATCTCCAGGGCGCGGAAACCGTGGCGCCCGAGTGGAAGCGCTACTTCGACCAGATCCAGGTCCTGCCCGGCCCGCGCGATGTCCCCCACGAACCCGTGCGCGAACTGATCGCGCGCATCGCCCGCGAACGCGGCGCCGGACGCCCGCAGATCGCCCCGGCCGAACTCGCAGAGCTGGGTCGCAAGCAGGCCGCTGTCTTCCAGCTCATCAGCTCCTACCGATTCCTCGGCGTGCGTCACGCCAACCTCGACCCGCTGAAGCGATTCGAGAAGCCCGAGGTCCCCGAACTCGACCCCGGTTTCCATGGCCTCGGCGAGATGGATCTCGAGCGCGTGTTCGACACCGGCACGCTGGTCGGTCCGCGCCAGGCGACGCTCCGCGACATCATCCAAGCGCTGAAAGAGACGTACTGCGGGACCATCGGTCTCGAGTACATGTACATCACCGACACCACGCAGAAGCGCTGGCTCCAGGAGCGCTTCGAGGGCGTGCGCTCCCGCCCCAGCTACGGTCCGGACTACAAGCGACACATCCTCGAGCGGCTCACGGCCGCGGAGATCCTCGAGAAGTATCTGCACACGCGCTACGTCGGTCAGAAGCGCTTCTCGCTCGAAGGCGGTGACAGCCTGATCCCGCTGCTCGACAACCTCCTGCAGCGCGCCGGCGAGCGCGGCGTCCAGGAACTCGTGATCGGCATGGCGCACCGCGGGCGCCTCAACGTGCTGGTCAACACGCTGGGCAAGCTCCCGGCGGATCTCTTCTCCGAGTTCGAAGGCAAGCACGCCGGCGAACTGCCGGCGGGCGACGTGAAGTACCACCAGGGCTTCTCGTCCGACGTGATGACCCCGGGCGGTCCGATGCACGTGACGCTCGCGTTCAACCCGTCGCACCTCGAGATCGTGAACCCCGTCGTCGAAGGGTCCGTGCGTGCACGCCAGCATCGCCGCCGCGATCGCGAAGGTCGCCAGGTGATGCCGGTGCTGATCCACGGCGACGCCGCGTTCATCGGGCAGGGCGTGGTGATGGAGACGATGAACCTCTCGCAGACCCGCGGCTACGGCACGGGCGGCACCGTCCACGTCATCGTGAACAACCAGATCGGCTTCACGACGTCCGATCCGCGCGACACGCGCTCCACGATCTACTGCACCGACGTCGCGAAGATGATCGAGGCGCCGGTCATCCACGTGAACGGCGACGACCCCGAGGCGGTGATCTACGCCATCGAGGCCGCGATGGACTTCCGTGCGGAGTTCCAGAAGGACGTCGTGGTGGATCTCGTGTGCTTCCGCAAGCTCGGCCACAACGAGCAGGACGAGCCGATGGTCACGCAGCCGCTGATGTACAAGATCATCTCGACGCATCCGGGCACCCGGAAGCTGTATGCCGACAAGCTGCAGGCCGAGGGCGTCATCCGCGATGGCGAGGCCGACCAGCTCGTCGCGGCATTCCGCAGCGCACTCGATGCCGGTCACCACACCAACAAGAGCATCATCTACAACTACCGCCCGCCGTTCCAGGTCGACTGGGCGCCGTACACCGGCGCCGCCTGGAACGATGAGGTGAACACCGGCCTGCCGATCGCGGAACTGCGTCAGCTCGCGGAACGGCTCACCAACGTGCCCGCGCACTTCAAGCTGCACTCGCGCGTCGACAAGGTCGTGGCCGATCGGCGCCAGATGGGGCTGGGCAAGCTGCCGCTCGACTGGGGCATGGCCGAGAACCTCGCGTACGCCGCGCTGCTGAAGCAGGGCTTCGGCGTGCGCCTCTCCGGCCAGGACAGCGGACGCGGGACGTTCTTCCATCGCCACGCCGTGTTCCACGACCAGAACCGCGAGCGCTGGGATGCCGGCACGTATCTGCCGCTCCAGCACATCACCGAGAACCAGCCCGATTTCCTCGTGATCGACTCGACGCTCTCGGAAGAGGCCGTGCTCGGATTCGAATACGGTTACGCGACCGCATCGCCCAGCGAGCTGGTGATCTGGGAGGCGCAGTTCGGTGACTTCACGAACGGTGCGCAGGTCGTGATTGACCAGTTCATCGCGTCCGGCGAAGTGAAGTGGGGCCGCCTGTGCGGCCTCGTGATGATGCTGCCGCACGGGTACGAGGGTCAGGGTCCGGAGCATTCATCCGCCCGCCTCGAGCGCTTCCTGCAGCTCTGCGCCGACTACAACATGCAGGTCGTCGTGCCGTCCACGCCCGCGCAGATGTTCCATCTGCTGCGCCGTCAGATGATCCGCCCGTATCGCCGGCCGCTCGTCATCATGAGCCCGAAGAGCATGCTGCGGCACAAGGAGTCGGTGTCGTCCCTCGAGGACCTCGCCGAAGGCCGCTTCCTGCCGGTGATCCCCGAGGTCGATCCGCTCGATCCGAAGGAAGTGAAGCAGATCGTGTTCTGCAGCGGGAAAGTGTTCTACGACGTCGTGGCCACGCGCCGCGAGCGCGGCATCCGCGATGTCGCGGTGGTCCGCATCGAACAGCTCTACCCGTTCCCGCACGACGCCTTCAAGGCCGAGATCGCCCGCTATCCGAATGCAACGGACGTCGTGTGGTGTCAGGAGGAGCCTGGCAACCAGGGCGCCTGGCACCGGATCCAGCACTACCTGCTCCGGCACATGCGGCCCGAGCAGAAGCTGCGCTATGCGCTGCGCGCCTCGAGCGCCTCGCCGGCCGGTGGTTACCTCGCGCTCCACAACCAGCGCCAGAAGGCGGTCGTGGACGCGGCACTGAAGACAGGCGGTTGAAGTACCGAGGCGGCCCCCACAAGAATCCTCGTACGAGTTGACGGACACACGGAGTAGCCATGCTCATCGAAGTGAAGGTTCCGGCGCTGTCGGAATCGGTCGCAGAAGCGACCCTGGTTGCCTGGCACAAACGCCAGGGCGAATTCGTCCAGCGGGACGAGAATCTCGTGGACATCGAGACCGACAAGGTCGTCATGGAGCTGCCCGCGCCCGACGCCGGCGTGCTGTCGGTGATCGTGAAGGCCGACGGCGCCACGGTGGTCGCCGGTGAGGTGATCGCCCGGATCGACACCGAAGCGAAGGCGGGTGCCGTCAGTGCAGCCCCTGCCGCGGCCGCGCCAGCCGCCGTTGCCGAGCCTGCCAAGGCGGCGAAGCCCGCGAAGGCCCAGGCCGTCGGCGAGGTGATCGCGATGCCCGCGGCGAAGAAGATCGCTGCGGACAACGGTATCGATGTCGCCGCTGTCGCCGGTACCGGACGTGGCGGTCGCGTCACCAAGGAAGATGTCGTCGCGGTGGTGCAGGGGCGCACGACGGCTCCGGCGCGTCCTGCGGGTCGGGCCGATGCCCCGATGCCATCGCCCGTGAACATCGATGCGCTGCTGGGCGATCGCCCCGAGAAGCGCGTTCCGATGTCGCGATTGCGTCAGCGGGTGGCCGAGCGTCTGGTCCAGTCGCAGCAGACCGCCGCGATCCTGACGACCTTCAACGAAGTGAACATGCAGGGCGTCATCGATCTGCGCAATCGCTTCAAGGACCGCTTCGAGAAGGAACACGGCGTGAAGTTGGGCTTCATGTCGTTCTTCGTGAAGGCCGCCATCGCGGCGCTGAAGAAGTACCCCGTGCTGAACGCTTCGGTCGACGGCACCGACATCGTGTATCACGGCTACTTCGACATCGGCATCGCCGTGGGCAGCCCGCGCGGTCTCGTGGTGCCGGTGATCCGCAATGCCGACCAGCTCTCGCTGGCCGACATCGAGAAGCAGATCACCGAGTTCGGCAAGCGCGCGCAGGACGGCAAGCTGACGATCGAGGAACTCACCGGCGGCACGTTCTCCATCTCGAATGGCGGCGTGTTCGGCTCGATGCTCTCCACGCCGATCATCAACCCGCCCCAGAGTGCGATCCTCGGCATCCATGCCACGAAGGACCGCCCCGTGGTGGAGAACGGCCAGATCGTCATCCGGCCGATGAACTACCTCGCCATGTCGTACGACCATCGGATCATCGACGGCCGCGAAGCCGTGCTCGGTCTGGTCGCGATGAAGGACGCGCTCGAGGATCCCGCGCGTCTGCTGCTCGACGTCTGACCGCGCTCCGGCCCGCCATTGCGGGCCTGGCTGCCGCGGGCGCCGCACGGGTTCGACCCCCGGTGGCCGCGGCTTCTGATTCGGGGGCGGTGCAGCGCATCGCTTCCCCCGGGCCCCGAGAAGGGGCCCATTCGATTCGAGGAGACTGACCATGGCAAAGACCTACGACGTGGCTGTGATCGGCGCCGGCCCCGGCGGTTACGTGGCGGCCATCCGCGCAGCGCAGCTCGGCCTCTCCACCGTCTGCATCGACGCGTGGAAGAACGCGAAGGGCAAGGCCAGCCTGGGCGGTACCTGCCTGAATGTCGGCTGCATCCCGTCCAAGGCCCTGCTCGAATCGTCCGAGAACTACGAGCGAGCGCAGCACAAGTTCGCGGATCACGGCATCGAGGTCACCGGCCTTTCGCTCGACATCGGCAAGATGCAGGCGCGCAAGTCGAAGATCGTGGACACGTTCACGACCGGCATCTCGCTGCTCTTCAAGAAGAACAAGGTCGACTCCATGCACGGCATGGGGCGCTTCGTCGGCACGGGCGACGGCGGCTACCGCATCGAAGTGGCGGGTGACGGCACGCCGGAGGTCATCGAGGCGAAGCACGTCGTGATCGCCACGGGTTCCCTGCCGCGGCCGATGCCCGGCGTGACGGTCGACAACAAGATCGTGTGCGACAACATCGGTGCACTGTCCTTCGGCGAAGTGCCGAAGCGGCTCGGCGTGATCGGCGCGGGCGTGATCGGTGTCGAGATGGGCAGCGTGTGGCGTCGCCTCGGCGCGGACGTGACCATCCTCGAAGCGCTCCCGACCTTCCTCGCCGCGGCCGACGAGCAGGTGGCGAAGGAAGCCTTCCGGCAGTTCACGGGTCCGCTGGGCGTGAAGATCTACACCGGCGCCAAGGTGGCGTCGGTCACCACGGGCAAGTCGTCCGTCACGGTCGAGTACGCCGACCGCGAGGGTGTGCGCCACGTGACGGAGTTCGACAGGCTCGTGGTCGCCATCGGCCGCGTTCCCAACACGGCGGGTCTGAATGCGGAATCGGTCGGCCTCAAGCTCGACGCGCGCGGCTACGTCGAGGTCGATGACCACTGCGCGACGAATCTCCCGAACGTGTACGCCGTCGGTGACGCGGTCCGCGGGCCCATGCTCGCGCACAAGTCGTCCGAGGAAGGGGTTGCCGTCGCCGAGACCATCGCCGGGCAGGCGGGTCACGTGAATCTCGACACGATCCCGTGGGTCATCTACACCGCCCCCGAGATCGCGTGGGTGGGTCGCACCGAGCAGGAACTGAAGGCGGCCGGCATCGCCTACAACGCTGGGCAGTTCCCGTTCATCGCGTCCGGCCGCGCCCGTGCACTGGGCGAGACCGCCGGGTTCGTGAAGATGCTCGCGGATGCCACCACCGACCGCATCCTCGGCGTCCACATCATCGGGCCGTTCGCGTCCGAGCTGATCGGTGAAGCCGTCGTGGCGATGGAGTTCGGTGCCACCAGCGAAGACATCGCCCGCATCGTCCACGCGCATCCGTCGCTGTCGGAGGCCGTGCACGAGGCGGCCCTCGGCGTCGGCAAGCGCGCGATCCACATCTGATCCCGGGAGCCGCTGTCACGTGTCGACTGCCAGTGTGGTGCCTGAAGCGCGCAGGGCCGGCACCGTGTCGTCGCTGACGGCTCTCCTGCAGTCCCGTGCGGCCGCGCTGGGCTTCACGCTCGACGAGGCCCAGCTTGCCGTCGTCACCCATCTCGAACGCATCGAGGCGGACCTCCATCGCCGGGCCGAGCGGCAACGCGGCTGGCGCAGCCTGTTCGCCTCGCGGGAGAGGCCCCGGGGTCTCTACCTCTGGGGCGGCGTGGGGCGCGGCAAGAGCTTCATGATGGACGGCTTCTTCGAGTTCTCGGCGTCGCCCGGGAAGCGACGCGTCCACTTCCATCGATTCATGCGCGAGATCCATGCGGCGTTGCGCGGGCTGCAGGGTCAGAGCGATCCGCTCCCGCGCGTCGCTGCGTCCGTCGCCGCCGAGACGCGCCTGCTCTGCCTCGACGAGTTCCAGGTGATGGACATCGGCGACGCGATGATTCTCGGCAACCTGCTCGAAGCCCTGGTGGAGGAGGGCGTCACGGTCATCACGACCTCCAACACGCCGCCCGGCCGTCTGTACGAGCATGGCCTGCAGCGCGACAACTTCCTGCCGGCCATCCGCCTGCTGGAGCGCGAGTTCGAGGTGGTGCAGATGGATCGCGGCGTCGATTACCGGCAGGTGACGCTCGAGCGCGCCGGCACATGGCACGTCCCGCCCGGCCCCGAGGCGGATCGCGCGCTCGCGGACATGTTCCTGCACGTCGCGGGCGAGGCCGGGAAGCCGGCGACCCAGACGATCGAGGGCCGCGCGATCGAGGCCCGTGCCAGCGTCGGCGGCGTCGCGTGGTTCGATTTCGACGCGCTGTGCGACGGCCCGCGCGCGCAGGCCGACTACATCGAGCTCGCCCGTCGGCATCACACGGTTTTCCTCTCCGGGCTGCCGAAGTTCGATGCTCGCGGGCAGGCGGATCGCATCCGGCGGTTCACCTGGCTCATCGACGAGTTCTACGATCGCCGCGTGAAGCTCATCGTTTCCGCCGAGGGCGATCCGGCCGCGCTATATTCGGCGGTGACCGTGACGCCCGAGCAGGAGCGCACGATGAGCCGGCTGATCGAGATGCAGACCCACCGTTACCTCGGCGAGCCGCACCAGGGTTGATCCCCGGCCTGCCCGATCAGCGGGCGCCCCCCGAACAAGACACCACAGGAGATCCATCGCATGGCGAGCTTCAAGGCCCTTCGCATCTTCAACGAGGACGGCAAGGTCTCGAGTCGCTTCGTCGACATGACCGTCGACGAGCTGGATCCGGGCGAAGTGGTGATCCGCAACGAGTACTCGAGCATCAACTACAAGGACGCCCTCGCGGCCACCGGTGCGGGCAAGATCATCCGCCGCTTCCCGTGCGTCGGCGGGATCGACGGTGCGGGCGTGGTCGAGTCGTCCACCGATCCCGCCTTCAAGCCCGGTGACCGCGTGATCGCGAACAGCTACGACGTGGGTGTCGCGCACGACGGCGGCTACGCGGGCTACATGCGCATTCCCTCGGCCTGGCTGGTGCCGCTGCCCGACGGGCTCACCACGTTCGAGGCGATGGCCCTCGGTGTCGCCGGCTTCACGGCAGGTCTTGCGGTGGTGCGGATGGAGGCCAACGGCCTCGCACCCGGCAATGGCCCGGTGATCGTCAACGGGGCGACGGGCGGTGTCGGCTCCGTCGCGATCGACATCCTCGCGCGGCGCGGTTACCGCGTCGTGGCACTGACCGGCAAGGCGGCCGAGGCCGACTACCTGAAGTCGATCGGCGCCGCGGACGTGATGCTGCGTTCCGACCTCGACCTCGCGAAGATCCGTCCGCTCGACAAATCGCTGTGGGCCGGTGCCGTCGACAATCTCGGCGGTGACGTCCTGTCGTGGATGGCGAGCACGATGCAGATCGGCGGGACGATTGCTGCGATCGGCCTCGCCGCGAGCCACGAATTCAAGACGACGGTGATGCCGTTCATCCTGCGTGGGGTCACGCTTTGCGGTGTTGACTCCGTCAACTGCCCGATGCCGCTGCGACGCGAAGTGTGGCGCCGTCTGGCGACCGACCTGAAGCCGGCGCACCTCGGTGCGATGACGCGGACGATCGCGCTCGACGATCTGCCGGCGGCGTTCGGTGCGTTCGTGGCCGGATCCGTGAAGGGCAGGACGGTCGTCAAGGTCGCGTAGTCGCCGGACCCATCACCGCGCAAGATATCGCGACACCGCAGCCGGACGCGCATGCGGGTCGGCAGTCAGGGGAGACACATCGTGGGTGACATCTATCGGGCATTCCATCGCCGTTCCATCGAGGACCGCGACGCCTTCTGGCGCGAGCAGGCGCAGCTGATCCACTGGGAGAAGCCGTTCGCGAAGGTGCTCGACTATTCCCGACCGCCGTTCGCGAAGTGGTTCGTGGGTGGCGAGACGAATCTGTGCCATAACGCGATCGATCGTCACCTCGCCGCGCGCGGCGACCAGCCGGCGCTCGTCTTCATCTCGACGGAGACGGACACCGAGGTCACGTACTCCTTCCGGGATCTGCACGCGGAGGTGAATCGCTGCGCTGCCGTGATGCGCTCGCTCGGCGTGCAGAAGGGCGACCGCGTCCTGCTCTACATGCCGATGATCGCCGAGGCCGCGTTCGCGATGCTCGCCTGCGCGCGGATCGGGGCGATCCACTCCGTCGTCTTCGGTGGCTTTGCTTCGCACAGCCTGGCGAACCGCATCGAGGATGCACAGCCGAAGCTGATCGTGTCGGCCGATGCCGGCATGCGGGCAGGCAAGGTGGTGAAGTACAAGCCGTTGCTCGACGAGGCCATCTCGTTGTCCGCGCACAAGCCCGAGGCCGTGCTCATGGTGGATCGCGGGCTCGACCCCGACATGACGCGCGTCGCTGGCCGCGATCACGACTGGGCAACGCTGCGCAAAGCACACCTCGACGCGCAGGTGCCGGTCACGTGGCTCGAATCGAACGAACCCTCGTACATCCTCTACACGTCCGGGACCACCGGGAAGCCGAAGGGTGTGCAGCGCGACGTCGGGGGCTACGCCGTCGCACTCGCGGCGTCCATGAAGCACATCTACCAGGGCGCCCCTGGCGAGACGATGTTCACGACGTCCGACATCGGCTGGGTCGTCGGGCACTCCTACATCATCTACGGGCCGTTGATCGCGGGCATGACCACCATCCTCTACGAGGGCGTGCCGGTCCGGCCCGACGCAGGCATCTGGTGGAAGATCGCGCAGGACCATCGCGTCACGGTGATGTTCTCGGCGCCCACGGCGATCCGCGTGCTGAAGAAGCAGGATTCGTCGTTCATCACGAAGTACGACCTCTCGGCGCTGCGTCATCTGTTCCTCGCGGGCGAACCGCTCGACGAGCCCACGCACCGATGGATCTCGGATGTCCTGAAGAAGCCCGTGATCGACCACTACTGGCAGACGGAGACCGGCTGGCCGATGCTGACCAGCGTGCCCGGCGTGGAGAAGACCCCGATCAAGTTCGGCAGCCCGTCGTTCCCGGCTTACGGATTCGATGTGCGCCTGTTCCGAGAGGACGGCAGCGAGGCGGGGCACGACGAGAAGGCCGTGGTGGGCGTGGTGCCGCCGCTGCCGCCAGGCTGCCTGTCCACGGTGTGGGGCGACGACGATCGATTCGTGAAGACGTACTTCTCGATGTTCCACGACCGGCCGGTGTATTCGTCGTTCGACTGGGGCATCCGTGATGCGGAGGGTTACTACAGCATCCTCGGCCGCACGGACGACGTGATCAACGTGGCTGGGCATCGTCTCGGCACCCGCGAGATCGAGGAGGCCGTGCAGGGTCATGCCGGGATCGCCGAGGTGGCGGTGGTGGGGGTCGCTGACACACTGAAGGGGCAGATGCCGCTGGCCTTCGCCGTGCCCAAGGATGCCTCGCGCATCGCGACGGCCGAGGGCAGGGCGTCGCTCGAGAAGGAGGTGCTCGCGACGGTGGATGCACAACTCGGCGCGATCGCCCGTCCCTCGCGGGTGCACTTCGTGACGATGCTGCCGAAGACGCGGAGCGGGAAGCTTCTGCGGCGAAGCATCCAGGCGCTCGCAGAGGGTCGCGACCCCGGTGATCTCACGACGCTGGAGGATGCCGGTGCGCTGGAGCAGGTGCGGATCGCCGTGACGGGCGGTTGACGCGCAGCACGCCGAGATCGGTTTCGGAAAAGAAAACAGCCTCTCCGCGGAGAGGCTGTTTCATTGGTGCTGCTGGCCGGCTGACGGCTCGTCAGGCGATCACTCGCTGCTGCTGCTCCGGGGCTTCCGCTTGTTGCGCGGGTCTTCCTCGGGGTGCACGTACTCGATGGCCGAGGGGCCCATGCCCTTCTCCTCGATCACCACCGCCGTGCGCGCCCAGCCGTAGTAGGGCTGACCGGCTTCTTTCGTCAGCACGTCGCCGGCCTTGTGCTCGTTCATGTCGCGCCAGTTGTAGCTCTCGCCGGTGGCGAACCAGTAGATGCCCTTGATGATGGTGACTTCGCGGGTGTCGGGATACCGGTGGGCCGACCACTTCATGCCCGAAGGGGCGCGGTACCGGACGACGTACGGACCCTCCTTCGAAGGGTCTCCGGAGACGACGGCCATCTCCATGGGGCGGGGGTAGCCGGTGACGAACTTCCATTCCAGTTGCTGATCGTCGGCTGCCTGGGCGGCCGGCGCAGCGGCAAGGGCGAACAGCACGACGGCGGCGGTGCGGGTGAGGGCTTGAAGCATGCTGGGAATTTCCTCCTTGGACGGTCTGCCTTTGTCCCGGCACACGGGCGCCGGGGGTGCATTTCGGGGGTGCTGGCAGGCTGCGGATGCCCGGATTATGGCACGCCACCTCCGCCACGGATGACCCGAGCGCAGAGTCCGCGGGACCGGGAAAAGTTCTGCACAACCTTGTGAATTTGCTCGCGGGCAGCGCCGCGGTCGGCAGGGCCTCGCGTCATCGCCTGCGAGGATCGTCCTCGGCGTGCACGTACTCCATCCCCGTGGGGCCGACGCCCTGCTCCTGGACGATCACGTCGGTCACGGCGTAGCTGTAGTGCGGAGCGTTGGCAGCGGTCACGTAGAAGCTGCCCTCGGGATACTCGGTGGCTGCCGGAACGTCGTAGGCCTCGCCGACCGCCGACCGGTACGTCCCCTGCAGCACGGTGACGAGGCGTTCGTCCGGATGGCGGTGGGCCCAGAGCTTCGTGCCGGCGGGCATGCGCGCCCGGAAGATGTAGGGGCCCGGCTTGGACGGATCGCCGTACACCGTGGCGAGCTGGATGCCCTTCGGCAGGTTCGGGAAGTTCGCCCAGCGGAGATCGGCCGGGAACACGTTGAGCATCGGCGGCTGATCGCTTCGCGCAATCGGGGATGCGGCGACGACGAGGCCGAAGCCGAAGGCGGCAGCGAGACGGGTCGGGATCATGGGGCGGGCAGCTCCGTGGGGGGTGGCGATCGATGCTAGTGTCCCGACACGGAAGTTCGCAAGCCTGGATCGCCATCGAGGCATCGGGAAGCGGAGAGAACCGGAATACGCGTCAGCACTGCGTCGGTCCGCCGTCCGACGCGTTCCGATGGTCCGATGGCCCGGGGCGGCGTGCATTGAGGCACCATCCGCGCTCGATCGTCGAGTGCTTCGGGAGAGGGCATGTTCTGGTTCGGAAAGCTCGTGGCGGGGCTGTTGCTGCCCCCCAACGGGCCATTGCTGCTGGCGTTGCTGGGGCTCGTCTGGATGCCGCGGCGACCGCGTCTTGGCCGGGTGCTCGCCTTTATCGGCGTGGGCAGCCTGCTAGTGCTCTCGCTCCCGATCGTCGGGGCGCTGCTCAGCAGTGCGGTGGCCGACGGTGAGGCGCTGCGGCCAGGCGCGCCGGTGAAAGCCGACGCCATCGTGGTGCTCGGTGCCGGCAGTCGGGGCTTCGCTCCCGAGTACGGCGCCGATGCGCCCACGACGCTCGGCCTTGAACGGATCCGCTACGGCGCGTGGCTGGCGAAGGCCCTAGCGTTGCCGGTGGCCGTCTCCGGCGGCGTGGTCTACGACGGGGATCCCGAAGCGCAGGTGATGGCGGCGGCGCTCGCGCGCGAGTTCGGCGTGTTGCCGAAATGGATCGAACCGCGTTCCCGCAACACCCACGAGAACGCCGTGAACCTCGCGGCGATGCTTGTGCCGGCGGGCGTGAAGCGCGTCGTCGTGGTCACCCATGGCGTCGACATGCGCCGGGCGCGTCGGGAACTGCAGGCGGCCGGGTTCGATGTCGTGATGGCCCCGACCGTCGTGCCGGGATGGCAGGTCGACAGCTTCGTGGACTTCGTCCCGGGGTTCACCGGTCTCCGGGGCAGCACGCTTGCGCTCTACGAGATGCTCGGCAACGTCCGCGCGACGCTGGCCGGGATCCCCTGACGGCCATCAGCCCCCGGCGTCGGCCCGGGTGAAGGCGGTACCGATGCGCTCGCGCAACCAGACGTTCGCGGGGTCGGTGTCGGCACTCGCGTGCCAATAGAGGTAGGCATCGAGGCTGGGGCCGTCGAGCGGCAGCGGGAGCACACGGTTGTCGAACTCGCGGTTGGTGATCCGTGCCTGGCGCTCCGGCATCGTCAGGACGAGATCGGTCCGGCTCACCACGCGGCAGGCCGCGAAGTACTGCTGGCATCGCATGCGGATCGTGCGCTGATGGCCGAGGCGGGAGAGGGCGGCATCCTCCAGGCCCATGCCGCGCCGGCGCGCACTCACCAGTACGTGGTCGAGCCGGAGGTAGCCCGCCAGATCGAGCGCCTTGCCGATCCCAGGATGGTCGCGTCGCGCCACGACCACGAGGCGATCCGACGACAGGCGGACGTGGCGCACGGCGTCCGGCACCGGCAGCAGCACGTCGAGCGCGACGTCGAGTGCGCCCGAGGCGAGATCCGCCTCCACCCGGCGGCGGTCGACCCGGACGGCCGCCACGCTCACGCCGGGCGCTTCGCCGAGGATCTCCTGCATCAGCGCCGGCAGGACGGCCGGTTCCATCACCGCTCTCAGGCCGATCGTGAACCGCTTGCGGCTGGTGGCCGGGTCGAAGCGCTCCAGTCCGGCGAAGGCAGCATCGAGGGTGCGGAGCGATTCCCGGACGGGCTCCAACAGTCGGCGCGCGAAGGGCGTCGGCACCATCGTGTTGCCCTGGCGGACGAACAGCGGATCGTCGAAGGTCTCGCGGAGCCGGGCGAGCGCATGGCTGATCGCCGGCTGCGACAGGTGCAGCTTCTCCGCCGCCCGGGTGATACCGCCCTCGGCGTGGATCGTCTCCAGCACCACCAGCAGGTTCAGGTCGATCCGCGCGAGATTCGGGCCGGTCATGGGCGCCCATTCGGAGAGTTCATTGGATCGATTGTCGCTGCCGGCCTACGCTTGCCGCAATCCTCGGTGACCTCACCGGGGGATCGATCCGGTCGCACATCGGGAGGCAAGCCGTGGAATTCAGCTATTCGCAGAAGTCGAAGGACCTCATGGCGCGCGTCAGCGCCTTCATGGACGAGCACATCTACCCCAACGAGGCGCGCTTCGACGAGGAAGTGAACACGGGGGATCGCTGGCAGCCCACCGAGATCATCGACATCCTCAAGGAGAAGGCCCGCGCGGCCGGTCTCTGGAACCTGTTCCTGCCGGAATCCGCCGATGGCGCCGGCCTGACCAACCTCGAATACGCGCCGCTGGCCGAGATCATGGGCCGCGTGAAGTGGGCGTCCGAGGTCTTCAACTGCAGCGCGCCCGACACCGGCAACATGGAAGTGCTCGCGCGCTACGGCAACGACGCCCAGAAGGCCAAGTGGCTGAAGCCGCTCCTCGCCGGCGAGATCCGGTCCGCGTTCGCCATGACCGAGCCCGGTGTGGCCTCCAGCGACGCCACGAACATCGAATCCCGCATCGTCCGCGACGGCGATCACTACGTCCTCAACGGCCGCAAGTGGTGGACCTCCGGCGCGAACGACCCGCGCTGCAAGGTCCTCATCTTCATGGGCAAGAGCGACCCGGACAACGCCGACCGTCACAAGCAGCAGACGATGCTGGTCGTGCCGATGAACACACCCGGCGTGAAGGTGCTCCGCCACCTGCCGGTGTTCGGCTACGACGATGCGCCGCACGGCCACGCCGAGGTGGACTTCAAGGACGTCCGCGTCCCGGTCGTCGACAGCCTGCTGCTGGGCGAAGGGCGCGGTTTCGAGATCGCGCAGGGTCGCCTTGGACCGGGCCGCATCCACCATTGCATGCGTCTGATCGGTGTCGCGGAACGGGCGCTCGAGAAGATGTGCCAGCGCACCCTGACGCGCGTGACCTTCGGCAAGCCGGTGGCCGAGCAGACCGTCACGTTGGAGCGCATCGCCGAGGCGCGCATCCGCATCGACCAGACCCGCCTGCTCGTGCTGAACGCCGCGTGGCTGATGGACACCGTCGGCAACAAGGCCGCGCGGAAGGAGATCGCGATGATCAAGGTGGCCGCCGCCACCATGGCGTGCGACGTGGTGGACTGGGCGATCCAGGCGCACGGCGGCTGCGGCGTGACGGAGGACTCCGGTCTGCCGCATCTGTACGCCAGCTCGCGCACGCTGCGCATCGCGGACGGCCCCGACGAAGTGCACCGCAACCAGATCGGCAAGATGGAGCTGGCGCGGCACAAGGCGGGGCATCGGTAGGCAATGCCAGTGTAGGAGGGGCCAAAGGCCGTGTAGGAGGGGCCCATGGCCCCGAAAGCGTCGGTTCCGGTTGAAGCGTTTCCTTGCATCAACCGCGTCCGGGGCCATGGGCCCCTCCTACATGCCCGTTGTCAGACGCCGTCTTGCCGACCCACGCCGATGCACGAGCTGCCATGAACACACCTGCCCCCGAATTCGAGGCGCGCAACCCCCGCTTCGCCGAAGTCCTCCAGGCGGGCCTCGCCACGATGCCCATCGTGCACACGCTGGGACTGCGCTTCGTCCGGATCGAACCGGGCGAGGTCGAGGTCGAGATGCCGTTTGCGGATCAGTGGAGCTTCCGTCCCGGGCAGTTCCAGGCGACGCCCATGTTCGCCGTGGCGGACTTCGCGGCCGTGTGCGCCGCCGGCACGCTGATCCCCGAAGGCTGGAGCATGTCGACGGTCGACGTGACGCTGAAGATCGTGGGGCCGGCGATGGCCGGGCCGCTGCGGGCCGTCGGGCGGGTGCTGAAGTCGGGGAAGCTGCTCACCGTGTCGGAGGCGTCGGTGTACGCATTCGACGGTCGGAGCGAATCGCTGTGCGCCATCGCGCTCGTGACGGGGCGGAACATCCCGCCGGCCTGACCCCGGGTCTCAGCCGCCGGGCATTCCCACCAGCACCACCACCCCCAACAGCGCGAAGATCCCGGCAGCCACGGCGTGAACGAGCTTCACGGGCAGGCGGCCCGCGAGCCGATCGCCCAGCAGCACTGCCGGCACGTTCGCGATCATCATCCCGATCGTGGTGCCGGCCACCACTGCCACGATGTCCGGGAAGCGTGCGGCGAGCGCGACGGTGGCGACCTGCGTCTTGTCACCCATCTCCGCGAGGAAGAACGCGACCAGCGTCGTCACGAACGCGCTGCCGTGTGTCGAGGGCGCGTCGTCCTCGTCCAGCTCGTCGGGGATCAGCATCCAGCAGGCCATCGCGATGAACGACACCCCGAGGATCCACCGCAGGGCCGTGGGTCCGAGCGTGGTCGCGATCCAGCCGCCCACGAACGCGGCCAGCGCATGGTTCACGAGGGTCGCGACGAGAATGCCGGCGATGATCGGGATCGGGCGGCGCAGCCGAGCGGCGAGGACGAGCGACAGCAGCTGCGTCTTGTCGCCGATCTCGGCGAGGGCGACGAGACCGGCGGAGACGAGGAAGGCGTCCATCGAGTTATGCGGGACCTGGTGCGAGGCGGACGCGCACACTACCCCATCGGCATGGCAGCACGCGCGCGATCTTCGTGGTCGTGATCGCAAATGCGCCTGCCATCGGCGAGATCACCCCATGATCTTGCGGAGCACGTGGCGGTGGTTGCGGACGAAGGGCCGGACCTCCGTGGGCCAGCGGCCGGCGTCGACGGCTTTCGCCCACGCGTCGCTCACGAGCACCTCGGCGCTCTCCAGCTCGTACATCGCGCTGTAGCGCGGCTCGCCTTCCACCTGGATGCGCTTGCGCGTCCCCGCGATGGCGAGTTCCAGCGGTTCGTTCGTACAGCGGACCGCCGACAGCACCCCGGGGACCTTCAGCAGCATCGGGATGTGCTCGGTGTCGTAGACCTCGTTGAACAGGGCTTCCTTCTCGGGAGCCACGTCCATGCTGGCGATGAACAGGTAGCGCGTGTTGGGGTGCATCGGAGTCTCCTCGGTGATGTCCGGTCGGATCGCCGGCGGGCGAGGGTGGCCCTCGCGTCAGATCGACAGGTGGCCGCGCACGGCCTCGGACGTGACGCCTCCGGGAGGGATCTCCGCGGTGATGCGTCCCTTCTCCATCACGTAGCACCGCTCGCTGATCGCGAGGATGGTGTCGAGGTTCTGCTCGACGAAGAGGATGGTCGTGCCCAGTTCGTTGCGGATGGACTTCAGCGCCTCGCAGATCATCTGGACGATGGAAGGCTGGATGCCTTCGGAGGGCTCGTCCAGCAGCATGAGCGCCGGGTTGCCGATGAGCGCGCGACCGATGGCGAGCTGCTGCTGTTCACCGCCGGACATCGTGCCGGCCATCTGATTGCGGCGTTCCGCGAGGCGGGGAAAGTACTGATAGACGAGGTCGGGCTGCTTCTTCCCCTTCGGCCCGCCGATCAGTTCGCCGACGGTCAGGTTCTCGGCGACGGTCATGCGCGGAAACACTTCGCGGCCCTGCGGAATGTAGCCGATGCCGAGACGCGCGAAGGCATCGGCGGGCTGACCGGTGAGATCCTGCCCCAGCACGCGGATCGAGCCCGCGGTGGCGCGCAGCAGGCCGATCAGGCAACGCATCGTGGTCGTCTTGCCGACGCCGTTGCGGCCGATCAGGCCGACGATCTCGCCCTTGCCGATGCTGATGTCGACCCCCTGGAGGATCGGGGTTGCGCCGTAGTTCGCCCAGAGGCCGGAGACGGCGAGGACGGGATCAGAGGTGCTCATGCGTCTTTCCCAGGTAGATCTCGGCGACGCGCTCGTCGGCGAGGATCTCTTTGATCGAACCGCGGGCGAACACCTTGCCGAAGTGCAGGACGGTGACGCGTTGCGCGATCTGCCGGACGAACGCCATGTCGTGCTCCACCACCAGGATGGTCATGCCGAGCCCGTTCAGTTGCTGGATCAGCTCGCCGGTGCGGAACGTCTCCTCGGGGGACATGCCGGCGGTGGGTTCGTCCATCAGCATGAGCTTCGGCTTCAGCGCGAGCGCCATGCCGATCTCGAGCCATTGCTGCTGACCGTGGGAGAGTTCACCGGCAGGCTTCTTCGCGTCGGCCGCGAGGTCGAGGAGGTTCAGCAGGCGTTCCTCCTCGCGGGCGAGTTCCGCTTTCGCCACGTGATGCTGGAGCGCGATGTGCAGGTTCTGCCGCACGGGCAGCTCCTTGAACACGCTGGGCGTCTGCATCTTGATGCTCATGCCGCGCTTCACGCGCTGGTACGGGCGCTCCTCGGTGACCGTATCGCCGCGGAACATGATCTGCCCCGCCGTGGGTGGATACGTGCCGATGATGAGCTTGAACAGCGTGCTCTTGCCGGCGCCGTTCGGCCCGATCAGGCAGTGGATCTCGCCTTCGGTGACGGAGAGGTCCACGCCCGACACGGCGGCGAGGCCGCCGAAGGTCTTGGAAAGTGCCGTGGTCTGGAGAAGCTCTGCCATGGCTCAGGAACCCGAATTGGACGACGTGGTGTCACCGGCCCCGCGACCGCGGAACAGGCGCCCGAGACCGCGCGCGATGCCGATCACGAATCCCTGCGGCGCGATCATCACCGTCGCGAGCAGCATGCCGCCCATGAGGACGAGGGCCGCCTGCTGGCTGTGGACCGTGATCGTCTGGAAGGCGTAGAGGATCAGGAACGAGCCCACCAGCGTTGCCGTGATGTCGCCGCGCCCCGAGAACGCGACCCAGACGATCGGCATGGCGGCCGCGGGAAGCCCGACGCTCGACGGCGTGATGAATTGCCCCCATGACGTGTAGAGCACGCCGCTCAGGCCCGCCAGGGACGACCCGATGATGAACGTGATGAGCTGATACTTCCGCACGTCATAGCCGAGCAGTTCGGCGCGCTGCGGGTCTTCGCGGATGGCGACGATCACGTTGCCGAAGCGGGAGTTGAGCAGGATGCGCAGCCCGAGGTACACGATGACGATCAGGCCGATCGCGAGGTAGTAGAGGCTGGCGCCCTCGAAGTAGAGCGTCTCGTCGTCGAACCAGGGGATGTTGAGCGGTTCCATGCCCTTCATGCCGTTGAAGCCGTTGAGGCGGGCTTCACCGATGGCCCACTCCGGGCCGGCGGTCTGACCGAGGAAGAACGCCAGCACCAGCGTGGCCGAGAGCGTCACGATCCCGAAGAACACGCCGCCGACGCGGCCCCAGATCATGAAGTAGCCGAGCACCAGGGCGCTCAGTCCGGAGAGCACGATGGCGATCACCAGTGCGAGCACAGTCATCGAGCCGCCGCCCATCACGATGGCGAGCACCCCGTACGAGTAGCCGGCGATGCCGAAGAAGAAGGTCTGTCCGAACGAGAGCATCCCGCAGTAGCCCCACATCAGGCACAGCCCCATCGCCATGAACACCCAGATCAGGAAGTAGGCGAAATTCCCGACGTCGTACGAGTCCGCGAAGACCGGGTAGGCGAGGGCCCCCGCGAGTACGGCGAGGAAGGACAACCAGAACGGCCAGCCGTTGCCGACCGTTTGCGCGCCATTGACGAGCCTCAACATTGGATGGCTTCCGTTGCGTTCAGCGTTGCTTGCGGGTGAGGAAACCGGAGATGCCCTCGGGGAGGATCCGGATGATGATGATCACGGCGATCAGCATGCCGATCTGACCGACGATCTGGCCATGCCAGGCATTCAGCGCGGTGCGGACGGCAGCGAGCAGGACGCCGGCCGGGGCGGTGCCCAGCAGGACGTTCGAGCCTCCGACCACCACCGTCACGAAGCTCTCGACGATGAACGTGGCGCCCATTGTCGGAATGAGCGTCATGGTCGGGGCGTACAGGGCACCGCACAGGCCGGCCAGGCCGGCGCCGATGCCGAAGCTGAGCGCGTAGACGCGGCCGACGGGCACGCCGAGCGCCCGCGCCATCTTCGCGTTCTGCATCGTCGCCCGCGCATGCACGCCGAACTTCGTCCGCATGAAGATGAGATACACGAACCCGAGGGCCGCGATCGCGCCGGCGAACAGGACGAGGCGGTACACGGAGAACGTGTACTCGCCCACCATGAAACTGCCGGGCGGCGTACCGATGCCGGCCACGGATGACCCGAACACGATGAGCATGCCCTGCGTCACGACGAGGCTGAGGCCCCAGGTGGCGAGCAGCGAGTCGAGAGGGCGCGTGTAGAACTTGCGCACGATCAGCAGTTCGACGATCACGCCGATGGCGGCGGCCGCGAGCGTGCCGCACAGCTGCGCGAGCGGCAGGGGGAAGCCGGCGTGGACCAGTCCGACCGTCACGTAGGCGCCGCACATGATGAACTCTCCGTGCGCCATGTTGATCACGCCCATCATGCCGAACACGATGGCGAGACCGGCGGCGGAAAGTATCAGGAAGCCGAAGACGTCCGCGAACTGATACAGCACTGAAAAGATCTCGGCGATGATGCGCTCCGCTATCGGTGGTTCATTCGGTGCACGAGGTACCAGGGTGCACGGAGGGTGAAGACTCGGGTACCGCAGGCGCCGGGCAGGCTGACATGCTCATCCACCCCCCGGACACCCGCGATCACCCGGACCGCAGCGGCCCGAAGCGATTCAGGCCGTCGCGGTCCCCGGCATCACTTCTTCGGAAGGTCGCTGGGGGTGTACTGCTTCTTATCGTTCTTCTTGGTCAGATCGCAACCGATCTTCGCAAGCCAGTACGGCTGGATGACGCCGTAGTCCTTCACGACCTTGACGGCGTGCTTCTCATCGACGGCGATGAGGCGCATGCGGTGCGAGGTGTGCTGGCTCTTCGGGTCGATGCAGATCTCGCCTTCGGGCGCGTTGATGCAGGCCTTGCCCGTCGCGATGACCTTGCGCAGGTCGGCAAGCTTCGTCGACTTCGCGCCTTCGACCAGCATCTTGTACTGGTAGATGGCGTTGTAGGCGTTGTAGCCCATGTCGTTGATGTACGTCTCGCTCGGGAACTTGGCGCGCCAGCGCTTCTTGAAGTCTTCGGCTTCCGGCGTGTCGATTTCCTCGAACCAGTTGGCCACGGCCTGCATCCGGTTCAGCGCAGGCGGGGCGAAACGCTTGTGCTCGAAGCCCAGCATGATCTTGATGGACGAGCCCATCGGCAGGTTCAGCTTGGCGGCTGCGGCCTGTTCGAAGAACGAGTCCTGGGCGGCGCCGACGTTGATCGTCAGGATCCAGTCGGGCTTGGCCTTCTGGATGTTCTGGATGGTCTGCGCGAACTGGGACACGCCGAGCGGGATGAACTCCTCGCCCACCACCGTGCCGCCCTGTTCCTTGACGATCATGCGGTTCCATTCGGCCGAGATCTGACCGAAGTTGTAGTCGGCCGCGATCACGTACACCTTCTTGCCGAACTTCTCCATCATGTACGGGATCATGGTGGAGAACTGCTGCTCGGGGACGGCGCCGTTGCTGATCATGCCGGCATCGCACACGCCACCTTCGTACTGGTTCGTGTAGATGTACGGGATCGTCGTGCGGTTCATGATCGGGCGGATGGCTTCGCGCGAGGCGGAGGTGATGCCGCCGATCAGGACGTCGACCTTGTCCTTGCTGGTGAGGCGGCGCGCGAATTCCTGATAGCGCGCGTTGTCACCCTGGGGGTCGAGGTGGATCAGCTCGATCTGGCGACCCATGATGCCGCCGGCCTTGTTGATTTCTTCCACGGCCAGGAGCGAACCGTTCAGCTTCGGCTTGCCGAGGACGGCGAGGTCGCCGGAGACGTCTTCGAGCAGGCCGATCTTGATCGGGTCTGCGGCGAAGGTCGGGCCGGTCAGCGCGGCGGTGACCGACAGCGCACCGGCAATGATGGAAAGTCTCGTGCGAAGTTTCATGTTCTTCTCCTGATGACTGTTGAACAGCGGATTGTGGCCGCGCCGTCCATGCAGCAAGTCCACCAGAGTGGCCATGCTGCCAGCGGCGCGGGTGCTGCCTTCGGATCATTGAGCACGGTCGGCCTCACGGACCCGGGTGCAAGCTGTACCGGCCTCAAAGCTCCGGGTGCATGCGATGCCAGTCCGTGGCCTGCTGGTAGGCCCAGCCGGCACGGACGAGCAGTTCCTCTTCGAAATGGCGGGACACGAACTGGAACGCCGTCGGTGTGTTCTGCGGCGTGAAGCCGCCGGGCAGAGTGATGGTCGGGCTGCCGGTCATGTCGAAGGGGCAGGTGTAGCGCAGCAGTCCGGAGATGAGGTTGGCGTCCTCGGCGAGACCGGCCATCTGCGCCATCGTCGGCGAGGCCACGGCGGTGGCCGGCACAAACAGCAGGTCGATGTTCTGGAACACGGCCTCCACGCGACCGCGGAAATCGTTCCGCCGCAGCACGATCTTCTGGTAGTCGAGTCCGGTCTGGCTGCGACCCAGATCGATGAGGCCGGCGAGGCCGGGGCCGTACTCGTCCTTGCGGGACGGGTAGGTGGCTTCGTGCGCGACGGCCGTCTCGACGCCGCACAGCGGGAACCAGTCGGCGATAACCTGTTCGGGATCCGGGAACGTGACTTCACGGATGTCGCCGCCGAGATCGGCGATGACCTTCAGCGCTGCCGCGAGCGTGGACTTCACGCCTTCCTCGACGTTCGCGGTGTTCCACTTCGTGTCGACGCCGATGCGCAGCCCGCGGAGGCCGCGCGTCATGCCGGCCAGATAGTTCGGGACCGGGGAGAGGCTGGCGGTCGGGTCGTTGACGTCAGCGCCGGCGATCACCGAGAGCATCGCGCCCGCATCGGCGGCGCTGCGGGTCATCGGGCCGATGTGGTCGAGCGTCGAGGCCAGCTCGAACACGCCGAAGCGGCTGACGCGTCCCCAGGTGGGCTTCAGTCCCGTGCAGCCGTTCGCCGCGGACGGGAAGCGGATCGACCCACCGGTGTCGGAGCCGAGCGAGCCGTAGCAGAGACCCGCGGCCGTCGCGACCCCCGAGCCGCTGGAGGACGCGCCGGACCAGTGCGCCTTGTTCCACGGGTTCACGGGCGGCGTGATCTTCGGATGGTGATCGGCGTAGGCGCCCTCCGTGAGCTGAAGCTTGCCCAGGATCACGGCCCCGGCCTCGCGCAGCTTGACGACGACGGTGCCGTCGCGGTCCGGGCGGAAATCCTTGTGGATCGTCATCCCGGCGGCGGTCGGCACACCCTTCGTCCAGCAGAGATCCTTCACCGCGATCGGCACGCCGTGCAGCGGGCCGCGGATCGTGCCGCGGAGGATCTCCTCGTCGGCCTTGCGGGCGTCGGCGAGGGCGGCATCGGCCATCAGATGGGCGTAGCTCTTCAGCTGGCCGTCGAGCTTCTGGATGCGTTCGAGCTGGGCGCGGGTCGCCTCCACGGAAGAGATTTCCTTCGACTGGATGCGCTTGCCGATGTCGAGCAGTTCGAGGTAGTGCCAGTGGCTGTCGCTCATGTTCCTTCTCCTCCGGTCGCCGTGGGTCTCGCTCGCATCGACTCAGCGGCGAGCGCCCGGCGTTCCATGGTTGATGTGCATCGGTCCCGTCCGACGGCCCGTCGCGCGGGCCGGGACGGGGTCAGGTCTTCAGGTACTTCTTGCTGATGGCCGCACCGACCGTGTATTTCGGGTCGACGAAGTTGCCGAGGCGGACCTTGCCGCACTGGCTCAGCATCATGTAGGCGTCCCACTTGTCGAAGCCGTAGTCCTTCGCCATCCAGTACACCAGCTCGCGGTAGGCGATGCGCGTGGCGTCCTCGAGCGGGCGCGTGCTGCCGATGGCCATGATCACCTCCTCGTTCTCGAGGCGCGGCCACTCGATGCTCCAGCCCTTGATCAGCTCGACATGGATCGTCGTGACGGTGGGGTACTCGACGGCCACGCCGCAGACCTCGCCGTCGCCCTGGCAGGCGTGGGCGTCACCAATGAAGAGGCGGGCACCCGGGGAGCGAACCGGGAGGTAGGTGATGCTGCCCGGACCCATGTCCGGGAGGTCCATGTTCCCGCCATGGTTGTCCGGCGTGAGCGAGTTGATCGAGTCGATCTCGGGCGAGCAGCTCAGCGTGCCGATGTGCGGCTTGTAGGGCAGGGTGACGCGGTCGCTCCAGTAGACGAACTGCTCGTCGACGTTGATCTTGCGGACGATCTCGGGAAGAGGATCGTTCAACGTCGCGGTGTAGTAGGTGCCGGTCAGCCCACCGAACTCGGGGATCATCGCGCACGTGCCGCGGGGGTTCTCGCCGCGCGGCTTCATCGATTCGATGTAGACGGCGATGGTGTCGCCCTTCTCGGCGCCCTCGATCATGATCGGGCCGTTCTGCGGATTCAGGAACGGCATCTTCAGGACCTTGGTGGGCATGTCGCGCTCGGTCTTGATCGCGCCCTCGAAGGCGTCACGCGTTTCGACCACCACGCGATCGCCGGGCTTGATGGTCATCACGGGGTCGGAGTACGGGCCCATCGTGTAGTGGTACTTGCCCTGCCTGGCTTCGTTCAGGTCATGGGTCGTGCCGACCTTCCCTTTCGCCACGCCACGCGTGTACATGATGGATTCGGCGAGCCAGCTGGTCATGTCCGGTCTCCTGCTGCAGTGATGGTTGGGGTGCTCGGGATGCGCGCGCGAGCAGGCATCGGCGCTCGAAACGCGCCCCGAATACTGCATTTCCTCGGACCGCACTGCAAGAGTGCAATGGCATTCATATGTCTCTCGTGGATCGCCCGCGGCGCCATGCCATCGCGCACCGCGACGTCCGCGCGTGTGGCGCTGCCGACGGCTGCAGGAGCCGCTGTCGGGATGGCGCCTTCGCGGAGGTCCGGTGCCGCGATCCGGCGTCCACCCCGGAGCGGGACGCTGAAGGAGGCATTCTCGTGGGTCATGTGTGGCGGGTCCTCATAGCAGGATCCCGGCCACGCATCGCTGCCGCGACATCGAAGGCGCCACGACATCGGCCGACAGCACGACGGCGATCCTGATCCCGGACGCGTTTGTCCTTGCATGACAGAGGCTTGGCGGCAGGGAGCGATGGCGCATGCCTTCCGGTTGCACCACCACATCGCGTGCTACGGGAGCTGTCGCAGCTTTCCTGGCACGTCTTCTCGGAGGGCGGATCGCAAGCGCCGCGCACTGAGTCCGTGCGCCCCACCGGCCCGCTGTTCAGCGGGAGGGCGTTACCGCGCGCGTCGGCAAGCCGCTTCGTCAGCCTGGCGAGCGTGCGACACCGAGGCCCGCGTAGGTTTCGCGGAGGAGGTTCTTCTGGATCTTGCCGAGGGTGTTGCGCGGGAAGTCATCGACGACGACCACGAACTTCGGCACCTTGTGATTCGCGAGGAGTTCCTTCGCGTGGCGGATCACCTGCTCGGGCACGACGGGCTCGCCCGGCGAGCGCGGGATCACGATGGCTGCCACGGCCTCCCCGAAGTCGGCATGCGGGACGCCGATGACGGCGGACTCCGCGATGCCCGGGAACTCGTTGATGACGGCCTCGACCTCGGCGGGGTAGACGTTGTAGCCGCCCGAGATGATGAGGTCCTTCGCGCGACCGGTGATGGCGACGTAGCCGTCGTTGCTGCGCGTGCCGAGGTCCCCGGTGCGAAAGAAGCCGTCCGCGGTGAAGTCTTCGGCCGTCTTGTCAGGCATGCCCCAGTAACCCGAGAAGAGGCCGTCGCCGCGCACCTCGATCATGCCGATCTCACCGTCGGCGACGGGGTGATCCTCGGCGTCGGTGATGCGCAGCTCGACCCCCGGCAACGCGCGTCCGACCGATCCCGGGCGGCGCTCGCCATCCAGCGGATTCGACGTGAGGATCATCGTCTCCGTGGTGCCGTACCGCTGAAGGATGTCGTGGCCGAATCGCTCCCGGAAGGCTTCCTGCGCCTCGGGCAACAGCGGCGCGGAGCCACAGGTGACGAGGCGGAGGTGCGCGAAGGTCTCCCGCGTGAAGCGGGGGTCGGCGAGGATCCGGTGATAGAACGTCGGCACGCCCATCATCGCCGTGGCCGACGGCAGGGCGGCGAGGACGGCATCCAGCTGGAACCGCGGCAGGAAGAGCATCCGCGCCCCCGCGGCGATCGCGACATTGCACGCGACGAAGAGACCGTGGCCGTGGAAGATCGGCAGCGCGTGCAGCAGCACGTCGCCCCGCGAGAATCCCCACGCAGTGCCCAGCGTCCGCGCCGCGTAGGCGACGGCGCGGCAGCTGATCGTCGCCCCCTTCGGCCGGCCGGTCGTGCCGGACGTGTACAGGACCGCGGCGAGGTCGTCGGGCGATCGCGGGACTTCGGGAAAGCATTCCTCGAGCGCCGAGGCGGCCGTGGACAGCGAACCGATGCCGTGTTCATCGAGGTCGAAGACGTGCGCAACGCCGAGCGTATGCGCCTGCGGTCCGAACGACGCCGCCATGGCGGGCGGGCAGACGAACACATGCGGCTTCGCGTCGCCGAGGAAGTACGAGAGCTCCGCCGGCTTGTAGGCGGTGTTGAGGGGCAGAAAGACGAGCCCCGCACGCAGGCAGGCGAGATAGAGTGCGAGCGACTGCGGGGATTTCTCGACACAGACCGCCACCCACATGCCGGGTTCGCAGCCGACATGGCGGAGCAGATTCGCGAACCGCGCCGATAGCCGATCGAGATCGCCATAGGTGACGACGCCGCCGTCCGCGAGCAGGAGACAGGTGGCGTCGGGCGTGACCAGGGCCGGGCGGAAGCCGCAGTAGAAGAAGTTGGCGTTGTCGGTCATGCGGATGTCGGGGTCTCGAAGATGGCGTCGACGGCACCGGCACGCATCGCCGCGGCGGCGGATTCGTCCTCCGGCACTGCCTGCTGCCCGATGGCGGCCAGCGCCGCGGGCGAGAGGACCTGGATGCGTGCCTCGCGGAGCATCTCGACGCGCGAGGCCCCGGCGGCCAGGGCGGCAAAGATGCCGCCTCCCGAGACGCCGGTCACGATGACGCTGACCACGTGACCGCGGTGGTGTGCCAAGCGCAGCGCCAGGGCCAGCAGCGCCAGGAACTCCGAGAGCACCATCCGCTCGTCCGCGGGATCGGCCGAGTGGTTCTCGATGTCGGCAAGCACGACGATGGTCCGTGAATCCGGCTGCGCCGCCGCGGCGAGCAGCTGCTCCGTGAACGTGAGGGCCAGGGGTGCCGTGGCGGTGCCACCGCCGATGAGGCCGAGCACGACCGGCGTGCCCTGTCCGGCAGCGCCGGCCACGATGAGATCCCCGCTCCGCCGCAGGTCGGGATGGTCACCAAGAAGGCCATGCAGGGTGCGACGGGTTGGGGCATCCAATGTGTCGATGGAGGCAGGGGAGGGCGGCGGTAGTGCGCGCGTGCCCAGGCGGAGGCGCAAGACCCGGCACCACGCCTCGACATCCGGCGCGGAACTCGTGGGAGGCTCGGCCAGCCAGCGCGCGAGGATGGCGCGATAGGCGTCCGGCGAGTCGTCGCAGGGTTCGGTCGTCGCCGTCACGGCCGCCCGCGCTGCGCCGCCCAGCAGGGCCCGCACGGCGTCAGGATCATCGGCCACCAGCGCGTCACGACCGGCGATGCGTTCGATCAGCTTCGGCCCCGACATCGAGAGGATGGACCCGGTGTGCATCGCGCGCCGCTGGCAGAGCGATGCCAGGATGCTCGCGCCGCCGAAGGCGTGGTGCGTGATCAGCGCAAGCATCCGGTGGCCGGCGAGTCGTGCATCGAGGACTGCGCGCAGCAGCGTCCGCAGTGCCGCCACCGTATTCATGCCATCGGTCACGCGCATGCCGCTCGTGTTCATGAGGAAGACGAGCGGGACGCCGAGCGCACCGGCCAGCGTCAGCGCCTCGGCGATCTGCGTGGCTTCCGCCGGACCGATGGAACCGCGCGAGCGTGACCAGTCGAAGGCGACGGCCACGAGGCCGTGTCCCTGCAGCGTCGCGGTCCGCACGACCGCGTCGCCCGGCGTCGTCGGACCGGGCGGCGCAGAGTGGGCGCCGGGCCCCAGCAGGAGGTCGAGCTGCGCGTCGAGCGGCAGGCGGGCGAAGGCGGTGGACACGGGCGGTCAGCGATACATCGCGCCGCCATCGGCGTCGACGACCAGTCCGCTGAGGTACGACGCGCGGGCGGAGGCGAGGAAGACCACGAGGTCGGCCATCTCGTCCGCTGTCGCCGGCCGGCCGAACGGCAGGTCAGAGAGCAGCTCGGGCCAGCGCGCGGCATCGCCGAGGCTCGTCTGCGCCCGCGTCGAGAAGAGCTTCACGAGGCGTTCGGTCTCGGTGGGGCCGGGGTTCACGCCGACCACCCGCACGCCGCGCCGGCTGCTGTGCGCCCCCACGGATTTCGTGAAGGCCATGAGCCCGGCGTTCGCCGTGGAGCCGCACACGTAGTCGTAGCGCGGGTTGGCGCCCGCGATGCCGAGGACGTTGACGATCACGCCGGCGCCGCGCTCCATCATCGGGGCGAGCGCCATCCGCGTGAGGTCGACGTAGCCGAACATCTTGAGGTTCCAGCTCTCCCGCCAGCGCTGCGAATCGATGTCTGCCAGGCCGCCACCGGGAATGGCGCCGGCGTTGTTGACCAGGATGTCGACGGTGGTCGCGAGCGGCCGCAGGGACTCCACGCCGTCGCTGGTCGAGAGATCGGCGCGATGGAAGGCCGCCGTCACACCGATCTCGTCCTTCAGCTTCGCCACCGCGGCGCGGAGGGCGTCCTCGGAACTGGAGGCGAGGTGCACTTCGCAGCCCTCGCGAGCGAAGTGTCTCGCACAAGCGTAGCCGATGCCGCGCGAGGCGCCGGTGACGAGCACGCGCTTGCCTGAGAGTTCGAGATCCATGGGTCAGTGGGTCCGGTCGACGTCGGTGAAGAAATCGAGGAGGGCACGGTTGAAGGCGTCCGGCTCCTCTAGATTGATAGGGTGGCTCGTGCGCGGCACGACCCAGAGCTTGGCATCCGGGATGGTCCGCTTCATGAAGAGCGCGGGCTCGAGGCACGGTTCGTCGTCGTCACCGGTGATCACGAGGGTCGGCACGCGCATCTCCGCCAGACGCGGGCCCAGTTCGTAGACGGTCGGCCGGCGCAGCTGGCAACCACGGATCGTGAGAGCCGTGCCGAGCGGCGAGTGCTCGCCGAAGTAGCGGTTGAATTCCTCGAAGCCGCGGGGATCCTTCTCCGCGTAGCGACGGCGCACCGCGCTGTTGGCGTAGTGCCGGATGCCTTCGGCCATGCCGAGCTGCTGGATGCGTTCGGAGAGCGCGGTGCAGTCGGCGAAGAAGGCCTCGCGCTTGTCGGGGTCCGAGCCGTGGCCCGCGCCCGCCACGACGAGGGACCGGGCCATCTCCGGATACGTGAGCCCGAAGTTCAGCGTCGCGTAACCGCCCATCGAGAGGCCGACGATGTGCGCGCGCTCGATGCCGCGGCTGCGCAGGACGTTCGCGATGTCCTCCACGGCCAGCTGCTGGCTGTACGCGTCGACCGTGTCGGGGACATCGGACGGCGGATAGCCGCGGGCATTGAAGGTCACGCACCGATAGCGGCGCGCGAGGAAGCGGACCTGGTGCTCCCAGCAGCGATGGTCGCCGGCGAGCTCGTGCACGAATACGACGGGGATGCCGCTGCCGGTGTCCTCGACGTACAGGCGGACGCCGCCAGAATCCGCGAATTGTGCCTCGTAGGTCACGTGTGTCTCCCGTTCACTGAGGACTGCCCGCGAGCGTGTGCAGGACGTCGAGCTGGTTCAGCAGATGGCGGCGCATGCTGGCTTCGGCACGCTCGGCATCGCGCGCGCGCAGGGCTTCCATGAGATCGCGGTGTTCGTCGATGGACGTTTCGAAACGGCCCGGATGGCGGAGCGTCTGCACACGGGCGAGGCGCATCACGATGCGCAGTTCGGCCACCACATTGGCGAGCCACTGGTTGCCGGAGAGCTGCTGGATGGCGGCGTGGAACTCCACGTTCGTCTCGTGATAGCGCCCGGCGTCGTGGGCCGCGGCGTGGACTTCCAGCGCGGCATGGAGACGTTCGAGTTCGAGGAGCGCGGCGTCGTCGAGGCGCGCCGCGGCTTCCATCGCACACCAGCCTTCGAGTCGCGCCATCAGGACGAAGATCTGATCGACATCCTCGTCCGTGAGCTTGGTGACGTAGCTGCCGCGGCGGGGCTTGACGGTGACGAGGCCTTCGGCCGCCAGCAGCTTGAGGCCCTCGCGAACCGGCGTGCGGCTGATGCCGAGTTCGTCGGCGAGACGCTGCTCGTCGATCCAGTCGCCAGGGCTGAGTTCGTAGGCGTAGATCTTCTCGCGGATGCGGTTGACCACCCACTCGTAAAGGGCTGTCCGGGGCACGCGCGGTTCCGCTGGCTTCTGACCGGCGACAGCTTTCGACTTGCCGACCTTGCGACGCGTGGACAGCGGCTTCTTCATGTTCGAAATTGTATTCAAAATTGTATTATGCTTTCAACAAGCACCTGCCAGGGCGAGCGACACGCCACTGAGCGGGGCACGGGGCGAGAGCGGAGTCACCCGCTCGCGCGGCGCGTCGACGGTGTCGGCGTACGGAGCCGGGAATGTGCAGTCCCTGGTGCGCGTACATGCCGGCCGGGACGGCCTTGTGTTTGAAGCGCTTCAAACGTTTCCGAGCTTTCGGCCCTGTCGGCGAATGCCGCTGGCGGCGCGGGAGTGAGGGATGTTCGTTAGAACGACACAACAACACAACAACACACTGGGAGGTGTGCAGCATGAACGGAATCCAGAAGGTGCTGGTCGGCGGGTTCGCCGTGTCAGTGATGGCGTTGGGGTCCGGTGCCGCAATGGCGCAAGCCGGCAACGAGTGGCCTATCTACGGGGCCGATACGTCGAACACCCGCTACAGCACGCTGAAGCAGGTGAACACGGCCAACGTGAAGGACCTCAAGGTGGTCTGGGCGCATTCGCTCGGCACTCTGGAGAGCCAGGAGTCCACCCCGATCATCATCGGCGACACGATGTACGTCACCAGCTCCACCGGCCCTGGGCCCACCAGCCCGAGATGCCGTCCGACTACATGGCGACGGTGTGCTGCGGCCTCGACAACCGCGGTGTGGCGGTCGCGAACGGCAAGGTGTTCTTCGGCCGTCTGGACGCCAAGCTCGAAGCGCTCGACGCGAAGACCGGCAAGCGCCTGTGGACCGTCACCGTGGCGGACTACAAGAAGGGCTACGCCATCACCTCCGCACCGCTCATCGTCAAGGACCTCGTGATCACCGGCATGGCCGGCGGCGAGTACGGCGTGCGGGGTTTCGTGGCTGCCTACAAGCAGTCCACCGGCGAACAGGTGTGGAAGACCTACACGATCCCGGGTGAAGGCGAGCCGGGCAACGAGACGTGGAAGGGTGACTCCTGGAAGACGGGCGGTGCGTCGACCTGGGGCGTGGGTTCCTACGATGCGAAGCGCAACGTCGTGTACTGGTCCACCAGCAATGCCGGACCCTGGGGAGCACACACGCGTGGCTCGGATTCGAGCGACGTGTCGAAGTACCCCAACCTGGGGTCGGCCTCGCAGCTCGCGTTCGACGCCGACACCGGGAAGATCACGTGGGCCTATCAGTACACCCCGCACGACGCGTGGGACTACGACGGCATCAACGAGGCGGTGCTGACCGACCTCACCATCGGCGGCAAGACCATCCCCGCACTGATGCACGCCGACCGCAACGGCTTCTTCTACGTGCTGAACCGGGACACCGGCAAGGTCGTGGCGGCCGATCCGTTCGTCACCGTCAACTGGGCCACACACGTGGACCTCGAGACGGGGCGTCCGGTGGAAGCGCCGAACAACGAGAAGCGGCCGCAGCTCGGCAAGTGGGCGCGCAACGTCTGCCCGAACCTCATGGGTGGCAAGAACTGGTCGCCCATGTCGTACAGCCAGCAGACCGGCCTCGTGTACCTCCCGGCGTTCAACATGTGCATGGACATCGCGAACCGCGAAGAGGAGTACACCCCCGGGAAGTTCTACCTCGCGTCGGAGTTCAACCTGGGCATGCCAGGTGCAACGGGCTCGCACCTCGCCGAGTTCATCGCCTGGGATCCCGTGGCGAAGAAGAAGGTGTGGACGATCGAGGAAGCCGACATGTTCGCCAGTGGCGCCATGACGACCGCCGGTGGCCTGGTGTTCTACGGCAACGTTGCAGGCATCTTCAAGGCCGTCGACGCCAAGACGGGCAAGGTACTGTGGCAGTTCCGTGTGGGTACCGGCATCTTGCAAAGCGCGGTGACGTACGCCATCGACGGCAAGCAGTACATCGCCGTGGTGGCGGGGCGCCTCAAGGGGCCGCC
>VYME01000109.1_pt1 | contig 38701 bp, 34 predicted proteins | sample 5115281 | NCBI WGS metagenome assembly VYME01 (sample SAMN12291780, study PRJNA351875) | freshwater metagenome | isolation source: freshwater lake | place: USA: Michigan, Wintergreen Lake | collected 2013-08-08
GACGGAGCGCTTCCGCGTGCTGACCCCGCGCGTGCAGTACAACGGCCTGCTGCGAGGCGATGTCGTGACGCTGGAACCGGAAGGTGCCGTTCCGGTGCCCGAGAGCCACGCGCTCTGCGTGGAGGTCCTGCGGCAACTCATCGAACGAGTGGGCGATGCGTGGTTCCCGCCCCCCCACCACTTCGAGGATGCCTCGTGGGTCAGCTATCGCCTGGCCGAGGTGCTGCCGTTCGACGCCCTCGAGAAACAGCGGATGCTGGTCGCGAACGATCCGCTCGCCCGTCTCGATCGGGCACTGCACCTCATCCGGCGCGGCTGAAGAGAGGCAGCGCGGTGTCGTCCAGCCCTTCGAGCAGGGTGCGGACGGGGACCGGCACGCCGGCCGCCAGCGCGTCCGCGATCGGAAACCAACGGCCGGAACCCTCCGCCACGCGATGGTCCGCGGTGCTCACGTCGACGTACCAGGGATGGATCGTCAGCGAGAAGTGCGTGAACCCATGGCGCAGGGGCGGACCGGCGAACGATGCCAGGACCTTCGCGCCGAAACGTTCGCGACAGGTATCGACCAGCGCATCGGCGTCGGCCACTTCGGGCAGCGACCAGAGTCCACCCCAGATGCCGCTCGGCGGACGCTGCTCGAGCAACACCTGGCCACCCTGTCGCAGCACGAGCATCGACACCGTGCGTTCCGGACGGACCTTCGCCGGTCGCGACACCGGCAGGCTCGCCGTGGTGCCGTCGCGATGCGCGACGCAGTCGGACCGCACCGGACACGCGCCGCACTGCGGCCGGCTTCGCCCGCACACGCCGCTGCCGAGATCCATGAGCCCCTGCGTGTACGCCTCGACGTCCTCGGCGGGAAGCAGCGAATCCGCCAGTGCCCACATCGCGCGCTCCACGGGCGGGCTGCCCGGCCAGCCGTCGATGCCCCGCCAGCGCGCCAGCACCCGCTTCACATTGCCGTCGAGGATCGCGGCTCGCGCGCCGAACGCGAAGACCGCCACGGCGGCAGCCGTGGACCGCCCGATCCCGGGCAGCGTCGACAGGACTTCCGGACTGCGCGGAAAGTCCCCCCCATGGTCAGCCATCACGGTACGCGCCGCCACATGAAGATTGCGCGCCCTGGCGTAGTACCCGAGACCGCTCCAGAGGGCGAGCACGTCGTCGAGCGGTGCCGCGGCCAGCGTCGCGACATCGGGGAATCGGTCGAGGAATCGGGCGTAGTAGGGAATGACCGCCGTGACCTGCGTCTGCTGAAGCATGATCTCCGACAGCCAGATGCGATACGCGTCGCGCACGCGCTGCCACGGCAGATCGTGGCGTCCATGCGTACGTTGCCACGCGACGATGCGTGCGGCGAACGACGCATCGACCGCGTCCGGCGCTGCGGTCACGGCGCGATGCGCCAGGCGTTGCGGCCCGCGTTCTTCGCGGCGTACATCGCGCGGTCCGCCTCCTGGACCAGGACGTCCGCCGTGACGCCGTGCCGCGGAAAGATGCTCGCCCCGATGCTGCAGGACATCGGGAGCAACTGGCCTTCGATCGGGTAGTCACTCGACAGCGCTTCCCGCACGCGCTCCAGCACGGTGGCGAGATGCTCCTCGTTGGTCTGATCCGTCAGCACCAGCACGAACTCGTCGCCGCCGGTGCGGGCCACCGTGTCCCCGTCGCGCACACAGGCCTCGAGCCGGCGGGCAGCGATGCGCAGCATCGCGTCTCCCACCCCGTGACCCAGGCGATCGTTGACCTCCTTGAAACCGTCGAGATCGACGAACACCACGGCGAGGCCCCGGCCGTGGCGCTCGGCCTGCGCGAGCGCGATCTCCAGCTGCTCCCCCAGCAGATGCCGGTTCGCGAGACTCGTCAGCGGATCGTGCGTGGCGCGATGCTGAAGTTCGTGGCGATCGGCAGTGAGGTCCGTCACGTCCGTCGAGACGCCCACGTAGTGCGTGATGGCACCGGCGTCGTCCCGGACCGGCGAGACATTCAACCGGTTCCAGAAGAGCCGGCCGTCCTTGCGGTAGTTGCGGAGGAGCACGTGGGCATCCGTGCCGGCAGCGAGGGCGCTGCGCAACCGCTCGAGTTCGGGTTGCTGCGAATCGCCTCGCTGGAGGAATCGGCAGTTGCGACCGATGGTCTCGGCCGACGAGTAGCCGGTCATGCGTTCGAAGGCGGCGTTGATGTACTCGACCGGCTGGGCGGGGTCGCGCATGTCGACCAGCAGGATCGCGCTGTCGCTCGCCTCGATCGCGCGATCGCGCAGGCGCAGGGCCTCCTCGATGCGGAGTCGTTCGGTGAGATCGCGGGCGACGGACACGATCAGGTCGCGCCCGTCGCTCCGGACAGCGCTCCGGCGGATCTCGACAGGCACCTTCGATCCGTCGCGGCTGCGCAAATGCCGCACGCGATGCTCCTCGGACACATGCTCCTGCCCGGCTGCGGCAACCGCATCGAAGAGCGCATGGAAATCCGCGGCATCGGCGCCGATGGTGATGTCCATCACGCCCTTCTTCAAGAGCTCCGTGCGCGTGTATCCGAGCATCTTGCACGCCGCGGCATTCACGTCGGCGTAGGCGAGCGTCTCGCGATCGATCAGGAAGATCGGATCCGGGGCGAGCTCCATCGCTGCCCGGGCGCGGCGCAGTTCGTCCATGCGCGCACGCCGCTGGGTCACGTCGCGAACAAAGACGATGATGACCTTGCGCCCGAGGTGGTCCAGAGCCACCGCCTCGGCCTCGCCGTAGACATAGGAACCATCCAGGCGGCGATAGCGCTGTTCGATGCGGGGCACGGCCACCCCCGCGGCCATCTGGGCGACGCGCGCCACGGAAAGATCGCGATCGTCGGGGTGCAGGAAATCGAACCGATTCCGCCCGATGATCTCGCCGCGATCCGCCGCGCCGAGGAGGCCAACACCCGTCTGATTGATGAAGAGGATGCGATCTTCTGCGTGGACGAAGATCGCCACGGGGGCGCGGTCCACCATCGCGCCGTACAGCAACCGCATATCGAGAGGAGAGTCTTCGTGCATGCACCGAGCAGCAGAACGTTGTCGGATTCCGGGCCTGCGGTTACCGGGCGCTTGCACTCACTCTAGCGCAGCGCCCCTGCTCACGCCACGTCAGGCCACCGCGGGTGGTGCGATTCCGTCACGCTCCTGCATGGCAGCGACGGGAGCGCTGCTTGATCCCGGGTCCTGCGACGCGCGAAGCGAACGCCCGTCCCCGCCACCGCGGGAGTCGAACGACCTGTGATGCGCGTAGGGAACCAGGGCACGAACAGATACGCGAACGGGTGCCGTCACAGGCACTGGGATCGTGGCCGGAAGAGATGCTGGAACGAATGCTGGAAAAGACACTGGAACAGGCGGACTGGAGCGGGTGAAGGGAATCGAACCCTCGTATGCAGCTTGGGAAGCTGCCGTTCTACCATTGAACTACACCCGCGTAGCGCCCGGATTCTACGACGATTCGCGCATTCCCGGAGAGACAGTGCGAGAGACGGAGATCGGCAGCGACAGGGCGATCAGCGGCGGGTGTGCCCAACGCGGGGGAATCCGGGCGAAACCCCGCCGGTCATCCCCGGGTGCGGAGTGCGCCTTCCTCTTGACTCACCTGGGAGGAGCGCGAGCGACGGCTACGATGCCGGCGCCGGCGCTTGGGGTGGGTCTTCCGCCAGAGCACGGTGAAGTTGAAGACGAAGAAGGCGACCATCAGCAGCGAGAAGGCGAACCACCCGGCGAAGGCCCCGTGTTCGGACGCCTCCTCGAACACCCCGACGTAGAGCGAACGGACCCAGAGAATCGCCAGCACGACCAACGTCAAGGTCCAGGCAAAGCCCTTCGCCAGCCAGCGCGCAGAAGCCTGCCCCTTCAGCATGAGGTAGACCCAGAGATTCAGGATCGAGCACGCTGCCAGCACCATGATGCACACCACGAGCGTCCTGACGACGATCATGATGGTGTCGGTACTTGGGTTGTTGCCGTGGCGCATGAGCCACGCGACGCCCATCACCAGAGGGACGGCCAGCGCCAAGATGAACAGTTGCCAGAGGATCCAGGACCAGCGTGCCATGGGGAATGTAATCCAAGTCGACAGGGTCGGACGCGCGAGATAGTGCGCCTGACCACAGCTTTGTTCAATGAATGCCGGGGCTTAGTGCCGCCCACGCACACCGCGAGGCGGGCCGCGTATACTCCGGCCGATCGGTTAATTCCTCTCTCAGCAACAAGAGTTCCACCCGCCGTGATCACCATTTCCGTCAACGGCGAGACCCACCGGCTCGACACCCCCATCACGTTCGCCGCCCTGCTGGATCACCTTGGTCTGGCAGGCCGGCGCGTCGCCCTGGAATCCAACGGGGAGATCGTCCCCCGGGGCCGCCATGGCGAACTTCGGGTGGCCGACGGGGACCGCATCGAGATCGTGGTCGCCGTGGGTGGGGGCTGACGCAACGGCCTCTCCCGGAGACATCCCATGCAAGACCAGCTCGTCATCGCCGGCCGTGCCTACGGCTCCCGTCTGCTCGTGGGCACCGGCAAGTACAAGGATTTCGACGAAACGCGTGCCGCGATCGAGGCTAGCGGCGCGAACATCGTCACCGTCGCGATCCGCCGAACGAATATCGGCCAGAACCCGGGCGAACCCAGCCTGCTCGATGCCGTGCCGCCCTCGCGCTATACGCTTCTCCCGAACACGGCTGGCTGCTACACCGCCGACGATGCCGTCCGGACCCTCCGCCTCGCGCGCGAACTGCTCGACGGCCACGATCTCGTGAAACTCGAGGTCCTGGGGGACTCCAAGACGCTGTTCCCCAACATGATCGAGACCATCGCCGCAGCGAAGACACTCGTCGCCGACGGATTCAAGGTCATGGTCTACTGCTCCGACGACCCCATCATCGCGCGCCAGCTGGAAGACATCGGCTGCGTCGCCGTGATGCCCCTTGCTTCGCTGATCGGCTCGGGCATGGGGATCCTCAATCCCTGGAACCTGCAGATCATCATCGACCAGGCCAGGATTCCGGTGCTGGTCGATGCCGGTGTCGGCACGGCCTCCGACGCCGCCATCGCCATGGAGCTGGGTTGCGACGGCGTGCTGATGAACACGGCCATCGCCGCGGCACGGAATCCGGTCCTGATGGCCCGGGCCATGGGCCGCGCCGTGGAGGCGGGGCGGGATGCGTTCCTGGCCGGTCGGATGCCGAAGAAGCTCTACAGCGCTTCCGCCAGTTCCCCACAGACGGGCCTCATCGAAGCGACGGCGAGCCGCGCAGCGTGAGCGCGGGACCTCGCCCCTACGCGCCGCTGCCTCCGGAGGGAATGCCGCGCCCGATCCGCAGCTTCGTCCTGCGGCAGAGCCGGACCTCGGACGCCCAGCAACGCGCCGTCGACAACCTCCTGCCGCGTTTCGGCATCGAGTTCGCCTCGAAGGTCATCGATCTGGACGCCGCCTTCGGCCGCACCGCACCCCACGTCATCGAGATCGGCTTCGGCATGGGCGAGACCACGGCAACCATCGCGGCCGCCCATCCCGACACCGACTACCTGGGGATCGAGGTCCACACGCCCGGCGTCGGCAATCTGTTGAAGCTGCTCGACGCGGGGAAGCTCACCAACGTCCGCGTGATCCGCCACGACGCGGTCGAGGTGCTGCGGGAGATGATCGCCCCGGACAGCCTGGCCGGCGCGCATGTGTTCTTCCCGGATCCGTGGCCGAAGAAGCGCCATCACAAGCGCCGACTCATCCAGCCGCCGCTCGTCGCCCTCCTGGCGTCGCGTCTGTCACGCGGCGGTTACCTGCACCTCGCGACCGACTGGGAGGAGTACGCGCAGCAGATGCTGGAAGTGCTGCGCGGCGAGCCCACCCTCGAGAACACCGCAGCGGATTTCGCCCCGCGCCCCGCGTCACGCCCCCTCACTAAGTTCGAGTCACGCGGCCTGGGATTGGGGCACGGCGTGTGGGATCTGGTGTTTCGGCGGAGGGGGTAGGGGCCTCTCCCAGGGGCTAGGGTCCAGGGGAACACCACCGGTTTGCCATCGAAGCAGGCCGTGAGCACCGCGGCACCCAGTTGCAGGGCCGAGGCACATCCACTGAATTTCCCTAGCCCCTAGCCCCTAGCCCCGAGTCCCGAGTCCCTGGCCCCTCTAAAGAAACATCTGCAGCAGTTCGTTCAGAAACCGCTGTCCCGTCTCCGTTGGCCGCACATGAGTCGCGTCGCGTGTGACGAATCCACGCTTCTCGGCTTCATCGAGGCGAGCGATCGCCGCCTGCAACGGCAGAGTCGTCCGCTCGGTGAAGAGCGCGGTGGGAAAGCCCTCGGTCAGGCGGAGCGCGTTCATCATGAATTCGAACGGGAGTTCCGCCACGGGCACGTCGTTCGCCGTCTGGATGGCGTCGCCCGCGAGTGCGCGATCCATGTATTCGCGCGGGTGCTTGAAGCGCATCTCGCGGCGTATCGCCTGACGTTGCGACACCTTGCCATGGGCGCCGGCGCCGATGCCGAGATAGTCCCCGAAGCTCCAGTAGTTGAGGTTGTGCCGCGAGCGCCGCCCGGGTCTGGCGAACGCCGAGGTCTCGTAGTGCTCGTAGCCTGCCTCGGCCAGCAGCGCCTCGATGGCCTCCTGCATCGCCGCCGCGTCGTCGTCGTCAGGCACCACCGGTGGATGGCGGTGGAACAGCGTGTTCGGCTCGATCGTGAGGTGGTAAGCCGACACGTGCGGTGCGCCGGAGGCCATGGCCACGCGGATATCCGCGAGCGCCTGTTCCAGGGACTGTCCGGGCAGCGCGTACATCAGGTCGAGATTGAAGTTCTCGAAGTGCGTCCGCGCGATCTCGACGGCACGATGCGCATCGGCGTCGTCGTGGACCCGACCGATCGCCTCCAGCAGGGTCCGGTCGAAACTCTGGATGCCGATGGAAAGTCGATCGATGCCCAAGGCGCGGAACGCCGCGAACTTGCCCTGCTCGAACGTGCCGGGGTTCGCCTCGAGCGTGATCTCGGCGTCGGCAGCGAGCGGCAGCAGCGCCCGCGCGCCGCTCAGAAAGCGATCGATCGACTCCGGCGCGAACAGGCTGGGCGTACCACCACCAAAGAAGATCGTGCGGATCGGTCGCCCCCAGATGCCCGGCAGCGCCTGTTCGAGATCGGCCAGCAGCGCATCGACGTAGCGCGCCTCTGGGACAGCGTCACGCGGCTCGTGCGAATTGAAATCGCAGTACGGACACTTCCGGATGCACCAGGGAATGTGCACGTACAGCGACAGCGGCGGCAGGGTGGCGAACGCGACCTCACCCGATCGCGGGGTGAGGCGAACCGGTGCCGTCACGGCGCGGGCTCCGTGCCCGTTGGCGGTCCGGGGGCTCGCGACCACGGCGCCACCTTCACGAGAAGCAGCATGCCGGGCAGCGCGAGTGCGAAGCAGAGCCAGAAGAATCCCGGCCACCCGAGCCGCTCGACCAGCCAGCCGGTGGCGGCGTTCGCGAACGTGCGCGGGACCGCGGCGAGGCTGGTGAACAGTGCGAACTGCGTCGCGCCGAATCGCGGATGGGTCTCGCGCGCGATGTAGGCCACGAACGCGGCGGTCCCGAGTCCGACCCCCAGGGCTTCGCCGCCGATCACGATGGCGAGCGTTGCGCGCTCCGCGATCCCGATGGCCGGGAACGGTCCGACCTGCGCGAGCCACGCGAAGCCGACGATGCTCGCGACCTGCACCACGCCGAACAGCCACAGCGCGCGATCGATACCGAGCTTCACCATCCACAAGCCGCCCAGCAGGCCACCGATCACGCTGGGCCAGAGCCCCGCGTTCTTCGCGATGAGGCCGATATCCGACTTGCTGAACCCCATGTCGAGGTAGAACGGCGTGGCGAGCGCGGTGCACATGCTGTCACCGAGCTTGTAGAGAAAGATGAACGAGAGCACGAGCAGCGCGTGGCGCGTGCCCGCACGGCCGATGAACTCGCGGAACGGCTCGACGACGGCCTGCCGCAACGTCTTCGGCGTGCCTCCGATCGTGGCGGGTTCGGGGACGGTGAGCGCCATCGCGAGCCCGGGCAGCATGAATGCCGCGGTGATCGCGAACACGGCGGCCCAAGGCAGGTGATCGGCCAGCACCAGCGACAGCGATCCGGGCACCAGCCCGGCGACGCGGTAGGCATTCACGTGCACCGCATTGCCGAGCCCGAGTTCGGTTTCCGACAGCAGTTCGCGGCGATACGCATCGAGCACGATGTCCTGCGTCGCGCCGAGGAAGGCGATCACGGTCGCGGCGTACACGACCCACCTGAGATCGCCTGTCGGTGACAGCGTCCCCAGCCACGCGATCGCGGCGAGGAGACCCATCTGCGTGATGATCATCCAGCCACGGCGGCGGCCCAGCACGGGCACGACGAACCGGTCGATGAGCGGCGACCACAGGAACTTCCACGTGTACGGGAACTGGATCAGCGCCATCGCACCGATCGTGCGGAGGCTGATGCCTTCGGTGCGCAACCATGCAGGCAGCAGGTTCAGCAGGATGTAGAGCGGCAGGCCGGAACTGAAGCCCGTGAACACGCAGATCAGCATGCGGCGCGTGAGCAGCGCCGAGAGCACGCCGCCGCTCACGGAGTCTTGCTCACGACGCCGCGCTCAGGAGGCGACCGGTGCCGCGCCCGGTGCGCGATCGAGCCGGTAGAACGCGAGGGCGCCGAGCAGGTTGGGCGCCGCACTCACCGGGCGTCCGTCCGTGGTCACGAGGCGCTCCAGGATCCGCACGCCATGACCACGACAGAAGTTCTCGAAGTCGGACAGCGTGAAGAGGTGGATGTTGGGCGTGTCGTACCACTGGTACGGCAACTCGGGCGACACCGGCATGTGCCCCGCGAGCAATTGCATCCGGACGCGCCAGTAGCCGAAGTTCGGGAAGCTCACGATCCCTTCACGGCCGACGCGCAGGATGTCCTTCAGCAATCGCTCGGTGTGCATCGTCGCCTGCAGCGTCTGCGAGAGGATCACGTAGTCGAACGAACCCGACTCGAATCCCGACAGCCCGGCTTCGAGGTCGCTCTGGATCACGTTCACGCCGTTCTTCACGCAGGCGAGGACGTTCGCGTCGGAGATGTCGACGCCATAGCCGGTGGCGCCGCGCCTCTCCTTGAGGAAACGCAGCAGCGTGCCATCGCCGCAACCGAGGTCGAGGACACGCGAGCCGGGCGCCACCCAGTGCGCGATGGCCTCGAAGTCGGGGCGCCAGTTCGGGAGCGCAGGCGCATTCATGGCCGCACACTCCAGTCGGTGTCGGCGTCCGCGAGAAACGCGCGGATGAGGCCGTGGTAGCGGGGGTCGTCCATCAGGAATGCGTCGTGCCCGTGCGGTGCGTCGATCTCGGCGTAGCTGACGTCCTTGCCGGTGTCGAGCAGTGCCTTGACGATCTCGCGGGAGCGCGCCGGCGAGAATCGCCAGTCGGACGTGAACGACACCACGAGGAACCGTGCGACGGCGCCTTTCAGCGCTTCGGCGAGACGCCCGCCGCAGGCGAGCGCCGGATCGAAGTAGTCGAGCGCCTTCGTGATCCGGAGGTACGTGTTCGCGTCGAAGTACGTGGAGAACTTGTCGCCCTGATAGCGAAGGTACGACTCGATCTCGAACTCGACGTCGAACCCGAACTTGAACTCGCCCTCTCGCAGCGCGCGTCCGAATTTCTCGGCCATGGCATCGTCGGAGAGATACGTGATGTGGCCGAGCATGCGGGCAAGCCGCAGACCGCGACGCGGCACGACGCCGTGGGCGTAGTAGTCACCGCCGTGGAAATCCGGGTCCGTGGTGATGGCCTGCCGCGCCACCTCGTTGAACGCGATGTTCTGGGCCGAGAGCTTGGGGGCCGCAGCGATCACCAGCGCGTGACGCACGCGGTCCGGGTACGCGATCGTCCAATGGAGCGCCTGCATCGCGCCAAGACTGCCACCCACCACCGCGGCGAAACGGCGGATGCCGAGGCGGTCCGCAAGGCGAGCCTGCGCAGCGACCCAGTCGTCGACGGTGACCACCGGGAAGTCGGCCCCCCAGGGTCGACCCGTGGCCGGGTTCGTCGTGGCGGGGCCCGTGGACCCATGGCACCCGCCGAGGTTGTTCACGCCGACGACGAAGAAGCGATCGGTGTCGACGGGCTTGCCGGGGCCGATGAGGTTGTCCCACCAGCCGATGTCCTTCGGATCGTGCGCGTACCAGCCGGCCACGTGGTGGGAAGCGTTCAGCGCGTGGCACACGAGCACGGCGTTGCTGCGGTCCGCGTTGAGCGTCCCGTAGGTCTCGTAGCGCAGGCTGTAGGACGGCATCACGGCGCCACTCTTCAGCGCGAGCGGCTCGTCGAACTGCATGTCGTTCGGGGTCACCGCGCCCACGGAACCCGGGACCTTCGCGAGGGCGTTCAAGAGTCCACCTCGCTCGCTGCCCGGATCGCCTGGATGCGGCGGAGGATCTGCTGGACGGCGTCCGCCTGCATCTCGCGGAACAGCTGATTCGCCTCGCCTTCCTTCGCGAGGACCTGGGAATCGTCGTAGGTCATGTCGCGGAGGATGACGACGTCGTTCTTCGCCAGCCACTCGCGCAGCTTCACGTCCGTCACCCGGAAGGTCACGCGATAGCGGAGCTGGAGTTCACGCACGCGGCCGCCGCCCGACACCGCCAGGATGATGCGTTCCTGGGCATCCCCGAGCAGTTGGACGATGGCCTGCGCACCGTCTGGCGTCTCGGTGAGACGCGTGTTGCTGGCGCCCTCGATGCCGCGCTTCAGCTGGGTCGTGAGCTTCGAATAGGGCTGACCTTCGACGAACACGGTCTCGAACGGGAGATCCACCTTGCCCCGAAGCTGGAAGCCGCACGCCGCAAGGCCGAAGCACAGTGCGGCGACCGCGCAGCCGCGTGCTATCGGGGACATGCCCCGAGCTGCTTCCGCCACCCGACTCCAGGACTCCATGCGGTGCCGTCCCTCCCTATACGACCACGTTGACGAGCCGGCCCGGCACCACGATCACCTTCCTGGGCGTCTGACCGTCCGTGAAGCGTCGCACGCTTTCGTTGGCAAGCGCCAGCGCCTCGAGATCGGCGCGGGAGGCGTCCTTCGGCACGCGCATGCTGCCGCGCAGCTTGCCGTTCACCTGCAGGACGAGCTCGATCTCGTCCTGCGTGAGCGCGCCCTCGTCCACTGCCGGCCACGCGGCATCCAGGATGGATGCACCGAAACCAAATGTCGACCAGAGGACGTCCGACAGGTGCGGCGTGATCGGGTAGATCACGCGCAGCAGGATCGCCACAGATTCGTGGAGCGCGAGCGATCCGAGCGAGGTCGCACCGTCGGCCACCTGCAGCTCGGCCGCCTGGAGGGCATTCAGCATCTTCATCGCCGCGGAGGCGACGGTGTTGAACTGCTTCCGCTCCATGTCGAACGTCGCCTGCTTGAGCACGGCATGGATCTCGCGCCGGAGCGCGGCCACCGCGGGCGCGGAAGTGGCGATCCCGTCGGGGAATCGGTAGGCACCGGAGGGCGCGATGGCGGCAGAGGTGGCGGCCAGCGGTTCGGCGCGATCGGCAACGAAGGTCCACAGGCGCCGCAGGAATCGATACGACCCTTCCACACCGGCGTCGGACCATTCCAGCGTCTGCTCGGGCGGGCTGGTGAACATCATGAAGAACCGCGCGGTGTCCGCACCGTACTTCTCGATGAGCGCCTGCGGGTCGACGCCGTTGTTCTTCGACTTCGACATCGTCCCGATGCCCGCGGACTCCACGGGCTCACCGTCGGACTTCAGCACGGCGCCGATCGGGCTGCCCTTGTCGTCCGTCCGCACCTCCACATCGGCGGGATTGAAGTACTGCACGCGCCCGGCGCCGGATTTCCGGAGGTAGATCTCGTTCAGCACCATGCCCTGCGTCAGCAGGTTCGAGAACGGCTCGTCGACGCTGAGCAGACCCAGGTCGCGCATCACCTTCGTCCAGAACCGCGAATAGAGCAGGTGCAGGATCGCGTGCTCGATGCCGCCGATGTACTGGTCCACCGGCAGCCAGTAGTTGACGCGCTCGTCGACCATCGCGGTCGCGTTGTCTGGGCAGGCGAAACGCAGGTAGTACCAGGACGAATCCACGAAGGTGTCCATGGTGTCCGTCTCGCGGCGGGCCGGCTTGCCGCACTTCGGGCAATCGCAGTGCAGGAAATCGTCGCGGCGGTTGAGCGGGTTGCCCGAGCCGTCCGGCACGCAATCTTCGGGCAGCACGACGGGGAGCTGGTCATCCGGCACGGGCACGTCGCCGCACGTGTCGCAGTGGACGAGCGGGATCGGCGTGCCCCAGTACCGCTGGCGGGAGATGCCCCAGTCGCGCAGGCGCCATGTCGTCTGCTTCTCGCCCAGGCCCTTGGCGGCGAGGTCGGCGGCGATGGCCTCGATGGCACCGCGGCAGTCGAGGCCATCGTAGCGGCCGGAAGCGATGCAGCGGCCCTGGGTCTTGTCGCTGTACCAGTCCTGCCACGTCTCGGTGGAGTACGCCTGCCCGTTCACGTCGATCACCTGGCGGATCTCGAGGCCGTAGCGTCGCGCGAAGTGGAAGTCGCGCTCGTCGTGCGCCGGCACGCCCATCACGGCACCCTCGCCGTAGCCCATCAGCACGTAGTTGCCGACCCACACGGGCACTTCGACACCGGTGAGCGGATGCGTCACCGTGAGCCCCGTGGGCATCCCCTTCTTCTCCATGGTGGCGAGATCCGCCTCCATGACGCTGCCCTGCTTGCACTCTTCGATGAAGGCGGCGAGCTTCGGATTGCCGGCGGCGGCGTGTGCGGCGAGCGGATGCTCCGCCGCCACGGCGCAGAAGGTCACACCCATCAGCGTGTCGGCGCGCGTGGTGAACACCTTGAGCTGGCGGGCCTCGCCATCGAGCGTGTACGGGAACGCGATGTTCACGCCCTCGCTGCGGCCGATCCAGTTAGCCTGCATGAGCCGCACGCGTTCCGGCCAGCCGGGGAGGCCGTCGAGCGCGTCGAGCAGCTCGGGCGCGAACTGCGTGATCCGCATGTAGTACATCGGGATCTCGCGCTTCTCGACGACGGCGCCGGTGCGCCAGCCGCGGCCGTCGACCACCTGCTCGTTGGCCAGGACCGTCTGGTCCACGGGATCCCAGTTCACCGTGCCCGTCTTGCGGTACACGATGCCCTTCTCGAGCATGCGCAGGAACAGCCATTGGTTCCAGCGGTAGTAGTCGGGGCGGCAGGTGGCGAGTTCGCGCTGCCAGTCGATCGCGAACCCGAGCGACTGCAGCTGCTTCTTCATGTACGCGATGTTGTCGTACGTCCACTTCGCGGGCGGCACGCCGTTCGCCATCGCGGCGTTCTCGGCCGGAAGCCCGAAGGCATCCCAGCCCATGGGCTGCAGCACGTTGAAGCCGCGCATCCGGTGGAAGCGGGAGAGCATGTCGCCGATCGTGTAGTTGCGCACGTGGCCCATGTGCAGCTTGCCCGACGGATACGGGAACATCGACAGGCAGTAGTACTTCGGCCGGCTGGCGTCCTCGACGGCGCGGTAGGCGTCGGCTGCGGTCCAGGCCTGCTGGGCGCGACGTTCCACGTCGGCGGGGCGATATTGGGGGTCCATGCTTGGCGGGCGGGTTGAGTCGCGAGGTAAAGCGCGGAATTATACGGGGTGGAACCCTGGCGACCGCATCCGCGGAGTCGCGGGATCCGTATGTTTCATCGCGATCGGACGGGTTCCGACGCTCGCCCTACCCGCTTCGCGGGCCCCGTCGCCCCACCTGGATATCGAGCCTTCCATGTTCAACCTGCGCCTCGCCCTGCTGACCCTCGCCCTCGCGATCCCGCTGACCGCTTCGGCAGCACCGCCGGCTGTCGTGGAAAGCATCGGACTCCCGGCGTGGGTCGTCCGCGACGGGACACGACTTCCGCTCACCGCGGGCCGGGCACTGGCGCCGGGCGAGATGGTCATCACCGGCAAGGGCTCGCGCGCGGTGCTCCGCCTCGACGACGGCAGCGCCGTGAAGCTGGGCGAGGACACCCGTTTCGTCGTGGCATCCGCTCGCACCGTCGAAGGCAGCAGCCCGCTCTTCCAGGCCACGCTCCGCGTCCTGACGGGCGCCTTCCGCTTCACGACGTCGGCCCTGGCCAAGACCCGCATGAAGCGCGAGGTGAACATCCAGCTCGCGACGGTCACGGCGGGCATCCGCGGCACCGACCTCTGGGGGCGCTCCACGGACGACCGCGACTTCGTCGTCCTCATCGAAGGGAAGATCGGCGTCCGGCGGGCCGACGAGGGGGAGGTGCTGCTCGATGCACCGCGCAGTCTCTTCTCGGCGCCGAAGGGCACGGCGACGCCCCCGATCGGGAGCGTGACCCAGGCCGAGCTGCAGAGGTACGCCGCGCAGACCGAGATCGTGGCGGGCAGCGGCGCGGTCGTCGCCGGCGGGAAATGGAAGGTCACCGCGCTCGAGACCGGTGAGCAGACGGCGGCATTGGCCGCCTACGACCGGCTCCGCGAGGCCGGCTTCCCGGCGGTCATCGATCCGCGCGGTCGCGGCGAGTCGGCCGTCTACCGCGTGCGTCTCACGGGGCTGGCAAGCAAGGTGGATGCGGTCACCCTTGCCACCCGTCTGAAAGGCATCCCCGGCTTCGACGGCGCGAAGATCGCCCGCTGACGGCCATCAGACGTCCTGCGCGTAGTCGATGATGAGCGGTGCGTGGTCGGAGAAGCGCTGCTCGATGTAGATCGAGGTCGCGCGGGCACGCGCCGCGAGCGCCGGCGTCGCGAGCTGGTAGTCGAGACGCCACCCGACGTTCTTCGCCCACGCCTGTCCGCGGTTCGACCACCACGTGTACTGCTTCGGGCGCTGGTCGATCCGGCGGAACACATCCACGAACCCGAGGGTGTCGATCACACCATCGAGCCAGGCGCGCTCCTCCGGCAGGAAGCCCGAGTTCTTGCGGTTCGAGACCGGGTTCGCGAGGTCGATCTCCTTGTGCGCGATGTTCCAGTCGCCACAGATCACGACGTCCCGTCCGCTCTGCGAGAGTTCGTGCAGTCGAGGGATGAAGCGCGCCATGAAGTCGAACTTCACCGCGAGGCGTTCCTCCGAACTGGATCCCGAGGGCAGGTACAGCGACACGACGCTCAGGTTGCCGAAGTCCGCCTGGAGGTAACGCCCCTCGGCGTCGATGTCCGGCAGACCCAGCCCTTCGACGACGCGGTCCGGCGCGCGGCGCGTGTAGATCCCGACGCCACTGTAGCCGGGCTTCTCCGCATGATGGAACCAGCCGGTCAGGCCATCGACCGACCGCATCGCGTCGGTGAGGTCGGTGGCGCGGGCTTTCAGTTCCTGGACGCACAGCACGTCGGCGCGGACCGTCTCGAGCCAGGGCAGCAGACCTTTGTTGACCGCGGATCGGATGCCGTTAAGATTCAGCGTGACTATTCGAAGCATCGGATGATGACAAGAGAGATCGGGAAGGAAGCGTTCCGTCGCGAGTTCGTCGGGTTCGCGATCGCGAAGGGCGTGCTGCTGTTCGGGGAGTTCAAGACCAAGGCGGGTCGCCTCTCGCCGTACTTCTTCAATGCGGGGCTCTTCGACGACGGGGAGAGCCTGCGACAACTCGGTCGATTCTACGCGATGACCCTGCAGGCGGCCGGCCTGCCCTTCGACATGCTGTTCGGCCCGGCCTACAAGGGGATCCCGCTCGCGGCCGCCACTGCGCTCACGCTGGCGGAATCGGGACGCAACGTCCCGTTCGCGTTCAACCGGAAGGAAGCGAAGGACCACGGCGAGGGCGGTACGGTCATCGGCGCCAGGCTGGCCGGCAAGGTGCTGATCGTGGATGACGTGATCTCGGCCGGCACCTCGGTGCGCGAATCCGTCGAGATCATCCGCGCGGGTGGGGCCACGCCGGCCGGCGTGCTGATCGCCCTCGACCGGCAGGAGCGCGGCCAGGGGGAGCAGTCCGCCACGCAGGAGGTTCAGGCCACCTTCGGGATTCCCGTCCTGCCGATCTGCACGCTGACCGATGTGCTCGCCCACGTGGCGGCGACGCCCGCTCTGGCGCACCACTTGCCTCGGGTGGAGGAATACCGCCAACGCTACGGAGTGAACCCATGAACCTGCCGCGATTCGTCATCGTTCTTCCGATGGTGGCGCTGACCGCGATCGCAACAGCCGCAGAACCGAAGGGGGCCGGCAAGCTGTACAAGTGGGTCGACGAGAAAGGCGTGACGCACTACACCCAGACCCTGCCCGGCGACGTGAACCAGAAGGGCAACACCGAACTCGACCGCCGCGGGCGGGTGGTGAAGAAGAACGACGCCGCGCTCTCGCCGGAGCAGATCCAGGCCATCGAAGACGAGAAGGTGCGCAGCAAGCAGGACGTGAAGCGACAGGAGGAGCAGCGCCGCAAGGACAATGCCCTCATCAACACCTACACGACCGAAGCCGAGATCGACGAGTCGCGCAACCGGGCTGTGGGGGGCGCCACGCAGGCACTGCAGGCCATCGAGGCGCGGCTGAACAGTCTGAAGTCGCAGCTGGTGGCGCTGGAGAAGCAGGTCGAGACGCTGCAGAAGGCAAAACGCCCGGTGGCGGACGGGTTCGCGGACGAGATCGCCCGCCACAAGTCCGACATCGCCAAGACCGAAGGCGAGTACAAGGCGAAAGAGGCCGAGATCCAGCGGATCCGCGATCGCTACGAAGCCGACAAGGTGCGCTTCCGGGAACTGATGAGCGTCGGTCGGAAGTAGGCGCGGCGCGCTACGGCGCGCGCGCGCCGGCCTCCCCTGCGGCTGGTGCCCGGAGGGACAGCGCGATCCCAAGCATCAGGAGGCACAGGATCGCGAGCCGTGGCGCATCGATCACGCTGTCGAAGGTTGCCACCACCCCGAATCCGATGAGCCCGGTGGCGATGGGCGGGGCGAGCGGATGCCGACTCCCGGGCCCCACCAGCAGCCACGACAGCGCCAGGACGCCTGCCACGGCGATCGCGAGCAGGCCAGGAACGCCCTGCTCGAGGAACACCTGCAGCCACAGATTCTTCGCGTGATACGCGAGGTGCGACCGATCGCTGGAGAAGAACCACCACTGCGCACCGTCATGGAAGTCGCCGTTGCGGAGCAGTTCGCGCCCGTCCGCATCGGTGAGCCGCAGCGACAGGATCTCGGCGCGTCCTCCGACGCTGTCCAGCCCGACGGCGAAACGCGTGGCTCGCGGCCACCCGAGCGCCCTGGATGGGCCCAACGAATCGGCACCGCCAAGGACAACCCGCTGCACTGACTGGCCCTTGGACAGATTGACTGCCCCCGTCACGCAACCTTGGTCATAGAGCAGATGCTTGCGACACACGTCGAAGTGGACCGGCACCCCCGGCGCGACGTCGGCCGGCAGCCGGGCGATGAGGTCCACGGTGAGCGGCAGGCGCAGATCGATGTCGATCCGCTGCGACACCCGGAAGATCTCCCCCCAGCCGACCGGATGACTGGGACCGGTGAGCACCATGTGATGGCCCACGACGTCCGGAAGGATCCGGAACTCGCCGTGCACGAAGCGATCGCGCGTCCGCCAGGCATAGCGCTCGGCATACCGGCCCGGGCCGATCCCCAGCACCCACTCGTCGGCGGACTGGAGGAGCCCGAGGCTGTCGGACCAATGGTTCATCCGCGCCGACAGGTCGGACCCTGCCGTCGAGAAACGGATGTTCGCGTAGTAGCTGTTGCCGAGGACCGCGACGGTCCCGATCCCCGCCAGCAGCATGCCTCCGGCGAGGAGCACGGACGGATCGCGGCCCCACAGCGGCGGTCGCCCGGCCCGGCGCAGCGGCACCAGACAGAACGAGAGCGCCGCGGCGATCGACGCAGGCATCGTCGCGGCTTCCCCACCCCAATGTATCGCGACGGCCGGTGCGGCGAGTGCCGTCGCGACGAGCAGTCCAAGCGCCATCCCCTGGATCGGCGGTCGTGGCCGCGCACCCGCCGCCCACAGCAGGCCGGCCGTGGCGATGCCGGCCAGTGCGTAGAGCAGATAAGGCCCTTTCGGCAACACCGGCCCGAGCACGATGATGACGCCGCCGACGAGCACGCCGATCGCCACGCCGCCGATCACGGTTCCCGCCGACACGCCATCCAGTCGCGGTCCCGCCGCGACAGCCAGCCACGCGACGCCGAGAAATGCCGCGAGTCCGCGATAGCCGCTGGTCGCAAACACGCCGAACGCGGCATACCCGAGGACACCGACCACGATCAGTCCCACGACGCCGCGACCGAGGGTGAGTCCGGTGCGTCCGTGACCGAACGCGCCGCTGCGCATCGCCCAGATCGAGAGGATCGCCGCCTCGACGGCCACCGCACCGAAGAGCCCGCGAGAGAACGTGACCAGCACAGCGTACATACCCACTGCCGTCACGCCGGCGAGCGCGAGCGAAACGAGCGGCCGTCGGCTGCGCGCCAGCCCCCACACCGCCATGGGGAGCGTCATCGCGAGCCAGCCGTCGAGCGCTGCGCCGCCCACGTGCATCTCCCAGAACGGACCGGTCGCCCGGTAGTCGGCCGCGAACTCGGTCAACCCGATGAATGCCGTCCGCTCCCACAACACCGAGAGGCTGACGAGTCCGCAGCTGGCCACCACGCCGGCCCACAACGCCTGCGTCGTCCGGTGCGCCTGCGAGCGCAGGCACGCGCGGATGACGGCCAGCAGCGCGACCGCGATGACGAAGGCCTTCGCGAGCCGGAGTCCGTTCATCGGTCCGGTGTAGCCGGAGAACGCCTCCCAGCCGAGCGCCGGAAAGGGGATCAGGGAGTACGCGAGCGCGAGCGCGCCGGCGATGCCGACGCCCGCCATCGAGATCACGTAGACGCCCGTGGGCGGTCTGCCGGCGTCGGTCATGAGTGGCGGCTTCAGGCCGAAACGGAGGGCAGCTCCGGCGACGGCGGTGAGCAGCAGGAAGTCCGACTCGGACAGGAAGATCATCCCGGTGTGGTCGGCGAAATCGGCAACCGGCAGGAGGGTGATTGCCGCGGCGGCGCCCCAGGCAGGAAGCGCGCAGGCGAGGACGAAGAGGGGAAGCCCGGCGATGACGGGCCACCACGGGGCATAGGGCTGAGCGGCCACCACGCCCGCCGCAGCCACCAAGGAGAGTACGGACACGAGCAGCCAGACGCCCCGCCCGGCGCCGCTCGGTGTCGCCGGCTCCGGGACCGAACGGGGTCGACGCACGTGGAGGCGGCCGGTGTCGGCGGCCTCCATCCGCGGATCAGCCGAGCCTGGCACGCAACAGGTCGTTCACCTGCTGCGGATTGGCCTTGCCTTTGGAGGCCTTCATCACCTGGCCCACCAGCGCATTGAAGGCCTTCTCCTTGCCGGCACGGAACTCCTCCACCGACTTCGGATTCGCCGCAATCACTTCGTCGACGATGGCAGCGATGGCGCCGGTGTCGGAGATCTGCGCGAGACCGCGGGCGGCGATGACCGCATCGGCCGTGCCCTCGCCGTTCCACATCGCATCGAAGACGTCCTTCGCCATCTTGCCGGAGAGCGTACCGTCGGTAATCCGCTTCAGCAGGGCTGCGAGCTGCGCGGCACCGATGGGCGCACGCGCCAGATCGATCTGCTCGCGATTGAGCCGCGCGGACAGTTCCCCCATCAGCCAGTTGGCGCACAGCTTCGCCTCGCCCGGCAGGGCCGCGAGCATCGCATCGAAGTAGTCGACAGTCGCCCGACTTGCCGTCAGCGCCTGCGCGTCCTGGAGCGAGAGTCCGTGGACTTCCACGAGACGTGCACGCTGGGCCTCCGGCAGGGCCGGCATCTCCACCCGCACGCGATCGATCCACGCCTCGTCGATGACGAGCGGCAGCAGGTCAGGGTCGGGGAAGTAGCGATAGTCCTGGGCGTCTTCCTTCGATCGCATCGTGCGCGTCTCGACCCGGTCCGGATCGAAGAGTCGCGTTTCCTGGACGACGCGACCACCACTCTCGATCAACTCGATCTGACGCTCGACTTCGTACTCGATGGCCTGCTCGAGGAAGCGGAAGGAATTGAGGTTCTTGATCTCGCAACGCGTGCCGAACTTCTCGGCCCCCTTCGGGCGCACGGAGACGTTCGCGTCGCACCGGAACGAGCCTTCCTGCATGTTGCCGTCGCAGATGCCGATCCACTGCACGAGTTCGTGGAGCTTCTTCGCATAGGCCACGGCTTCCGCACTCGAGCGCATGTCGGGCTCGGAGACGATCTCCAGCAGCGGGGTGCCGGCCCGGTTGAGGTCGATCCCGCTCATGCCGTGGAAGTCTTCGTGCAGGGACTTCCCGGCATCCTCCTCGAGGTGCGCCCGGGTCAGGCGGACGTACTTCTCGACGCCGCCCACCTCGATCGTGAGCCCGCCCCCGGAGACCACCGGGATCTCGTACTGGCTGATCTGGTAGCCCTTCGGGAGGTCGGGATAGAAGTAGTTCTTCCGCGCGAAGATCGATCGATGATTGACGGTCGCCCCGACGGACAGCCCGAAGCGGATCGCCCGCTCGACCGCACCGCGGTTCAGCACCGGCAGTACACCGGGCAGCGCCAGCTCGACGAGGCTCGCCTGGGAGTTCGGCTCCGCGCCGAAGGCCGTGGGCGCGCCGGAAAAGATCTTCGATACCGTGGACAGTTGGGCGTGGGTCTCGAGCCCGATGACGACTTCCCAGTTCGGATTCATCATGGCTAGAACCCCGCGGGCACCTGCCGGTGCCAATCGGTCGCGAGCTGGTACTGGTGGGCCGCACCGAGCATGCGCGCCTCCTGGAAGTAGTCGGCCATGAGCTGCAGCCCGACGGGGCGCCCCTTGTCACCGAACCCGCACGGGATGCTCATGCTCGGGATCCCTGCGAGGCTGCCGGGCACGGTGTAGAGGTCTGCGAGATACATCGAGACCGGATCCGCGGCCTTCTCGCCGAACCCGAACGCCACGGTGCTGGTGACAGGCCCGGCGATGACGTCGCAGGATTCGAACGCACGGCGGAACTCGTCGGCGATCAGCCGGCGCACCTGCTGCGCCTTGATGTAGTAGGCGTCGTAGTAGCCGTGCGAGAGCACGTAGGTCCCGATCAGGATCCGCCGCTTGGGCTCGGCGCCCAGACCCTCGGCCCGCGAGCGGGAGATCATGTCCTCGAGATCGCGGTACTCGCTCGCCCGATGCCCGTAGCGGACGCCGTCGAACCGGCTCAGGTTGCTGGAGCATTCGGCCGGCGCGACCACGTAGTAGACGGGGATGCCGAGCGCGGCATTGGGCAGCGAGATCTCGACCAGTTCGGCGCCGAGTCCGCGATACACCTCGAGGGCGGAACGCACCGCCTGCTCGACGTCGGGCGAGAGGCCGGGCCCGAAGAACTCCTTCGGGACGCCGATGCGCAGGCCCTTCACGGACCGGCCGAGGTCCCGGGTGCAATCCTCGGGCGGGCGGTCGACGCTGGTGGAGTCGCGCGGATCGAAGCCCATCATCGCGGACAGCACGACCGCGGCGTCCTCGGCCGACACGGTCATGAGGCCCGCGGTGTCGAGGCTGGAAGCGAAGGCGATCATCCCCCAGCGGGACGGACGGCCGTAGGTGGGCTTGGTACCGGTGATGCCGGTGAAGGCGGCCGGTTCGCGGATGGACCCGCCGGTGTCGGTGGCCGTGGCCACGGGCGCGATGCGGGCTGCGACGACCGCCGACGACCCACCGGAACTGCCTCCGGGGACCGCCCCCTTGTCCCACGGGTTGAGCACGGGGCCATAGGCGCTGTTCTCGTTCGACGAGCCCATGGCGAACTCGTCGCAGTTGACCTTGCCGAGGCAGACCATGCCGGCGGCGCCGAGCTGCTCGACGACGGTCGCGTCGAACGGGCTCATGTACCCCTTCAGCATGCGGCTCGCCGCGGTGCTGGCCCAATCGCGGGTGACGAAGATGTCCTTGTGCGCCAGAGGCACGCCCAGCAGCGGACCGGTCTCGCCGGCGGCCCGGCGGCGGTCGGCTTCGCGCGCCTGGGCGAGCGTCACCTCGGGCCGGACATCGAGGAAGGCGTTCAGGTCGCGATGCGCATCGATGCGGTCGAGAAAGAGCGTCGCGAGCTCCACCGCCGAGACTTCCTTCGCCGTCAGGAGCCGTCCGAGTTCCGTGACCGAGGCCCGAGCGAGACTGGTCGAACCGCCGGCGCTCATTCGATCACCCGCGGAACGAGGAAGAGACCGTCCTGGTGCTCGGGCGCGTTGCGCATCGCCGCTTCGCGACGATCGGGCTCGGTCACCACGTCGTCGCGCAGGCGCTGGCTGCCGCCCAGCGGATGGTTCATCGGCTCGATGCCCTCGGTATCCACGGCCCGCATCTGCTCGATCATCGCGAAGATGTCATTCAGCTGGGCGAGCGTCCGGTGAGCCTCGTCGTCACTGATGCGGATCCGGGCAAGCTGCGCCATGCGGGCTACGTCGTCGATTTCAAGCGGCATGGATACGTTCTTCGAGGAATATCTGCGAGTAAAAACAACAAGGGATGCCTAGTTAGGCGAAGCCTCGTAAGGTAACATACCGGTCCATTCCGGCACCACCTGCCGACCCCTCCCACCTCCACGTCCTCCCACGGGGCCACTGCGCATGTTCGGTTTTCTGAGCGGTTACTTTTCCAACGATCTCGCCATCGATCTCGGCACTGCCAACACCCTCATCTATGTCCGAGGTCAGGGGATCGTTCTGAACGAGCCGTCGGTGGTCGCGATCCGGCAGGACGGGCCGAACGGGAAGAAGGTGATCGAGCAGGTGGGTCTGCAGGCGAAGCAGATGCTCGGGCGCACGCCCGGCAACATCACCGCCATCCGCCCGATGAAGGACGGCGTCATCGCCGACTTCACCTTCACTGAGCAGATGCTGAAGCAGTTCATCAAGAAGGTGCACGACGCGCGGCTCTTCAGCCCGCAGCCCCGGATCGTGATCTGCGTGCCGTGCGGCTCCACCCAGGTCGAGCGCCGCGCGATCAAGGAATCCGCGTTCGGCGCCGGCGCGCGCAAGGTGGAGCTGATCGAGGAACCGATGGCCGCAGCGATCGGCGCCGGCCTCCCGGTCAACGAGGCCACCGGCTCGATGGTCGTCGACATCGGCGGCGGCACCACGGAAGTGGGTGTCATCTCGCTGGGCGGCATCGTGTACTCGGCATCCGTTCGGGTGGGCGGCGACAAGTTCGATGAGGCGATCATCAACTACATCCGTCGCAACTACGGGATGCTGATCGGCGAAACCACCGCCGAAGAGATCAAGAAGGAGATCGGCTCCGCGTTCCCGGGGTCCGAGGTCCGCGAGAAGGAAGTGAAGGGTCGGAACCTCGCCGAAGGCATCCCGCGCAGCTTCACGATCTCGTCGAACGAGATCCTGGAAGCGCTGACGGACCCGCTGAACTCCATCGTGAGCGCCGTGAAGTCGGCGCTCGAACAGACCCCGCCGGAACTGGGCGCCGACATCGCCGACCGCGGCATGGTGCTGACGGGTGGCGGCGCGCTCCTCCGCGAGATCGACCGCCTGCTGATGGAAGAGACCGGCCTGCCCGTGATCGTGGCCGAGGACCCGCTCACCTGCGTCGTGCGCGGGTCCGGCAAGGCCCTCGAGCACATGGACAAGTGGACGAGCATCTTCACCAACGACTGATCCCGGTGCCTTCCACCGACGCCTCCTCCACCCTCCGTTCTCCGCGCGCCGCCGCCACTCCCCGTCCGGGGACTGACCGTCCGGTGCGCGTGGCGCCACTCCCGCCCCCCGCCTGGTTTCCCGCCTGATGCAAGCCTCCGCGGCGCCGATCTTCAAGCGCGGCCCCAGTCTCCTCACCCGGCTGGCCTTCTTCTCGCTGCTCTCCCTCGCGTTCATCGTCGCCGATGTCCGGTTCCGCTATCTCGAGGAGATCCGCGCAGGCGTCTCGGTGGCGCTGTACCCCCTCCAGGAAGTGGCGTCACTGCCCGGCGCGCTGTTCTCGCGGATGGGGGACTTCTTCGTGACGCAGGCCTCGCTGTCGCGCGAGAACGAACAGCTGAAGCGCGAGCGCCTGCTGAGCGGCGCCGCCACCCAGCGTATGCGCGCCCTCGAGGCCGAGAACGAGCAGCTCCGCCGCATCGTCAACTCCGAACCCGTCCCGGGGCGCACCCCGACGGTCGCCGAGATCCTCTACGAAAGCCGTGACCCGTTCACTCGGAAGGTGGTGATCGACCGCGGTGCGATGCACGACATGAAGATCGGCTTGGCGGTAGTGGACCACCGCGGGGTCATCGGCCAGATCACCCGGGTGTTCCCGCTGGTGTCGGAAGTCTCGCTGCTCACCGACAAGTCCCAGTCGATCCCGGTGCAGAACGTGCGCAGCGGCGTGCGTTCGATCACCTTCGGTCTGGGTCATGACGGTGCCGTCGAGTTGCGCTTCATGCCGGTGAACGCCGACATCCAGGTGGGCGACCTCCTCGTGACCTCGGGCATCGACGGGACCTTCCCGGCCGGCCTGCCCGTCGCGAAGGTCGCGCGCATCGATCCGAACGCCGCGTCGTTCGCCCGCATCCACTGCGCGCCGGTCGCCGGCGTCTCGAGCTTCAACCGTGTCGTCATCCTCTCTCCCGGCCCCGAGCGCCCGGAGAACCCCCTGACCAGCCAGACCAAGGCCGGCCCGACGCCTGCCCCGACAGCGCCTGCGGCGCCTCGCAAACCATGAGCTGGAACAGCCTCGGCGACAACATCCACAACGACGAGATCCTGCTGCCGGTGCGCGGCGGGTACATCCTCGTCACGATGCTGGCCGCCCTGCTCCTCAACCTGATCCCGCTGCCGGGCTGGGTGTCGAGCGCCATGCCGGACTTCGTGGCGGTGATCCTCCTGTACTGGAGCGTCTTCCAGGCGCACCGCGTGGGGCTCTGGCCGGCCTGGGTGATGGGCCTGCTCATGGATGTCGCCGACGCGAGTCTGTTCGGTCAGCACGCCGCGGCGTACTGCGCGCTGGCATTCGCGGGCATCTTCCTGCACCGGCGCATCCAGATGTTCCCGATGAGCTACCAGATCGCGCACGTGCTCTGCATCCTGCTCGGACAGCAGGCGCTCCAGCTGGTCGTGCGCCTCGCCGCGAGCGCCGAACCGCCGGACATGCTGTATTTCGTGTCCAGCCTCACCGGCGCGGCACTCTGGCCGGCCGTCGTGGTGATGCTGATGCTGCCGATGCGCCGCAGCCGTCACCCCGACGAGGTCTGAGCGCTTGGAGATCCCGATGCGCGCGGACCGCCCCCGCATGAGCCGGCAGGCCCGGTCCGCCCCGGGCACCTGAGCCGAGCGCCCATGTTCTTCCGCCTGCCTTTCAAGTGGCCCTTCAAGCGATCGCGGTCCGGGTTCCGGCCGCGGGCCCGGGGCGTCGAGGTGTCGCGCGCACCGTCGCGGTTCCGGATGTGGCTCTCGCGGCTGCGGTTCAAGGTCCCGGCCGGACCGCCGCGCTCCGGGTTCCGTCCGAACGCCCGCGGCGTCGAGATGCGCGATCTCTCGCGCGAACTGGAGCGCTTCCACTGGCGGCTCGCGGTTTGCGCGGCAAGCGTCATCCTGTTCTTCTTCGTGCTGCTGCTCCGGTTCTTCTACCTGCAGGTCATCCAGCACGACTACTACCTCACCCTCGCCGAACAGAACCGCATCTCGATCGTTCCGGTGGTCCCGAACCGCGGGCTGATCCTCGATCGCAACGGCGTGGTCCTCGCGCACAACTATTCCGCGTACACGCTGGAGATCTCGCCGAAGTCCGCCGGCCCGCTCGACGAACTGCTCGACCAGTTGTCGGAGCTGGTGGATATCCAGCCACGGGACCGCAAGCGCTTCCGCAAGCTGCTCGACGAACGCCGCGAGCTCGACAGCCTGCCCGTGCGGACCCGCCTCACTGACGAGGAGGTCGCGCGCTTCTCGGTGAACCGCTACCGCTTCCCGGGCGTGCAGATCAACGCGCGCCTCTTCCGCCACTACCCGAACGGCGAGATCGGCTCCCACGTCATCGGGTACATCGGCCGCATCAGCGAGAAGGAGCAGGCGAAGCTCGAAGAGCGCGGCGTGGCGGCGAACTACCGGGGTGCCGATTACATCGGGAAGACGGGTCTCGAAGGGCGCTACGAGGACGACTTGCACGGCGTCGCCGGCTTCGAGGAGGTCGAGACGGACGCCGGCGGGCGTTCCGTGCGGACGCTCCGCACCACGCTGCCGGTGTCGGGCAACAACCTGCATCTCGCGCTCGATCTGCGCGTGCAGGAGATCGCCGAACGCGCCTTCGGCAGCCACCGTGGCGCCCTCGTGGCCATTGAGCCCTCGACCGGCGGCGTCATCGCGTTCGTCTCGCGCCCGGGCTTCGATCCGAACCTCTTCGTGGAAGGCATCGACTCCCAGAACTGGGATCTGCTCAACAACTCCCCTGACAAGCCCCTCAACAACCGCTCGCTGCAAGGCGTCTACCCGCCCGGGTCGACCTTCAAGCCGTTCATGGCCCTCGCGGGGCTGGAGCTGGGCAAGCGCTCCCCCGACTACACGATCGCCGACCCCGGCTTCTTCGTGCTAGGTGGGGGCGGCCACGTGTACCGCGACTGGAAGAAGGGCGGGCACGGCATGGTGAACCTCCATCGATCGCTCGTGATCTCGTGCGACACCTACTACTACGGGCTCGCGCAGGAACTGGGGATCGACAACATCCACCGCTTCATCGGTCAGTTCGGGCTCGGACGCCGGACCGGCATCGACATCGACGGCGAGTCGACAGGTCTGCTCCCGTCGCAGGAATGGAAGATGAAGCGGTTCAAGCAGAAGTGGTTCGGGGGCGACACCATTTCCGTGGGCATCGGCCAGGGCTACAACCTGGCGACGCCCGTGCAGCTCGCGTTCGCCACCGCCATCCTCGCGAACCACGGCGTCGTGTTCCGTCCGCACCTCGTCCGGCAGATCGAGGACTCCCAGTCGGGCGAGCGCCGCGTGATCGAGGCGCAGCCGTTCGCGACCTTCTCGCTCAGCGACGAGAACGTGCAGCGCGTGCGCAATGCGATGGTCGACGTGAACCGGCCGGGCGGCACGGCAGGGGCCGCGTTCGCAGGTGCCGAGTACACCGTGGCCGGCAAGACCGGCACGGCGCAGGTCGTGGGCATGAAGGCCGGCGAGAAGTACGACGAGGCGCGCACGCCCGAGCGGTACCGCGACCACGCGCTGTACATCGCGTACGCCCCCGCCGAGTCGCCGAAGCTCGCGCTCGCGATCCTCGTGGAGAACGGCGGTCACGGCGGCTCGACCGCAGCGCCCATCGCGCGTGCCGTCCTGGACTACGTGATCCTCGGCAAGGAACCCAAGCCACCGAAGGAAGCGACGCCGGCGGGGCAGGAGGAAGAGCATGATTGAAAAGATCATCGGGTTCTTCACGCGGCACCTCGACCCGTTCCTCATGATCGCCGTGGCCGCCCTGCTCGGCATCGGCATGGTCGTGCTCTACAGCGCCTCGGGCGGCAACTTCTCGCGCGTCGGCGGCCAGTTGATCAATGTGGGCGTGGCGGTGAGTGTGATGTGGATCGCGGCGAACGTCCCGCCGCAGCATCTGGCGAGGCTGGCCCTGCCCGTCTACGCGCTGGGTCTTGCGCTGCTCGTCGGGGTCGCGCTGTTCGGCGAGATCAGCAACGGCGCGCGACGCTGGCTGAACATCGGTGTCACCCGGATCCAGCCCTCCGAGATCATGAAGATCGGCGTGCCGCTGATGCTCGCGTGGTACTTCGATCGGTACGAGGCGATCCTGAAGCTGAAGGATTTCGCGATCGGGGCGATCGTCCTCGCGGTGCCCGTCGGCCTCATCGCGAAGCAGCCCGACCTCGGCACGGCGCTCCTCGTGTCGAGCGCGGGCTTCTACGTGCTGTTTCTCGCGGGGTTGTCGTGGAAGATCATCGTCGGCCTCGGCGCGGTGGCCGCCGGCTGTCTCCCCATCCTCTGGGGGATGATGCATGACTACCAGCGGCAGCGCGTGCTCACCATGCTCGACCCCTCGCAGGATCCGCTCGGCAGCGGCTACCACACGATCCAGTCCACCATCGCGATGGGCTCCGGCGGATTGTTCGGCAAGGGCTGGCTGAACGGCACGCAGGCGCGGCTCGACTTCCTGCCCGAGCGCACCACCGACTTCGTGTTCGCCGTGTACTCCGAGGAGTTCGGCCTGTTCGGCAACCTCGTGCTGCTGGTGCTCTTCGTGCTCGTGATCGGGCGCGGTCTCTACATCTCGGCCAACGCCTCCGTGCTGTTCTCGCGGCTGCTCGCCGGCGCCGTGACGCTGACGTTCTTCACCTACGCATTCGTGAACATGGGCATGGTGAGCGGCATACTGCCGGTGGTGGGCGTGCCGCTGCCGCTCATCAGCTATGGCGGGACGTCGCTCGTGACACTGCTGTTCGGCCTGGGCATCCTGATGAGCATCCACACCCACAAGCGACTCGTGAAGGGATGATCCCGCCAGCCCAACACACCCGGGGAAACTCGACCATGTTCGGAGCGCCAGCCCTCATCGCAGGGTGTCTCTTGATCGCCGGCTGCGCGTCGACGCCGATCGGCCCCAACGAGCAGCCGCCGGGCGCGGTCCCGCCTCCGCCCGCCGGGGCCGGCACCGCATCGCCCCCGGCGCAGGCCGCCACGACAGGCAAGGGCGGCTACTACCTGGACGATGGTCCCGGCGACAACCCGCCCGATCTCGCCGGCATCCCCGACGCCGTGCCGCGCGCGGAACCACTGCACCGCGCCGCGCTGCGCCCCTACTCGGCGCTCGGCCGCGATTACACGCCGATGACGGCGGTGGAGCCCTATCGCGCTCGCGGCGTGGCGACGTGGTACGGCAAGCGGTATCACGGCAAGCCCACGTCGACGGGCGATCGCTACGACATGTACGGCATGACCGCCGCGCACACCACGCTTCCGCTGCCCAGCTACGTGCGCGTGACGTCGGTCGCGAACGGCCGCTCGGTCGTCGTCCGGGTCAACGATCGCGGCCCCTTCAAGGCCGATCGGCTGATCGATCTCTCGTACGCCGCCGCATGGAAGCTCGGGATTGTCGGCACGGGTAGCGGTGAGGTCGACGTCGAAGCCATCATCCCCGATGGGCGTCCGGCGCCGTCGACCGCAGAGGCCTCCTCGGGCAGCGCGAGCACGCCAGCGGCAGCGGCGCTGCCCAACCTGCCCGGGGCCGACGGTGCCGTGCCGCTCACCGCGACGACGGGCGTGTTCCTGCAGCTGGGCGCGTTCTCCGAGCCGGCGTTCGCGCAGGACTTCGCCCGGAAGATGCGCGTCGAACTCGCCGACCTCCCGCAACCGATCAGCGTGATCGCGGGGGACAAGCTGCACCGGGTGCAGAGCGGCCCGTTCCCCGATCGCGACAGCGCCCGCCGCGAAGCCGATCGCGTGGCCGGCCGGCTCGGCAGCCGCCCCTTCGTCGTCACGCGCTGACGCCCACCCCCTTCCAGTTCTCACAGGCCCACAGACACCATGAAAACCCTCATCTGCGGCTCCATGGCCTTCGACACCATCATGGTGTTCCAGGACCGGTTCAAGAATCACATCCTGCCGGACCAGATCCACATCCTGAACGTCTCGTTCCTCGTGCCCGACATGCGGCGGGAGTTCGGCGGTTGCGCCGGGAACATCGCGTACTCGCTGCTGCAACTGGGCGGCAAGCCGGTGCCCATGGCCACGGTGGGTCAGGACTTCGCGCCATACGCGAAGCGCCTCGACGACCTCGGACTGCCGCGCCAGCATCTGAAGGAGATCCCCGGCGCGTACACCGCGCAGGCCTTCATCACGACGGACCTCGACGACAACCAGATCACCGCGTTCCATCCGGGCGCGATGACGGAATCGCACCAGAACCACGTGTCCGACGCGAAGGACATCTCGCTCGGCATCATCTCCCCGGACGGTCGGCAGGGCATGCTCGACCACGCTCGCGAGTTCCGCGACGCGGGCATCCCGTTCGTGTTCGATCCGGGCCAGGGCCTGCCGATGTTCGACGGCGCCGATCTCAATGGCTTCATCGACCTCGCCACGTATGTGACGGCCAACGACTACGAGGCGCGTCTGATCGAGGAGCGCACGGGCCAGTCGGTGGAGTCCCTCGCGAAGCGCGTGAAGGCCTTCGTGGTCACGCGTGGCGGTAGCGGCTCCACCATCTTCACCGGCGGCGAACGCATCGAGATCCCGAGCGTGACGGCCGAAGCCGTGCTCGATCCCACGGGCTGCGGCGACGCCTACCGCGGCGGGCTGTTGTACGGCATCACGAACGGACTCGACTGGTCGCTCACGGGCCGGCTCGCCTCCCTGATCGGTGCGATCAAGATCGCGAAGCGTGGCGCGCAGAACTACGCGTTCACCGCGGGCGAGATCGAGACGCGCTTCCGCGAGGCCTTCGGCTCCGCGCTGCGCTGAAGCCTGCCGGCCGGGGGGCGTTCATCGTTTCTTCACCGTCCGTTCACGGCGCCGTCACCGCGCCTTCGTAACGTCTTCGCCGTGATGAAACACGGTGAGGACGTCGATGCTACGGTCGGAACAACATGAGGAGCGCCGCGCGGCGCGCCCGCGTCTGCAGGTGCAGATGGCGCTGACGGAATCTGAAATCCGGGAAGCGCAGAAGCTGCGCTGGCGGGTGTTCGTGGACGAATTGGGCGCCCAGTTGCGCAGCCCGGAACCGGGCGTGGACCAGGATCTCTACGATCGCCACTGCGAGCATCTCGTGGTGCGCGACGATCGTTCCGGCGAGGTCGCGGGCACGTACCGGATCCTCACCGGCGCCAACGCGCGACGCATCGGTGGCTTCTATTCGGACGAGGAGTTCGACCTCACGCGGCTCGCGCACCTGCGCGACCGGACGATGGAGATCGGGCGCTCGTGCGTGCATCCGGACTACCGCAACGGTGCGACCATCGCGCTGCTGTGGTCCGGCCTCGCGGACTTCATGCGGGCACACGGCTACGAATACCTCATCGGCTGCGCGTCGGTGAGCATGGCCGACGGTGGACACGCCGCCGCGAGCCTCTACAATCGGCTCTCGCAGTCCAGCCTGAGCCCGATCGAGTACCGGGTGTTCCCGCGCTGTCCACTGCCCCTCGATCGTCTCGATGGCGATCGCGAAGTCCCGGTGCCGCCGCTCATCAAGGGCTACCTGCGCTGTGGCGCCTTCGTGTGTGGCGAGCCTGCCTGGGACCCCGACTTCAACACCGCCGATCTGCTCATGCTGATGCCCCTGTCACGGCTCGATGGCCGCTACGCCCGGCACTTCATGAAGCATGTTCCAGACACCTGACCGCTTCCACCTTCCAGCACCGCACTTCTCCCTCCGCGACACGCCCGGTCGACCCGCCACGTCCCGCCGGTCCGGCGCAGCGGTCTGACCGTGGCGCTCACGCTGAGACAAACCGTCCGCGTCGCACGGCTTGCCGTGCATCTGGCCTCCGGACTCACGTTGAGCGGCGCCGTGTTTCCGGTGGTGCCCACGCGGGCCCGTGCGGCCATCTTCCGATGGTGGTCGCGGCGGCTGCTCCACATCCTCCGTGTCCGCGTGCGTGTCCACGGCACGGCCGACACGGCGCCTCAGGGGGTCACGACGCTCGTCCTGTCGAATCACGTGTCGTGGCTGGATATCTTCGTGATCCGGTCGTCGCTCGACTGTCGCTTCGTCGCGAAGTCGGACATCCGCGGGTGGCCCGTGGTCGGCTGGCTGGTGGCGCGGCAGGGGACCGTGTTCGTCCAGCGCGCGAAGCGACGTGACACGGCACGGGTGAACGCAGCGCTGGACGACGCCCTGGCGGGCGGCGAGCGCATGGTGGTGTTCGCGGAAGGCTCGACCACCGACGGCACGGAAGTCCGCCCGTTCCATGCGTCGCTGCTGCAGCCGGTGGTGCGGTCGGAGGGTTATGCGCTTCCCGTGGCCCTGCGGTATGTGACCCACGATGGCGCCATCGATCTGAAGGCCGCCTACGCGGGGGAGACGTCGCTCTGGGAGTCGACGCTCATGCTCACGGAAAAACCCGAGGTACTGGCCGAGCTGCATCTGCTCCCGGCCGTCCACGCGGTGGGGAAACATCGTCGGGATCTCGCCGAGCATTGCTCCGCGATGGTGGCCGACGCGCTCAACCTCCCCCGTCCGGGCAGGCGATCTGGAACACCTGCCGGTCCTCCAGGCGCAACGCCGTGAGCGCGCGCCCCCACAGGCATCCGCTGTCCAGGGACACGTAGCCGTCACCGGTCCGGCATCCCAGCGCGGACCAGTGACCGAACACCACGGTGGTCCCGAGACTCGCGCGCCCCGGCACGTCGAACCACGGCATGTAGCCGTCGGGGATGTCGGCGAGTTCTCCCTTGTGCTTGAACTCCATCACGCCAGCCGCCGTGCAGATGCGCATGCGGGTGAAAGCATTGATCACGACCCGCAGGCGGTCCCACCCGTCGAGGGTGTCGTCCCAGCGATCCGGCTTGTTCCCGTACATGTGACGGAAGAACTCGCGATGGTCGCTACCCGCCAGGACCGCTTCGGCCTCGCCGGCGAGGGCGGCGGCCTGCGCGATGGTCCACTGCGGCAGCAGTCCCGCATGCACCATCGCGACGTCACCCTCCACATGCATGAGCGGGCGTGTCCGAAGCCAGTCCACCAGTTCGTCGCGGTCCGGCGCCGCCAGGATCTCGCCGAGAGTGTCGTCCGGATGCCGCTTGGCGAATCCCTCCGCGACCACCAGCAGGTGGAGGTCATGATTGCCCAGGGTCACCACCGCCCTGTCACCGAGGTCCCGCACGAACCGGAGCGTCGCGAGCGACGCCGGCCCCCGGTTCACCAGATCTCCGACGAACCACAATCGGTCACGGGACGGATCGAAACGGATGTGGGCGAGCAGGCGCTGGAGCGGCTCGAAACAGCCCTGGAGATCACCGATCACGTATGTGGCCATGGGTTCGCCCCGGGGACGCCTGAAAAGAAAAAGGCGCGTTGCCGCGCCTTTTCACCTCGAGCCTGCCGGCTCGGACCTACTTCGCCTGACTGATCATCACGTCCACGGCAGCCTTCACTTCGGCATCGGCCAGGGCTGCATTGCCACCCTTGGCGGGCATCGCTCGAATGCCCTCGATCGCGTGCTTGTACAGGGTGTCCTTGCCCTGGGCGATCCGCGGACCCCAGGCGGCCTTGTCCCCGGTCTTGGGGGCCCCTGCGATCCCGGCCCCGTGGCAGACCGTGCAGACCTTCTCGTACACCGCCTTGCCATCGACCTTGGTGGGCGCGGCCGCAACTACAGGCGCCGCCGGCGCTGGTGCGGCCGCAGCCGCGGCAGGCTGGTCCCCTGCGAAAACGACATCCCCGACCGGCTTGATCCGCCTGGCGACGGCGTCCTCATTCATGGACTTCGCGGCGTCGCTGGACGGCCCCGTCACGAACTGCGTCAAGATCACGATGATCACGATCGGCACCGCGAACGCTAGAAACACGACCGCCGCGAGCTGCTGCGGTGTCTTGATGAAGGACTGATGCTCCTCGGCGTGGGGAGTCTGGGCCATGGCTGCCTCTGGGCAATAGGGAACCGGCGGATTATAGGAGACGCGCCCCTCGCGGGGAATGCACCCGTGGAGCCCTGCGCGCTGAACGGCTATACTTCGTGCCCCAACGCGCCCGTAGCTCAGCTGGATAGAGTACTGCCCTCCGAAGGCAGGGGTCGGACGTTCGAATCGTCTCGGGCGCGCCAAAGAATCAAGTAGTTCGGATCCCCGACGCCGTGCAATGCGGGTCGGGTGTGAAATTCAGGTCGTTGCGTGCGTCCGACCACGGAACAGCGGCCTTCAGCCGGGCAGCACCGGCGCCAGCGGGCGCTTAGCCCGCGAACGGGGCGCCCGCGCGCTGGCCGTTGCGCCACCGCCCCGGTGCCCCTCGCCGCGAGTCAGTTCGTCGCCACGAGCCCGAAGGAAAGACTCAGCCCGAACACCGCGATCAGGACCCAGCCCACGACGGTCGTGAGGAGCGCGACCACGAGGCTCGCGAGAAACGTGAACTCGAGGGCAATGCTGTAGGCGATGGACTGGGCCACCAGCATGAAGACGAACGGGACGATCTGCGCGATCCCTTCGGGCGAAGAGACGATCTTGCCCGCACAGAGCAATGCCACCACGGAGAGGAAGCCGCTGAGGAGCACGGCCTTCATCGACTGCGCGAACGCCACTTCGGACTTGGACACGATCCCGGCGCAGATCTGGACGGCAACGGCGGACACCAGGGAGAACGTCACGAGCGCGAACGTGAACACGAGCGGCATGAACGCGCCCACGACCAGGAGGATCAGCGCAGCAACGACGAAGATCATCGGGAAGCTCCCATCGGTCGAAGTTGGACAAGAGCAGCGACCCGACACGGCGCGCAGCACGCAATCTACACGACCGACCCAACCCGCAAAAGTGAGAGATGCGTGCGCCCGGGCGCGCCAGTCTTCCCTCTCCTCAGTACTCAGGCTGCCCCGCGAAAGCGCCGCTCAGTTGGCATCCGCAGGGTCTAGCCCACGGAAGCAGGGGCTTCGTGCTCCCGTCAGTTGTGTCCTGAAGCCCTTGATGGTGCCGGACCGCATCCGTTTGGACCTTAGCCTTCGCGATGGGCCGGGCCTGTCGACGAGTCGATCCCAACCGCCTATGGGTCAGGCCGCATTTCTCCGAAGTGACAACTTCTCACGCCTCCTAGCGGGCGTTACTATTTGTAACGCTGGACGGGCCCCGGCGGATCCACCACGAACTCACAACGGCCCGCGGAGGAGGTTGCGTTGGATCCCACCAACATCAGCAATCCCGACTATTTCCACAAGGTCGTCGATTGCCAATGGGCCTGCCCGGCCCATACGCCGGTCCCCGAGTACATCCGCCTGATCTCGGCAGGCAGGTACTCCGATGCCTACATGGTCAACTGGGCGTCGAATGTCTTTCCGGGCATCCTCGGTCGCACTTGCGATCGCCCCTGCGAGCCCGCCTGCCGCCGCGGCCGGGTCGAAGAAGAGAACGTCGAGAAGCCCGAACCCGTCGCGATCTGCCGTCTGAAGCGGGTGGCCGCGGACCTCAAGGACGACATCCGCGACCGACTTCCACGGCCGCCCGCCCAGCACAACGGCAAGCGCGTGGCCTGCATCGGCGCCGGCCCCTCGGCTCTCACAGTCGCCCGCGATCTCGCCCCGCTCGGCTACAGCCTGACCGTCTTCGACGCCGACCCCAAGGCCGGCGGCTTCATGCGCACGCAGGTGCCGCGGTTCCGCCTCCCGGAATCGGTGATCGACGAGGAGACCGGGTACATCCTCGATCTCGGCGTCGAGTTCATCGGCGGTCGGCGCATCGAATCCCTCAAAGGTCTGCTCGCAGAAGGCTACGACGCCGTATTCGTCGGCTCGGGCGCGCCGCGGGGGCGCGACCTGCAACTGCCGGGGCGCAACGAGGCCGCGAAGCACATCCACATCGGGATCGACTGGCTCGCCTCCGTCTCGTTTGGCCACATCGAGAAGGTGGGCCGGCGGGTCATCGTGCTGGGCGGTGGCAACACGGCGATGGATTGCTGCCGGTCCGCGCGACGTCTGGGCGGCGAGGAGGTGAAGGTGATCGTCCGCTCCGGCTTCGACGAGATGAAGGCCTCGCCATGGGAGAAGGAGGACGCCATGCACGAGGGCATCCCCATCCTGAACTTCATGGTCCCGAAGTCGTTCGAGCACGAGAACGGCCGCCTCACCGGGATGACTTTCGAGAAGGTGCAGGCCGTGCGCGATGCCGATGGTCATCGGACCCTAGTGCCGACCGGCGAGCCGGACGTGATGGTGCCCTGCGACGAAGTGCTCGTTGCGGTGGGTCAGGAGAATGCGTTCCCCTGGATCGAGCGCGATCTCGGCCTCGAGTTCGATCGGCACGGACTGCCGGTGCTCGATCCGAAGACGATGCAGTCGACACTGCCGCGCGTCTTCTTCGGTGGTGACGCCGCGTTCGGACCGAAGAACATCATCACCGCCGTCGCGCAGGGCCACGAGGCCGCGGTCTCCATCGACAAGTTCCTTCAGGGCGAGGATCTCTCGGAGCGGCCCGCGCCGCACCTGAACCTCGTTTCGCAGAAGATGGGCATCCACGAGTGGAGCTACGACAACGATGTCTCGCAAAGCCACCGTCAAGCGGTGCCTTGGGCGGCCGCCGAGAAGGCGTTGAAGAGCATCAAGGTGGAAGTGGAACTCGGTTTCGATGCCGCCGCCGCATTCCGCGAGGCGCAGCGCTGCCTCAACTGCGACGTGCAGACCGTGTTCTCGAAGAGCCTGTGCATCGAGTGCGATGCATGCGTCGACATCTGTCCGATGGACTCCATCACGTTCACGATGAACGGCGACGAAGCCGATCTGCGTACCCGCCTGAAAGCCCCGGCGGAGAACCCCGCGCAGGCTCTCTACGTGTCGGAACCGCTGCGCACGAACCGCGTGATGGTGAAGGACGAGGACGTCTGCCTCCATTGCGGCCTGTGTGCGGAGCGCTGCCCGACGGGTGCATGGGACATGCAGAAGTTCCTCATCGAGATGACCCACGCGGGCCCGGGTTGCCGCACGCCGCGACGCGAAGCCGCGTAGGCGCGATCATCGTCCGGAACGCGACGTGCGCACCCTGCCCCTGATTCCTCCAACGCACCTGGCACGGTGCGACGAGGCCCTCGTCCGCTCGCAAAGGAGTCCCGCGTGAAGCCCATCGCCGCGGTCAACGATTTCGTCGTCAAGTTCGCCAACGTCAACGGCTCGGGCTCGGCATCCGCGAACGAGTTGTTCGCGAAGTCGATCCTGCGCATGGGCGTGCCGGTGAGCCCGCGCAACATCTTCCCGTCGAACATCCAGGGCCTGCCCACGTGGTACGAGGTACGCGTCAGCGAGCGCGGCTGGCTCGCGCGGCGCGGCGGCGTCGATCTCATGGTCGCGATGAACCCGCAGACGTGGGATGCCGATCTCCGCGAGATCGAGCCCGGCGGCTACCTGTTCTACGACAACACGCGCCCGCTGCCGCCCGAGAAGTTTCGCGACGACATCCACGTGATCGGGATGCCGCTCACGGAGATCTGCAACGCGACGTACAGCGATCCGCGCCAGCGCCAGCTCTTCAAGAACATCGTCTACCTCGGCGCGCTGTCGGTGCTGATCGGCGTGGATCCGGAAGCGATCGCGCAGCTGATCGCCGAGCAGTACAAGGGCAAGGAAAAGCTCCTGCAGCCGAACCTGAATGCGCTGCGCCTCGGCCGTGAGTACGCGCAGGAGAAGCTCGGACCGATCGGTCTGCAGGTGCGCCCCGCGGACAACGTCGGCAACCGCATCTTCGTCGATGGCAACAGTGCCGCGGCGCTCGGGTGCATCTATGGCGGGGCCACGGTGTGCGCCTGGTACCCGATCACGCCGTCGTCGTCGGTGGCCGAGGCTTTCCAGAAATACGTGAGCAAGTTCCGAACGGACCCCGACACCGGCCGGCTGCGCGCCGCGGTCGTGCAGGCCGAGGACGAGCTGGCCTCGATCGGGATGGTCGTCGGCGCGGGCTGGAACGGCGCACGCGCCTTCACGGCGACGTCCGGGCCCGGCATCTCGCTCATGTCGGAGTTCATCGGGCTCGCGTACTTCGCGGAGATCCCCGTCACCATCATCGACGTGCAGCGCGGCGGTCCGTCGACCGGCATGCCGACGCGGACGCAGCAGAGCGATGTCCTCGCCTGCGCGTACGCGAGCCATGGCGACACGAAGCACGTGCTGCTCTTCCCGGAAGATCCGCACGAGTGCTTCGAGCATGCTTCAGCCGCCCTCGACCTCGCCGACCGTCTGCAGACCCCGGTGTTCGTGATGACGGACCTCGACATCGGCATGAACCAGCGCCTGTGCGAACCGTTCGAATGGGACGACAACCGCACGTACGACCGCGGCAAGGTCATGACCCGCGAGGAGCTCGATGCCGGTCGCGACTTCGGCAGGTACAAGGATGTCGACGGCGACGGGATCCCGTATCGCACCTATCCCGGCACGCATCCGGATCGAGGCGGCTATTTCACGCGCGGCACGACGAAGAACCCGTACGCGGTGTACTCGGAGGCGGGCCCCGACTACGTGTACAACGTGCAGCGTCTCCTGCGGAAGTTCGAGACCGCAAAGACACTGGTGCCGCAGCCTGTGATATCCGCGGCGAAGCACCGCACGCCGATCGGCGCCATCTTCTACGGATCCACGAGCCCCGCGATGGCCGAGGCCGTGGCAGCGCTGGAAAAGGAAGGGATCGCGATCGACACGATGCGCCTGCGGGCCTTCCCGTTCCCCGACTCGGTCACGGATTTCATCGACGCGCATGAACAGGTGTTCGTCATCGAACAGAACCGCGACGCGCAGTTGCGGACGATGCTGCTCACCGAGCTGAACGCCGACCCGGCGAAGCTGATGCCGCTGCTGCATTACGACGGCACCCCGATCACCGCCCGCTTCATCATCCGGGAGATCGCCGACCAGGTGCGCCTGCTCGCGGTCGCACCCTTCGAGAAGGACAAGGTGGCATGACCTACATCGCGAAGCCCCGGCTGCACCATCCGACCCTCCCGCAGAATCGCGTCGGGTTCACCCGCCGTGACTACGAAGGGAAGATCTCCACGCTGTGCGCCGGTTGCGGCCACGATTCCATTTCCGCCGCGATCATCGAGGCGTGC
>VYME01000110.1_pt1 | contig 37889 bp, 39 predicted proteins | sample 5115281 | NCBI WGS metagenome assembly VYME01 (sample SAMN12291780, study PRJNA351875) | freshwater metagenome | isolation source: freshwater lake | place: USA: Michigan, Wintergreen Lake | collected 2013-08-08
CCGGCCCGTCCGGCGATGCGGGTCGTGGCACCGGCCGCGAACCCCGCCCCGCCCGCCAACGGGATCGTCGCCCCGGTCCCGGCGGCCCAGGCCGTCATCTCCGCCCGCGACGCGGCGGCGGCCGCGACCACGTTGGACGAACTGCGCGAGGCGCTGGCCAAGTTCGACGGCTGCCCGTTGAAGGCGACGGCGACCAATCTGTGTTTCGCGGACGGAAACCCCGCGGCGAAAATCATGTTCGTCGGCGAAGCGCCGGGGGCGGACGAAGACCGGCAGGGCAAACCGTTCGTCGGCGTTTCCGGGCAATTGCTCGACCGGATGATCGGTTTCATCGGGCTGGACCGTAAAACCAACGCTTACATCGCCAATGTCATCCCCTGGCGCCCGCCCGCCAACCGCACGCCCACGGCCGCCGAAATCGCGGCATGCGAGCCTTTCATCCGCCGGCAGATCGAGCTCCTAAACCCGCAAATCCTTGTTTTAGTTGGAAATATATCGACAAAAACATTGCTGGGCACGACCGACGGCATCATTCGGATACGCGGCAAATGGCGCGACTACAGCGCGCCCGGGCTAAAAGCCCCGATTCCGGCGTTACCAATTTTCCATCCGGCGTATTTGTTGCGAACCCCGGCACAAAAAAGGGATTCGTGGCGGGATTTATTGTTGTTGAAGCGAAGAATACAAATGCTTTCTAAATAATGACCAAGTAAATATAGATACAATAACTTCGAACTAAATCTGTGGAAAATCTAAGATTTTTCCTTGCCGGGGGCGGCAAATCCTGCTTTTTAGCCCCTCAGCATGCCGAATTCGCGCACCTATATTTGCCGATTGGCAGCGTGCCATCGGTCAATTTGTAAGACGGCGCTCGTCGCACTCGCGACGGTCGTCGGCTTCGCGCTGTTCGGCGGCGACGTTTCCGCCCAGCAGACCCGTCCGGCGCGCGCCAATGCCGGCACCGAGACCGCATCGCTGCCGCGCACGGATCTGGCGCCGGAACGCGCGACCGATCTGCCGCGCCCGCTATCGGCGGCCGACGCCAGGCATTACCGCGCCGCTTTCGCCGCCCAGGAGCGCGGCGATAACGCCGCCGCCGACGCCGCGTTGCGCCATGTGAAAGACCGGATGCTGGTCGGCCATGTGCTGGCCGAACGCTATTTGGGCCGGAACCACCGCTCGACCCACGAAGAACTGTCGGCTTGGCTAAGGGATTTCAACGACAACCCCGACGCGCCCGCGATCCATGCGCTCGCCCAGCGCCGTGCCCCGCGCAACGCCAAGCTCAATCGCCCGGTCGGCGACGCCTTCACCGAACGTGCCGGGGCCGACGATCTGGGCCCGGGCCTGGGCCGCACGCCGCCGATGCGCTCGACCGCCCCCGGAGCCGCGCAATTGCGCGGACGCCTCGCCAAATGGATTTCCGACGGGCATTTCGACCGGGTGGAGCGCGAATTGTCGGCGCGCGACACGGCCAATCTTCTGTCGGTCGCGGAGATCGACCATTACCGCGCCCAGCTCGCCTCGGGCTGGTTCATGCGCGGCGACGATCGCAAAGCGATCGCTTTGGCGGGCGACGCGGCGCGCCGTTCGGGCGCTTCGGTCCCGCGCGCCCATTGGATTGCGGGCCTCGCCGAGTTCCGCCAGCAGCGTTACGGCCGTGCCGCCCAGCATTTCGAGGCGCTGAACCGTCTGCCCGGCACGCCCGCTTGGGATCAGGCCGCTGGCGCCTTCTGGGCGGCGCGCGCGCATCTGCACGACCGCAAGCCGGAGATCTACAATTTCTGGCTCACGCAGGCGGCGGAAAATCCGCGCACCTTCTACGGCACGCTCGCCGCGCGCGCGCTCGGCATCGAAAGCGGCCTCAACTGGAATCCGCCGCCGCTCGGCCCCGAGGATCTCGCCCAGCTCAAGAAATTCCCGGCCGCGACGCGCGCCTTCGCGCTGCTGCAGATCGATGAGGATCGCCGCGCCGAAGCCGAGCTGCGCCTCGTGCTCGGCCGCGGCGGCCTGCAGCTCTCGCAAGCGGCCCTCGCCGTCGCGATGCGCGCCAATATGCCGGGCCTCGCCATGCGCCTCGCGCGCGAACTCAACGATATCGACGGGCGGCGCTACGACGGCGCCAATTATCCCGTTCCGCATTGGCGCCCCGAAGGCGGGTTCGAGATCGACCCAGCCCTGGTTTTCGCCTTCATGCGCATCGAATCGGGCTTCAATCCGCGCGCGATCAGCCCCGCCGGCGCACGCGGCCTGATGCAGCTGATGCCGGGAACGGCTGGCATGATGAACGGCGCCTCGCTGCGCGGGCAGCTCGAGAAGCTCTACGAACCCGAAACCAACATCACGCTCGGCCAGCGCTACATCAAGGCGCTGCTGGAAGACCCCTTGATCGAGGGCGAACTCACGCGCCTGGCCGCCGCCTATAACGGCGGGCCCGGCAATCTTTCCAAATGGAAGCGGATGCAGGACCAGCGCGGCGAAACGCGCGAGGACGCGCTGCTGTTCATCGAAAGCCTGCCGTCGGCAGAAACGCGGCAATTCATCACGCGGCTTCTCTATTCGTACTGGATGTATTCGGAGCGTCTGGGGCAGGCGACGCCATCGCTGGACCAGCTGGCCGAAGGCCAATGGCCGCTTTACGCGACGCCGCAGCGTGCCGCGCGCGTGGTGCCGGCGAACGATCTCGAGCAGACGGCCGAGCAGACGCCGCGACGCTGACTTTTCGCGCCGGGCGGATTAGATTCGCCCCATGCCCAAGCTCGACGAAACCCGTCCGTTCCTCGCCTGCCACATCGCCGTTCTGACCGTGTCGGACACGCGCGACGAAGCGTCCGACCGTTCGGGCAACGCGCTCGCCGAGATGATCGCCCGCGACGGGCACAAGCTCGCCGCGCGCGCGATCGTGAAGGACGATATCGGCCTGATCCGGGCGAAGCTCCAAGCCTGGATCGCCGATCCCGCGATCGACGTCGTGATCTCGACCGGCGGCACGGGCGTCACCGGGCGCGACGTCACGCCCGAAGCCTTCGAAGCGTTGTACGAGAAGAAGATCGACGGCTTCGGCGAGATGTTTCGCATGATCTCGTTCCCCAAGATCGGCACCTCGGCGCTGCAAAGCCGCGCGACCGGCGGGGTCGCGGGCGGCACGTATCTCTTCGCGCTGCCGGGCTCGCCTTCGGCCTGCCGCGACGGGTGGGACGAAATCCTGAAATGGCAGCTCGACAACCGGCACCGGCCCTGCAATCTGGTCGAGTTGATGCCGCGCTTGCAGGAACACCTTACGACGAAGCCGAAGGCGACGGTCTGATCCAGCGCGCGTAACCCGCCGCGTCGTCCACGTCGTCGAGCGTCGCGGCAAACGCGACGCGGCGATGTTTGAGATTTGCGAGCGTATCGGCGAGCGCGTGTTCGCTGGACCAGCGCGCGTTCTTGAACGCGCCCTTTGCCAAACCGCCGTGGCGCGCGCCGACCAGCCAATAGCCGCCGTCGCGCGACTTTCCGAACACGAGATCGGCATCGCCCAAACGCTTGAACGCTTCGCGCAGGCGCGCTGCGGTCAAATCGGGAATGTCGCTGCCGACGACGATCGCGGGGCCGCGCCAGGACATCAACGCGCGCTCCATCCTCGCGCCCAAATCGCCCCGACCTTGGCCCTTGCGCCGCGTGCGCAACGGCCACAGATGCGCGTTGCGCGCGGCGGCGTCGGGCGTGACGCACAGCACCAAGCGCCACGGTCCGCGCCGGAGCTTGCGCAACGTCGCGGCCAGGCACGCGCGCTGGAACGCGAGTGCGGCCGCATCGCCGATCCCGCGCGCCAGCCGCGTTTTGGCGCGGCCGCGCCGTGCGGGCTTGGCGAAAACGAAGATCGTCGGCCGGTTCATCGATAGAGCTTCGCCAGAATTCCGGGCGACACGCCCAAGAACCATAAAGCCAGGATCGCGAGATTGCGCGTCGGGCGCAAAATCCAGCCGTCGCGTTCGTAGCGCGCGGGCGAGGTCGTCGCCTCCGCGTCGAGTTCGCGCATTCGCGCGCGGCCGATGCGGCGGACGAGATCGACATCCTCCATCAGCGGCATGTCGCGATAGCCGCCGAGGCGGTCGTAAAGATCGCGCGCGATCAGCAAGCCTTGATCGCCGTAAGGCAGCCCCAGATAGCGCGCGCGCCAGTTGGCGAGCCGCGCCACACGGTCGGCGCGCTTGTCGTCGCCGGCGAAAGCGAGACGGAAATAGCCCGCGTCGCCCGCGAAGCCCCGGACCGCCGCGGCCCAGCCCGGGGCGAGCACCGTGTCGGCATGGACGAACAAGAGCGTGTCGCCGGTCGCGGCGGCGGCCCCCGCGCGCAATTGCGAGCCTCGGCCGCGGGGCGCTTCGATCACGCGCCAGCCATAACGCAGGGCGACATCGCGCGTCGCGTCGGCCGAGCCGCCATCGACCAGAAGACGCTCCGCCCCCTCCCAAGCGCCCAAAGCGGCGAGGCCGGCGGGAAGAAATCTTTCGGCGTTGAGGGCGGGGACGACGATGGAGAGGCGCATGGGCACGCCATCATGGCGCCGGAGCCCTGCTTGGGGCTAGAGTTCGCGAAACCGTCACGAAAAATCATGAGCCGCCCCGATCTCGACAATCTGTTCCGCGCGCTGACCGAACGCCCGCAATTCGCCGAATTGGCGCCGAGCGAGCTGATTCCGCTGGCCGGCAAAGGCCTCGCCCACAGCCATGTGCGCGTGAAGGGCAAAAGCGTGCTGCTGCGCCTGCCGCGTTTGCGCAGCGGCGAAAACGCCGGGGAGCGGCTGTCGCTCGAAGCCGAGATGTTCACGCGCGCGGCCCCGTCGGACGCCACGCCGCGTCTGCGCGGCACGATCGTGCCCGGCGCGCTCGTTCCCGGCGGCGCGTTGATCGTCGACGACATCGGCGGGGCGGCACCGCGCTTGCCTGCCGATCTGCCCGCCTTGGGCACCGCGATGGGTTCGATCCATAAAATGAAGGTGCCGGACGAGGCGGGGCGGGCACCTTTGGCCGCCCCCGCGAATCCCGTCGCCGCGACGGTCGCGACGATCGACGCCAATCTGGCGCTGATGGACAAGGCCGGTCTCGATCAAAAAGCGAAGATCGCCTTCGGTCAGGAGCTCGCCTGGGCCAAGGAATTCTCGACCAACAACGACAAACGCTTCCAAGGCATGACGCGCAGCCTGTGCCTTTACGACACGCATCCCGGCAATTTCATCTCGGCGCCGGGGGGTCGCGCCTATTTCGTCGATATCGACAAATGTCTTTATTCCTTCGCGGCCCTCGACCTTGCGCATACTTGCGCGCGGCCCGCGCTCGCCTGGGATCCCGATTGCGCGGCGAGCCTGTCGCCCGCCGATATCGACGGTTTCATGCGCGCTTGGGCGCTGCGCGCGGGCGATGCGCTGGCGCGCGAAACCCTGTCGGCTTTCCGGCCGTTCCGGCGCCTCGTCTGGCTGCGCACCACCAGCCAGTTCGTCCGCTTCCGCGTCGAGGGCACGCATAAAGCGCTCGACGGGCGCTATGCCGACCACGCCGAAAAGGCGATCGCCGCCGCGCTCGACGTCAAAACCATCGCCGATCAGCGCAAGGATTGGGGCTGAGCCCGCAAGCCTTGATGTTCTTGAATTGTTCATGTCATTGGGATAGGCTTCCCGCGACATGGACGAAGCCCTTCCCGATCGCGCGCGCAAGGGGCGCGGCGCCGTTTCCAACCTCGCGGGCCGGTTCGAACCGCTTGGCCGGGTGCGGATCGACGATGGCTGGGGCATCGACCCGGACGGGGATTTGCCGCCGCTACGCACATTCGTTCAGGCCGATGCCAGCCGCACGGTGATCGCGCGCAACGACAGCCCGGATATTCCGTTCGAGCAATCGATCAACCCCTATCGCGGTTGCGAACATGGCTGCGTCTATTGCTACGCGCGGCCGACCCACGCCTATCTCGGCCTGTCGCCCGGTCTCGATTTCGAAACCAAGCTGTTCGCCAAGCCCGACGCCGCCAAGCTGTTGGCCGCGGAGCTGCGCAAGCCCGGCTATCGCGTGAAGTCGATCGCGCTTGGCACCAACACCGACCCTTATCAGCCGGTGGAGCGCGAGCGGAAGATCACGCGCGCGATTCTGGAGACGCTGCGCGAGTTCTCGCATCCGTTCTCGATCGTGACCAAATCGGCGCTGATCGCGCGCGATATCGACATCATCGCCCCGATGGCGGCGCGCAATCTGGCGCATGTGTTCGTCTCGGTCACGACGCTCGACCGCGACTTGGCGCGGCGGATGGAACCGCGCGCCTCCGCGCCGCAGCGCCGGCTCGACGCGATCGCGGCGCTGACGCAAGCGGGCGTCAAAACCGGCGTGATGGCCGCGCCGATGATTCCCGCGATCAACGATCACGAGTTGGAAGCGATCCTCGAAGCCGCGCGCGACGCCGGTGCGACGAGTGCCGGCTACACGCTGCTGCGTCTGCCGCTGGAAATCAAAGATTTGTTCGCCGAATGGCTGGACGAACACGCGCCGTTGAAGAAGAAGCGCGTGCTCGACCTGATCCGGGATTCGCGCGACGGCAAGCTCAACCACGCCGAATTCGGCAAACGTTTCGTGGGCTCGGGGCCCTATGCGCAATTGCTGAACGCGCGCTTCATCAAAGCGCGCAAACGCCTCGGGCTCGACCGCAACGACTGGTCCTACGACCTGTCGGCGTTCAAGCCCCCGCCGCAAAAAGGCGATCAGTTCAGCCTGCTTTAATGCCGTCCCTGCAGGCGGTAGCGGTGCGCCGGGTACACGCCGAGGATCTTCACCATGTCGGAGAAGAACGCGAGTTCCTCCAGCGCATGCGCGAGCGGCGTCTGGTCGGGATGGCCTTCGACGTCGGCGTAGAACTGCGTCGCCGTGAACTTGCCGCCCATCATGTAGCTTTCGAGCTTGGTCATGTTCACGCCGTTGGTCGCGAACCCGCCCAGCGCCTTGTAGAGCGCGGCCGCACGGTTCTTGACCCGGAACACGAAGGTCGTGACGCACGCGCCGCTTTTCACGTCGGCGCGTTTCGGCTTCTTGGAAAGAACCACGAAGCGCGTCGTGTTGTGCTCGGCGTCCTCGAAGTCCTTCTTCAAGGATTTGAGACCGTAGATTTCGCCCGCGAGCGACGAGGCGATCGCGCCGCGCGTGATATCGCCCGCCTTGGCGATCTCGGCCGCCGAACCCGCCGTGTCGGCGCCCGTGACGCGCTTCAGGCCGAGCGCGCGCGCGTTGCCGCGGCACTGGTCGAGCGCCTGGACATGGCTTTGCACCGTCTTCAGCGTTTTGAGCGTGGCGCCCGGCGGAGCGAGCAGATGATGGTTCACGCGCTCGAAATGCTCGCCGATGATGTGCAGGCCGCCTTCCGGAATCATTTGGTGGATTTCGGCGACGCGCCCCGCGGTCGAATTCTCGATCGGGATCATCGCCAAGACCGCCTTGCCGCCGCGCACCGCGTCGAACGCGTCTTCGAAGCCCGCGCAAGGCAGCGGCTCGAGCTTCGGATAGGCGTGTTTGCACGCCAGATGCGAATAGGCGCCCGGCACGCCCTGGAAGGCGATACGGGCGGGAATCTTGGCGGAATTCATCGGCGAGTCGTCCCGTCTGGCGGCCTGAGAGGTGCCGGTTATCGGCATGGCGAGCACCCCTGTCAATCGCTACCCTGCCGGAACGCTTTGATTCGGCGGGATAACCCGGATTTCTCCCGCTCGCCTTGCGGCTTTGCGCCGCAGTTGCGCCGACGCGGCGGCGGAATTAGATTGCCCCCGTTCCGGACGCTGCGAGAGCGGCCGGCAGGGACCATTACTCACGATCGGGCAGCGCGATGAATTCCTACGAGCTCAACAAGATCTTCGGCGCCGTCGTCGGCTCGGTGCTGACGATCACGGTGATCGGCTTCATCTCCAACCTGCTCGTCCATCCCCGTCAGCTCGAAAAATCGGTGCTCGATATCAAGATCGAGACCGCCGCCCCGACGGCCGCCGCGGCGGCCGCCCCGGCCGAAGCGCCGCCGATCGCGCCGCTCATGGCTTCGGCCGATGCCGCCGCCGGTGCGGCCCTGCTGCGCAACTGCACGTCCTGCCATACTTTCGAGAAGGGCGGGCGCAACGGCGTGGGCCCGAATATGTGGGACATCGTGGGCAACAAGAAGGGTCATATCGACGGCTTCGCCTACTCGCCCGGCATCGCCGCCAAGGGCGGCCAGTGGGGCTACGAAGAGCTGAACCAGTTCCTGGCCAATCCGCGCGCCTACATCCCCGGCACGCGCATGGCGTATGCCGGTATGCGCCGCATCGAAGACCGCGCGAACCTGATCGCGCATCTGCGCACGCTGTCGGATAATCCGAAGCCGCTGCCGTAAGCTTTACGGAGCTTCTCCCGCGTTCGGGCTTCTCAAGCGCCGGACGCGGGATTAATTTCACCCCATGGCCGCACAAACTTTCAACGTCGCCCTTCACGCCGTCGGCGGCGTGCAATGCGTGATCGTCAACGTCGATCCCGCCTCCGTGTCCACGCCCGAGATGCAGCGGCGCACGCTCGGCTATATGACACCGCGCTTCGCCGGCAAGCAGGTGGTGCTCATGTACATGGACCTGACCCGCCGCCCGGTTTTCCTGGGTCCGCCGCAACTCGTGGGCGCCATCCAGGGCAAGGGCTACTCGGAATTCCGCTGGCAGAAAGCCGTGCTGCAGTGAGCCGAATCCCGGCCAAGCGCTACTGGCACGAACTGACCTCGCCCGATTTCGACGGGCTCGATCCCGAACGCACCGTCGCCGTTTTGCCCGTCGGCGCCATCGAGCAGCACGGGCCGCATCTGCCGGTATGGGTCGACGCGCGGATCAACCAGGGCGTGGTCGAACGCGCGGTCGAATTGCTGCCCGCCGATCTGGGCGTGCTGTTCCTGCCCGCGATGCCGATCGGCAAATCGAACGAGCATTTGGACTTCAAGGGCACGTTGACGCTCTCGGCCGAAACGCTGATCCGGCTGTGGACCGAAATCGGCGACGGCGTCGCGCGCGCCGGCATCCGTAAATTCGCGATCTTCAATTCCCATGGCGGCCAGCCGCAGATCGTCGATATCGTGTGTCGCGATCTGCGGGTGCGCCATTCGATGGTCGCGGTCGCGATCAGTTCCTACATGCTGGGCAAGCCGCCGGGCCTGTTCCCGGCCGAGGAATTGACCTACGGCATCCATGCCGGCTCCGCCGAAACCTCGCTGATGATGCATCTGACGCCCGACCTGGTGAAGGACGAGGAACGGCGCGATTTCGTCACGCTGCCCAAGAAGCTGAAGGGCCAGTACGAAACGATTATCCCGAGCGGCCGCACCACGGTCGCTTGGCAAATCCAGGACCTGCATCCGCTGGGCGCGGCGGGCAACGCGCTCGACGCCGACGCCGCGCGCGGTAAAAAACTCGTCGACCACATGGCCGCCAAACTCGTGCAGGCCCTGTCGGAAATCGCAAGTTATCCACTGGCGAATATCGTCGATCGGCGCTAGGCCGATTGCCTAAACCGAAGGCACCGCTATAGTCCTTGCTTGGCGCCACAGGGTGTTGGGCATGGTCCGGATTTTGCTGCCCTGGGGGGCCGTCTTTGCCGTCCCCCACTCCGGAGCAACCCCATGACCCAAAGAACGATTTCCCGCCGTAAGACGCTCGGTCTTCTCGGTGCCGGCGCCGCCGCCGCGACGCTGCCCGCCCCCGCCTTGCGGGCCCAGGCGTTGGACAAATTCGTCTTTCAGACGAATTGGCGCGCCCAGGCCGAACATGGCGGCTTCTATCACGCGCTCGCCACCGGCATTTACCGCAAATACGGCATCGACGCCGAAATCCGCATGGGCGGGCCGCAGCAAGACCCCAACGCGCTGCTGGTCGCCGGCCGCGTCGACGCGATCATGTCCAATTCGTTCTCCGGCTTCCGCTATGTCGAGGAGAACGTGCCCTTCATCGTCGTCGGCTCGGTGATGCAGAAGGACCCGCAGGTTCTGATCTCGCATCCGGGTGTGGGCAACGACACGCTGCCCGCGTTGAAGGGCAAGCCGATCCTGATCGGCGCGGGCGGACGCTCGTCCTACTGGCCGTGGCTGCGCGCCAAGTTCGGTTTCAGCGACGACCAGATCCGTCCCTACACCTTCAACATGGCGCCGTTCCTGGCCGACAAGAACCTGTCGCAGCAAGGGTTCCTGACGTCGGAGCCGAACGAGATCCGCAAGGCGGGTGTCGAGCCGGTGATTCACTTGCTCGCCGAATACGGGTTCGAGAACTACCAGACGACCATCAACACCTCGGTCAAGCTGGTCAACGAGAAGCCTGATCTGATGCAGCGTTTCATCAACGCGTCGATCGAAGGCTGGTACGGCTATCTCAACGGCGATCCGAAGGCGGCCAACGCCCTTATCCAGCGCGACAACCCGGATATGGGCGACGACAAGATCATGCTGTCGATCGCGCAGATGAAGCAATACGGCATCGTCGACTCGGGCGATTCCAAGCAGCTCGGCGTGATGTGCATGACCGACGCGCGCTGGAAATCGTTCTACGACGCGATGGCCGCGGCCGGCGCAGTGCGCCCCGGCCTCGACATCTCGCGCGCCTACACGCTGCGGTTCATCAACAAGCGCGTGGGCATGGGCTGAGCATGACGGCTCTCGCGAACGCCGCGAAGCTTCAGGAACGACCGGCCCTACGGCCGGTCGTTTCCTGCCGGGGCGTGGCGAAAGTCTTTTCCAACGGCACGCTCGCGCTGCAGAACGTCGATCTCGACATCAAGCATCACCAGTTCGTGTCGCTGCTCGGCCCGTCGGGCTGCGGCAAGTCGACGCTGCTGCGGCTGATCGCGGGGCTCGGCGAGCCGTCGGCGGGAATCATCGATTGGCCCGCCGACCGCGAGGGCGACGCGCACGCGCTGTCCTTCGTGTTCCAGGAGCCGACGCTGATGCCCTGGGCGACCGCGATCAAAAACGTGATGCTGCCGTTGAAGATCGCGCGCATATCCGCCGACGAAGCGCGCGCGCGCGCCGCCGACGCGCTGCGCTTGGTCGGCCTGTCGGCGTTCGAGAATTCCTATCCGCGCGAGCTTTCGGGCGGCATGAAAATGCGCGTGTCGATCGCGCGCGCGCTGGTCACCCGGCCGCAAGTCCTGCTGATGGACGAACCGTTCGCGGCGCTTGACGAGATCACGCGCTTCAAGCTCAACAACGACCTGCTGCGGCTGTGGCAGGATTCGAACTTCACCGTCGTGTTCGTCACCCATTCCGTTTTCGAAAGCGTGTTCCTGTCGGAACGCATCGTGGTGATGGCTGCGCGCCCGGGACGCATCATCGAAGACATCGAAGTCGCCGCCCCCTATCCGCGCGACAACGAATATCGCACCAGCCCGCTCTACAACGAGCATTGCCGCAACGCTTCCGCCGCTTTGGAAAGCGCCATGGCCCATCACGCGCATCGCGGATAACGCCATGACTGCCACGCCTCTCGCCCAAGTCGCCGAACAGGACGGCACGGCGCCGGTCTTCCTGCGGGAAAAGACCGTCCTCGGCCTGCCCGCCTCGGCCTGGCCCAAAATTCTGATGCCGCTCGCCGTCGGCCTGCTGGCCCTGGGCGCCTGGGAGATGGTCGTGCGGATCAACCAGATCCCGCATTACATCCTGCCGGGCCCGATCCTGATCACGACGACGATGTGGCGGGATTGGGGAACACTGTCGGGCTCGCTCTGGATCACGTTGTCGATCTCGCTCGCGGCGCTGGCCGTCGCGGTCGTCGCGGGCGTGGCGCTCGCCATTCTGTTCGCGCAGTCGAAATGGGTCGAACTCTCTTTCTTCCCCTACGCCGTTATTTTGCAGGTTACGCCCGTCGTCGCCATCGCGCCGCTGATCATCATCTGGGTCGACAATGTCCAGCTTTCGCTGTTGATCTGCGCCTGGATCGTCGCGTTCTTCCCGATCCTGTCGAACACGACGCTCGGCCTCAACTCGGCCGACCACAATCTGCTGAACCTCTTCCAGCTCTACCGTGCCTCGCGTTTCCAGACGCTGCTCTATTTGCGCCTGCCCGCTGCCACGCCCTATTTCCTCGCCGGACTCAAAATTTCGGGCGGTCTCAGTCTGATCGGCGCGGTCGTGGCGGAGTTCGTCGCGGGCACGGGCGGCTCGGCCTCAGGCCTCGCCTACCGGATTCTGGAGTCGGGCTACCAGCTCCGCATCCCGCGCATGTTCGCCGCGCTGTTCATGATCTCGATTTCGGGGATCGTGATTTTCCTGTGCCTATCGTTCCTGTCGCATCTCGTGCTGCGCCGCTGGCACGAAAGCGCCCTCAAGCGGGAGAATTGAGTTGCCGTCCTTTTTCGCGCCGCCGAAGACAGATCGCTACGCGTTGCGCAACGTCAACGCCTTGCTCGAGGACGGCAATCTCGCCAAGCGCGACATCGTGGTCGAAAAAGGTAAAGTCGCCGACATTCTCGCCGCCGGCGCGGCGCCCATCGATATCGGCCCCGATCTGAAGGGTGCGATGGTTTGGCCCTGCCCGGTCGACATCCACACCCATCTCGACAAAGGCCATATCTGGCCGCGCAACCCGAACGTCGACGGCACGTTCTTCGGCGCGCTGACCGCGACGATGGAGGACCGCAAGGCGCATTGGAACGCGGCCGACGTCGAAGCGCGCTTCGATTTCGGCGTGGCGACCGCCTATGCGCGCGGCGTTTCCGCGATCCGCACCCATCTCGACAGTTTCCCGCCGCAAGCGGAAATCTCGTGGCCCGTTTTCGCCAAGCTGCGCGACAAATGGGCCGGCAAGGTCACGCTGCAAGCCTCGTCCATCGTGTCGATGGATCTGTTCGCCACCGACGGCGGCGAGCAGCTCGCCGATCTCGTCGCCAAGCACAACGGCCTGCTCGGCTGCGTCACGCGCATGGCCGGCGAAGACCATGCGGGCGTGCCCGCCGGGTTCGACGAATTGATGGAGAAGGTCTTCGTCCTGGCCGAGGAGCGCGGCCTCGATCTCGACCTGCATGTCGACGAAACCGACGACACCACGGCGCGCACGCTGATCCGCATCGCCAAGATCGCGCTCAAGCGCAAATTCAAGGGCAAGATCCAATGCGGGCATTGCTGCTCGCTGTCCTTGCAGGAGGAAGACGCGATCGCCGAAACGGTGAAGCTGTGCGCCGATGCGGGAATCGCCGTCGTCTCGCTGCCGATGTGCAACATGTACCTGCAAGGCCGCAATGCGGGCCGTACGCCGCGCTGGCGCGGCGTGACCGTGCTGCACGAGATGCGCGCGGCCGGCATGAACGTCGCCGTCGGCGGCGACAACGTGCGCGACCCGTTCTACGCCTATGGCGACCACGACATGGCCGAGACCTTCGTGCAGGCCGTGCGCATCCTGCAGCTCGACCATCCGCTGGACGGCTGGGCGCTGGCCGCGACCAGGAATCCGGCAGAGACGATGCGGCTGCCGCAGGCCGGGCGCTTGGCCAAGGGCGTGCCCGCGGACTTGGTCGTGTTCAAAGCGCGCAGCTGGTCGGAATTCCTGTCGCGTTCGCAAAGCGACCGCGCCGTGATCCGCAACGGCAAGGCGATCGACACGACGCCGCCCGATTTCGCCGCGCTCGACGCGCTGGTCGGGGCCCCGTAATGGACGGCGGCCACGGCTACGATCTGGCGGGATTCCGCAAGGCGCTGGGCGGCATCGAGGTTATCGACGACCCGCAGGTCGTGCGCCTGAAAAGCCGCGACTTCTTCTGGTACTCGCCGATACTGAAAGCCGAGCTCAATCGCAAATCGGCCGATCTGGTCGCGGTTCCGAAAGACCAGGACGAAGCGCTGTGCGTGCTGGGGGCGGCGGCGCAATTCCGCATTCCCGTCGTGCCGCGCGGCGGCGCCACCGGAAACTACGGCCAGCTCGTGCCGCTCAATGGCGGCGTGATGCTGGCGACCGACAAGCTGGATCGCACGATTTCGATCAAGCCGGGTGTCGGCCGCTTCGAAGCCGGCACGCTGTTGATCGAGATCGACCGGCGCACGCGGCCCATGGGCTGGGAATTGCGCATGCATCCGTCGACCAAGCGCCAGTCGGCGCTGGGCGGTTATCTCGCGGGCGGCGCTGCGGGCGTGGGCAGCGTGATGCACGGTCAGTTGCGCGATTGGGGCTGCATCCCCGGCCTCAAGGTCGCGACCTGCGAGCCGGTTCCGCGCACGCTGGAACTGCGCGGGCGCGACGTCGCCAAAGCGACGCACGCCTACGGCACGACGGGCGTGATCCTCGAAGCCGAAATCGGCCTCGTGCCCGTTTGGGATTGGTGCGACGCGGTCGTCGCGTTCGACGATTTCATGGACTCCGCGCGCTTCGGCCAGGCCTTGGCCGAGGCCGATGGGATCGTGAAAAAAGAAGCGGCCGCAATCGCCTGGCCGATTCCGTCGCTGTTCAAAGGCCTCAAAGACGAATGCCCCGAGGGCAAGCATGTGTTTTTCGCGATGATCGCCGCCGGCGACCGCGAACCGTTCGAAGCCCTGATCAGGGACCATAACGGCACGCTGACGGCGTGGCGCGACACGCCCGACGAAGACGGCCACGACGTACCGATCTACGAGTATTGCTGGAACCACACGACCTTGCAGGTGTTGAAGACCGACAAGACGGTCACCTATCTGCAAACCGTGTTTCCCATCGGCCGCAATCTCGAAGTCGTCCAGGCGATGTACGAGAAATACGGCGACGAGGTGATGATGCATCTCGAATTCCAGCGCCGCTTCGGCCGGGTGAATTGCTCGGCCCTGCAAGTCGTCCGCTGGAAATCCGAGGAACGGCTTTACGAGATCATCCGCGATCACGAAGCAGCGGGCTGCGTCATCCCCAATCCGCATACCTACGTGCTCGAAGACAAGGGCCCGAAGGTCATCGCGCAGGACCACCATCTCGACTTCAAACGCGGGACCGATCCTTTGGGCCTGCTCAACCCCGGCAAAATGCGCCGCTGGAAATCCGCATGAGCGAAAATCTTTGGGCCGATCCGCCCGCCCCGCCCGCTCCCGTCACCGACTGGGCGGCGTTCAAGGCGGCGATCGGCGATATCGAAACCATCGAAGAGCCGGCGCTCGTCAAGCAGAAGAGCCGCGATTTCTATTGGTACTCGCCGGTGCTGAAAAAGCAGCTCGGCAAGCATTTCGGCGACATCGTCGTCTTGCCGAAAAGCGAAACCGAGGTAATCGCGATCGCGGCGGCTTGCGCCAAAGGCCGCATCCCGCTGACCGTGCGCGGGGCCGGGACCGGCAATTACGGCCAAGCGATGCCGCTGGCGGGCGGCGTGATCATGGACATGTCTGGCCTCGACAAGATCGTGCGGCTCGAAAAGGGTGTGCTCACCGTCCAGCCCGGCATGAAGCTGATCGATCTCGAAAACGAGACGCTGAAGCAAGGCTGGGAATTGCGCTTCCACCCGTCGACACGCCGCACGGCGACGATCGGCGGCTTCATCTCCGGCGGCTCATCGGGCATCGGCTCGATCAATTACGGCATTCTGCGCGATCGCGGGAACGTGCGCCGCCTGCGCGTCGTGACGGTCGAGGAAAGCCCGCGTATCGTCGAACTCACCGGCGACGACGTGCAGAAGGTCGTCCACGCCTACGGGACCAACGGCATCATCACCGAGCTCGACGTCGCGATGGCGCGCGCCTGGCCCTGGGCCGAAATGGTCGCGTGTTTCCCGGACATCATGGCCGCGACGCGCTTCGCGCAGGCGCTTTGCGAATCCGACGGCGTTGTGAAAAAACTCGTCTCGCCCATCGATTGGGGGGCCGCCCAGCATTTCAAGCCGCTGCGGCCGATGCTGAAGGACGGCCAAGCGATCGTCATCTTGATGATCGCGCAGACGAGCCGCGAAGCGACCGCCGATCTGGTCGCGGATTTCGCCGGCGAAATCGCGTTCGACCGCGCCTACACGGATTCGGCCGAGATTCCCCCGCTTTACGAATTCACCTGGAACCACACGACGCTGCAGGTATTGAAGGTCGACAAGTCGATCACCTATTTGCAGACGCTGTTCCCGCCGCCCGACCATGTTTCGCTTGTCGAGAAGATGTGGAAGATCTTCGGCGACGAGGTGCCGCTGCATCTGGAATTCGTGCGCCTGGGCGGCAAGGTCGCGTGTTTCGGCCTTCAGGTCGTTCGCTACACGACCGATGCCCGTTTGCGCGAGATTATCGAGACCCACGAAAAGAACGGCTGCCCGATTTTCGATCCGCACACGTTCCTGCTGGAGGACGGCGGGATGAAGGTCGTCGACGAGGCGCAGTACGAGTTCAAGAAAATGGCCGATCCTTACGGCCTGTTGAACGTCGGCAAGATGCGCGCATGGGAGGAACGCACGCCCACGCGTTCCAAATGGGCCGAGGCGAAGCTGTGAATCTTTCCCGCTTCCGGGAATTGCTCGGCGACATTCCGGTCGTCGTCGACCCGGCCGCGCTGAAGATCAAAAGCCGCGATTTCTATTGGTTCTCGCCGATCCTGCGCGAAGCGCTCGGCGCGCTGGAGGCCGATTTGATCGTGACCCCGCGCGACGAGGCCGACGTGCTGACAATCGCGCGCGCGGCGGTCGCCACCAAAACGCCGGTCACGCCGCGCGGCGGCGGAACGGGGAATTACGGCCAGGCGATCCCGCTGGCGGGCGGCGCGCTGATCGATTTCGGCCGCCTCGAAGGTTTGAGATTCGTCGCGCCCGGCCGCGTGCGCGCTTTGGCGGGCACGCGCATCGCTGCGCTCGACCGCCAGCTGCGCGACGCGCATGGCGTGGAGCTGCGCTTGCATCCTTCGACCGCGCGCACGGCCACGCTGGGGGGCTATGTCGCCGGCGGATCGGGCGGCATCGGCTCGATTCAGTTCGGCATGCTGCGCGATCGCGGCAACGTGGCGGGCTTGCGCGTCGTCACGCTGTCGGACGAACCGACCATCGTCGATCTGGAAGGCGACGCGGTGCAGCAGGCGATGCATGCCTACGGCACGAACGGCTTGATCCTGTCGGTCGATATGGCGACGACGCAAGCCGTGCCGTGGCGGGAGATGATCTTCGCCTTCCGCGACACGCTCGCGGCGACGCGCTTCGGTTTGGCGCTGGCGGCATCCGATGGGCTGGTCAAGAAACTCGCCACGGTCGTGCATCCCGAGCTCGCCAAGAACTTCAAGCCGATCCGCGAATTTTGTCCGGCCGGAAAGTGGCTGGTGCTGGCGATCATCGCCGAGTATTCGCATCTGGGCGCGCAAGCTTTGGCGGCCGAGCATGGCGCCGAGATCACGCTGGATCGTCAGGCCGACGAGTCGCCGGGCGAACCCCCGCTTTACGAGTATTCCTGGGGCCATACGACGCTGCATGCGTTGCGCGCCGACAAGTCGGTCACCTACTTGCAGTCGATGCTGCCCGCCGCGAACACGCTCGATATCGTCGCGAAGCTGGAGAGCGCGACGGGTGCCGAGATGCTGCATCATTACGAATGCGTGCGCTTCGACGGCCGCGTGACCGTGCAGGGAATTCCGGTATTCCGCTATACCGGGCGCGATCAGCTCGACCGCTTGGTGAAGGCGCACGAAGCGTTGGGCATTCGCATCGCCAACGCCCATACATGGCTGTTGCAGAATGGCGGCATGAAGAAGATCGACGACGCGCAATTCGAATTCCGCAAGCGTCACGATCCCTATGGCCTCGCCAATCCCGGCAAGATGGCGGGCTGGCGTGGTGGCCCGGCATTGAAGCCGCTGGGCACGGGCGCCGCCGCCGATCTCGAAACGACCGGCTGGGTCTAAACGCGCGCGAAGGTCTTTTCGACCTCCGCCAGGAACGCCGCTCGGCTTTCCGGCGTCGAGGAATCCATACGGTCATGCGCGCGCCATACGAAGCGGCAGCCCGGCCCGCACATGCGCTTGACGCCCAAGCGCAGGAACATGCGACCCGGATGGCCCATCATCCAGGCGAACCACCAGGGCGCGCCCATCGTCGAGACGACATGGATGGATTTGACGCGGGTCAGAAGCGGCTTGATGACGCCGCCGTTGATCTCGAACGCCACGCCGGGCGCCCAGACGCGGTCGAACCAGCCCTTCAACATCGCGGGCAGACCGTACCACCAGGTCGGATACACGAAGACCAACCCGTCCGCCGCGGCGAGCTGTGCCGCGTAGCGCTCGATCCCGTCGAGATTGGCTTTCTCGTCGTGATAGCGCCCGCGCTCTTCGGCCGACATGTCGGGCCGGAAACCCTCCGCGTAGAGGTCGAGCACATCGACGCCGTGTCCGTTTTTCGCGAGCGTCGCGGCGACTTTCTCCTTCAGCGCATGGCAGAAGGAATCCGCGCGCGGATGGGCGTAGACGAGCAGGAATTTCATCGCATATCCCCAAGCGTACGGTCGATTTTGGCCAGGAAGTCGCCGCGCGTTTTGTCCGTTGCGCGGTTCATGTCGTAATGCGCCAGCCAATTCATTTTCGCGCGCCCCGCCGTCAGCAGACGGAAATAGCGCATGATCTGCTTTTTGGGCGGGTTGCCGACCAGGAAGGTCGCGACCCACCAGGGGCGCCCATAGGTCGAGATACCGATCACGCGCTTGATATGCGTCAGCGCCGGCCGAGCGATGCCGTCTTCGCCCAGATTGAAAGACACGCCGGGCAGCAGCACGCGGTCGAACCAGCCCTTCAAAATCGCGGGCAGCCCGTAACACCAGGTCGGGAAGACGAAGACGATCCCTTCCGCCGCCATCAACCGGTCGACATAGGGGGCGACGGGCGCTCGATTGCCGGGAATTTCGTGATAGCCCAGCCGTTCCTCGCGGCTCAGCACGGGGTTGAAATTCTCGGCATACAGATCGAGATGGTCGACCTCGTGCCCCGCCCGGCGCAGCGCTGCGATGGCCGCTTTCTGGATCGCGGCGTTGAACGAGGTTTCGACCGGATGGGCCGAAATCAGCAGAATTTTCATGGTCTCCTTGCGCCTTTCGCCTTTCCCCTTGCCCGACCGGCAAGCGGTTTGCAAGCATCGGACCGAGCCCGGGAGAGCGACCATGCTGGTGACCCAACAGAAGATCCTGCGCCGTTTCTGGTACCCTGTCCTGCCGATGGACCGGCTGGCCGACAAGCCCGTGCCCTTCACGCTGCTGGGCCAGGCGATCGTCCTGTGGAAGGACGCGGACGGCAATCCGGCGGCGGCGATCGACCGCTGCTGTCACCGCACCGCCAAGCTGTCGAAAGGCTTCTGCACGGCCGAGGGCAAGATCGCCTGCGGCTATCACGGCTGGGAGTTCGACGCGTCCGGCCAATGCACGCGCATCCCGCAATGGAAAGATGCGAGCCGCACGCCCAAGTTCAAGATCGACGCCTACCGCGCCAAGGAACGCTACGGCTTCGTCTGGGTGGCGCTCGACGATCCGATGTTCGACATTCCGGAGATTCCAGAAGCGGCGGATCCGAGCTTCCGCCGCATTCCGGAGTTCTACGAGCCGTGGAACGTGAACGCGCTGCGCGTGCTGGAGAACGCCTTCGACAATGCTCATTTCACCTATGTGCATAAGTCGAGCTTCGGCGATCCCGATCCCACACCGTCCGAAATGACCTACGAGGAGTTTCCCTGGGGATTCCGCACGCATTCGATCGTGCGCGTGCAGAATCCCGATCTGCAGAAGAAGAATCTTGGTATCGAGGAAGGCATGACCACGCGCGACAATACGCGCACTTGGTTCATGCCGTTCTTCCGTCAATTGCGGATCCGCTATCCCAACGGTCTCGTCCATTGCATCCAGACCGGGGCGACGCCGATCGACGACACGCGCAGCCAGCTCGTCCAATTCGTCTACCGCAACGACAGCGAGGCCGAAACGCCGGCCGCCAGCGTCGTCGCTTTCGACCGTCAGGTGACGGGCGAAGATCGCGAGATTCTGGAGGCGACGGAATTCGACGTGCCGCTGGAAGCGACATCGGGCGAGGAGTTCCACATGCCGTCGGACAAGCCCGGCATGCTGATGCGCCGGCGCTTCATCGCCTTGCTCGCCGAGGCCGGCGAAAAGGAGATCCGCGCGGCCACGAAGCCGGAGACGCCGCGTCAGGCCGCCGAATAGAGCGCCTCGCGCGCGAAGCGCAGGCGCGCCGACGTGCCCTCGCCCGGGACGCTGTCGAGCGCGAATTCGGCGCCGTTGAGTCCGGCCAGCGCCTTGACGATCGGCAAACCCAGGCCGGTTCCGTTGCGTTCACGGGTCAAGGCGCCGGCGACTTGGCCGAAGGGGCGTAAAGCGATTTCGCGCTCGGCGGCGTTCATTCCGATGCCCGTGTCGCGCACCTCGACGGTCAAACCGCCCTGCGCGTCGGGCGCGGCCGACAACGTGACACGCCCGCCGCGCGGCGTGAACTTGATCGCGTTGGACAGCAAATTCAGCAGGATTTGTCGGAAATGGCGCGGATCGGCGCGCAGCGGCGCGAGATCCGGATCGATCGCGACGGCCAGCGCGATACCGTGACGCGTCGCCTGTTCGCGCACCAAGCGCAGCGCCGTTCCGGCGGCGAGCTCGACATGGAATTCCTCGGCGTTGGCGCGCATCTCGCCGGCTTCGATCTTCGCCATGTCGAGAAGATCGCCGATCAAGTCGAGCAAATGACGGCCGCTGGCGTGGATATCGGTGACGTATTCGCGATAGCGCGCGGGCAGCGCGCCCATCGTTTCGCCCAGCATGATTTCCGAAAAACCGATGATGGCGTTGAGCGGGGTGCGCAATTCGTGGCTGACATTGGCGAGGAATCGCGATTTGAGCTCGCCCGCCATCCGCGCTTCGTCCAAGGCGGCGCCGAGCTTCGCGTTGGTCGCGGCGCTTTCCGCGAGGCTGGCGCGCAACAACGCCAGCGCGTCGCCGTAGCCCGCATAGACGCCATCGGCGGTGACCGCGAATCCCCGGATCAGCGCCGACGGGTGCTCGCGCTCGACCTTGCGCTGGAGGGTCAGGATATCAATGCTCCGGTCGACGACCAGCGGCTCTTTGTCCATCAGCACGGCGACCGGCTTGCGGTCGAACAAAGCGCGGCCATAGGAATGCGCCAATTGCCGCAAGAAGTCGTAGCGATCGACGATGCCGACGACTCTGCCGTGCTTGCACACCGGCACCGCCATCAGGTCGCGGTCTTCGACGAAGCGCGCATAGACCGAAGCGCACGGATCGCCCGGCATGACCGGCGCCACGTCGCGCACGAAAGCGTCGATTTTAACCGTCATGAGTCCGAGATTAGCGGCGCGACATTGCAAGCGGGTTGCGAATTACGGCTAACGAATGGTTAATCCGTAACCTTCCCGACGGCGGCGGCGAACCCCTTCACGAGACAACGGCGGAGAATCCGCGATGCAAATCGTGAATGGAATACCGTGCCTGAACTGTACGGATGTCGAGCGCGCCCAAAAGGCCGCGCCGGGCGACTCGGGCGCCCTGAATCGCAACCCAGCGCTCGACGTGACGGCGCTGGCGCAGGATTCGGGGGGGCGCAGCTTCGCGTCCGACAACGCGCCCTTGGCGTTCGGCGGCCGGGGCCGAACGGTCAATCTGGCGGCTTGATCGCCGCGATCAGTGGCGCGGCACCCCGGGGCCATGCCATCGTCGCGCCCATGCGCGATGACGCGACCCAGCGCGGCGACGAATGGCCCGATCTTCTCGCCCGCGCGCAGGCCGGCGACGAGATCGCCTATCGCCGCTTTCTCGGCGAAAGCGCAGGGTTTTTGCGCGCCATCGTCGCGCGCACCGGAATCCCGCAGGACGCGATCGAGGACGTCGTGCAGGAAGCGCTGATCACCGTTCATGCCATACGCCACACTTACGATCCGGCACGCCCCGTCCGGCCGTGGCTGACCGCGATCGCGCGCCGGCGCGCGGTGGATTGGCGTCGCCGCCGTACCGGCATTTCGCGCAACGAAGTCGCGATGCCCGAACACGCCGCCGAAACCTTCGCCGATCCCGAAGCGAACCGGGCGTTGGATCGCGGCGATTCGGGCGAGACGGTGCGCCGCTGGGTCGCCAAATTGCCGCCCGGCCAGCGCCAGGCGGTGGAGATGCTGAAGCTGAAGGAAATGTCGCTGGCCGAGGCGGCCGCCCAGTCGGGCCAGTCGATCGCGGCGCTGAAGGTCGCCACGCATCGCGCTTTGGCCAATCTGCGCAAAATGTGGAAGAAGGAAGCCACATGACGACGCGCGACACCGAAAATCTGATCGGCGCTTTGAGCGCGGCTGTCCGGCCCGTGAAGCCGCTCGCCAATCCCGCGAGCCGCGCGTTGCGCTACCTCGCTTTCGCGGGACCGTGCTTGCTGGCGATCGCGCTGTTCTACGGGCCCAGCGAGATGTTCCTCGCGCGCCTCGACCAGCCGGCGTTTTTCGTGCCTTGGCTGGCCTCGGTCCTGACCGGCGTGCTCGCCACTTTCGCGGTCTTCCATCTATCCGTTCCCGGCACGCCGCGCTGGATCTATCTGCTGCCGGTCCTGCCGCTCGCCGTCTGGCTCGGTACGCTGGGCGCCGGGTGCCTGGGCGAACTCGTCGCGCACGGCACGGCGCATATCGGCACGAGCTGGCATTGCGTGCAGGTCATCCTGCAGACGAGTATTCCGCTGGGCCTGGGCCTGGGCTGGATGCTGCGCAAGGCCGCCCCGCTCGCGCCGGTCGCGACGGGCGCGTGGGCGGCGTTGGCCGTTTCCGCCTTCGCCTCGGCGACGCTGGAGACGTTTCACAGCCTCGACACCGCGACCATGATCCTGCTGTGGCACGGCACCGCCGTCGCGGCCATCGCCGCGATCGGCGCCGTCACCGGCAAACGCGCGCTGCGCCTGCCGGTTTGATCAGACGGAAAACGCCCGGGCGAGATGCGCCGATATCTGCGCGATCGTCTCGCGCGATACGGCGGCGAATGCCCCCAAATGCACGAAGGCGTGATTGGCGCGCGGAAACTCGGCATAGACGGTATCGACGCCCGCCGCGACCAGCTTGTCGCGCATCCGGCGGCTGTCGTCGCGCAGCGGATCGAGACCCGCGGCCATGATGTAGGGCCGATTGAAGACGGTCATGTCGGCGGCGCGCAACGGCGAAGCTTCCGGATTTTCGCGGCGCTTGGCGTCGGGGCAATAGAGATCCCAATACAACGCCATCGCGGCACGGCTGAGGCCGTAACGCCCGTCGCCGAACGGCGCCAGATAGGACGGCGTGTCGAGATCGCAGTCGTAGACGCCGTAGACGCCGATATGCGCGACCGGCGCGGGCAGTCCTTGCGCGGCGAGACGCGCCGAGGCGGCGAAAGCGAGATTGCCGCCGGCGGAGTCCCCGCCGACCGCGATTCTGTCCCGTGTCACGCCGAGCGCTTCGGCGTTCTTTCGCGCCCAGACGAACGCGTCGAAGCAATCGTCGAGCGGGGCGGGGAACGGAAACTCCGGCGCCTTGCGATAGCCGATCGACAACACGCGTGCGCCCGCCCCCGCCGCCAGCGCGCGGCACAGGCGGTCATGCGTGTCGAGCGAGCCTTGCACCCAGCCGCCGCCATGGAACCAGACGAGCAAGCCGCGCGTCTCGCCGTCCGGCACGAAGAACCGCGCCGGGATCGAGCGGCCGGCGAGATCGATGGTCAGATCGCGCTTCTCGCGCATCTGCGGCCCGCCCAAGTTGACGAAGGCGCGGCGCAGTTCCATATCGCGGCGCGCCGCTTGCGGGTCGCCGGGCAGATGATTGGGGGCCGGGCCGAAACGCTGGACGGTTTCGGCGAGGACGGCGGCGATTTCCGGATCGAGATCGTGTTCCATCGCCCGAGACCATGCCCTGCGGCGCACACGCCCGCAAGCCGTCAGCGTTTCGGCGTCTCGTCGTCGAACAGAATGCGCGAGGCGGCGCCGTCGAGATCCTCGTACTGGCCGGCGCGCAGCGACCATAGGAACGCGGCGAGCGCCAGCAGCGACGCGACCAGCGCCGCAGGAATGAGGATCAGGAGCGTATCCATCGTGACCTTCCAAGGCGCAACGCGTTGACGACCACGTAGATAGACGACGACGACATCAGGAACGCCGCCAGCGGCGGCGTGACATAGCCGAGCACGGCGGCGGGCACGGCGAGCGCGTTGTAGACGATCGACGCGGCAATGTTCTGGCGCACGAGATGGCGCGCGCGGCGCGCGACGTCGAGCAATTCGCCCACCGCCGACAGACCCGCCCCTTGGAACACCGCATCCGCCGCGACCTGGGCGACATCGGCGCCCGTCGCCGGCGACAAGGACGCGTGCGCGGCCGCCAAGGCCGGCGCGTCGTTGAGCCCGTCGCCGACCATCAGCACCTTGCGGCCCGAGGCGGCAAGCTCGGCCAAGCGCGCGGCTTTGGCCGCCGGATTGGCTTCCGCCCGCCATTCGGCAATTCCCAGCACCGCTGCGACGTCGCGCACCGTCTCGCGCCGATCGCCGGACAGCAGCTCGACCGCGTAACCTTGGCGAATCAGATGTTCGATCGTATCGGCCGCGTCGTCGCGCGGCGCGTCCTCGAACGCGAAGCGGATCTTGCGCCCGTCGCCGCGATCCAGCCACAGCTCCGGCCCCGTCGCTTGGCCCGCCAGCACATCGTCCACGCGCACGAAAGCGCGGCTGCCGAGTTTGGCGGCGCCCAGCGTCAAGCCTTGACCCGGATGCTCTTGGACGCCGGTCGCGACGGCGACGTCGCGGATCGTCGCGGCCAAGGCACGCGACAAAGGATGGCGCGAGGCCGCCGCCATCGATGCCGCGAAACGATGGTCGTCGCCGGCCCGCAGAGGATCGTCGGCCAGCACCGGGCGGCCTTGGGTGAGCGTGCCGGTTTTGTCGAACACGATCGTGTCGATCTGGTCGAGACGTTCGAGCGCCGTCGCGTTCTTCAGAAGCACGCCGCTTTTGAGCAAGCGGCCCGACGCGACGACCTGAACCGACGGCACCGCCAGACCCAGCGCGCAAGGGCACGTGATGATCAGCGTGGCGACGGCATAGAGCATCGCCACCTGCCAGTCGACACCGATCAGGAAGTACCAGCCCAGGAAGGTCGCCAGCGCCGTGACATGCACGACGGGCGCGTAAAGCCGCGTGACGCGTTCGGAAATGGCGACGAAGCGCGAGCGCCCGCCTTCGGCCGCTTCGACCAGACGGACGATTTCGGCGAGCAGCGTGTTCTCGCCCGTCGCGGTCGCGCGCAAGCGCAAAGGGGCCCCCAGATTGATCATGCCCGCGAATACGGCATCGCCGGATTTGGCACCGCGCGGCAGCGCTTCGCCGGTGACCAGGCTGGTGTCGAGATCGGTGACGCCGGACAGGATTTCGCCGTCCACGCCGATGCGTTCGCCCGCCGCGACCTGGACGAAATCGCCGGCCTTCACCGCATCGACCGGGACGGCGCGCGCGCGCCCGTCCGCGTCGATCACCGTGACCGGGGCGGCGCGCAGGGCAAGAAGATGTTCGGCCGTCGCGCGCGCCTTGCCGCGCGCGCGGCGGTCGAGATAGCGGCCCGCGAGCAGGAAAAACAGCAGCGTCAACGCGGCGTCGAAATAGGCGTAGGGGCCCGAGCGGATCGTCTCCGACAGGCTCATCGCCGCGGTCATGGTGATGCCCACGGCGATGGGCACGTCCATGTTGACGCGTCCCGCCCGCAACGCGCCGATCGCCGAACGGTAGAACGGCAGCCCCGCATAGAAGATGCAAGGCAGGCCGATCAGCGCCGACACCCAATGCAGCAAATCCTTGGTCGCCGGACCCATGTCGCTGCCGACCCAGACGGCGAGCGACAGCATCATCACGTTGCCCGCCGCGAAACCCGCGACGCCCGTCGCGCGCAGCAGGTCGCGTTCTTCCGCGTCGCCCGCGCGCGTCAGGCAGCCGGGATCGAAAGGCACGAACCGGAAGCCGAGCTTGGCCGCGATCGCGACCAACGCATCCGCGCGCGTCGCCTCGCCTTTCCATTTCAGAACCAGCCGCCCGGTCGAAAGATTGACCCGCGCATCGAGCACGTCGGCTTCGCGCGCATAGACGCTCTCGATCAGCCAGACGCATGCCGCGCAGGTGATGCCTTCGACCATCAAATGCAGCGTCGCCACCCCGCCGGGCGACATGTTCACGCGCGAGGCGTAATCCTGGATGACGCCGTCGTCCAGCGGCTTGGCGCTGGGTCCGTTGCGCCGCGCATAGAACGCGTCGAGGCCCAGGCCCTTCACCGCTTCGTAGGCGCCCTCGCAGCCCGTGCAGCAAAACCGGGCCCCCGGCGCGACCGGCGCGGCACAATGCACGCAGGTCGCGACGTCGGCTCGTATCGAAAGATCGTCGAGAGGGGCCATCCGAAAGACTTCAGCGAACGAAGAAGCGCACGAATTCGTGGGCGCGGCCGCCTGCGGAATCTTCGGCGACGATCCGCAACTCCCACTGGCCCGGCAGGGGCAGCTCGATGGAAGCCGTGTAGGTCCCCGGCGCCACCGAGCGGAATTTATAGGTGCGGTTTGGCGTCCCGCCGACGGGGCGCACGAGGATCGCCGTCACGTCGAGATCGGTGAGCGGACGTTCGCCGGCATCGAGCGTGCGCACCGTGACGACATCTCCGTCGCGCTGGACATCCAACTTCCAGCCGAGCGCGTTCGCGCGATCCTCTTCGCGCAGCACCTGATTGTATTTGCGCCCGCGCTCGTAGGCGTTGTCGTAGGCAAGCCCCGGCCAAGACGACAGCGCGAAATAGACGAGCGCGCCGTTGGCGATCAGCACCGCGACGAAGGCGAGCGGGTAAACCAGCCAAAGATGGCGGTCGGGCGACAAACGGAAGCTGGCGACGTTCATTTCGTTCTCCTATCGACCGGGGGCGAGGAATACGGAATCGTAGTCGGCGGCGCCCCGCCCTGCGCGGGGCCGCAGATCGAACCGCACGGGCGACGATGCCTTGCCGCGCACGCTTTGTGCGGGCACGGTGACGAAAACGCGATAGCTCGCGACCGAATCGGGCTTGGCGGCGAGCGTGACGACCGATGCGGCGGCCGCGTCCGACCCCGCAACGCCCAGCACGGCGCCGGGCAAGCCCGACACGGCGAGCGCGAACTCGCGCGGCTCGTGCGTCTTGTTCAGGACGTGGACCGTATAGGCGTTGCGGATCTGGCCGTCCGACAGCGTGACGAACAGGGGCGCGCGGTCGCGCAGCACGTTGAGTTCGACCGGCGCGCGCGACAGCAGCGCTACGAGCATGACGGCGCCGACGACGGCGAGCACGCCCGCGTAAATCAGCGTGCGCGGGCGAACGAAGTTATGCGTCGCCGGTGCGCCTTTTGCGCGGCAGGCCTGATTGGCCAGCGTGTCGAACCGGACAAGCCCGCGCGGCCGGCCGACCTTGTCCATAACCGCATCGCAGGCATCGATGCAGAGGCCGCAGCCGATACATTCGAGCTGCTGGCCGTCGCGGATATCGATGCCGGTCGGGCACACCGCGACGCAGGAATTGCAGTCGACGCAATCGCCGCGCCCGGCCCAGGGATCGACGCCCGGCGCGGCCTTGGCGAGCTTGCCGCGTTTTTCGCCGCGCCAAGCTTCGTAGGTCACGACATAGCTCTGATCGTCGAGCATCGCGGCTTGGAAGCGCGGCCACGGACACATATAGGTGCAGACCTGTTCGCGCGCCCAACCGGCGAGCGTATAGGTCGTGGCCGTGAACAGCCCGATGAAGAAATACTGCGTCGGCGTCGCGTTGCCGGTGAACACGTCGCGGATGACGGTCGGCGCGTCGTCGAAATAGAGAATCCACGCGCCGCCGGTCGCCAACGCGATCGCGATCCAAGCAGCGTGCTTGAGCGTGCGCTTGGCGATCTTCTCGCCCGTGTAGGGGGCCGCGTCGAGCCTGATGCGGGCGTTGCGATCGCCCTCGATCTTGCGCTCGACCCACATGAACAGATCCGTCCATACCGTTTGCGGGCAGGCGTAGCCGCACCACAAACGGCCGAACAGCGACGTGACCAGGAACAGCCCGATCGCGGCGAGGATCAGCAAGCCGGTCAGGAAATAGACTTCCTGCGGCCAGATCTCGATCATGAAGAAATAGGCTTTGCGCCCCGGCAGATCGATCAGGATCGCCTGGTCGGGCGCCGTGGGCCCGCGGTGCCAGCGCAGGAAGGGCGCGAGGTAATAGACCGCGAGGCAAAAGGCCAGCACCGCCCATTTGATGCGTCGGTAAAGACCCTTCACATCCTTCGGATGGACTTTGATGCGGCTGACGTAAAGCGGCGAAGCCGCTTTTTGCGCCTTCGTCGAAACCGCATCTTCGACCGCGACATGCCCCGACTTTTGGGCGGCGGCGGCGGCATCGGGGGGAGACGTGCCGTCCATGATCGAGCCTTGCTTTCCTCCGGTTCGAGGCGGGGGCGCTTGGCGGCGGCTTACTTGCCGCCGCCAAGCGCGTGAACGTAAACGGCAAGCATTTTGATCGTCGCGTCGTCCAGACGTCCGGTCCACGCCGGCATCGCGCCCGCGCGCGAATTTCGCACGCTTTCCACGATCGTCGCCTTGTCGCCGCCGTAGATCCAGATATTCGCCGCGAGATTGGGCGCGCCGAGATCGGTCGAGCCCACGCCGCCTTCCTGGTGGCACGCCACGCAGTTCTCCCAAAACACCGCCTCGCCGCGCTTGGCCGCGTCGGCGTTCGTCGAACGTTTGGACAGCGAGAGAACGTATTCGGCGACGTCGTCGATCTGCGCGGGTTTCAGGATGCCGTCGGCGCCGAAGCGCGGCATCTGGCTGACGCGCGACTGCGTGTTGGCGTTGCGGATGCCGTAGGCGATCGTGGTGTGGATATCGTCGAGCGTGCCGCCCCATACCCACGAATCGTCGGCGAGGTTGGGGAAGCCTTTGGCGCCCGCGCCGCCCGCCCCATGGCAAGGCGCGCAATTCTCGGCGAAGACCGAACGCCCGCCCGCCATGGCGAAGTTCAAGAGATCGGGCGAACTGCGTATCTGGTCGAGCGAAGCCTTCTCGATCCGGCCCACGAACGGGGCGCGCATCGCCTTCGCCTCCTCCAGACGCTCCGCGATCTCAATGCGTTGCGTCCAGCCAAGCACGCCCTTCGTATGGCCCGACAACGTCGGCCATGCGGGGTACACGATGAAATAGCCGATCGACCAGAGGATCGTGGCGTAGAAGGTCCACAGCCACCATTTCGGCAGCGGGGTGTTCAGCTCCTTGATACCGTCCCACTCGTGGCCGGTGGTCTCGGTGCCGGTGATTTCGTCTTTCTCGATCTTGGTGGGCATCGATTTGCTCCCGGATCCGGTTCAGCGGCCGCTGGCGTCGTGGTCGTCGCGTCGATCGTCATCACGCAGGGGAATGCGCGAATGCCGTTCCATTTCCGCGCGGCGCGACGGCCAGAAGGCCCACGCGATCAGCGCTGCGAAGAACACGACCAGCCAGACCATCTGGACGCTGCCGATCAGGCTCATCATTTCCTGCTTGTCCATCGCTGGCCCCTCACTGCGTCAACTGTTCGGGGCGGACCGACTTGAAGTCGACCAGCGTGCCGAGCATCTGCAGATACGCGACGAGCGCGTCCATCTCCGTGACCTTGCCGACGTCGCCGCCGAACGCCGAAACGACGGCCTTGGGGTAGCGCTTGGCGACGTCCGCGGCGCCGTCGGCGTCGGGATTCTGCTGCGCTTCCAGATCGGTCTTGGCGTTGTCGATCTGATCCTGCGTGTAGGGCACGCCGATGATGCGCAGCGTTTTGAGATGTTGGGCGATGTCGCCATATGCCAAAGGCCGCGTGGCCAGGAAGGCGTAGCCCGGCATGATCGATTCCGGCACCACGGCGCGCGGATCGATCAGATGGGCGACGTGCCAGTCGTCGGAGTACTTGCCGCCGACGCGCGCGAGATCGGGGCCCGTGCGCTTCGACCCCCATTGGAAGGGATGGTCGTACATCGACTCGGCCGCGAGGCTGTAATGGCCGTAGCGTTCGATCTCGTCGCGGAACGGACGGACCATCTGGCTATGGCAGTTGTAGCAGCCTTCGCGGATGTAGATGTTGCGCCCGGCGAGTTCGAGCGGCGTGTAGGGGCGCACCCCTTCCACGCGCTCGATGACCTGCTCGTTGGCGAACAGCGGCACGATCTGAACCAAGCCGCCAATGGCGACGGTGATCAGCGTGGCGACGGCCAGGATGACGACGTTCTTTTCGAAGATCGCGTGACTGAACTTGAAGGCCATGTTCCGCCCTCCCCTCAAGCCGCGGCCGCTTGCGGCACGCCGACGCGCACCGGCGCGCCGGCCGTGATCGTTCTGTAGAAGTTGTAGGCCATGATCAGCGCGCCGGCGAGGTAGAGAACCCCGCCCAACGTGCGGATCACGTAGAACGGATGCATCGCGGCGACCGTTTCGACGAACGAATACTGCAGGAAGCCGTACTCGTCGTAGGCGCGCCACATCAGGCCTTGCATGATGCCCGACACCCACATCGCGGTGATGTAGAGCACGATGCCCAGCGTCGCGATCCAGAAATGCCACGCGACCAAACGGGTCGAATAGAGCGCGCGGCCCCACAGAACCGGGACGAGATAGTACAGCATGCCGAAACTGACGAAGCCGACCCAGCCCATCGCGCCCGAATGCACGTGGCCGATGGTCCAGTCGGTGTAGTGCGACAGCGCGTTCACCGCCTTGATCGACATCATCGGCCCTTCGAAGGTCGACATGCCGTAGAAGGCGACCGCGGTGACCGAGAAGCGCAGCGAAGCGTCGGTGCGCAGCTTGTCCCAAGCCCCCGACAGCGTCATCAAGCCGTTGATCATGCCGCCCCAGGACGGCATCCACAGCATGATCGAGAAGGTCATGCCGAGCGTCTGCGCCCAGTCGGGCAGCGCGGTGTAGTGCAGATGATGCGGACCCGCCCAGATATAGAGGAACACGAGCGCCCAGAAATGCACGATCGACAGGCGATAGGAATAGACGGGACGGTTCGCGGCTTTGGGGATGAAGTAGTACATCATGCCCAGGAACCCCGCGGTCAGGAAGAAGCCGACCGCGTTGTGGCCATACCACCACTGGATCATCGCGTCCTGCACGCCCGACGGAACCGTGTAGCTCTTCCAGCCCAGGAAGCTGACCGGCACTTGGATGTTGTTGCCGATATGAAGCATCGCGATCGTGATGATGAAGGCGAGCAGGAACCAATTCGCCACGTAGATATGCGGCTCCTTGCGCTTCATCAGCGTGCCCGCATAGACGACGAGATAGACGACCCACACGATCGTGAGCCAGAGGTCCACGAACCACTCGGGCTCGGCGTATTCCTTGCCCGAGGTGATGCCCAGCACATAACCGAGCGCCGCCATCACGATGAACAGCTGATAGCCCCAGAACACGAACCAAGCGCCGGCCGAACCCATGAACAAGTCCGTCCGGCAGGTGCGCTGGACGATGTAGAACGAGGCCGCGAGCAGCGCGTTGCCACCGAAAGCGAAAATCACCGCCGAGGTGTGCAAGGGGCGCAAGCGGCCGAAGCTCGTCCATTCGAGTCCGAGATTGAGCACCGGAAAGGCGAGCTGCGAAGCGATCACAACGCCGACCAGAAAGCCGACGCAACCCCAGAAGATCGTCGCGATCGCGGCAGCCCGAACGACGTCGTCGTTATAGGCCGGTACAGCCCCCGATGCGGCGCGGGCCGAATCGCCCGACGCGGTGGCGGCAAGTGCCATTTTGCTCCCCTTTGCTGACCGGTCGCCCCGGCGCGGCATCTGCGCCCGAACGCCCGGCTGGACTCCGATGCTTGACTATTGCGGTTGGCCGGACAGAAAACATTGATCCAGGTCAAAGTAACGCCGGCGCAAATGCCGCAATATGCGACCAATCAACGCTGGGAGCTCGACGCCATGCCGGAAGCCATTCCCGTTTTCGCGAATCCCTCGCCTCAAATCCGGCGCGTGCCGATCGATCGGCCGTGGGTCTGGCTCGGCAATGGCTGGGCCGATTTCCGCCGGGCCCGGAATGTCAGCCTGACCTATGGCGCCGCTATCGTCGCCGCAAGCTATGCGGTCGTCGCGGTGTTGTGGTGGTTCGACAAAATCTACGCACTGTGGCCTTTGGCCGCAGGTTTCTTGTTCCTGGCACCGCTGTTGGCGGCCGGCATCTACGACACCAGCCGGCGCCTGCAGCTCGGCGAGAATCCCGATTTCGCGACGACGGCGCGCGCATTGGGGCGCAACCCCGAGCATCTCGCGTATCTGGGGCTGGTGCTGGCGGTCTTCAATTTGTTCTGGGTGCGCTTCGCGCTGCTGCTGTTCGCGCTGTTTTTCGGCGCGCCACGCAACAGTATCGGCGAGTTGATCGAACTGACGCTGTTCTCGCCCGCGGCGCTGCCGTTTCTGATCGTCGGGACCGCGATCGGCGCCGTCTTGGCCGCACTGGTCTTCGCGATTTCGGCGATCTCCATTCCGATGCTGCTCGACAGGCGGGACTGCACGGTCTGGACCGCGATCGCGACATCGTTCGTCGCGGTGCGCGCCAATTGGAAGCCGATGGCGCTATGGGCGGCGCTGATCGTCGCCTTCACCGGTTTCGGGATGGTGCCGTTCTTCCTGGGCCTTGCGATCACCATGCCGCTGATCGGCCATGCGACATGGCATGCGTATAAGGACTTGGTCGTCGATTAAAGCCCGCGCCACGCCATCCAGAACAACAGACCGGCGTTGACGAACATAAGCGCCGGCGCGGCTTGCGCCATCGCGGCTTTCCAGCGTTTGGCGGCCATCGCGCCCGCGAAACCGACGACCAGCAAGGCCGGCACGGTACCGAGCGCGAAACTCGCCATGGCGAGCGCCCCTTCGGCCGCCCCGCCGGCCCCGGCCGCCGCCGCAAGCGCCGCGTAAAGCAAACCGCACGGCAGGAAGCCGAGCGCCAAGCCCAAGGCGAATCCGCGCCCCGGACCGGGTTTTTCGATCAACGGACGCACCAGCCGACCGAGCAGCGCGGCGGGCGCGCCGCCAGCACCGCCGAAAGCGCGTCCCAAGGCTTGCAACGCGAATAGGGCACCCGCCAGCGCGAGCAAGGCCGGCATCGCGAAGCGCAAGCCGGGTACCGATCCCAACGCGCCGCCCAACCCGCCAAGCACGGCGCCCAGGAACGTGTAGGTGATCGCGCGCCCGAAATGATAGGGCAGCAACGCCGCCCCGGCGAGGCGCGTGGGCCCGGCCCCCATCCGCGCGAGCGTTTGCGCCATCACGAAGGGCCCGCACATCGCCGCGCAATGCGCGAAGCCGCCGCCCCACCCCGCCAGAAACATCGCCAGCGCCAAGCCCCACGGACCGTCGGCGATGGCGAGCGCCAGATGCGTCGGATGCTCCACCCTATTCGGCGGCTTTGGCCGTCCGCGTCTCGGCGGCACGGAACGCGGCGAGCGCCGCAGGCACGGCCTTGCCCGCCGCGATCTTGGCGCCATGCATGGCCAGCGCGTTTTCCAGCGCGGCGAGCGTGGTGAGAACCGTATCCTTGCGCGCGTTGTAGCCCATCGTGCCGATCCGCCAGATCTTGCCGTGCAGGGGGCCGAAGCTGGTGCCGATCTCGATCGCGAAATCGTCGAGCATCGTTTTGCGCACCGCGTCGCCCTGAACCTCGGCGGGAATATAGATGCCCACGACGTTGTTCATCCGCGACGTTTGGTCGCCGAAGAGCTTGAGGCCCATCGCCGTCAACCCGTCGGCCATCGCCCCGCCCGCCACGCGATGGCGCTCGACGGCCGCGTCGATGCCTTCCTCGACCAGAATCTTCGCGCATTCCCGCGCGGCGTAGAGCATCGACGTCGCCTCGGTGTGGTGGTTGAGACGCTTCTCGCTCCAATAATCCATGATCATCGCGAGATCGAAATAGTTGGAGCGGATGCGCGCGCCATTGCCGGGCACATCCGATGCCGTGGCGATACCCTGCTCGACATGGCGACGACGGATTACCGCCGCTTCGGCGCGCGCGCTGAGGGTGATCGGCGCGGAACCCGAGGGCCCCGCGAGGCATTTCTGCAAGCCGGTCGAGACGCAATCGATTTCCCAGGCGTCGGCTTCCAGCGCGTTGCCGCCCAGCGACGCAGTCGTATCGGTATAGAACAGCGCGTCGAACTCGTGCGCGATCCTGCCCACGCCGGCGAGCGGCTGGAGCATCGTCGTCGACGTGTCGCCCTGGCACAGGGCGAGCAGGCGCGGCCGGTGCTTCCTGACGAGATCGCGGATTTCGTCGAGCGGAAAGACGGTACCCCATTCGCGTTCGACCGCGATGACCTCGGCGTCGCAGCGGCGCGCGATCTCGGCCTTCAAATGGCCGAAGCGGCCGAAGATCGGGATCAGCACCTTGTCACCCGGCTCGATCAGCGACACCATCGCCGCTTCGATCCCCGCGCGCGCCGTGCCGTCGATCAGCATCGTCCATTTGTTGGCGGTTTTGAACACGCCGCGATAAAGGGCCATCGTTTCGTTCATCAGCCCGGTCATCGACGGGTCGAATTGTCCAATCAGGGGGGTCGCCATGGCGCGCAGAACGCGCGGATCGGCGTTGATCGGGCCAGGGCCCATCAGCAGGCGGGCGGGCGGGTTCAAATCGGCGTAACGGGTCATTTTTCGGCTACCTTTCGGGCCGGGAAACTGGGGCAAAACGCCGTAACTGGCAAGGCTTGCCCATCCCGTGCTAAGCGGTGATTCCTAAAATTCTTAGCAATTCCCGGACCCGCCATGCTCGACCGCGCTTACGTCCTCGCCAATGCCGACAAGGTCGCCGAAAACTGCCGCAATCGCGGCGTGGACGTCGATATTGCGGCCTTCGTCGCCGCCGAGACCGCCCGCCGCGACGCCGACAAGGCGTTGCAGGCCGCCCAGACAGAGGCCAACGCCCTGGCGTCGGACAAGTCGCTGTCGGTCGACGAGAAGCGCGAACGCGGCAAGGCCCTGCGCGAAAAGCGCGAGGCGTTGAAAGCCGAAGTCGACAAGCGGACCGAAGAGGCCGACGCGCTGCTGTGGCGCATCCCGAACATGACGCATCCCGAATCGCCGATTGGGCGCGACGACCACGACAACAAGGAAATCGAGCGCAACGCCGTCGCGGTTCCGAAATTCGACTTCGCGCCGCGCGATCATGTCGCGTTGGGCGAGCTGCACGGCATCATCGATACCGAAGGCGGCTCGAAGGTCGCGGGGCCCGGCTTCTACTTCCTGAAGGGCGACGGCGCGCTGCTGGAACTCGCCTTGCAGAATTTCGCCGTGAACTTCCTGGTGAAGCGCGGTTACGTGCCCCACATCACCCCCGACATCGCGCGCGATTCGGTGCTGATGGGAACGGGCTTCGTGCCGCGCGGCAACGAGACGAACACCTATCACATCGAGGACACCGACCTGTCGCTGATCGCGACGTCGGAGATCACACTGTGCGGCCTGTATCAGGACACGATCCTGGACGCAGCCCAGTTGCCGATCCGCATCGCCGGCGTATCGCATTGCTTCCGCACCGAACGCGCGGCGGGCCGCGCCACGCGCGGGCTTTATCGCGTGCACCAATTCACCAAGGTCGAAATGGTCGTTATCGCTCCGCCCGAGCAGTCGGAGGCGCTGCATAAGGAATTGCTCGCCAACGAGCGCGATATTTTCGATGCGCTCGAAATCCCCTATCGCGTGCTCGACATCTGCACGGGCGATCTGGGCGCCGCGGCCTATCGCAAATACGATCTGGAAGCCTGGATGCCCGCACGGGGCGACGGCGGCGAGTTCGGGGAGATCACCTCGACCTCCAACTGCACCGAGTTCCAGGCGCGGCGGCTCAACATCCGCTATCGCACCGAGCCCAAGGGCAAGCCGCTTTACGTCCATACGCTGAACGGAACGGCGATCGCGCTCGGCCGCGCGATGATCGCGATTCTGGAGAACAACCAGCGGGCCGACGGCTCGGTCGTCGTGCCGAAGGCCTTGCGCCCGTTCCTGGGCAAGGACGTTCTGAGCCCGCCGGCGAAATAATCAGATTTCGAACTCGAACGCCGTGCCGTATTCGCGTTCCAGCACCACGGTGTGGTGATCGACCTCGTTCGTGTCGGCGAGTTCCAGGTTGAAGAAATCCATCTGCGCCGCCGCGAAGAACGGGCCCGCATGCCACGTGCCGGCATGGAGCTTGATCGCGATTCCGCCGGGCACTTTGAAGGCGGCGATATCCTCGAGCGCGGGTTTGGCGTTGGGATCGTCGAGCCCCTTGGGCGGGGCGACGCCCAAATACCAATCCTGACCCAGCGTCGACGCCAAGCACTGCGTCACGCGGCGATGGCGGGTGATTTGGCGGAAGCCCAAACCCCGACCCTCCAAGCGCATGACGTAGAAACGCGGCTTGCCCTTCGACAAGTCGAGCCCCTCGGCCTCGTGGCCCGGCAGGGGGGCTCCGTCGGGGGCGGGCAAAATCGCCTCGCCATAGGGCGCGAAACTCTCGCGCGTCAGCGCGCGCGGCCGGAGTTTGCGGATCTGGGGCGGGGCCAGCTTGGTCACGGTGGTCATGGCGCCGATCATACAAGAATCGGGCCGGAAACGCCCTATGCCGGCAGGACGAAATCCTTCGGCGCTTCGTCGGAGCGATAGGCGCGGGTTTGCGCAACGTCGCGCAGATCCTTGTGCTGCAGCCCGAAGAAGAACGGCGGCTGGGACGGACGATGGATGTTGAGCTTGACGTTGAACGCCTCCATCGTGCGCGACCGGCCGATCGGATAGGCAAAGCTTTTGATGTCGAACGTCCCGGGCCCGATTTCGTCGCCGGTCAGATAGAGCTTGATGCCCGAAACCTTTTCGGCGCCCAGCATCACGTTGTCGAAATCGCCCAAACGGCGCTGCGCGAGGCCGACGAAACGCGGCGCGTCGAGCGTGCGATAGATCATCCCCTTGCGCGGGACGCCTTCGGCCATCGGGCGCTGGAACGCGCCGATCAGAATTTGGCCGGGTAGCGCCGCGTCGAGCAGGCTCTGGATCTCGTCCTCGATCTCGCCCAGCACGTCGTTATGGATCGCCGGACTGCCGCCGCCGCGCGGCAGCGAGAACTCCCAGCCGCCGCCCACGGTGAAGGCCGCCTTGACGACCGGAGCCGCCGCTTCGTCGCGTCCGCGCGCCAAACCGTTCTCGGCAAGCGTCAAGGAGAGTAAACAGAAGAGATCGATATCGGCTTTCCAGCCTTGGCGGCGATTCCATAAGCGATAGCCCTCGCCTGTCGGCGCGCGGCCCAGATCGATATCGGAGCCCGCCCCCTCCAGGCGTTCGGCGGCGATGTTGATCGAATAGGACAGTGTGGCGAGCTGTGCGATCCGTTGCGCCGTGGGCAGGGCACGGAATCCGTCGATCTCGATGCGCGACATCGCATGGAACTCGGTGCGCCGAATCGCGTAGCGCCCGATCGAGGTCTCCAGCGCCGACAGCAATTGCGGCGCGCCCCACCAGGGCCCGGCCGGGATCTCCTCCATGCGCAATCGGGCGCGCGTGCAGGTTTGCGCGAGTTGCCGCAGATCCAGCCGCTCGCCGCGCAGCAAAGCGGGCTCGCTGGCGGCCAAGGCGGGAAGATCGGCGATACGCGCCGTGGCGACGATCAGCGTCGTGCCGTCCAGCGTCCAGGCGGCGACGAAGCGCGAGCCGAGCTGCCATAGCTCGCCGAGACGTTTGTCGATCGCAATCAGCGCGGAGCGGGCATCGGTCACGGGACGATCCTGACGCATGATGGAAGAGAGTAGTAGGCCAATCGTTACCGAACGCCTACGCCGCGGACCGAACGCGGGCTCAGGCGGACACGTCGATGCGTTGGCCCCGGCCGGAATCGGCGGGCGGGGCGGGGGTGGGTTGCTGGGGGGCGATCTGCGCGGGCGCCGACACGGCCGTGCGGCCCGC
>VYME01000314.1_pt1 | contig 37268 bp, 38 predicted proteins | sample 5115281 | NCBI WGS metagenome assembly VYME01 (sample SAMN12291780, study PRJNA351875) | freshwater metagenome | isolation source: freshwater lake | place: USA: Michigan, Wintergreen Lake | collected 2013-08-08
GTTCGAATCCAGTCTCGGCAAGGCTGCGTTGCTTCATCGGCGGCTCAGAGGTACGTTTCGGCGGCAGGACGAATTGTGCTCGCCGGTGCGTAGGCTGTGCAGAGGTTCCTTAGCCCGAGGAACGCTCCCAATGATGTCGATGTTCGATCAAGGAGAATGCTCATGTCCTGGTTCACCCGCATCTTCGGCTCCCCCAAGCCCGACACATCCATCGCGCGCATGAACGCCATCCGTGAAGCGATCGGTGCGGACGGTGACCAGACCGGCGCGCTCGAGCCGTTGCTGAAACCACCAGTCGACCTGAACACGCTCCAGGGAGACCCGGTGTTCCCCATCCTGCTGATCGGCGAGGGGATCATGATGACGCCCCCCGGGACCTTTCCACTGATCCTCGCCGCCATGCTGCACAAGCCGGATCGCGCGCGATGTCTGTTGAAGCACGGCGCGCGCTGGGATGTCACTTGCGCGTATGGTCGATCACCCCTCCACTGGGCGGTTCTGGGCCAACCGGATTCGAGTCTGCTCAACAACCACGAAGTGCTGTGCAAGAGCGCCGCTGACCAAAACACGCCGCAACCTGCGATCGGCGAGATCAGCCTCGAGGAGCAGGTGTCATCGCTCGCAACGACGAGCGTCTTGCTGGAGCACGGTGCCGATCCCAATGCAGCGGATGGGCTGGGGCAAACCCCGCTTCACCGGGCATGCTCCGTGGGTGGCAAGGTTGATCACCTGCGACTGTTGCTGCAGCGAGGCGCCGACGTGAATGCGGCGACACATGTCGGCGCCACGCCACTGATGACAGCCACCAACCTCGGCCTTGAGGACACAGTGGCGGCCTTGCTGGAGTCAGGCGCAGATCCCAACCGCGCAGACATCCGCGGATCCACCCCGCTTCACTGGGCATGCGCCAGGGCATACGTCCCGATCGTTCGCCAACTGCTCGCCGCCCACGCGGACCCGAACACGAAGGACAACGAAGGCTACACGCCGTTCGCCCTCGCGACCGCCCTTCAGAACAAGGACCTGCTGCAGGCGCTGCGTGACGCGGGCGCTGCCGAGGCGCCGCCGTCCGGATCCGACCAGACCGCTCCGCCACCAGACCTCGACCCACCCCATGCGCTGATCCTGGCGACTGCCCATGGCGATCTGCGCGCAGTCCAGCGCTTGCTGCTGCGTGGCCAGGTGGCGCTGGAGGCCACGACCGAGGACGGATGGACGGCGCTGCATGAGGCGGTGGTGCACGGACCGGAAATGACGCGTCTTCTGCTGCAGGCCGGCGCGAATCCCAACGCATCCAGCGAAGGCGGCTATACGCCGCTGCATCGGGCCGCGGCCAAGGGTCAGACGGAAGTCGTGAAGCTGCTCGTGGAGCATGGCGCCGATGTGTCGGCCGAGGATGTTAGCGGCAATACGCTGGTGAAGTTTGCCAAGACCTCGGGGGATCCGCAGACCATCGCCGCCGTCGCGGAGCTCAGCAGGAACGCAGTCCCACACAAAGTGACCGCTGAAGACATGGACCGATCGATGGCCTATCTCGAGACGAGCATCGTCAAGGCTCCCGAGCGGATCCGACGCACGAGGGAAGCCGGCCACAAGCTGACGTCGGGCGGCAATGGCAGTTCGCCCGAGCAGGCCATCGTGGTCCATGCGGCGGACGTCGGCTGGGGGATCACCTTTGTTTACCAGTATCTCGACGAGAAGTTCGGCCCGCGCTGGACGAAACATGCCGAGGCGGCCGGCATGCCCTTCGACAGTGGATGGAATCTGGTGACCGCGATCTCGATGGTCTCGGGGGACCGGCATCTGAACTGCATGGAGTTCGCTCTGCCCGATGGCCGACAAGACAAGATGTACTTCGACGTTACGGAATGGAACAGCCTCGACGCCGCGGTGCTGTTGCTGTCACTGCACGCCTTCATGAATCGACCTCCCCGCTCAGTCGCTTCAACGCCGGGCACGGGCGAATGATCCACCCGTCGACGCTTATGCATTAGGGAATTGCCCCGCACCAAGAAGCGCTGCAGAGGTCAGCCACATCACTGTGGTCGATCGACACGGGGTGGGTGATCGCTCTCCGGAAACGACATCCGTCGGCGAGAGGGTGCGCTCCCATGGGTGGCGGACTCACAGCCTGACGCGGAGCGAGAGCAACTCGCGTCCGCGGACAAGCAACCCGTTGACCGGCTGGTCAGGCCAGGATGCCACGCAGCAGAGCACTACAGGTTTTGGTGTCGCACGGGAAACAGGCGCGACCGATAGGTCAACCTGTTGATTTTGGAGGCGGGGGTCGGAATCGAACCGGCGTGGACGGCTTTGCAGGCCGCTGCATGACCACTCTGCCACCCCGCCCGCGGGGGTACTGCGACGTCCTGCGCACTACGAAATGAAAAAGGGAAAACGACCGCTGGTGACGTTTTCCCTTCTCAAAATTTGGAGCGGGAGACGAGTCTCGAACTCGCGACCTCAACCTTGGCAAGGTTGCGCTCTACCAACTGAGCTACTCCCGCTTGGGAAGACCGGCATTATAGGAAGCCGAAAACTCGTGTCAAGGTTCACGCACGTTTCTCGGTTCGGTCACCGCCCTGACGGATCCCCCGCTCGCGCGATCGGCAGCGCGCGGCGCAGGTAGAAGACCATCGACCAGAGCGTGAGGAACGCCGCCGCATAGATGAGCAGCGTCCCGATCGTCGCCACCGGGATCGCCCCGAACAGCGGGTCGTGAAACAGCAGGAGCAGGAGGATGGCCACCATCTGGAAGGCGGTCTTCAGCTTGCCCACGAACGACACCGCGACGGACCGGCTCTGGCCGATCTTCGCCATCCATTCGCGGAGCGCGGAGATGGTGATCTCGCGGCCGATGATCACCACCGCCACGATCACGTCGACCCGGTTGAGCGACACCAGGACGATCAGCGCTGCGGACACCATCAGCTTGTCGGCCACGGGATCCAGGAAGGCACCGAACGCCGAGGTCTGATTGAGGCTCCGGGCGAGCCAACCATCCAGCCAGTCGGTGATCGACCCGACGAGGAACAGCCCCGCCGCGCAGCCATTCTTCGCCACCGGCGAGAGCCACGCATCCGGCAGGTAGTAGATGGCGATGAACACGGGGATCAGGACGATCCGTGTCCAGGTGAGCAGGTTGGGCCAGTGGATAGCCATCGAGTGGATCTCAGTGAAGCTGCTGGTAGATGCGTTCGGCGAGCTGGCGGCTGATGCCGTCCACCTGCTGCAGTTCGTCGACGCTCGCTGCAATCACGCCCTTCAGCCCGCCGAAGCGGGCCAGAAGGCGCTGACGCCGCTTGGCGCCGATGCCGTCGATGGTCTCGAGGCTCGAAGTGTTGCGCGTCTTGGCGCGGCGCGCACGGTGGCCTGTGATCGCGAACCGGTGGGCTTCGTCCCGTACCTGCTGGATCAGGTGCAACGCGGGGGAATCCGGCGGCAGCCGCACGATTTCCCCGGTCTCGGCGACGATCAGCTGTTCCATGCCCGCCTTGCGCTCCTCGCCCTTCGCCACGCCGATCACCGCGACGCCATCCATCCCGAGTGCCTCGAACACCGGCATTGCGCGCGACAACTGCCCCTTGCCACCGTCGATGAGGATGAGATCCGGCATCCGCCCTTCCCCTTCCACCACGCGCCGATAGCGACGCTCCAGCACCTGTGCCATGGCGGCGAAGTCGTCGCCGGGCGTGATCCCTTCGATATTGAAGCGACGATACTCCCCGCTGCGCATCTGGCCCTGATCGTAGACGACGCACGACGCCACTGTCGCCTCGCCCATCGTGTGGCTGATGTCGAAGCACTCGATGCGCTGCGTGCTCTCCGGGAGACCCAACGCCTCCTGAAGCGCCGTGAGCCGCGCCTCCTGCGCCGCCTGCGTGGCAAGACGCTGGCTGATGGCGAGGCGCGCGTTCTGTTCCGCCATCTGAAGCCAGGCGCGCTTCTCGGTGTTCGCGCGGCTCTGGATCTGGAATCGCCGCCCACCCGACTGCTCGGCGAGCAAGGCACCGAGCGCCTCCCAGTCGGCCTCTCGATTGACGATGACCAGCGGCGGCGCGGCGTTCTCGAGGTAGTGCTGCACGAGAAAGGCCTCGACCGCCTCGCTCTCGTCGTCCTCGCGGGCGTTCTGCGGAAAGAACGTGCGGTCGCCGCGATGCATGCCGCCGCGGATCATCACGAGGTTCACGGCAGTGAGGCCGCCGTCGCGCGCCACGGCCACGACATCGGCATCGCGCGCCGTGCTGCTCGACACGTACTGCTGGCTGCGGATCGCCTTGAGCGACTTGATGCGGTCCCGGAACTGCGCCGCCTGCTCGTACTCGGTGGCCTCCGCAGCCTCGGCCATGCGAGCCTCCAGGGTCTCGAGCACCTCGTCCTCGCGACCATCGAGGAAGAGCGCCGCCTCCCGCACATCCGCCGCGTACGCGGCTTCGTCGATCAACCCGACGCACGGCGCGGTGCAACGATGGATCTGATGCAGGAGGCACGGTCGCGATCGATTGGAGAACACCGTATCGCGACACGTGCGAAGGCGGAACACCTTCTGCAACTGCTGAATGCTGTCGCGCACCGCAGATGCATTCGGGAACGGGCCGAAGTAGCGATGCTGACGATCGAGACTGCCGCGATGGAAGGCGAGTCTCGGAAAACGCTGCCCCGTCACGACGAGGTACGGATACGACTTGTCATCGCGGAAGAGGATGTTGTAGCGCGGTGCGAGCGACTTGATGAGATTGTTCTCGAGCAGCAGCGCCTCGCTCTCGGACCGGGTGACGGTCGTCTCGATGTTCGCGACCTGCGCGACCATGTGGCGGATCCGGGGCGAATGTCCCGCGGTCTTCTGGAAGTACGACGAGACCCGCTTGCGGAGATCGAGAGCCTTGCCGACGTAGAGCACATCACCCTGCGCGCCCAGCATCCGGTACACGCCCGGACGATGCGGGAGATTCGAGAGCAGCTCGTCGATGCGGGCGCGCGTCGGATCAGCGACGTCGGGATCGTCCTCGATCATGAATGGGCAGCAACACCAGGCTGGGCCCCCCGCGCGGGCGGATCAACGTCGCGCGAGGCAGGAATCGATGGCGGTGAACACCGCCTCGAACATCGAGGGTGTGAGACGCCTCGTCTGGGTATTGTATCGGGAGCAGTGGTAGCTATCGAAGAGAGTGCGGCCACCGGGGAGGACATGCTGCGCGGCATGCTCGAATCGATGGTCTGCCGCGCGTTCGCCGAGCGCTCGCAGGACGGCACCGTGCGCGACGAGGCCCAGGGCGAGGATCGCCGTGCCCGACCGCATCGCCGCCACCTCACGGCTCAGATAGTCGTTGCAGGTGCGGATCTCCGAGGGCTCCGGCTTGTTCGCCGGCGGCCAGCACTTCACCGCATTGGTGATGCGGCAACCATCCAGCTGGAGTGCGTCGTCGCTCGCCACCGACACCGGCGCGGTGGACCATCCGAAAGCATGCAGCGTGGCGTAGAGCAGTTCGCCAGCGTAGTCGCCGGTGAACGGGCGCCCCGACCGGTTGGCGCCGTGCATGCCGGGGGCGAGTCCGACGATCAGCAGTCGAGGCGCTCGATCACCGAACGCAGGGACCGCTCGCGCGTGGTAGGTGGGGTGGCTCTCACGCACCGCCGCGAGCGCGCCCGCCAGCCGCGGACAACGCACGCACTCGGAGAGCGCGGGGAATTCGGGCTGGAGTACTTCCGTCACTGTGCCTTCGGAAATCGCAACACCTCTGCAGACACCGGCGCAGGCCGCGGGTAGTTGGCGCGGTGCCCCTCGACCTCGCTCTTCAATTCGTCGAGTGCGCCGCGCAGGTTCGTGAACTGGTCCATCATCATCTTGTTGATGCGGATGCAGGCCGACAGCGGGTTCGACGCGCGCTGGCGTTCCATGTCGATGCGGAACTGCAGGCCGCGCAGCCGCTGCTGCTCTGCCTCCGGCACGCGCGCGATGTAGGCGTCGATGGCTTCGCGGCGCTTGCGCTCGAAGGCATCGGGGTCGTCCTTGGCCAGGGTGGCCCACTCGTGAAAATCGAAGTCCATGATCGCTCCAGAGGTCCCGGGACTCCTGCACTTATGGTCGCGGCGGGTCCCGACGATTCCATAGCTAGGATCACGCCAAAGGAAGATTTCCGGAAGGCGTCGCGAGGTGGGACACCTGATGCAATGCGGTCGCGTACGCCGGATGCTCGCGCAGCGCCGTGAATCCGGCGGGTCGCGGATGCCCGTGGAGGCGTGCGAGTGCGGCCAGCGTCGCGGCCGAACACGGACGATCAAGGCCGTCGACCAACGTCCGCGCGGCACGAGAATCGTTGCAAACCAGGACCATATCGCAGCCGGCGTCCAACGCCGCCCGCGCGCGCTCGCGGATTCCGCCGACGCTGTGGGCCCCGGCCATCGAGAGATCGTCGCTGAAGATCACCCCACCGAATCCGAGACGCCCCCGGAGTTCCTCTCGCAACCAGCGCTTGGAAAAACCTGCGGGATCCGGATCGACAGCAGGGTAGATCACGTGCGCGGGCATGATGCCTGTCAAACCGTTCGACACCAGGCGGGCGAACGGAACGAGGTCGGTGGCCGAGATCTCTTCGAGGCTGCGATCGTCGACCGCCATGGCGGTATGCGTGTCGGCCTCCGCGAAACCATGGCCGGGATAATGTTTGCCCACGGCACCCATCCCGCCCTGCGCCAGCCCATCGACGAACGCAGACGCGAGTGCCGCCACGACGTCCGGTTGGCGATGGAAGGCACGATCGCCGATCACTCCGCTGCGCCCGTGATCGAGATCGAGCACGGGCGCGAACGTGAAGTCGATCCCGTGGGCGCGAAGTTCGAGCGCCAGCACTTCACCGACCGCACGGGCGGCGCGGATGGCCGCTGCTGGGTCGGTGTCGTGAAGGACACCCAGCGATCCCATTGGCGGGATGCGTGTGAAGCCTTCCCTGAAACGCTGCACGCGGCCACCCTCGTGATCGACGCCCACCAGCAGCGGCGGCGTTCGGAGCGAGTGGATCTCCGCGACGAGCGCGGCCACCTGCGCGGGCGACTCGTAGTTGCGCGCGAAGAGGATCACGCCACCCACCGCAGGATGCAGGAGAAGCTCGCGATCGTCGTCGGTCAGCACGGTGCCCGCGACGTCGAGCATCACTGGGCCCAACGGCATCGGTCGCGCGAGCGGATTGGTCATGCCCTCCCCTCCAGGACGACGAACGCGATTGCCGCCTGCCGCTCGTCGCTCAGCGAAAGATGATGGCGTATCACGCCCCGCGTCTCGAGCCATTGGGCGAGCGCAGCGTCGAAACCGAATCGCGGACACCCGAGTTCATCGTGCTCGACCCACATCGCACGGAGCGTGGCCGGTGCCCGGACGCCGGTACCCAGCGCTTTCCCGAAGGCTTCCTTCGCGGCAAACCGTTTGGCGACGAACGCTGCGGGGACTGCAGCAGCGCGAAAACCCGCCCATTCGCCCTCGGCGAGGATGCGGCGAGCAAAGTTCTCACCGTGAGAAGCGAGTCCCTGCTCCACCCGTGCAATCTCGACCATGTCGACGCCGATGCCGGCGATCACCCACGGGCTCCGTTGCCACGCTCGATGGCGGCGAGGTAGGCGCGCACAGCGCCGGCCATGCCGAGTTCGAGCGCATCGGCGGTCAGCGCATGACCGATGGACACCTCCAGCACGCCATGCACAGCCGCCAGGAACGGTGGAAGATTGTCGAGACTCAGATCGTGACCGGCGTTGATGCCGAGACCCGCGGCCGTGGCCGCCCGCGCTGTGGCTGCGTACGCGGCGAGCGACCCCTCGGCCTCGCCTGCCATCCACGCATTGGCGTACGGCTCCGTGTACAGCTCCACGCGATCTGCACCGACCGCTGCGGCGGCTGCCATCGCATCCGGATCAGGATCCATGAAGAGACTGACGCGCACTCCCCAGGCGTGCAGATCGGCGATGACCGGCCGCAGACGGTCGGCGTCGCGCGCGAGATTCCATCCGTGATCCGATGTCGCAGCACCGGGATCATCCGGCACGAGCGTGCATTGATGCGGCCGGACGGCGTGCACGAGTTCCATCACGTTGTGGAACGGATTGCCTTCGATGTTGAACTCGCGGTCCCGTCGCAGCGCCAGCAACTTCGCGAGGGCGAAGACATCGTCGGCCCGGATGTGGCGGCTGTCGGGGCGGGGATGCACCGTGATGCCGTGCGCGCCGGCATCCAGCGCGAGGGTCGCCATGCGCGTGACGCTCGGGATGTCGAGTGGCCGCGCGTTGCGCACCAGCGCAATCTTGTTCAGGTTCACCGAAAGTCTTGTCATGGCGTCAGAGCTGCTGGAGATCCTTCAGGAGCTGGCGGGTGTGGAGTTCGGCATGCCCGAGATACGCGCCGAGGAGGCTGCGCATGAGCCGCTTGCTCTCGGCGGCGGTGACCGGATCGGCATAGTCGTCACGCCCCATGTCGAGCAGCGTCTTACCGCGCACGGCGAAGGCTTCGGCCTCCTGGTCGCCGACGAGTCGCTGCGGTCCCCGGTCGGGAAGATAGCGGTAGCGAGCCTCCGCGATCAAGGCTTCTCCGGTGTCGGCCTCCGCTTCGAACTGCAGGGCGTATCCGAGTTCGGAAAGAAGCGCTCGCTCGAAGACCCGCAACACCGTCGAATGCGAGTTCGCCACGGCAAGCCGCGTGACCGCATTGGCATATGCATCGAACAACGCTTCGTGGGGATCCTCCCGGGCGAGCGCCGCGCGCAGCAACTCGTTCAGGTAGAAGCCGCACATCAATGCCACGCCACCCAGCTGCGGAATGCCACCCCGCCATTCCACCGAGTGGATCACGCGCAGTTCGGAGCGGCCTGACCACGTCGCCAACACCGGCTGGAACGGCAACAGGAGGGACCTGAGCTGGGACTGCGGCCTCCGGGCGCCCTTGGCGACTGCAGAGATACGCCCGTGGGTGCGGGTGAAGAGATCGAGGACCAGGCTCGTCTCCTTCCACGGCAGGGTGTGCAGCACGAAAGACGCCTCGTTCTGGACCCGCTGACGCCCGCCTGCGGCGACAGCGCCGGTGTCGGCGCCGCCGTCAGACATACCCGTATTTGCGCAACCGCCGGGGATCCTCGATCCAGTTCGCGTCCACGCGGACGTGCAGCTCGAGAAAGATGGTGCCGCCGAACGTCCGCTCCATGTCGAGCCGCGCCTCGGTGGCGACGCGCTTCAGGTTCTCGCCCCCCGCCCCGATCACCATGCCCTTGTGGCTGTCGCGCGAGACGATGACGTTGCAGCGGATGCGACGCAGATTGCCCTCGGTTTCGAACTGGTCGACGACCACGTTGATGCCGTAGGGCAGTTCGTCGCCGGTGAACCGGAACAGCTTCTCGCGAACGAGTTCCGACGCGATGAAGCGTTCGCTGCGATCGGTCACCTGCTCCTCGTCATACAGCGCAGGGCCTTCAGGCAGCATCGGGACGATCGCTGCGAGCAGATCGTCCACCTGGACACCCTTCTCTGCGCTCACGGGCACCACCGCCGCGAAATCGCGCCACTGCCGGAGGCCGTCGATGAACGGCAGGATGAGATCACGCTTCGCGAGCAGATCCACCTTGTTGACCACCGCGATGACCGGGACCGAGACCGGGATGAGATCGAGCACCTGGCGATCGCGATCGCCGAGACGCGTGGCCTCGACCACGAAGAGGACGACGTCGACATCCGCGAGACTGTCCGTCACGGCGCGATTGAGCGCCTTGTTGAGTTGACCGCCGTGCTTCGTCTGGAATCCGGGGGTGTCGACGAGGACCACCTGCGCTTCCTCGGTCGAGATGATCCCGATGACGGCATGGCGCGTCGTCTGCGCCTTGCGTGACGTGATGCTGACCTTCTGGCCGACCAGCCGGTTCAGGAGCGTCGACTTGCCGACGTTCGGTCGCCCGACAACCGCGACGAATCCGCAGCGATGGGTCATGCCTGATTGCCCCGCGATTCGAGGATGTCGAGCGCCGCCCGCGCGGCGGCCTGCTCGGCGATGCGGCGGTTGCCACCGGCGCCGGTCGTGCGAATGTCGAGTCCGTTCACGATGCACTCCACGAGAAACTGTTGTCTGTGTGCCGCGCCGCTGGTGTTCAGCAACCGGTATTCGGGGAGCGGCCGGCGATTGCCCTGCAACCACTCCTGCAGGGCCGTCTTGGCATCCTTGCCGAAGGTGACGGGATCGATGGTGTCGAGCGCCTCGCCGAAGAGCTTCAGGATCGCCGCTCGGGCTTCGTCGTAACCGCCGTCGAGGAACACGGCGCCGATCAGTGCCTCCAGGGCATCCGCCAGCATCGACGGGCGCTGATCACCACCGCTGTTGATCTCACCGGCACCGAGCCGGATATGGGTACTGAGGGAGATGGACTGCGCACGCTCGGCCAGGCTGGACTGGTTGACGAGTGCTGCGCGGAGTCGAGAGAGATCCCCTTCCGGCACGCCCCCGAAGCGGCCGAACAGCTCGGTGGCAATCACGCAGTTGAGCACCGCATCGCCCACGAACTCCAGCCGCTCGTTGTGCGGCTGGCCGAAGCTGCGATGGGTCAGCGCCTGCTGCAGCAGGGCCGTGTCGCGGAATCCATGGCCCAGCGCGTGGGCGGAGCCCGCATTGATCATCGACTACCGGCTCGCGGTGAGCTCGAAATCGAACAGGAGGCTCACGTGGCCCACCAGGGGGACCTTCTTCGAATAGTTCAGCGCGATGTCGTAGCCGTCGCCGTTCTTCGAGAACTCGAGTTCGCTGCCGTCGACGGACGTGATGTCGTCGATGGTTGCCCGCTTGCCGAACGTGCCCTTCATCTCGGCAGGCGTGCTGCCGGAGCTGCTGTGGGCGATTTCGTTCAGATGGCGCTTGATCGTGAAGTACTCGAGATACGTGGGGACCATCTTCATCCCCACGAGCGCCACGAAGAAGAGGACTCCGCCTCCGAGGATGAGGCCGATGAGACTCAGGCCGTGCTGACGACGCTTCAAGTTCATGCAGTTCCCGCCTATTCGATGGGCGTGCCGATGCGCCCGAACTGACCGAAGTTCCACCAGATCAGGAAGGCCTTGCCCACGATGTTCTCGTCCGGGACGAAGCCCCAGTAGCGGCTGTCGCTGCTGGAATCCCGGTTGTCGCCCATCATGAAGTAGTGGCCCGGCGGAACCTTGCACGTGAACCCTTCCTCATTGTATTCGCAGTTTTCGCGGTAGGGAAAAGCCTGGACCGTGGCCAGCTGCACCGGCGGCGCGTCGACGTTGATGATGGTCGAATGCCCGGTGGCCGACAGCTTCTCGCGGAACCGCTTGGTCGTGATGAAGTTGAGCCCGCCCGACTCGAGGTAGCTGTAGTCGGCCTCGCTCTGGGAATCCACCGACTGACCATTCACCGTGAGTCGCTTGTTCCGGTATTGGACGGTGTCCCCAGGCGTCCCGACGACGCGCTTGATGTAGTCGAGCGACGGGTTCTGCGGGTACCGGAACACCATGACGTCGCCGCGCTTGGGATCGTTCATCGCGAGGATCTTCTTGTTCGCGACCGGCAGACGCACCCCGTACGTGTACTTGTTCACCAGGATGTAGTCGCCGACGAGCAGCGTCGGGATCATCGACCCGGACGGGATCTTGAAGGGCTCCACCAGGAACGACCGCAGGAAGAACACGACGAGGATCACCGGGAAGAAACTCACCGGATATTCGATCCACCAGGGCACCCTCGCCTCCGGCGACCGCCCTTTCCGGAACACCAGGACATCCAGCAGCCAGACACTGCCCGTGATGATAAGCAGCACCAACATGATGAGTGCGAAATTCATGATCGGAACCGGTTCTCCGGTGACTACTTGTTGTCGACCTGCAGGATGGCGAGGAAGGCTTCCTGGGGAATCTCGACGTTCCCCACCTGCTTCATGCGGCGCTTGCCGGCCTTCTGCTTCTCGAGGAGCTTCTTCTTGCGGGAGATGTCGCCGCCGTAGCACTTCGCCAGCACGTTCTTGCGCAGGGCTTTCACGTTCTCACGCGCGATGATGTGGGCGCCGATCGCCGCCTGGACCGCGACGTCGAACATCTGGCGAGGAATCAGCTCGCGCATCTTCGACGCGAGTTCGCGACCGCGGTACTGCGCCGTGCCCCGATGGACGATGAGCGAAAGCGCATCCACCTTCTCGGTGTTGATGAGGACGTCGAGCTTCACGAGGTCGCCCGCACGGAACTCCTTGAACTCGTAGTCGAGCGAGGCATAGCCCCGGCTCGTGGACTTCAGCTTGTCGAAGAAGTCCATCACCACTTCGTTCAGAGGCATGTCGTAGGTCAGCATGACCTGACGCCCGAGATACTGCAGGTTCTTCTGGGAGCCGCGCTTCTGGTTGCAGAGCGTGATGACGGAACCCACGTAGTCCTGCGGCACGAGGATCGTCGCGCTGATGATCGGCTCGCGGATCTCCTCGATCTTCGAGGCGTCCGGCAGTCGCGACGGATTCTCGACCTTCAGCACGGTGCCGTCCCGCATCACCACCTCGTAGACCACGGTGGGCGCCGTGGTGATGAGGTTCATGTCGTACTCGCGTTCGAGGCGCTCCTGCACGATGTCCATGTGCAGGAGACCGAGAAAACCGCAGCGGAACCCGAATCCCAGCGCCTGCGAGGTCTCCGGCTCGTACTGGAGCGACGAGTCGTTCAGCTTGAGCTTCTCGAGGGCGTCGCGCAGGGCTTCGTACTCGTTGGATTCCACGGGATACAGACCCGCGAACACCTGGGGCTTGATCTCCTTGAAGCCGGGAAGCGGCTCCGTGGCGGGACGATCGACCGTCGTGATGGTGTCGCCGACGCGCGCGTTGCCGAGTTCCTTGATGCCGGCGATGACGAATCCCACCTCACCAGCCTCCAGGGCGTCGCGACCCACGGACTTCGGGGTGAACACGCCGACCTGCTCGCAGAGATGGACCACGCCGTTGGCCATGAACTTGATGCGATCCTTCGGCGCGAGGCGACCATCGACCACCCGCACCAGCATCACGTCGAACCAGGAGTCGATGACCAGCGCCTTCAGCGGCCCGGTCGGATCGCCCTTCGGCGGCGGGATCCGCGTGATGACCGCTTCCAGGATGTCCTGGATGCCCACGCCGGTCTTGGCACTGCAGCGGATGGCGTCCTCGGCGGGGATGCCGACGATGTCCTCGATCTCCGTGATCACGCGCTCGGGTTCAGCGGAGGGAAGATCGATCTTGTTGAGAACCGGCACCACCTCGACCCCCTGCTCGATCGCCGTGTAGCAATTGGCGACGGTCTGGGCCTCGACGCCCTGCGAGGCGTCCACGACCAGGAGTGCCCCTTCACAGGCCGAGAGCGAGCGCGAGACCTCGTACGAGAAGTCCACGTGCCCCGGGGTGTCGATCAGGTTCAGCTGGTACTTCTGGCCGTCGAGGGCCGTGTAGCGAAGCGCCGCCGTCTGCGCCTTGATGGTGATGCCACGTTCCCGTTCCAGATCCATCGAATCGAGGACCTGCGCCTCCATCTCGCGATCGCTGAGGCCCCCACAGAACTGGATGAATCGATCCGCGAGGGTCGACTTGCCATGGTCGATGTGGGCAATGATGGAGAAGTTACGGATGTGACGCATGAATACGAAAAGGGGCACCGAAGTGCCCCTTGGGGAGGAGGTCGTCAGGAACTCGCGATTCTATCGGATTCGGACCTGCTTGCCCCGGTTACTGGGCACCCAACCGCAGGGGAATGTAGATCGAGGAGTCCCCGCGACGGATCAGGAGGGCGACGCTGCGGGACTTCTCGTACTGGCCGAGCACCTGGCCGAGCTGCTCGAGCGACTTGACGTCCTGGTTGTTGATGGCGAGCAGCACGTCACCGCGCCGGATCCCCGCCTTCGCCGCGTTGCCGGTGGCGCTCTCCACCAGCAGACCGCCCGTCACGTCCAGCTCCTTGCGCTGGTCCGGCGTGAGTTCGGACAACACCATGCCGAGCTTGGTCGCCGCTTCCGAAGCCTTGGGAGGCGTCTTGCGCCCCTTGTCGCCGGCCGCGACCTTCTTTTCGTCGGGAATCTCGCCCACGATGACCTTCAGCGTCCGGGCAGCGCCCTTCCGCCACACCTGCATCGTGACCTCGGAACCGGGTCGCGTCCCTGCAACGATCCGGGGAAGATCCGCCGACGCCTCGACCGGCTTGCCGTCGAACTCGAGAATCACGTCGGACGCCTCGACGCCGGCCTTGTCCGCCGCTTCGCCCTTCTCGACGGCACTCACCAGCGCGCCGCGGGGCTTCGCGAGACCGAACGATTCCGCCAGCTCCTTCGTGACCTCCTGGATGCTGACACCGATCCGGCCGCGGCTGATGCGGCCGTTCGTGCGGAGCTGGTTCGCGATGTCCATCGCGACATCGATGGGGATCGCGAACGACAGCCCCATGAATCCGCCGGTGCGGCTGTAGATCTGGGAGTTGATGCCCACGACCTCACCGCGCAGGTTGAAGAGCGGGCCACCAGAGTTGCCGGGGTTGATCGCGACGTCCGTCTGGATGAAGGGGACGAAGCTCTCCTGCGGCAGCGAGCGACCCTTGGCGCTGACGATGCCGGCCGTGACCGTGCTCTCGAATCCGAACGGGGATCCGATTGCCAGCACCCATTCGCCGACGCGAAGCTTCTTGGTGTCGCCGATCTTCACCACCGGAAGCGCCGTGGCGTCGATCTTGATGAGCGCCACGTCCGTCCGGCGATCGCTGCCTATGACCTTCGCGGTGAATTCGCGCTTGTCGTTCAGCTTGACCGTGATGTCATCGCCGGCCTCGACCACGTGCGCATTGGTCAGGATGTAGCCGTCGGGGCTGATCACGAATCCGGACCCGAGGGAACGCGCATCGTTGTCGCGCGGCGCCTGGCCGGGCGGGCGGCGGAAGAGATCGTAGGGATCCTCTTCGCCACCACCACCGCCACCGGGAGGTGCCGTGCGGGTGGACGTCGTGCTGATGTTGACGACGGTGGCCCCCTGCTCTTCCACGAGATCCGTGAAGTCCGGGAGTTCGCGGGCCATCGCGCTGGCGCCCAGGAGGCAGAACAACGCAAACGCTTGAAGGATTCGGGTCATGAGGGTGAAGGTCCCGGAGTGGAATTCTTGGAATTGGGGCGTCGGTCGGAAGCCAATGTCACTTCGGCTTCGGGCTGAGCGAGTTGGCGATCTGCATCACGGTGTTCGCGGGCGTCTCGCCCAGCACGGTCACGCGCTGATCGCCGACCACCCGGGTGAAGATGTGGATCGCGCCCTGCTGGATGAGGCGTCCATCGGGCATTCCCTTCGTCCTTGCCGAGACAGGTTCGATGAACACCGAGATCGCGGCCAGCCCGTCGGACAAAACGATGTGCGTCAGCGGACCGTTCTGCGAACTCTCCCGCATGCGGCGCACTTCGAGGACGCGGTGGAATCCGGACGGCTGGTTGCCGATGAGCCACCCGGTGTCGATCACTTCCGGACCGGGGGGCACCTGTCCAGGCCCGGGCAGGGCGAAGCTCGGCTTCAGGAGATCCCGCGGGATCTGCCCGCCGATCTGCAGCTGGGTGAAGGCGAACAGCTCCATCGTGTGGTTGCGCTCGCCGATCATCTTGGCCTTGAGCAGCAGCCCGGTACTGGTGTCGGCCCAGAACTTGTGCCCGTAGCGGAGGGCGTCGCGGGGTTCCAGCACCAGCGCCTGCGCTTCCAACCCGCCGACCCGCTCGATCTCGGCCTTGCGGATATCGTAGTGCTCGGTGATGGCGGTCAGCTGGTCCGGGAGCAGCTGGGGAAAGCTGCGGCCCTGGCGACGACGTTCGACACGGACCGACTTGTCATCGGGGTGGTACGTGTACACGAGGTCATGGGTGCGGACCACTTCCCGGCGCGGCCCGTCGAGCGTCTCCAGCCTCTCGACCTCTCCACTGGGTTCCACGAGGTGAACGATACGTGAGGTCTCGACGGTATCGCCGTGCTGATACACGAACGTGCCCGCGTAGTTCAGCTGCCGGGCGGCGCCGGCGATCCGTTGCAGCCACGCCATCGCCTCGGCGGGCGAGAGGGACTGTGCGCTGGCGATACAGGCAGTGAACCACACCAGCCCGCCTGCCGCGGCCGCCAGCAACCGAGGCATCCGGAACGACCCCAGATTGCTCATCGCCCGTCGATGGCGTCTTGGGTGGCGACCGTCCGGACATACGACGCTACACCGTGCATCGCCGCCGTCGGGGACACCTCCTGATGCGCCCGGAGGAACTCACCCACCTCCGCATCGACCCGGGCGACGGTGCTGCTGCTTGATACCGCCGGCGGGGTCGTCGCAGCAACGTCGACGGGAACGGCGTCGCGGTTGACCAATGCGAACCAACCCACCACCGCGATGCCGGCCACGGAAGCCGCGGCCGCCATCGCGTATCGCTGGAAGGTCCGCGCAGGCTTTCGAACCGCGGCCGGGGCAAGGATCGTCGGCTCGGTGGCGATCGCTGCCCGCACCTTGTCGGCAAAACCGTCCGACACCATGGTGTCGCCCCGCAGGACATCCCCGATGAGGTGATACGTTCGCCAGTCTTCGGCGCCCTCCTCGTTCTTCAGTTGCTGGATGTGGCCGGCGCTCTCGTCGTCGGTCAACTCGCCGTCCATGAGGGCGGAAATGCGTTCGCGTTCTACCATCGCTTGTCCTTGCTGGTTCCGAGGAGCGGTCTAAGCCGCTCGGCAATCGTCTCGCGGGCCCGGAAAATCCTGGATCGTACGGTCCCGATGGGGCAGTTCATGATCGTGGAGATGTCCTCGTAAGACAGCCCCTCGATCTCGCGCAGGGTGATGGCCATGCGCAGTTCCTCTGGCAGCTCTGCCATGGTTTCGTTCACGACGTTGCCGATCTGCTTGCTCATCAACTCCGCTTCGGGGGTGTTCACGTCCCGCAGCAGCTCGGCATCCTCGAAGCCCTCGGCCTCTTCGCTGTCGAATCCGGTGCTGGTCGGTGCACGACGCCCGCGTGCGACCAGGTAGTTCTTCGCGGTGTTGATGCCGATCCGGTACAACCATGTGTAGAAGGCGCTGTCCCCGCGGAACGACGGCAGGGCCCGATAGGCCTTGATGAAGGCTTCCTGCGCCACGTCTTCCACCTCGGCCGCATCGCGGATGAATCGGGACAGGAGCCTGCCTAGCTTGCGCTGATACTTGACCACGAGCATGTCGAACGCGCGCTTGTCGCCCTTCTGCGCCCGTTCGACCAGCTGCTGGTCGATTTCCCGATCACTCATGAACCATGTTCCAGAACCGCCTCGTCTCCCGGTCCGCCCGGTGCGCCCATCCGAAAATGCGCCCGGAGTATAGCGGCCTGCCCCTGGCGTCGTGTCGGCTTCGTCTTGTTACCAGCGCGCAGAGACCGCGGTCTCCATCGAAAGGTTCACACGAGCTCACGGGAATCTCGGAAAGAATCGCGCGCATCGGCCTTGCCCGGGCCCCCGACACCCCATCGCGCTGCGATCCGCAGCCGCCGCATCGTCCGCTCGTCGCACTGATCCCGCCAGATGAGAAGACGCAACACCCGGGACCCTGCCCCGCGGAAACCGACGACGCACCCCCACGGGCCGAGCAGCTCGATCCCCTCCAACCGGGCCTCGGCCGGCTCGGCACTGCGACGATGGAGGACCAGCCGCCCGTCGCCGTCGAGCTGAAACCGCACGACGGCTTCCGGATCACGCTGGTCGACGATCGACCGGATCTGCCACGCACCCCATCCAAGTACCAACCCGCCGACCGCGATCGCGGCCCATGTCGGGAGCCCGGCCAGCCAGGGGCACGCGGCCGCGCCAAGATGGACAACCCCCAGCACCAACGCAAGGGAGCGCGAGGGTCTCAATTCAGCGTCGACGATGATCGTCCGGGGCATGGACCTGCTCAATGCGCGAGGGGTGGCCACTATAATCGACCGCATTCCCGCCCCCCTCAACATCCCGCTCCTTCGACCCGGAACCCATGACGAATCCCGACGCATCCCGAGCCGTGCTCCCCGCGGATTTCCTGGCGATTCGCAGTGACCTGGAACTCCTCGACATCTCGGGTCCGGACGCCGCCACGTTCCTTCAGGGCCAGTGCACCGCGGATGTAGAGAAGTTGCCGGTCGGCCGCTGGACCTGGGCGGGCTACTGCACGCCGAAGGGACGGCTGCTCGCGACATTCCGCGTCGGCCGCCGCGAAACGGGCTATCTCCTGCAGCTCCCCGCCGGCACCTCGACAACGCTCGCGGCCCGTCTGCGCAAGTTCGTGATGCGATCGAAGGTGACGCTCGCTCCGATCGACACCTGGCCCGCTGTGCTTCAGGTGGCCGGCGTAGCGGCACGCGCGCAGGCGACCGACGGCTTGGGCATCGGAACCCTGGGTCCAGGCGATTTCAGCGCGATTGACGGCGCAGTGGTGTTCGGCACCGCGGAGGGCCTCGTTGCGCACCTCACGGCCGATCGCGCCGCTGCAGTGACCACCGCCATCCGGGCGGAAACCGTGTCGCCCCTGGCTGCCGTCCTCGCCGACCTCCGCGCCGGCATGCCGTGGATCCTGCCCGCCGTCGAGGATGCATTCGTTCCCCAGATGGTGAGCCTGGACCGGATCGACGGCGTCAGCTTCACCAAGGGGTGCTATCCCGGCCAGGAGATCGTCGCGCGGACGCGCTATCTCGGCACAGTGAAGCGCCATCTCTACCATCTGGTGCTTGCCGGTCCGGCGGCGGTCGGCGACGCCATCATGGCCGCCGATCGACGGGGCGTCGGTCGAGTCCGGCAACCTCGCGACGGCAGCCGGCGCCATCGGTTCGACTAAACGCGTGCATCCGGACGCCGACGCTTGATCGCGCACGTCTACGTGTACTACCGGGTGACCACCGAATCGCGTGAATCTGCAGACACGGCAGTGAGTCGACTCTTCGCCGAGGTCTCCGCCCACACCGGTGTCGCGGGCCGGATCATGCGCCGCGAGGATGATCCGGGGACGTGGATGGAAGTCTACGAATCCGTGGGCGACACCGCCGCCTTCTGCGCCACGCTCGCCCGCCTCTCGGCAGCCGTCGGGCTCGATGCCATCCTCGGCGGTGCCGAAGCACGCCACATCGAGCGCTTCGTGGAGCCGACGCCATGTGCCTGATCGTCGTGGCGCTGGGCCGGCATCCGGACCTTCCGTTCGTGCTGGCAGGGAACCGCGACGAGTTTCACGCCCGCCCGACGCTTGCTGCACACCGCTGGGACGATCGTCCCGGCATCCTCGGCGGGAGGGACGTGGAGAAGGGCGGGACATGGCTGGGCGTGGCCACGCGCGGGGCCATCGCCACCGTCACCAACTATCGGGATCCCTCCCGCAGAAGACCGGACGCACGGTCCCGCGGCCTGCTCGTGAGCGACTTCCTGGCCGACCCCGATCGGTCGACCGCCATGCAGTACGTGGAGAGTCGCGTGGCAGAGGGCGATCGGCACGACGGGTTCAACCTCATCGCCGCCGACGCGTCGGGGGTTTGGTACGGCTCCAATCGCGGCGGGCTGCGTCGCCTGCAAGCCGGCATCCACGCCCTCAGCAATCATCTGCTCGATACGCCGTGGCCCAAGGCGGAACGCCTCCGTCGGAGCACGGTGAGCGCGCTGGGCGAGCCCGCCGGGTCGTTCGTCGACCGCCTCTTCCGCGCACTGAACGATCAGACGCTCGTCGCCGATGCCGAGCTACCGGATACAGGCGTACCGATCGAATGGGAGCGCCGCCTGTCCACCGCGTTCATCGTGTCGCCCGACTACGGCACCCGGAGTTCCTCGGTGGTGACCGTGGACCGCAATGGCCTTCTCCGACTGGAAGAACGCACCTTCGATGCGACGGGCACCGAGACCGGTCGCGTCGTGATCGAACAGGCCTTGGAGCACCCTATCGATGCGTCGGAAGGCTGAGCGTCATCGTCCGATGCGGAATGCCGGCATCGTCGAACACCGGCCCGGCGACCGCGAAGCCGAAACGCTCGTAGAACCCGATCGCCTGCACCTGCGCATGCAGCCGGACGACGCGATGTCCACGCGACTCCGCCTCGACCAGCAGGCACCCGAGCAGCGTCGCGCCCACACCCGCGCGACGCCACGTCGGCAGCACGGCCATGCGGCCGATGTGACCGTCCGGCAGCAGCCGGGCCGTCCCGATCGGCCATCCCCCCGGAGACTCGGCAAGAGCGTGCACGCTGACCGCGTCGTCGTCGTCCCACTCGAGCGCTTCGGGAACGTGCTGCTCCTCGATGAACACCTTCCGACGGACCGCCGACAGCCGCTGGGCGGCCGTGGTCCAGTCCAGCAGTCGAACCGTCACGGGAATGGAGGAGCGCATGGCGCTGGAGTCTAACTGGCACGCGGTGCGATCGCGCTTCCGGCCGGCCTGGAACGACGACGAGGCGCAGAAGCAACCGGGCGACCTCCCGCGCCGCGCGTGGAGTTCGCGACTGCTCGGCGCCGACGCCTCGCTCGTGATGCAGGGCGGCGGCAACACGTCGATGAAGGGGACGTGGTCGGATGGAAGAGCGTGCGTGTGGGTCAAGGGGACGGGCGCCGATCTCGCCTTCGTGGGTCCCGAGCATTTCACACCGATCGACAGCACAGCGGCCTGCCGACTGCTCGACGGACCTTCGCTCGACAACGCTGGACTCGCCGCCGCCCTGAACCCGCTGAAGCTCGATGCATCGTCGCCCAAGCCATCGATCGAAACCCTGATGCATGCCTTCCTGCCGGCACGCTTCGTCGAGCACACGCACGCCGACAGTGTGCTCGCCCTCCTCGACACGGAATCCTCCGAGGCCGTCGCGTCCCGGGTGTTCGGCAGCATCGCGCCACTCGTGCCGTTCCGCCATTCCGGCTTCGAACTGGCGCGTGCCTGTCGGGACACCTTCGCGACGGGAGCCACCGCCGACACTACCGGCCTCCTCCTCGCATCCCACGGCGCCGTGGCCTTCGCCGATGATCCGCGGACGTCCTACGAAAGGATGGGCGCACTTGTAACCCGTGCAGAGGAGTACCTCGACGCCCGCGGTGCATGGACGTTGCCTCGCGCAACGCCCGCGGTCCGCGACGCGGCCGGTGCCATGCGACTCGCCGCGCTCCGTCTCTCGCTCTCACGGATCGCGGGCTTTCCGGTCGCGATGGTCGTCGATGGCAACCCGGAAGCCATGGCGTTCGCCCGCCGCGCGGACCTCGGGACGCTCGCCATGCAGGGGCCACCGACACCGCAGCACGCGATCTTCACGAAGCGCATTCCGTCGCTCGGCTTCGACGTCGACGGTTACGCCGCCGACTATCGCGCCTATCTCGCCGAGCACGGTACGCCGTATCGCGCGGACGACTTGCCGGATCCGGCGCCGCGCGTGCTGATCGATCCCGTGTTCGGCGTGATCTCGACCAGCACCGATGCCCGTCAGGCCCGCATCGTCGCGGAGGTCGTCGTCCACGACATCGCGATCGCAACCCGTGCCGCCGGCCACGATCGCTATCGCGCGCTTCCCGCGGCGGACATCCTCGCGGCGGAGGTGCACTACGGCGGACACGAGCGCCGCCGGCTCGCGCGTCGTGCTACGGACCTCCCGCTGCTCGGCTGCATCGTCCTCGCGGAAGGCGCAGCAACGGCTGCCACGATCCGCACGCTCGCCGATCTCGGCGCCGACGTGATCGCGGCGGCGCGTTTCACGGAGTCCGCCGTCGTCGACGCTGCCTACGACCACGGCGGTGTCGATGTCGTCATCACGGCAGGCACCGCGCGGTCACCACTGCTGGATCACCTGCTTTCCCATTCCGCCGCGGGTGGTCTCGTGTGTGCACCTGCACCGGACGACTCGCTGATCGGTCGTCTCGTCGACCACTGGCAACGGACACGACCACAGTCATGAGCTTCGACACCCTCCGCTGGCAACCGCCAGCCACCTTCGAGATCCTGGACCAGCGCGCGCTGCCGCTGCGGGAGAGCTATCTCTCACTGCATTCCGCAGCGGCGACGGCCGACGCGATCCGCGATCTCGCGGTGCGTGGTGCCCCGGCGATCGGATGCGCCGCGGCGTTCGGTGTCGCGATCGAGGCGCATCGCCTTCGACATCACCCGGCTTCGGCATTCGGTGCGGCGCTGGAGGCAGGCTTCGCGATCCTCGCGACCAGTCGCCCGACGGCGGTGAATCTCTTCTGGGCCCTCGGCCGCATGCGCGCGGTGTGGCAGACCGTGGCGACGTCTTCCGTCGATGTCATCGTCGCGACGCTCGCCGACGAGGCGCAGGCGATCTTCGCGGAGGACATCGCGACGAATCGACGGATGGGCGCTCACGGCGCCGCACTCGTGCCCGAAGGTGCCCGGATCCTCACGCACTGCAACGCCGGAGCGCTGGCGACCGCGGGCCACGGCACCGCACTGGGCGTCATCCGGTCCGCCGTGGAAGCCGGCCGCAAGGTACAGGTCTACGCCGACGAGACCCGGCCGGTGCTGCAAGGCGCCCGCCTCACTGCATGGGAGCTGAAGCGCGACGGCATCCCCGTGACGCTGCTGCCCGACGTCGCGGCAGCCAGCCTGCTCGGTCGCGGCATGGTGGACCTCGTCATCGTCGGCGCGGATCGCATCGCGGCCAACGGCGACGTCGCGAACAAGATCGGCACCTACCCGCTGGCAGTCCTCGCCCACCGCCACGGCGTGCCGTTCTACGTCGCGGCGCCGCTCACCACGTTCGATTTCTCGCTGGCGACCGGCGCGGAGATCCCGATCGAGGAACGCGGTGCCGGCGAGGTGCGCGGCTACGGCGGCGAAATCTGGGCACCGGACGTCCCGGTGTTCAGCCCGGCCTTCGATGTCACGCCGGCCGAGTTGATCACGGCGATCGTGACGGAACGCGGAGTCATCCACGCGCCGTCGGCCGAGTCGCTCGCGGTGCTGAACCGCCAACTCTCGTAGGTGGGTCCCAGGTCTTCTCGCAGGTCAGGCTTCAGCCCAACCTGTTGCGCAACGCGATCCGTGTCGGCATTCGCAGCACTAGGGAGCCTCTGATTCATTCGCGCGGATCGCGTTGCTGCCGCCCTGCGGCGCTGGCAAGGCGCGAGGTGCAGCCCGTATCGGGAATACGGGCCAGCCGAGCAACACCGCCAGCGCCGCAGGGCGACAGCAACCCGGAGGGACGGCACGCCCCAGGGCCGCTGGCATTGTCGGACGGGCCTGATGTGCGTCGAGCTGTTCGTCGAAAACGCGGCGGCCCGAACCTTCGCGCCATCGGCCCTGGGGCGTACCGTCGCGACCGTGCGAATAAATCAGAGTCTCCCTAGCGATCCACGGTTCCCCCTTCCCCCTTCTTGACGACCTCGATCTGCACGTAGATCTGGCATGTGACGTTCTCGATCCAGCCGAAGCCGTACGCGTAATTCCTGCAGACGCAATCGCTGGACTGCGTGACTCGGCGAGTTCCCCGGCTCTCGACCCGCTGGATGTACTCCGGAAGGCCCTTCTCTCGGGCGGCCGAACAGGCTTCTGCGCGCGTGCTGCCCAACCCGGACGCAGCGCCCCCCCAGGGGGCAACGGGATTGCCCCAGGGGGCATCGTAGGCGGGATATTTCTCGTAGGGATTGGCATCCGCCACCTTCGTCACCTCTGCCGCCGCGGACTTCGCTTTCCGCGGCTTGTTGTCTGCAGTCAGAAGCGGCTCGTCGTCAGGCGTGGCTGACGGCACGTCGTTGCTGCGACGGCGCTCCTGCGAGGCCTCCGTGGCATCGGAGCGGTTCCGCCTCGTCGAACGGGGGGCCGACGAATCGAGCTTCGCGGCCTGTGCATCGGCGATGAGCTGCGCCGTGCGCGCGTTGTTGGCCAGGCGCTGGGACTCCAGTTGTTCCGTCTGCTTCGCGAGGCCGTTCAAGTACCCTTGAAGCGCTTCGCGATCGGCGTCCTCTCGTTCCCGCTTCTCGGCTGCCCGCTCGGCGCGTCGCTCCTCCTCTTCACGTCTCACTGCCGCCGCATACTCCTGCTCCTGCCGCTTGTACGCGATTCTTTCGCGCTCTGCCTCAGCCATGCGCTCCAGGTGCACAGCGTCGACACGTTCGGTGCCGCGGTACTCGCAGGGTTCCCATTCCTCCACGTACACGCAGCGTCCCGTCGTCGGATACGCGCCCTTGAAGGTGCCGGCGTAGATGTGCCGCCAAGCGTGCACCTTGGCATCGTAGGTGTCCGTGGAACCCTGGAGGTACCCGCTCTGGATCAGATTGCCACTCGTGAAGTTGTCCGGCCCACGGGCTGTGCCAACGATCTGCCAAGCACCGTTCTCGCGGTTGAAGATCCAGTCCTGCACGGCCCGGCCCTGAGGCGCCCCCCCGGCATAGGTGGCCTTGAACCTGCGCCAGCCATCGTCGCTGACAAGCTCGACGACGCCGTCCAGGCGTCCGGAGGTACAGGCACCGCTCGCCAAGCGCCAGCCCCGAGGCACGGCTTCGCACGCGATCTCGGCCCCGTCGGCAAGGATGGGAATGCTCACCAGCAATTGCTCGTTGCGATAGAACTGCAGCGACTGCACGCCGTCCGAGGCGCGCGTATAGAGACCGGCCCCATTGCGTCTGTCGATCAGGATGCCCCCCTTGAACTCGTCGCCGCCAGGCCAGCGCCATGTACCTTGGGGATCCTCCTTCTTGCCTTCCTTGACCTGACCTTCGTAGATGGTTCCACCGGCATACGAAATCTTGGCAAGACCGTTCAAAGTCCCATTCTCGTAGTTGCCCGATTCGGTGTAGCCGGTCGGGCAGCTATACACGCCGGTGCCATGGCGACGACCATCCCTCCAGTCGCCCTCGTAACGGCAACCATTCTTGTACGCCATGGTCCCTTTTCCAGATTCCATCGCCCAACCGGAAAGCTCTCCTGTGTATACGTCGCCATTGATGTACGTGAACGTACCGGACTGCGGCTCACGTTCGCGCCAGAGACCGTCGAAGCGATTGCCGCCTGCGTCCGACCATGAGTGGTAGCCATTGCTAGGAATACCGGCGCAACCGGCGACGGCCGACACGAGAGCCAGGATCGCCAGAGGGCCGCGAACGACCGTGGCGCACAGCAACGCACGTACAGATGGGGTTCGAAAATGCATGACTCGTGTCCGGTGATCCAGTGGATACGGCGACCACCAAGGACCCTTGGCAGGCGGCGCGGGTGCGTGAAAAGGCTCGGGAGGCTTCGATCAGCGAGTTGCGCGGCGCGGGGGCAGGCGATACCGGGGTATCGACAAGCAGCGCAACCCCGCCGGCAGACGAGAGGAGTACCGGGACGTTCTTGGGGCGGAAGAGACTTCAGTAGTGGTCGTGATTGCGGTGCATAGGTTTAGATCGTCGCCCCGCCACTCACCTCGATCACCGCACCGTTGATGTACGCGGCTTCATCGGACGCGAGGAAAGCGTAGGTGTTCGCGATGTCTTCCGGCCGACCGAGACGACCGAGCGGCACCCGCGCGCGCATGCCGTCCAACACCTTCTGCGGGACCGTATCGAGGATGGGTGTCTCGACGAAGCCGGGGCACACCGCATTCGCGCGGATGCCCTTCGGACCCAGCTCGCGGGCCCACGTCTTCACGAGCCCGATCACGCCGAACTTGCTCGCCGCGTAGTTGGACTGGCCGAAGTTCCCGAAGATGCCGACGATCGAGGACGCGTTGAGGATCACGCCGCCGCCCTGCTCCACCATGATGTCCACCACGGCGCGGGCACAGTTGTAGGTGCCCTTGAGGTTCACGTCGATCACGCGATCGAACGCCGCATCGGACATCTTGCGCAGTTGGGCATCGGCAACGATCCCCGCGTTGTTCACGAGCGTGTCGATACGGCCGTGAGCCGTCATTACCGCCTGCACCATCGCATCGATCGCAGCGCGTTTCGTGACATCCACCACGAATCCGTCTGCACGTCCGCCCTCGCCGCGGATGATGGCGACCGTCTCATCCACGGAGGCCTGCCCGACATCGCACACGATCACGATCGCGCCCTCGCGCGCGAACTTCAGGGCCGTGGCCTGGCCGATGCCGCGACCGGCGCCGGTGATGATGGAAACCTTGTCCTTCAATCGCATGCGTCTTCCCTCTCGGATGATGCGGCCGCCCCCGACGTGGGGACGGGACCTTCGATGATCGTGACGGGCGTGCCCGCGGGGACCCGGTCGAACAGGTCGACGAGATCGCTGTTGCGCATGCGCACGCAGCCGATCGACCCGGGAGTGCCGAGCGGGGTCGCGTCGGGCGTGCCGTGGATGTAGATGTAGCGACGCATGGTGTCGACGTCGCCGAGGCGATTGAAGCCGGGTTCGCAGCCGGAGAGCCAGAGGATCCGCGTGAGGATCCAGTCGCGCCCCGGATGTGCGGCCGACAGTTCGGGCGTGTGGATCTCGCCGGTGGGTCGCCTGCGGATGAAGACGGTGCCCTCGGGCAGGCCGGCCCCGATCTTCGCGCGGATGACATGCTGCCCGCGCGGCGTGCAGTAGCTGCCGTTGCGCTCGCCGGCCCCGTTGCGCGAGGTCGAGACGCTGTAGCGCCGCACCGAGCCGTCGTCCTCGACGAGTTCGAGCGACTGCTCGGCCAGCGAGATCGTGATCGCGCTCATGGCGCCACGCCGCGGCGTGCGCGGAAGAAATCCCGGAGCAGGGCGGCGCACTCGTCGAGCATCACACCGCCCTGCACCGTCGCGTGATGGTTGAGGCGGGGCTGCGCGAAGAGGTCCACGACGCCCCCGCAGGCCCCGGTCTTCGGATCCGGTGCCCCGAAGACGACCCGGGCGATGCGCGCGTGCATCAGAGCGCCGGCACACATCGCACAGGGTTCAAGGGTGGCGTACAGGGTGGCACCGGTAAGCCGGTAATTGCCGATCGCGGCGGCGGCGTCGCGGAGCGCACGGATCTCGGCATGGGCCGACGGATCGTGGTCACCGATGGGGGCGTTGTGACCGCGCCCCACGACCACGCCGTCGATCACGACGACCGCGCCCACCGGCACCTCTCCCGCCGCCGCGGCCTTCGCGGCGAGAACCAGCGCCTCGGCCATGAAGCGTCGATCGACGGCGCCCGCCTCGTCGCACCCTTCAGAGGGCTGCGCCGATACGGAAGAAAGGCTGTGGGTGGCGATCTCGGGAGAATCCATTCGTTGGGACGTCGGGGCCGACCGCGACCGGACGACGTCCGACCCGAAGGCAGCGGCGGATTCTACCGCTGCCGCCATGGCCCTCGGCGACAACCTTCGGCGGAGTACCAACCGCCGACCGGGCTGTCTGCCACCGCTGTCGGCGAACCGCCCAGCCGGATCAGGCAGCCCGCTTCTGCGCCCCTTCGCGCGCAATGCCGGCCTGATCGAGCGCAAGCCGGATGCGCCCGATCTCGGCATCTGTGATCTTCACCAGCGGCGGTCGGACGACGGCCTTGTCGAGACGCCCCAGCAGCACCAGCGCCTCCTTCATGCGGTTGTGCATGTCCAGGAACGGTGGCGCGTAGAACACCTGCGAGAGCGGCACGATGCGGTCGTTGATCGCCTGCGCCGTCTTCAGGTCGCCGGCCTTCACTGCACGGAAGAGCGCCACCTGCAGATCCGCGATCACGCTGCCGGCACCGGAGAGCAATCCGGCCGGCCCCATCGTGAGGGACGCCATCAGCCACGACGAGTGCGTCGTCAGTACATTCACCGGGCGCGCCAGCGACTGGAAGGTGCGCATGTGGCGCTCGTGCAGCATCGCGTCGTTCGACCAGTCCTTGATCGCCCGTATCGAGGGAATCTCCTCGAACATACGCAGCAGCGTCTCGAACGGATAGCCGAGGCCGCCGCCCATCGGATACTGGAACACGATGATCGGCAGATCGGTCGCGTCCGCGATGCGCCGGAAATGCGTGAGGGCCATGTCCGGCCGGAGCTGGCCGCCCATCGACATGCTGTTCGGCGGGAAGACGAGCAGCGCAGAGGCCCCTTCCCCATCGGCCATCGCCGCGAGGCGCGCCGCCTCGATGCTGCCGTCGGCGTAGATGCCGTTGATCAGCGGGACGGCGTCACCGACTTCCGCGAGGGACGCCGCGAGGATCTGCTGCTGCTCGTCGAAGGAACACGCGTGGACTTCGGAGGCATGGCCGTTCACCGTGACGGCCGCCACGCCGTCGACCAGCGCACAGTCGCGCAGGTGCCGGCGGGTCTGCCGCTCGTCGATGCTCAGGTCGTCGTGGAGCGCGAGGAGGGTTGCCGGAATGACGCCGGCCGGGCGGAAATTCGGGAATCGACGCATCGCAAGGGTCCTCGTTCGAATCTGCGACCACGGCAATCAGGGGCAGTCACGACATCGATGCGCGCGGCGATCCGACATGGCCATCGGGCCGCCTGCCGGGGACCGCGAAAGCCTGACTCAGCGGGCGTCGCGCTCGGCCTCGCACGAGGCGCAGAACACCACCGCGGGGTCGTTCTCCAGGCGGAGCTGATCCAGTTCCGCCTCGCACTGGCAGCACAGGCCGTACGTGCCGCTCTCCATCCGCGCAAGCGCCGCTTCCACTTGGCGCCCGCGCGTGACCAGGCGCTCGTGCATGAGCTTGGTCATCGCCTTCTGCTGGGGCGGCGCATCCACGTCCGCGACCAGGAGCAGCGTCGAGGATCCCGGGGGCGCCGTCGCCGCAACCCCTCTGGACGCGGTAGTCACGGCCACCTGGCGCAATTCAGCCGAAAGTCGGTCCTGCAACCTGCCGGTATCGGTATCCATCGCCCCATGCTACTCCTGCATGCCGCTCGCGGGGCGATCTTGCGCGCGAAGTTTTCCCCGCGCGTCAGGGGTCGGGCTGGATGGGCGCACGGATCCCGCGGCCCGGCGTCGCGGTTTCATCGAGTCGACCGTCGCGGACCACGAACCGCCCCTCCACGAGAACGTGGGCGATCCCCTCCGAAAACCTCGCAGGTTCCTCGAACGTCGCGCGATCGATGACGCGCAGCGGATCGAAGATCGTCAGATCGGCATCGGCACCTTCGCGGATCCGCCCCTTGTTCCGCATACCGGGCACCCGGACCTCGAGGCGACGCGCCGGCTCGATCGTCATCTTGCGGATGGCTTCCGGCAGGCTGAGCAGCCCCGCATCGCGCACGTACCGACCGAGCACCCGCGAGAAAGTGCCCGCCGAGCGCGGATGCCCCTCCCCCGGCGCCACGTCGAAACCATCGCTCGCGAACATCGCGAGCGGATGCGCCACGGCCGTCCGGATCACTTCCTCGGTGTTCGCGTGGATGAGCACGAGGCCGCCCTCGTCTCGGTACTTGCGGAACGACTCTCGCGTGAGGCGCTCGCCGGTGCGGACCCACTGCAGCTTCGCGTAGTCGGCGTCCGGCCGGTCGTACCAGCTGTCGAACAGGAACGACTCCAGGCGCGTCGCACCGGCCGTGTACGGATAGCACTCGGTCGTCACGTCGATGCCGCGGTTGCGGGCGTCCCCGATGATGCCGAGCATCCGCGCCGTCGAGCCCTGTCCGCTGCTCTGGATATGCGCCACATGCACAGGCGCACCGGTCGACGCCGACAGCGCGATCACCTCCAGCAGTCCGGCCTCGCGATCGGCGCCGGCCCCGGCCGCGCTCGACGCACCGCGAACATGGACATGCGTGAAGGTGTGGTACTTCGCCGCGAGGCGGAAGACCTCGAGCAGTTCCCACGTCTGCGCCGCCGGTGTGTAGACCACACCCACGCCGACAGCGACGGCACCACGCCGCAGGCCGTGGTCGATGCGCTGCACGATGTCGGCCAACTCTTCGGGCGTGACCCCGGCCTTGGCACCGGGACCGCTCGGCAGGAATTCCCCGCGATCGCCTTTCACGGCCATCCGCACGGGAATGTGGCCGATGGCCGCGCCGTAGTGGATGGGTTCCTTGCCCTCGCGCTCGGCGTACCAGCGATCGACGTCGAGCACGCCGACCTCCAGTTCGAACGACGCCGTCACGCCATCCATCACCTGGTAACGATGCGACGCCGGAAGCACACCGTGCCAGTGGAGGTCGATGAAGCCGGGCGCGACCACGAGCCCCGTCGCGTCGATGACGTCGCGGCCTTCCAGCGGTTCCGTCGAGATCGCGCGGACCACGCCGCCCTGGATCCCGACCGAACGGATGCCGTCGAGACCCGACTCGGGGTCGATGACCCGCCCGTTGCGGATCACCGTGTCGAAGACCTCTGCCAGCGCGCGAGGCATGGTCGGGATCGTCAGGGCGAACCCGAGCAACGCCGCCAGAAGAGACCGTGCAAGACCTGTCATGGAGAACTCTCCGTGGAACGACGCCCTTCGAGCAGGCAGGCCGTCGCGATATCGCCCAGCACGTTGGTTGCCGTCCGGCAACGGTCCAGCAGCCAGTCGACCACCAGCAAGGTGCCGATGGCCTCGGTCGGCAACCCGACCGCGCCGAACACGAGCGTCATGCTGACGATACCCGCTTCCGGGACCGCCGCCCCCACCGATGCGGTGATGCTCGCGAGCATCACGACCACCTGCTGCCAGAGCGCGAGGTCGATCCCCAGGGCCTGCGCCACGAACAGCGCCGCCACCGCTTCATAGAGCGCCGTGCCGTCGTTGTTGAAGTTCGTGCCGACCAGGGCGGCGAGCGTCGCCGAGCGATCGCTGACGCCGAGATTGCGCGTGAGATTGCCGTACGTGACCGGCATCGTCGCCGCGGAACTGGCCGTGGAGAACGCCGACAGAAGCGCGTCGCGGGTTCCGCGCAGCATGCGCAGCGGCGAGATGCTCGAACCCATCCGGACCCGGGCGAGGTAGAAGCAAGCCTGCAGCGCCAGCGCGAGGATCACCGTGCCCACGAAAGCCCCGAGTGCGCCGAACCCGCGCAGGCCCTTGGTCCCGGCGATGACGGCCGCGACGCAGAACACCGCGAACGGCAGCAACTCGATGATCCACAGCAGGACGCGCAGCATGGTCCCGAATCCGATGTCGACGAGGTCGCCCACGGTACGCATCGGCCTGTCTCGGGCTTCGCGCAGCGCCAGGCCCAGCACCAACGCGAGCAACGCCACCTGAAGCACGCTCCCTTGGTCGCCGAGCGGCCCCAGTACGCTGCGCGGGAAGAGATCGAGGAAGCCCGCGCCGGGGATGGGCGTCGAACTCTTGCCCCCCGTACCGACCAGATCAGCACCCAACCCCGGCTGGATCACGTTGGCCAGCACGAGGCCGATCACGATGGCGACGGTGGTGTTCGAGATGAGCAGCCACGCGAGCCGCCCGGCATCGCGGCCACGGGCCTCGACGCGCAGCACGGCACGCAGGATCGCGAAGAGGATCAGCGGCGGTGCAAGCGCACCGAGCAGCCGCAGCACGAGCTTCGCGGGCAGGTTGAGGAGCTGCGCATCCTGCCCAGCGAGCAGTCCGACCGCGATGCCGAGCGCGATGGCGCCAGCCATGCGGAACGCGAACGGAATGCGGAACCAGGGCGAGAGGATCGCGGACCGGCGACCGGGAGTGCCATCGGTTTCCGCGACAGGAGTCATGGGCCCGGAGGATACCGACGGCGCGCCACGCGCCACAAGCGGCGCGTCGCCCCAGGACCCGGCAACAGTGGCCCCGGAGTTCGCTCTCCCGCGGGTTCACTCGAGCAGGAGCTCGCGCGACAGGTGGGCAAACACCGTGGACACCCGGCGAAGGTGACGCGACTCGGGGTGTGTAAGCAGCCAGAGGTCCGTCTGGCATTCCTCGAGCGGGTCGGTGAGCCGGATCAGATCGCCATTCGAATCCGCAAGGAACGTGGGGACGATCCCGATCCCGAGACCGAGGGCGACGAATGCCATCACCGTCAGGATGCTGTTGACACGATAGGCCGGGACCGCCTTCGGATAGTGCCGCCTCCGCCATGCGACGGATGGATGATCCGGCAGCGCATCGTCCGGAGCGATCCAGGCGACGTGGCCTGCAGCGACATCGTCCATCGTCCGGATCGGACCGGATGCCGCGGCATACAGGGCCACGCGGATAGGCCCCACGCGACGGCCGACGAGGTGCGCGGGTGGCCGGCGCGTCGCACGCACGGCGATGTCGGCATCACGCCGCGTCAGACTCGCAATCTCGTTGGTGGCCGTGACATCGAAGGTGAGCAGAGGATGGTTTGCGGCAAGGCCGGCCAGCGCCGGTGCCACGAGACCGTGGAGGATCGTGTCCGTCGTCGTGATCCGCACCGCGCCCGACACCTGGTCCGGCGCGATCTGAGCGGAGGATCGCGCGGATTCGAGCGCTACCTCCATGCGCTCGGCGTGCTCGGCAAGGGTGCGCGCGAGTTCCGACGCCTGATAGCCCGTGCGCGAGCGTTCGAAGAGCCGCTGCCCCAACCCGCGCTCGATCCGCTGGAGGGATCGGAACACGGTCGACCCGTCCACACCCAGACGCTCCCCGGCCGCCGCGAGGGTGCCGGCACGCACGAGCGCGAGGACGGTTTCGAGGTCGGACGCCGCCAGTCTGTATTGCGTTGACGCATTCATGGATTGCCGATACGCCATTTCCATTGGAGTTCGGCAATCCTACAGTGGGGTCGTCGTCCACTCAACGGAGGTCACTATGACCCACTCCCCCTCGATCCTCGACGCACGCCACGGCGTCACGCTCCTGCGCATCAGCCTCGGCGTCATGTGGATCACGCACGCCCTGCTCAAGTGGTTCGTCTTCACGCTGCCGGGGACCGCCGGCTTCTTCGAAAGTCTCGGTTTGCCGGGTGTACTCGTCTATCCCGTCTTCGCGGCGGAACTCCTCGGGGGCATCGCGCTGGTCCTCGGGATCTACGCCCGACAGGTCGCGCTGGCGCTGGTGCCGATCATGGCAGCGGCTGCATGGGTACATTTCCCGAACGGCTGGGTACACACCAGCCCGGGCGGCGGCTGGGAGTACCCGGTGTTCCTCGTCTTTGCCTCGATCGCACTCGGCCTTCTCGGGGACGGCGCCCTGGCGCTGCGGTCCACCGATCGGCGTGCGTACGCCACCGGAGCGCGCTGAGATGAGCGCGTCCTTGACACTCATCAGCCACTCACTCTGCCCCTACGTGCAGCGGGCCGCCATCGTCCTCACGGAGAAGGGCATCCCGTTCGAACGACAGGACATCGACCTGGCAGCGAAGCCCGATTGGTTCCTCGCGATCTCGCCGCTGGGCAAGACACCGGTCCTGCAGGCAGAGGGTCAGGCGATCTTCGAATCGGCCGTCATCTGCGAGTACCTCGACGAGACGACAAGCCCGCGCCTCCACCCCGCCACGCCGCTGGAACGGGCCCGGCACCGCGCATGGATGGAGTTCGGTTCCGCCCTGCTGAACGGCATCGGAGCGTTCTACTCTGCCCCCGACGAAGCGGCGATGGCAGCCCGCGCGACCGATCTGCGCCATCGCTTCGAGCAGGTCGAAGCAGCACTGGGCGACGGGCCCTGGTTCGGCGGCGAACACTTCGGGATGGTCGACGCGGTGTTCGGTCCGGTGTTCCGCTACTTCGACGTGTTCGACGGGATCGCCGACTTCGGCATCCTCGAAGGAATGCCGAAGGTCGACGCGTGGCGCAGTGCGCTTGCCGCGCGTCCGTCGGTGCGCACGGCAGTCGGCCCGGACTACAACGACCTACTCAGGGCTTTCGTCGCGCAGCGGGGATCCGCGCTGTCCAGGCAGCTGACCCGGACAGCGTGATCCCCCCCGGTCAGCCCTGCACAATGTGCGTGATCTGCGTCGGCGTCGGCGCGGGCCAGCCGGCCTCCTTGCAGGTCCGGACGATCGCTTCGTTGGTGTCGAAGTACACCTGCCAGTAGTGCTGGTTGTTCGTGTACGGACGCACCGCGATCACCGGCCCGTTCAGGTTCATGTCGAGGAGGTTGATCTCGGGGGCGGGATCGGTGCTCACATTCGGGATCTGCGCGATGGCGGCCTTGAAGCGCTCGATGGCCTCCAGCGGATCCACGCTGCCCGCCAGCTGGGCCGTGCGTTCCACCCGGCGTACGGGAAGCACGGAGAAATTCTGGATCGTGTCGGAGAAGATCTTGCCGTTCCCGACGATGGTCATCACGTTGTCGGGCGTGATGATCGTCGTGCCGAAGAGGCCGAGTTCATGGACCGTCCCCGTGATGCCGCCCACGCTCACGAAGTCACCGACCTTCACCGGCCGCAGCACCAGCATGAACGCCCCGGCCGCGAAGTTGCCGAGGAGTCCGCTCCATGCCGCCCCGATCGCCACGCCGGCGCCAGCCAGCATCGCTGCGAAGGACGTCGTCTGGATGCCGAAGTATCCGAGGATGCCGAGCACCAATGCGATGTTCAGTGCCACGGCAACGATGGACCCGAGGTACTTCGTCAGCGTCGGATCCACGTGATTGCGGTTCATGCTCGCCTGGATCAGCGAGATCACCTTGCCGATCAGCCAGCGTCCGACCACCCAGAAAGCGATCGCTGCAAGGATCTTGATGCCCAGTTCGACGAGCGTGGTGCTGAGAAAGTGCTGAATCGCCTGCATGTCCATCGAGAGGTCTCCTTGGGATCGGGGTGTGCGGTGCGGCATGGGAGCCGGCGGCAAGGCGCCACGAGCATCGGGTGCGCACGAACGCCCTGCGTATTGCCTGCCACCACGCCAGCTTCTGCGGGCAATCTTAACGTCATCCCGCTGAAACTCAGCATCGGCAAGAGATCGTGCGCCGCCTGTCGCAACGCCGTCCTGCCTGGCGACCCGCGGAGAGCCGACTATCGGGAGGGCATGACCGAGGACAACGCGAACTGCCCGTGGGATTCGATCCGGCGCGAGAACGCGTCCTTCTCGGTGTCGTCGAGATCGGACGGGTATCTCGAATCGCTCCGGCGCCATCGTGCAAGCCACGGATCACCCAACCAGGCGATGGCGCGGGGGTCGTCCACAGCGTTCACCGGTTCGCCCCCCGCCGACGTGTACGCGATCGTCGTCGTGGCCTTCGGGCCGGTGCCCACGCCCTCCGCGACCCAGAAGCCGGCCCACAACAATGCGGCCCGCACCGCTGTCGATGCCGAGTACGTGCACAACGCCATCGGCTTCGCGCCTCCATGGGCGGCGATGCCGGCAAACACCTCGGCGGTCCAGAGCGCCGTGTCGGTCTTCGCAGAGAACGGGTCGTAGAAGATGAGGTCCGGCGCGGGCGCGGACGGGAATCGCGCGAGGAAGTCGCCCTCGTACAGGTCCCACGTGAGCAGTCCCGACGCGTGGGTCCAGGAACCCTTCGCCAGCAAGCCGTGCGGCGCCGCGTGCTGGAGATGCGGAAACCGCGCGGACTTCTTCGTCGCGAGGATCAGCGGATCGAGATCGCGTTCGAAGCTGACCACACGCAGCGGCCGCACGCCTGACACACCGTGCTGCGCGAACAACGCTTCGAAGCAGGCGATCGCCGCCATCGCATTGGACGCGGCACCGAGCCCGACATCCCAGATCACCAGTTCCGGCAGGGGCACGTCTTGCGGTGACCGCACCAGACGCTCCGCGAGCCTCGACTGCACCACGTAGAGCGCCCTCGCCTCGTCGTCCGGCCGGTTCACCGAATGCATCACTTCGCCCGAACTGATCTGACGGATGCTGAAGGCGCCGGTCGGCCCCTTGACGATGTCGTAGTCGCCTCTGCGCGGCGTCGACGGCCGTGCGCCTTTCGACGGCGGAACGCTCGGGTGGTCGTCGTCCGACCGGGCCAGTGCGTGGCGCTGCCGTTCGTAGAACGCCGCGAAGTCGTCGCGCAGGATGCTCTCGCGCATTTCGCGCATGAGTCGGTGATAGAAGGTCAGGTTGTGGATCGAGAGGAGCTGCGCGCCGAGCGTCTCGTTGGATCGCACCAGGTGACACAGGTACGCACGCGAGTACTCGCGGCACGTCTGGCAGTCGCACGCCGCGTCGAGCGGTGCTTCGGATAGCCGGTAGACGGTGCGACGGCAATGGATCTTCCCGTGAGACGTGAAGGCCGTGCCCCGATGCGCGAGCTGCGAGGGGATGATGCAGTCGAACATGTCCACGCCGCGATGCACCGCCTCGAGAATGTCGATCGGCGTGCCCACGCCCATCAGGTAACGCGGCAGATCGGCTGGCAGATGGTCGGTCACCAGACCGGTGAATTCGTAGCGTTCCGCGTGCGTTTCGCCGACGGCAAGGCCGCCGATGGCAAGACCATCGAACGGCAGTCTCGCGAGATAGTCGGCGCTCTGCTTTCGCAGCGAAGCATGGCAGGCGCCCTGGACAATCCCGAACAGGGCCTGCGGCGAGTCGCCCCGTGCTTCAAGCGACCGCAGCGCCCAACGGTGCGTGAGATGCATGGCCGCCTCCGCCTGCGCCAGCGGCGCCGTGGACGGGATGCACTGGTCAAGCACCATCATGATGTCGCTGCCGATGGCCTTCTGCATGTCGATGCTGGTCTCGGGCGAGAGCATGTGCATCGTGCCGTCGACATAGCTGCGGAAGCGCGCGCCCTTCTCGTCGATCGCCCGCTCGGCCGGCAGCGAGAAGATCTGGAACCCGCCGGAGTCCGTCAGCACGGGCCCCTGCCAGTTCATCAGCGGATGGATCCCGCCGAATGCGCGGAACACGTCCGGCCCTGGGCGGAGCAACAGGTGATAGGTGTTGGCGAGCAGCACACTCGATCCGACCGTCCGGAGCGCATCGACCGTCAGCCCCTTCACCGTCGCCTGGGTGCCGACGGGCATGAACACCGGCGTCTGCACCTCGCCGTGGAGTGTCTGGAATCTCGCTGCGCGGGCCTTGGACCCGGTGGCCTCGCGCTCTACCACGAACTTCAGGCGCGACATGACGGACGGCAGGACATGCGTGAATTCCAGAAGGTGACGCCCATCGATGGAAACGCCCGCATCGGGCGCAAACGCCTTCCCGACGGGGAGACCCGGGGGAGAGTGGACGTATTCGTCGGGGCGCGCAACTTGCTGGCAACGGGGTCCGGTGCGCGCGCCCGACCGGTGGCGGTTGGTCATCCACGTGTCACCAACGTCCCGGCCATGTTCCGACCTGACCCGACTACCGACTTGCGCGGCCAGTGCCTCCATCGATACTTTCGTCGGATTGTCTTGCCGCACCCAGGCTTGCGATCTTTTTCGCACTACCCGACGATGCCACGACACCGGCGGGTCGATCGGTACAACATCGAGGGCACCGGGCGCGATGTCGTCGAAGGGCCCTCGAACCAGGAGCCCTCACATGACCGCATCCCCCTGTCCGCCCCGCATCGTCGGGCGGAAGCGCTGTGCCGTCGCGCACATCCCCCTCGCCGCAACCGCCTCCTGCTCGCGCTCGCCTTCCC
>VYME01000119.1_pt1 | contig 37086 bp, 38 predicted proteins | sample 5115281 | NCBI WGS metagenome assembly VYME01 (sample SAMN12291780, study PRJNA351875) | freshwater metagenome | isolation source: freshwater lake | place: USA: Michigan, Wintergreen Lake | collected 2013-08-08
GAATCCTAACTCCCGTAGTAGATAGTGCCAAAATTTTGAACGAAAATGGTAATAAATTCATCTGGATAGATACTACCAACCAGCAAGAATTACCAGACAATGCCGTAAATACCACGACGGTAGAGAAATGTCCAGTTTATACCCCATCGGCAGCGATTCCCTCAGAATCTAAGATGTGGATACAAAAGTCAGATGTTAGATTAATTGACACTGCCGATCAAGGAAAAATATTTGAAGAAACTGAAGCGGAATTTATTTGGGTGGATACAAAAATAAAAATAATTGATTCTAGTAGCGTCAAAATCGATCCGAACGATCCTGAAAGTGGCAGTGACAAAAGTATCCCTGCCAAAAAATTTCCCGTGTATCAACTGGTTATGCCCTTAGCACAAGGATCTCGATTTTATATTGACGATCAGAAGCGGGAAATCAAGTCTCCTCTTAAAGTAAATTCCCTCACAGAAAAGTTATATCAACATCCCCAGATTGTCGCCCTCAATCAAACGGCTTTTCGTTGGCTTTCGTTCTTGGGAATTTCTTTCATGTACCCTTCTCTATTTAAGCTTAAAAAATGGAATGAGGAGGATTATTTCAATCTAGTATCGACTGTAATATTGATTCTTTTGATTATTAGTCTTTGGCTGGGACTTGGTTTCCCTTTTTTACAAATAGTTCTGGTAATTTTCTTTGTCATAGTAGGAGTATTTAATTTTCGTCACTCGCAGAAAATCCGAAGAAAATCGGGAAATACTAGAAATTCTCAAGGCCCAGGTTATATCGATGATGCCGATTTATTTGTCGATACTCTCATCGATATTCTCAAAAAGGAATCTGATGCAGGATTCCAGCCAAATGATAAAGACGGAGTAAAGAAAACCCTAGAAACGCTGACTTTCTATACTCCCGCTCAATCTCTATTAATAGATAGAGTAAATCTATCGAGCAACATTAATGATGTAGACACGTTTAAGCAAGATATCAAAAAACTTTACGAGGAAGTTCAGAAGCGCTCTACTGGAGTTTACAAACGAAATGCTAAAGGATTATCTTTTCTAGTCGGATTACTAATCGCCGTAGTTGCCAATGCCGATACCTTTAATATGATGACTCATTTAACAAAAGCGAATAATGAGTTTAGTCAGAATCTAATCGCTGAATTAGAAAAAAATCCTCAAATATTTAACTGTCCTAAAGAAAACCCCAAGTGCTTAAACGAGGCTAGTAGACAAACTCAACTTAAGCAACTCATCAATAATTCGGGAACCTTACCATTGGGCTGGAGCTTTAGCGAGCTATTAGCATTAGAACACAAGAAAGAGTTACTAGAGCAAAATAAAGCGGCACTAGAGCAAAATAAATCCGAACTAGATCAACAGATTAAAAAAATTGAAGGTGAACGAGAAGCGAAAAAATTAGCGATTACAAACAACCAAGAATTAGTTACGTTTTTAGCGAGTAATGAAAGTCTTTGCAAGGAACAGGAAAAAGAATGCTTGAATCAAGTTGTCACCGCACTATCCAAAGATCCCAATCGTTCAAAACTGATTTCTTTGATCGATCAAGATTTCAAAAATACGCTAAAGCAAAGCTTTGATAATCCTGCTGACTTTTCCAAAAAATACAAAGATTTTCTGACCAAGAAACGAGAGGAAACAAAAGAGCTAGAACAAGCATTACTGCTTTTCGATTTTGAGAAAGAAGACATTCTGATAGATTTACGAAAACAACTAAATGATGATCAAGAGATCCAGAAAGTTAATCAAGAGATACAGAAAGTCACTGATGAAATTAACAAACTCAAACAATCCCAAACTGGGAAACCACCCATACCGCAAAATTCCCAAGATGTTGTCACCCGGCTAACTCAACTTAGTGCATCATCCTGGGATAACATCGATCGCAATGTGAAGATACAAGGGGGATGGCCACGAGTTCTCTTCGGTTGGCTGATTACGGCGATCGCCTTGAGTATGGGAGCGCCTTTCTGGTTCGATTTATTGGGTAGAATCATGAATGTGCGTAACGCGGCGAAATCGCCCGACTCCACGACTTCTAATCAACCCGACTCCACGACTTCTAATCAATGAGGCAATCAGACATAGTGAACCGTTACCAATGGAAAAATTCTAGGGGTTCCATCCCGCGAAATCCCCCTCAAATTGTGCCAAGGACAACAACCGAATCCTAGAATCACCAGACAAGGAATCCCGCACCGATGACGTATTATATCCCCAATCGGCTAAATATAAGCCCACATCGTTTAAATCTGCTTGTTGCTGCACTAATTCCAACGCATCGAGACGATCCTCGACAAACCACAAATTAGCGGGAGATTCTGGTAAATCAGCTAGTATTTGCTGAATAGTTAGGTATTTCGGCTGCTTAATTTCCTTGCCAATTAATCTCGATTCGGGAAAATTAATTGCTACTTTTTGTAACAATTGCTTGACAAAACGACTTTCTTTTGTAGTGATAATATAAACCAAAAAATCCGAGTCTAAAAGAGAGGCCAAGCGATCGATTGCGGGTTGATAAAATTGATGTAAGGCTAACCAAGACTCTAGATCCGACTCAATCCATCGATCCCTAAGACCATCGAGAGCATTTGAGAGAACTTTTTTCGCTATTTTCTCCCTTTCTAGCAGATTTTGCCGAATTGACGGCCAATTATTTAAAGCTTCCTCGTCGGGAATACCGAGAACGAGCGATCGCAACAGTAAGGGCATTTCCCAACCGGTTTCGATAACGGGACGAAGTTGCGAAAACCTAGGGAAAAAATCCTCGGGAATTATTTCCGGCCAAAGGGTTTCATAGGTGCGTTTGCTAATCTGAAAATACTCGATCATGCCATCACAAAGAACACCATCAAAATCGAGTGCTAGAATGCGGGGGGATTGACTCATAAATGCTGGTTTAATCTAAATAATGGCAGTATAGCGCAGCGAAAATTAAAAAATTGTCCAAGACATCACGCTATTAGCTATTCTTTACTTCATCGTTGACATAACATAGCTGTCTGATGATTTCTGTAACAGAATTTTTCAATCCCTCTGCATGAATCCAGCCCACATATACAGCATATACAATATTTTGATGATTGTCCTGTATATAAACATGATGGACACGATATAAATCTGAGCTTAAATAAATATAACCACTAGCATCTTTAAATTTACCTTCTAGTAATATTTTTTCTTTTAAAGGTTTCATTTTTACCACATCTTTAGTTACTCCAGATATTTTGGCTATTCTTTCTATGGCAAGATCAACACAGGTGTTATTACTGTAACTATTGCCATGATTATAATCCTGCTGATTAAAATAAATTGTCTCTACGATATTTTTGGCTACTTTATCTGATGCTAGGTAATAGGTATGAGCATTAAGGGAATTCAAGACTACGGCAGCAATTTCTACAGAATCAAAAATATTGCCAGTCGCTTCTAGATAATAATCGCTCATCAAAATCTTGGATACATCGGTTATAGAATCAAAAAGAGGACGAATTGGATAAGCGATAATATCGGAAGAATTGATCAGATTATTCCAGAGCAAACGCTGACTTTGATGCTGGCTAAGAAATTTTTCAATTTGATTAGCATCAATGCCTAGAGTTAGATTTAAAAATGGGATCGGTGAACCCATCGTTGTTACACTAAATAGGGAAAGTTTGCCCCGTTCTTTACCGATAAGATCACGAATTTCATGAGCGGGATCTTTAGGATCAAAACGCTCGGAAAATAACAGAGCCCAAAGGATTACAGTACCCAAAGAATGGGCAACTATATGTAATTCTGTTTCCCTGGGATAAGCTTGAACAAGATCGATTAATTGATCGGCAATAATGCGGCGATTTGTTTTCCTCGATCGCTGCCTAAATAGCTAAATGCGTCACCGATAAAATAAGATAAATACTCTTTTCTAAAATTTTGATAGCGAAAGGATTGCTCGGGGTTAAAATTAATATTTTTCTGTTTTTGTGTCTGTAATTCTTGCTCGATATCTCGCCATAATTTTTCGGTTCCTTTGAGAACATTTCCCCAAAATCCTGCATGACAGTAGGGAATCGGCAGATTTTTGCGTTTACATTCTTCTTCAATTAGTTTGATTAATTTATTGGCATAACTAGCATCTCTTGTGGCCACTCCGTGAATAAAGTAAATCAGCATGATAGGTTGATCTCAATAAGCGTTGATCGGAATCTCTCTTAATATACCCTTCTAGCTTCAGAAAATATCAGGATGGAACGAGATATGGTAATGCAGAAGTTATCCTCTTTGTCAAGAGATGGTGGGTTACGCATTGCTAATCTATAGGATGATATTCATTTGGAATAATTGCGGTGGGTTACGCGTTGCTAACCCACCCTACTGGACTAATTGATTGAGGAGATGAAGTTAAATAAAGTTACCTGCCACCAGATTATTACTATTAACTATTAATCATTTAGGTTTACTGGCGAAATTGCCGAAAAATAATTATCAGAGTTTATCTTTATTTGAGGGGTAGTTTTGTAGATGTTAACTAGGTTAAAGATGGCATAGCCAACGGATAATTGAAACCAGTTGATTATCATTGGTTAAGTTACCGGCATTGGTGAGTTTTTTCGTCTCTAATTGCTGATAAATTTACCTAGCCATTTTTGGTTCAATAGCAGCGCCGATAAAAAAAGTATAAGGATGCTTAGAGATTTTTCTAAAAGCATCATCAATTCTCTGCAAAGCAGTACGAGCAGTTTTCCAATGTTCATCTGCTCCTGCGGGATCAATCCCACCTTTTAATTCTCCCAAAGCAATGTATAAATCAGGAGATTGTAAGGTTTGTTTTTTGATTTTTTGATTAGCTAATTGCGTCGAATCACATTTTAAAAGGCACAAATCAATATTGTTGTTATTAACAAGGGGAACATTGACATTATAAATTATTGTTCTTGGTTGGCTGTTATTTAACCAGCTAACACCTCTAACCAAGATTTCTAGATTAGGTGTCATTTCTTCAGCTTCTCTCCATTGATTATTACTAGAATTGAGCCAATCATAAGCAATCCCTGCTACTCTTAAAGTTGCTAATAGAGAACGAGTAAATTTACTTTGAGCTAAGGAGCCACCTGCATTTCTCATGATTCCTCCTAAAGTGTCACCCCGAATCAATAGAAATCTATAGACTAACTCCTCGACAAAATTAGTCCCCGCAGGTTCCAGAAAATTGACAATTAATTCTTGAATTGCTTCTACCTTGTCTTGGGGATGTAAATAATTTTTAGCTTTATCAGAAATTCCCGATGCAGTTAATAAAGCCGCTTGAATATCTGGGATGTTTAGTAACTCTCTAGGATTGTTTACGGTTTGGGCAATAATTTTTAAGGTTCTTGCTTCTGCAATTAAAGGAGTAGCTCTCTGATTTTTTTCTAAGGCTAGAGCAATAAATCCTGAACGGATAGCTTCATAGGTAGTCTCCAAATCACAACTTTGGTTTAAATGCAAGAGATAGGGTTTTTCCATTAAGGCTTTCTCCACACATAAATACATTTTCTTAAAGATTCTCTACCATGACATCCCATTTGCTGACTACTATTACCTTTTCCATTAGGAACTACTAAAATATTTTCTACTTTAAATCCAATTTCTTCAGCAATTTTTGACAAAATTAAATCTACAGAAATACTAGCTCCCGCATAACGAACGTTATCATTAATCATACAGAAAATACCAGAGGATTTCATAACCCGAAAGCATTCATAAATTAGACAAGACATTTCCAGAAAATACCCCCTGATCATCCGAGGAATACCATGGTTATTTAAGGCCTTGCTTGATTTTAATTCCTCTAAATAATCCAGGACACTTTCTAATAATTTTTGACGATCAGTTATGGCAATGACTGGCGACCATTGTTCATTTATTTTTAGTAACTCTTTGGGTTTATTTTCAACAGTGCAACTAAGCATTTGTTGACGTAATTGTTTTAATTGTAGTTGATCTATTCCCAATAGAGCCAATTCCAAAGCGTAGATACGAGTATAATCATAGCGATTACAATAAGGAGGAGAAGTAATAATAGAATCGTATTTTTCTGAGGAAATCTCTGGCAAAATCTCAAGACAAGAACCTTGATATAGTTGAATTTTTCCCTGAGGATAATCTCTAGAAAAAAGTTCCAATTGTTGCTGACTAGGCTCTAAATCTGCGAGAATTTCTCTTAACTTGCTATGGAGGGCAATTTTAAAGTCTAAAATTTCCCCTTTGTCAAATATATTTTTGCCCTGTTGTCTCCCAGAACGATAATCCCAACGCAGGTATTGACCATCTTTTCTAGTATAGCTAATTGATTCGAGAATAGAAAGTAAGGCAAATTTTAAGATCCCTTGCACTCGCTCATTCTCTTGGGCAATCAACCCTAAGTAACTTTCTATACAAGCCTGATTTTCTTGGGGATATGCTCCTTGAGTAATTGGTAATTCTAATAACTTAACTTTGTAATCTACCTGTTGCCAAAGGCTATGGTTAGACCAATACTCTAGACGATATATATCATCACTATTTAAGCCATTTTCTAAAATTTGTCTAGTAATAATTAATTCCTGTCCAATCGGCAATAGTTCTATTCCATCTGCTGATAAACCCCTGGACGCCGCCGCAAATAAAGTTGTTCCGCTGCCAGCAAAAGGGTCTAGTATTTTTCCTTGTTTGATACCATATTTTTCTAGAAGATAAACTATCAGATCAACGGAAAAACCCTCTTTATATTTATACCAGCGATAAATAGGTTGATTCTTATTACCTTGAAAACTCACTAGGGTACGAGATAATTGCTCAGAATCAAGTAATTTGTCTTGAAAATAATTAAATAACTCTCGATCGAGATTGTTGATTTCTAACAATCTTTCTGCTACATTAACTGGACTATTAATCATTTAGGTTTACTGGCGAAATTGCCGAAAAATAATTATCAGAGTTTATCTTTATTTGACTTGTAATTTTAATCAGTGGGGAAAGGGCGATACTTAAGGATTAATTCTCGCACCGATTCCCCTAGATTTAATCTCAATCCCCTAGACAAATGCCCAAACCCCTGGCGGTTTTGACTAAAGTTTCTTCGGGATCGACGACGCGATAGGTTTTAATCGCCTCCTCAATGGGAACACTGACCACTTGCCGATTTTGCCAGGCCACCATGCGATCGAATTCTTCCCGGGCAATCAGATCCACGGCCGCAACGCCAAAAGCCGCCCCCAGTAAGCGATCCATTGGAGAAGGAATACCCCCCCGTTGAATGTGGCCCAGGAAAGTCACTCTCGTTTCGGCCCCGGTTTCCCTGGCAACTTCTTCGGCTAAATAGCGACCGATACCCCCGAGACGATCTTCCCCTAGGGCTTTCTTTTGTGATAGGCGATCGCCGGTTTCCGTACGCACAGCCTCGGAGACAATAATCAGGGAAAACTGTTTATCCATACGCTGCCGTTGCCGGATCTTCTCGCAGATATTCTCTAATCGGTAGGGAATTTCGGGAATGAGAATGATATCGGCCCCCCCCGCAATACCGGCAGCCAGGGCGATATGGCCGGCATCTCTACCCATAACTTCTAGAATCATCACCCGGTTATGACTAGCGGCGGTAAAATGGAGGCGATCGAGGGCTTCTGTGGCGATATTAGTAGCTGTATCGAAGCCGATGGAGACTTCTGTAGCTCCCACATCATTATCGATGGTTTTGGGGATACCAATCAGATTAATGCCTCCCTGTTGGGCAATACGGCGCAAAATCGCCAGACTACCATCGCCACCGATGCCGATCAGGGCATCCAGTCCCAGACTATGATAGCCGTCAATGATTTCCTGAGAGCGATCGATCAGGGTTCCATCCGGCATCGGGAAAGCGAAGGGATCCCCCTTATTGGTAGTACCGAGAATTGTTCCTCCCATCACCAACAGGCGATCGACTCCTTCAATATCAAAGATAGTGGTTTTTGGGGGACGGTTAATTAATCCGTTAGTTGCTTCTCGAATACCCACCACTTCCCAGCCATAATTGCCACTGGCATGGTGGACAACGGCACGAATGGCGGCATTTAAACCCGCACAGTCACCACCACTGGTGAGCAGTCCAATTCGTTTTTTTTCACCCATAGGTTTTTGTTAGGAGATTAACAAATCTATATTTAGGGAAAAGTTGCAGATAATGGCTGAAAATTAAGAAAGTTTCTAGATCGTCCCTGACAGCTAGGGGAAAAATCGGGATATTCTGGTTTCTGTGTGGAAACGAGTTTTATACTGATAGTTTCTTCCGCAAAATAGTCCTAATACTAAATCCGTTGAATATAGGCTACATATCAGGAGAGTCACTCCACTTGCGGGAGTGACTCTTAAATGATTACAGATGTGTCAGCAGCTGCGTGTAAGCATCTCACCGAAAAACTAATGCGCGGGGGTTTGGGGGCGGCGCCACGCCCCCAACGGGGGGTTTGGGGGGTAGAACCCCCCAAAAGCTTGGATTGAGTGATCAAGTCGGAAGTAATACTAAATCCGTTGGGTATAGGCTAAATATCAGGAGAGGCACTCATGCAAAAGGGGGAATAAATAATCAGTTTTTAATAACCAGATTTAGTATAAAAGTTCTGCCCGATAAGCACTTCAGGATTCCATAAGCAAAAATTATCACACAAAGTCGAGAAGATCCAAAACCGAAAAATCCGCCCCCATCCCCTCAGTAATCGATCACGAGCAGGGTATGCAGGGCGACACGGATTCCCATTATACTAGAAAGTATATAGCAATCTTAGGGCATTTGTCAACCCTAATGTACGATAAATTTTCTGATAACTGATAGCCGATCAATTTAACTATTTACTGCTTGCTGAAGACGGGATATATCCCAACCTTTTTGATTGAGAAGTAGCCAAGACTGCATTAAATCTGGACCGTGTAACTCCCCCATCAAAGCGGCGCGCAGAGACTTCATCACCAGACCTTTTTTAACCCGATGGGCTTTAGTTGTTGTCTCAACAATCCCCTTAGCAACTTCTCCGGTCAAATCGGGAGTAATAGCGGCGAGAATATCCTTGATAATATCCTTAACTCCCTCTAATTGTAATTGACTTAAAGCCTCCTGATTATAATTAGCCAGAGGAGTTAAAAGTAGGCGACTTTCGGTGACGGCATCGCTTAAACGAGTTAAACTCGGACCGATGAGAGTAGCCAATCCGATCAACCAAGCTCGATCGGTTTCAGCATCAAAATTATACCCTGCTTCTTGCCAGTAGGGGAGAAGTAAAGGCACTAATTCCTCACCGGTTAAACGATGGAGATATTGACTATTAATCCAATCCAATTTAGTCCAGTCAAATTTTGCCCCCGCTTTATTTACCCGTTCTAAACTAAACACTTCAGCGGCCGTTTCAAGGGTAAAAATTTCTTCAGTGGAATCGGGAGGAGTCCAACCGAGGAGAGTCATGTAATTAACCAAAGCTTGCGGCAGAAAACCCAGTTTTCGGAAATCATCGATCGAAGTGACTCCATCCCGTTTAGATAACTTACGACCCTCCTGATTTAAGATCAAAGGAGTGTGGGCAAACTCCGGCACTTTTGCCCCTAAAGCTTCGTATAAAAGAATTTGTTTAGCCGTATTAGCGATGTGATCTTCCCCACGAATAACATGGGTAATTTCCATATCGATATCATCAACAACTACCGCTAAATTATAGAGAGGCTGACCAAAGTTTTCCTCGGCATTTTCGCAGGTACGAGCGATCACCATATCTCCCCCTAAATCACTACCTTTCCAGATAACTTTTTCCCGGATTAAATCCTGCCAAATAATTTCTCGATCGTCATCAATAATAAAACGAATTACTGCTTTTCTCCCCCCTTGCTCGAATTGAGCTTGTTGTTCGGGGGTGAGATAACGATGACGATTATCGTAACGGGGGGCAAGATTGCGGGCTTTTTGTTCTTCCCGCATTTTTTCCAATTCTTCCGGGGTACAATAACAACGATAGGCTAAACCTCGATCGAGCAGGGTTTGAATGGCTTGACGATAATAATTAAGGCGTTGAGTTTGAAAAAAAGGACCTTCATCCCAATTCAGTCCTAACCATTGTAGGCCCGCTTGAATATTTTCCGTATATTCTGGTCGAGAACGTTCTAAATCTGTATCTTCCACGCGCAAGATAAATTTCCCCCGGTGATGATGGGCAAAAAGCCAGTTAAACACGGCTGTGCGCGCTGTTCCAATGTGTAAATTTCCCGTGGGACTGGGGGCAATACGAACTCTTACTGTCACGATCTAACTCCTAGGTTTTTTGCGGCAACGATATCCCATATTATTGCAAATTCACCTAGGCCAACTCGCGAAATTAAGACAGTTTTCAGCCAGGGTTGCCAGCAGCAATTATCAGTTCTTTTGTACCGATTAAGCTCGGATTGTTAGCCCTGAGTAACCGCACTGGGCAGCCGGAGAACAATAAAACATCTTGGGGAATGTAAAAATATATAAAAGTATGTGAAGATGTGCGGAATGTCGGTTATAAATTTTGGAGATGTCTATTGGTTTTATCTCTGAGCTTGCGATTAATCACAATGTTTGAAACTCTATTATCTTCGATTTTGCTTACCCAGTCTAATTATATCTATCTGACTCCCACTAATAAGGTGGCAGTGCAGAGAAGAATTGTCGAAAAAAGTTTTAGTTCCGATCCTCAGATTAATCCTAGCGAAATCTCCAGTATTTTGAATCTTCAGCCCCAATGTGGTGCGAATCCTGCTAATTCTCAGATTCAATGCACTTGGAAAGAAGGAAATAGACAAATAAAAGCCTATTGGTTAAAACCTTGGCGCTTTCAGCGCTGGGAATCTAGGGGATTCTAGCTATATGTTGAGGTAATATCAGTTCTCAAAATGAATAGCTACCAAAGGGTGCGGGAGTCTCCCTCTCCGGGGAGAGGGGTTGAGAGAGATATATTTTAGTACCCCTATTATTTCGGTAATTCTAGGCAGCGATTAAAGATTTGCTCAAAGGTTGCCAACGAAAATATCTTTCCCCACCCAATTCGAGGACAAATTTTAACCGGGGTTCCTGTTGACTAAGATTAATTAAGTATTGTTTTTCTTCCGAGGACAAAACAAAACTTTCAATAATCCAAATCACTAAACCTTTAGATTTGGGGGGTAAATTTTCCAATTGATAGGTAGCAATGGGAGGAATAAAATAAACCGGTCCCACGGCTGCTTCCTGACCAATATTTTTTTTACCTAAATGGGGGGGACGGACTCCATGAATGCCGGTAAGATAGGCACTTAAATCGCCTAGACCTCTAGCGGTGATATGCAGGACATTGTAACCAGTGGCCCGTAAACGTCTTTGATAGCGTCCCTCGTAACCCCCTTCTAAGGGTGCGTAAACCCCTAAAGCACCGTATTGTTCCAGATCGCGAATAAATGGTTTTCCCGTGGTCAGTAGTGCCATAGCTAGTGAAAAAATCTTTTTCCCTATAATCGCACGTTTTGTTAAGTTGTGCGTCAGCTGAACAAAGAAAGACTTAAGATCAAAGATAGAGAGGAACAATCGCTACTCTCCCAAGGAGGTAATATGTTTCACGATCTCCTTTATCCCAACGGACTGCTTTATATCCTGATTAAACTAACTGTTTTAGCTTTAGCAGTCTTGCTCTGGTTTATGGTCGTTTCGGCCCCGGCTGTCTGAAAAAAATCCTGCTCTTGTCGCAGGTTGGCCTTGTCTTCTACAATTAGCGTTCTATGCAATGGCTAAATTTTGTCGATGACTCCTGTTAAATTGCCGATCGATCCTTTTCTGAAACCCAACCTAACTACTAAGCTCCTAGTAGTTGGGTTGGTATTGACAATTATTTTTATCCTGATTGCCCTGTTTTCGCCCCTTCTGCAAGCGATCGGACTGATTCAGGATTCAACCGACATTTTAAGCAATTATCCCCTACAAGCCCCCAGTTCCGGGCATTGGTTCGGGACGAATGTGCGCGGTTATGATGTCTTTTCCCGCACCCTATTCGGGGCCCGGGCGGCCTTGTCCGTGGTATTTTTGGCCACAGGATTATCTTTAGTCATCGGGGTTCCTTTAGGGTTAATTAGCGGTTATTTGGGGGGTAAGATCGATCGCGTTCTCCTCTTTCTCATGGATACCCTCTACACCTTGCCGGGGTTATTATTATCGGTGGCTCTCGCCTTCGTCTTGGGTCGTGGTATCCTCAATGTGGCGATCGCTGTTAGCATTGCCTATATTCCCCAATATTTTCGCGTGGTCAGAAATCAAACCGCCAGCGTTAAAAATGAGTTATTTATCGAAGCAGCGCGAGCGATCGGGGCCAGTCCTAGCCGTATATTATCAAAATATCTTTTCTTTAATGTCGTCCAGAGTGTCCCGGTTCTGTTTACACTCAACGCGGCGGATGCGATCCTTGTTTTAGGCGGTTTAGGCTTTTTAGGCTTAGGATTACCGGAAGAAGTGCCGGAATGGGGTCATGATCTCAAGGAAGCTTTGGCGGATTTATCTACAGGTATCTGGTGGACCACTTTATTTCCCGGATTAGCAATGACCACGATGGTGGTGGGTTTATCCCTCTTGGGAGAGGGGTTAAGTGAAATTTTTAACCCCCTGAGTCGTAAACGCTAAAAGCGAGGTCAGAGTTCGAGACACCCTCAGCCTCTCTGTCCGGTAACGATGTAAGATACCCTTTGGGCGATATTGGTGGCGTGATCGGCCATGCGTTCCAGATGACGGATTAGCAAAGCCATCAGCAGGATTGGTTCCACCACACCCTTAATATCTCTTTGATGGGCGAGAGTGTGATAAAGATGCTCATAGGCTCGATCGACCGTATTATCTAGTTCTTTGACCTTTTGACCTGCTTCTTGATCGAGGTCGGCCAGGGCGACAAGGCTCGTGGCTAACATATACTGAGCATGGTGGGACATAGCCTCGATCTCACTCATACAATCGTGAGGAGTATAGGCGAATAATTTGAGCGCTATTTCAGCCAAATCCTTGGCATAATCGCCGATACGCTCCAAATCGCGCACTAATTGCATAAAAGCACTTAACAGCCGCAAATCTTGAGCTACGGGAGCCTGTAGCGTCATGAGAGTGGCACAATCTAACTCGATTTGACGGTAGTAGCGATCGATTTCCTGATCGAGGGGGGCGATTTTTTTCGCCATTTCCAAATCCCTAGCAAAAAGGGATTGATGGCTAAGACGAAAGGATTCTTCGACCAAGGTTCCCATTCTCAGCACATCCTGCTCCAATCGCTGGAGAGAACGAGCGAAATAGGTGCGATCGGGATGATTGGTTTCTTTGGATAGGCTCACGGTCGGATTCGCTTAACATAAAACTACTCTTTCTCCACAGTGATAACAAGAAAATTTTAGATTTTGCACAGTTGTCTAGAGAACTTGACAGATTTTTTGGGGGTTGGGGGTTGGGGGTTGGGGGTTGGGGATGGGGGTTGGGGGAAATTCAACTAATACCCCCACACCCATCACCTCACCTAATTTTTTTGACGGGGCAGAGTGACTTGTAGGCGAGCGCCACCGGTGTTAGGATCATTTTGAGCGACGATCGAACCGCCATGGGCTTGAATAATCTCTTTAGCAATCGATAAACCTAAACCGGTACTATAATCCTTTGTGCCTTGTTTTTGACGGGTGCGGGAAGGATCACCGCGAAAGAGGCGATCAAAAACGTAGGGTAGATCCGCTTCATTAAATCCCTTCCCGTTGTCGATAACGTCAATTTTTAGCCATTTTTTCCCGATAGTATCGGATATTTCCTCAATTTCTAGGCGTATTTTCCCCTGATCGGGACTATACTTAATGGCATTATCAAAGAGATTCAGGAAAACTTGCAGCAGACGAGAGTGATCAACTTCCAGCGTCCAATCCACCGGAGAGGAATAATCTAAGCTAATCTGTTTTTGGTCCGCTAAAGGGGTGACAGTCTGCCAAGCGGTGGTGATTAGCTCCTGTAGATTAATCATCTGGTATTGTAAATATCGCCCCGCATCCGCTTGTAATTGACTGATTTCTAGCCAATCGCACACTAATTGGCTCAAACGCTCCACTTCTTTCCCCATTTGTTCTAACCAGCGTCTTTCGGGAGCTTGGAGGCGTTTCTGTAAAGCTTCGGTAAGGAGAGAAATGGAGGTTAAGGGAGTGCGTAACTCGTGAGTTAAGTCAGAGAAAGCTCGCTCGCGATTTTGCGATAATTCCACTAAAGGCTGTCTATTTTCGATAAATACAGCGATTTCACCTTCTGGCAAGGGATAACCGTAACCCTTCAAGGCAATCGATTTAGGAGCAGTCACTTGGCGATCGCTAATGGGGGTGACAGGATAATTAGTCGGGTAAAAAGTCCAAGTTTGCACCTGTGGACTCTGTTTTTGGCGAGTTTCTTGAATTAATTGATCTAATTCGTAGGAGCGCACTAATTCCAGCAGCAGACGCACTTGCTCCGGTTGCCAGCGATCGAGTTTTAAGAGGGTAATTGCCTGTTGATTGCACCAGAGCAGTCGATTATCGGCATCTATATGAAGATAGGCGATCGGCGCTCGTTCTAGCAAGGATTTCTGAATTTCTAAGCTCTTTTCTCGCTCTTGCAGACTTTGGGAGAGAAACTGTAATTCTCGACGCACCAGGGAGGTAACGGGAAAAGAGGCCGACAAATCCACCGAATCCGAGAGAGCGCTCAGGGTTCGCTTTAACTCTCTATTTAAGCGTGAGACTTGCCAGTAACAAATACTCAAACCTAAAACTACTCCGAAAATAAAAGCGAAAATAGTCATTATCCCAGCAAGCGGCGATCGCTAAACTTGAAAATATAATCGCTCACCTAGCCAAAACGATAACCGAAACCGCGTACAGTAATCAGGTATTCTGGTTGACTGGGATCGATTTCCAGTTTTTCCCGTAACCAGCGAATGTGAACATCGACGGTTTTAGTGTCTCCTAAAAAATCTGGTCCCCAAATTTGTTCAATTAATTGATCTCTTGACCAAACTCGGCGCGGATAACTCATAAATAGGTCTAGGAGACGGAATTCTTTAGGAGAAAGGTTAATTTCTTCATCTCGCACCGTCACCCGACATTCCTGGGTATAGAGAAGAACATCGCGGAATTTTCGCACGGGAGCGGCAGCTAGAGAAGTAAATCCTTGACGACGAATGAGAGCGCGACAACGAGCGACTAATTCGCGCATACTAAAGGGTTTAGTCAGATAATCATCGGCACCCACTTCTAAACCCAAAACTCGATCGGTTTCGCTGGCCTTAGCACTTAAGATTAAAATCGGGATAATATTGCCGTGATAGCGCAACAGACGACAGATATCAAGACCGTTGATTTGCGGTAACATTAAATCCAAAACGACCAAATCAAAACGAGACTCACCGTGATTAGATTCTTGACTTTGCAGTAGTTCTAGGGCAGCGCGACCATCACTAACACCGAGCGCCTCGTAACCTTCTTCTTCCAAAGCCAAAATAATCATATCCCGAATCACTTCTTCATCTTCAACGATTAAAATCCGATGATTGGGAACGAAATTCGTACTCGCCGACAAGGGGGGGTTGTCAAGGGTTAACATAAAAATACTTGATTATTCGTCCTAATTTTATCTCAATTTGTCAACCTGCACTCGTCTTGGAAGGCTGGAGCCGAATGTTATTACAGTTATCTACATGGTTAGAGGTGGAATCCTATCTAGAACAATCTCAGGGAATTATTATTCCTATCGGTTCCACGGAACAACACGGGCCGACGGGACTGATTGGTACAGATGCTCTATGTGCGGAGGCGATCGCTAAAGGAGTGGGGAAACAGGTACAAGCAATGGTAGCACCGACCTTAAATGTTGGTATGGCCCTACATCATACGGCTTTCCCCGGTACAATTAGCCTTCGTCCTAGCACTTTGATTCAAGTAATCCTCGACTATGTAACTTGTTTAGCTAGAGCCGGTTTTCGTCAATTTTTCTTTATTAATGGTCACGGGGGTAATATTGCTACCCTAAAAGCCGCTTTTGCGGAAACCTATTATCATTTGGATTCCCTTAATTTACCTAACACAAACGAGGTTAAATGTCAAGTGGCCAATTGGTTTATGGTGCGAGAAGTTTATCTTTTAGCCAAAGAATTGTATGGAGATCAGGAGGGTTCTCACGCTACACCAAGCGAAGTGGCGTTAACTCAGTATCTTTACCCTGAGAGTCTTAAAAACGCCTTTTTATCCGAAAAAGTGGCTTCTGGTCATGGTATTTACGGTGCGGCTAATTTTCGCCAAAACTACCCCGATGGTCGTATGGGTTCCAATCCTGCTTTAGCGACTCCCGAACACGGTCAGAGGTTCTATGAATTAGCCGTGAAAGAATTGAGTAATACTTATCTAGGGTTTGCTGAATAAATCTAAAAACCTTGTTGTAGAAGACTTTTAGACTTTTTTCCCCTCAAAAAGTGCCAGCCCTTGCAGTGGTCGGGGGGAAAATTCAGGGACTTTTTCCCTGAAAATTAGGTAATTGACCCCCTCAAAATCGGTAAAACCCTACACCCCACACCCCACACCCTGCCACCACCGAAAAACTTTTTGCCGCAAACCCTATCTAGAATGGCTCTCTTGTCCTGTGTCTAAGTTGATTAGTGACTAGGCCTCCGAGACCCGGAATAATTTAACTGTCACCCTATAGACAAAACTTAAATATCCAAGGAGAAAATTGATGATTGCCACCACTGACAATAACTCCAATCAACCTCTGGCTAGTTTGCGGGAAATACAAGAACTTTCCATCGCAATTACAGCCAAAAGCCTCAATCCCGCCATGCTAACGGTTGATTTCCTCAAATATTCGGGAATAGTTCCCCCCGACTGGGAATTAAATGGCCAGCCGGTACTCAATCCTAATTACGCTCAAGTTAATTTTCAAAATGGCATCGGCATCGTCGCCCAACCCCGGAAAATTACCTTTGTGGAGATAATTAACTCTCCCGATAGCCTGAACCTGAAACTGCCAGAAATTGTTGGTTTATATCTAGATAAACTCCCTTTAGCCGAATATCAAGCCCTGGGTATCGCGCCGAAAAGTATTGTTCCTCTCCCTAGTAGCCCCGATGCCGCTAAAAAATATATCACCGAAACTCTTCTCGCCCCCGGTTCCTGGCACAATTTCGGTACGGCCCCCCTACAAGCCAGCATCAATCTACTTTATCAGTTAGAAACCTCTCAGCTATCCGTGGCGATTAACGAGGCAAAATTGCAATTACCCGATGGCAAAACCTTAGCGGCGCTATTATTTGCCGGTAACTTTAACTATAATCTGGCCGAGGGTAGCGATCGATTAAATCTGCTCAAACAATATCTGGGACAATGGCAAAAAGATCTAGAGATTTTCCGAGAATTAGTCACTCAACGCTTTCTGGAAAGACAACTCCCGGTTTTCCCCTCTAATATCAATCTGCCCCAAGGACCCCAAGGTGGACTGTAATCAGTCATCAGTAATCAGTAATCAGTCATCAGTCATCAGTAATCAGTAATCAGTAATCAGTAATCAGTAATCAGTAATCAGTAATCAGTCAGAAAAATCTTTAGACCTCCTGCAAAAGTAAGTTCTCGAACCGCTATCAGGTCAAAATATCTAAGAACTCAGATAAATTTGACATAATCTTAGGTTTTATGGATAGGAAGTTGTCTCTTTTCTTTTGGAAGATTTTTGATTTCTGCAAGAGATATATTACTGCCGATAACCTAAAACACATCCACCCCCCCAAACCCTTGCATTTTGGCATTAGCGGCTTCTCCACAGCTGCGCGGGGTGGGGAATAATTTCCCCGGGTTAGCTAAACCTTTGGGATTAAAGCAATCCCGCACATAGCCCATAGTTTCTAAGTCAATCTCGTTGAACATAGCGGGCATATAACAATTTTTATCGATGCCGATACCATGTTCGCCTGATAAACTGCCCCCAACCCGCACACAAAGTTTGAGAATTTCACCGCCTAATTCTTCCACTTCTTCCCAGGCCCCCTCTACCTTATTATCGTAGAGAATCAACGGGTGTAAATTGCCATCACCAGCGTGGAAAACATTGGCGATTTTATAACCGTATTTTTCACTTAAAGCCTTAATTTCCTGAAGAACAGACACCAATTGAGTCCGCGGTATCACCCCATCTTGGACAAAATAATTAGGGCTAATTTTCCCCGCCGCCGCAAAAGCCGCTTTTCTGCCCTTCCAGAGTTTAAAGCGGGTTTCGGCATCATTAGCCGTGGTGATATTTCTCGCCCCATTTTGACGGCAAATCTCGGCAACCCGCTGCTTATTCCTGGTTACTTCTACCCCTAAACCATCCAATTCCACTAATAAAACTGACTCGGCATCCCGGGGATAACAGCCCGTAGCCACCACATCTTCCACGGCGTTAATACTGAGATTATCCATAATCTCCATCCCCGCCGGAATCATTCCTGATTTAATAATATCCGCCACCGCTTGGCCCGCCGCCTCGATACTGGTAAAATCAGCCAGTAAAACACAGATAGACTCGGGAGTTTTCAGAATTCTTAAGGTGATTTCCGTGGCGATGCCTAAAGTTCCCTCGGAACCCACAAATAAACCGGTTAAATCGTAGCCCGGCTGTTCCGGTACCGCACCCCCCACATCGATAATTGAACCGTCGGGAAGGACGATTTTTAAGCCCATAACGTGATTGGTAGTCACACCGTATTTTAAACAGTGAACCCCGCCGGAATTTTCTGCCACATTACCGCCGATCGAGCAGATAATTTGACTAGAGGGATCCGGTGCATAATAAAATCCTGCCCCGCTTACTGCTTGCGTCACCCAATTATTAATCACCCCGGGCTGTACCACCACCCTTTGATTATCTAAATCAACCCCCAGAATCTGATTCATCCGCGCCGTGACGATGAGAATCCCCTCTTCTAAGGGTAACGCCCCTCCCGATAAGCCCGTTCCCGCACCCCTCGCTACCCAGGCAATCTCGTTATCGTGACAGAGTTTCACCACCGCCGCAATTTCTGCGGTGCTGCGAGGCAGTACCACAAGAGCGGGTCTTTGTCTGTATCCTGTGATACCATCGCACTCGTAGGTTAATAATTCATCTTTGCGACGGATGACTCCATCTTTGCCAAGAATCGCTTCTAGCTGTTTGATCAGGTTGGGGGAGATTTTCGGGGGATTTTTGAGTAACATAGGTTTCAGGGCGGCGGAGTCGCCATAAAATCGCTCTATAGGTTAAAATATCGCAAAAAAGCCTGAAAGCTTTAAAAACTGCTCTCTCCTATTTTAACACGAAAAAAGACGGGAGCTTGGTAGCCCCGTCGTTTCAACACGGGGCGGAAAAGCGACGCGAGCGGATTTATCCGCCGTCCTAATGTCTGTCATGATGTGGGTCATTAATATAAGCCATTACTTTTGCTGTACTAACTTTACCAGAAGTGTCATAAAAATAGCTTTTTGTCCAAAGAGAGGGTAGTTTTGTTAATTCTGGAAATTCTTCTCTTAGCATTCTTGAACTTCTTCCTTTAAAAGCCTTGACCACTTCAGATATAGCTGTTTTCTCATCATATTCTACTAACAAGTGAACATGATCTGGGGCTATCTCTTTAGCCTTAATAATCCAACCTTTATCAGATGCAACCGATTCCAAGATTGTTGCTAATCTTAGTTTAATGTCGCCCCTTAGCACTGGCTTACGACGTTTGGGAATCCAAACTAAGTGAATAGTTGCAAGCCCTACCGAATGGTTGTTGTGTCTATATCCAAACGAATCTTTTCTCATATATACTGGTTGATAGCTTGACAGGAGACAACCAATAGGTTAACATGAATATTATTCCGTTAGCAGGAGTAAATTAAATTGTTTGGATGCCAGCAGGTTTTAATTAAAGCAGACAAAGAGACAAGAGCAATTATTGAATATCTATGTCGTGAGTCGAATAGTTTATACAATTGTTCTGTTTATTATGCTCGTCAAATTTGGTTGAAGACGGGTAAGATTGTTACTGGATTTGCTCTGACAAAAGAAATGAAGTTTAATCCTCACTTTAAGGCTGGATATGCTTCGTCAATGCAGCAAACTTGCTTAAATGTTGGTGAATCCTTTAAATCTTTTAAGAAACTTTTAAAAAAGTCTATTAAAGGAGAGTTAAATCAAAAGCCTAATGTCCCGAAGTATCGTAAAAGCGGAGGATTGTTTACGGTTACTTATCCTAAAAAATGGTTAAAGTTAATCGAGGGCAAAATAAGGTTCCCTCTAGGAGAGCAAGTTAGAGCGTGGTTTGGATTAACAGAATTTTTTCTGCCTTTTCCTGTTAATTTAAAATGGGAATTAATTAAAGAAGTCAGAATAGTTCCTAGAAATACTTGTCTTTATGCAGAATTTGTTTATCAACAAATACATTGTGAACTCAAAGAGGGGCAAAGCCTACCGACGCATCTTGACTCAACCAAGGTACTAGGGATAGAGCACGGATTAAATAATTGGTTAACTTGTGTTTCTAATATTGAAACCAGCTTTATTATTGATGGAAAACATCTTAAATCGGTTAACCAATGGTACAACCAACAAATAGCGACATTGAAAGAAGGAAAACCTAAAGGATTTTGGTCAAGAACTTTAGCTCATGTCACCGAAAAACGTAATCAACAAATGAGAGATGCCGTTAATAAAGCAGCCAGAATAGTAATCAATCATTGTCTTATCCATGGTATTGGTACTATTGTTTTTGGCTGGAATCAAGGTCAGAAAAACGAGTCAAATATGGGGGCGAAAAATAATCAAAAGTTTGTACAAATTCCCACAGCTAAACTTAAGGAAAGAATTGCTCAACTTGGCGAACAATACGACATTAAGTTTGTTGAGACGGAAGAAAGTTATACTTCAAAAGCTTCTTTTTTGGACAATGATGAGCTACCTAAATATGGTGAAAAACCCGACGGGTGGCAGTCTTCAGGAAAACGAATTAAGCGCGGTTTATATCGTACTGCTGATAATTGGTTAGTCAATGCCGATTGTAACGGCGGCGCAAATATTCTAAGAAAAGTAAAGACAATGCTTAAATTAGATTTGAGCAGAGTTACTAGAGGCATCTTGACAATGCCCATCAGAATTAGATTTTGGTCTAATTCTGTGCTAGAATCTGCGTCGCTTTAGCGCGCAGAGTGTCAATAGAACCCCTTCCTCTGTAGATAGGGTCTGTTGAATAAATCTAAAAACCTTGTCGGATAACACTTTTGGACTTTTTTGACCTCAAAAAGTGCCTGACATTGGAGTGATCGGGGGGGAAATTTCAGGCACTTTTTCCCTGAAAATTAGGTAATTGACCACCTCAAAATGGTTAAAACCCCACACCCCACACCCCACACCCTACACCCTGTCCCCACTAAAAGACTTTTTGCCGCAAACCCTAGATAGAAACCTGCAAGGGTCTAGATTCATAGAGAAAATTGCCGATAAATTTCCCAGTGCTTACCGTTATGAATTAGGAGGGTAATTTCATCGATCATCACCTCAAAAAATAGCTCTTGATTAGCATATTTTGACCAAGCTTTCCAGAAATTATCTTTCGTTAAATCTCGGAAGCCCACGGTTAAATGGGGCGCAAAAGCTCGGCTTTTTGAGGCATTATTAATGATATTCAGGGAAGATTCTAGCTGCTGTAAAAGCCGTTTTTGCAGGGTTAATAATTCTGGGGTTTTCTGGACATTAATATAAATGACTCGCGGTTTAAAGGCGGCAAAATTCTGGAGAATTAGGGGAATAGGAGCGTGCAAGCGGGCAAATTCCTCTAAACATCTTTCTAAATCCGGTAATTGTCCTAAATTCCACCGGAAAGGGGGTTGGAGAGTGACGTGGGGAGGCGATTTCAGGGCGGCACGACTATTGTAAATTTCTGCAAACTCTAACTTGATTTTTGTGGCAATTTCCTGTACTTCTGGCGGCGGCAAAAGCGCAATAAAAAATAGAGACCCCTGGGGTTGATTCATGGAGACAAGCAAGGTAGAGAAATGAAGATATTATCTCGATTCTAGCAATCTTCAACAACTCTAGCTCATTGTATAGCTCTGTTACATTGCACCATTGAATGCCAAGATTAATCGGTATAATTATAGGGTTGTTAATCAGTCCTAGTCTCCTGAGAATTTATGCCCTGGTTTGTCAAGATAGAAAAAGGCATTGTTGATAAAACTACCTTCGATCGCTATGTCAGCGCCCATAAGGACTATGTGCGTGATTTAATTAGCCAAGGACGAGCAGCAAAAACCGGTTATTGGGCAGAAAGGGGCGGCGGAATGTTATTATTTAAGGCCGATTCTCTTGAGGAAGCTCAAGCAATTATAGTTCGCGATCCTTTAATCGAGAATGGTTGTGTGGAATACGAACTCCATGAATGGCGAATTGTCGTAGAATAGTCGGGTGAGCCATGGCACTTATCTGGTATCAATTGTGTAAAATATTTACTAATAAAAACAATTGGCTTAAATCAGTCTTTAAACCCCTAGCTTGATGATGACTTTTCTGATCAATATCTTTTTGAAGCTGTGTTCGGACCACTCAAATATCACTCTAACACAGAAAAAATCAGCCCTCCACAGGGAGAAATTAGCTCCACCGTGGGATAGGCATCTTGCCGGTCGGAAAACTGTTTCCTGGTTCCTCAATCTTTCACAAAACCATAAATTTATGATACAATAGCCGAATAGAGGTTAGATAAAAAAGATGAGCGAATCAGTAACAATTGCAGATATTTACCAATTGTTCCGCACTTCTGCTGAGGAGTTTGATCGCCGTTTAAGAGAAAGCGATCGCCGGATTGAGCAAGCCAGATTAGAAAGCGATCGCCGGATTGAGCAAGCCAAATTAGAAAGCGATCGCCAGATTGAGCAAGCCAAATTAGAAAGCGATCGCACTATAGCAGAACTGAAGCGTACAGTAGAACAAACCAACCGTGCGGTAAATAGCCTGACTACGCGATGGGGACGCTTTGTGGAAGAATTAGTCCAACCGGCGGTTTTGCGACTGTTTCAGGAAAAAGGTATTGATATTAAAGAAATTTATCCCCGCGCTAGGGTTAAACGTCAAGGTATTGCGATGGAAATTGATATCCTTGCCGTTGATGATACGGATGTTGTTTTGGTGGAATGTAAATCACGACTATCGAAAGATGATGTGGATGAATTTTTAGAAAAACTAACTCGCTTTAAAATTGCTTTTCCCCATTACAAAAACTATCAAGCTTACGGTGCAGTCGCTGGTATTGAAATTGACGAAGGTATAGACCGTTATGCCTATAATAAAGGACTATTTGTGATTAAACCTTCTGGGGATACAGTGGAGATTATTAATGATGAAAACTTTCGACCGAGGACTTGGTAAGGTAGTACAGGTATCTTGTCCTACGGCTATCTACAAATTAATTACACCCAGCTAATTAACTTGATTTTCGTCCGTTCATAGTAGTGAAAATGCGATGAATTGATTCAATCTTTCATAAAACCATAAATTTATGCCATATTGACCGAATATGGTGTCGGGAGCTTTTTGGCTGTGATCGGTAAACGGTAATCAGTGAACTGAAAACTCACATCCGATCAGTGATCACTGATAAGCTATACTGGGGAAATTGCGCTAACAGCACGGTTGCTGCTGCCTGTCGTTAAATTGTCTCTAGTGAAATTGAGGAATTAACTTTGTCTAAACAAGATCTAATTGAAATGGAAGGAACCGTCACCGAATCTTTGCCCAACGCCATGTTTAGGGTGGATTTAGATAACGGTTTCAACGTCTTAGCCCATATATCCGGCAAAATCCGCCGTAATTATATCAAAATCCTCCCCGGCGATCGAGTCAAAGTGGAACTGACCCCCTACGACCTAACCAAAGGCAGAATTACCTATCGCCTGAAAAATCAAAAAAAATAGTGACAAATAGGGGCAGAGAAGCCAAAAAGCCTAATAAGCGGCCAAATTTATTTTAAAAAAATAGGTGACACGGGTAAAAGAAATCTGATATAATAGTAAGCTTGCAGTGTTGCCAGAATAGTTAGGCATGAAAGTTAGAGCGTCTGTCAAAAAAATGTGCGAAAAGTGCCGCGTCATCCGTCGGCGCGGTCGAGTCATGGTAATTTGTTCTAACCCCAAACACAAGCAGAGACAAGGTTAACCCACCAAAGTCACTGTCTTGGGGCAGAGAATCGTTACCGTTAATTGTAGTCGTTTTTGGAAAAAAAATCGTTCATAGGGAGAAAGAAAAAGCGTGGCAAGGATAGCTGGTGTAGACCTACCTCGCGATAAGCGTGTGGAAATCGCCCTGACCTACCTCTACGGAGTGGGTCTATCGCGTTCCCAAGAAGTCTTATCTGCGACGGGTGTTAACCCTGACACTCGGGTCAAGGATCTCAGCGATGAAGACGTGGCGGCGCTACGGACTTATATCGAAACAAATTATCAAATCGAGGGGGATTTGAGACGCTGGGAGGCGATGAACATCAAACGCCTCGCCGATATCGGCACCTATCGAGGTCGTCGGCATCGGCTAGGATTACCCGTGCGCGGGCAACGGACGCGAACCAATGCGCGGACCCGTCGCGGTCGTCGGGTGACAGTGGCAGGGAAGAAAAAAGCCCCCTCCAAGAAATAATTTTTTATTCATTGCGATATCCCCCAATCAAGAAAAACTATGGCGCGACCAACCAAAAAAACCGGACCAAAAAAACAGAAGAAAAATATTCCTACCGGAGTCGCTCACATTCAATCGACCTTCAACAATACCATTGTCACGATCTCCGATACCAAAGGCGATGTGATCTCTTGGGCATCGGCGGGATCGAGTGGTTTTAAAGGAGCTAAAAAAGGAACCCCCTTCGCCGCCCAAACCGCCGCCGATAACGCCGCCCGCCGAGCGATCGAACAGGGAATGCGTCAACTAGAAGTGATGGTTAGTGGCCCTGGGGCAGGACGGGAAACCGCAATCCGGGCCCTGCAAGGAGCAGGATTAGAAATCACCCTGATTCGGGACGTGACCCCCATCCCCCACAATGGTTGTCGTCCTCCCAAACGCCGGAGAGTGTAAACAGTGAACAGCTTTTTCAGGTGACAGGGATCTTGAGGCCGGCAGCCGTTAGCTTTTCGCACATCAGCAGGAGAATCGGGTCGTCAAAGACCATCTGATCAAAAAACTGAACGCTGAACGTTAAATGCTGAACGCTAAGAAAACTGATAACTGATAACTGATAACTGATAACTGAACAAGGGAGGTCAATCGGTGGCGCAATTTCAAATCGAGTGTGTAGAAGCAAAAACTTACAAGAATCAGAGTCAGTACAGTAAATTTGTACTAGAGCCTCTGGAAAGAGGCCAGGGTACGACCGTAGGTAATGCCCTGAGACGGATTCTCATTTCCAATCTGGAAGGGGCGGCCGTGACGGCCCTGCGGATCGCGGGAGTCAATCACGAATTTGCCACCGTCCAGGGAGTACGCGAGGACGTGATGGAACTCATGCTCAACATGAAAGAAATCATCCTGAAAAGCTACACCAATCAAACCCAGATCGGGCGTTTAGTGGCAACTGGACCGGCGACGGTAGTGGCGGCACAATTCGATTTACCCTCAGAAGTCGAGATAGTCGATCGCAATCAGTACGTCGCTACCCTAGCCGAAGGGGCGAAGCTAGAGATGGAATTTCGCGTGGAAAAAGGCAAAGGCTACCGGGCGATCGATCGCAGTAAAGAAGAAGCCACTTCGCTAGACTTTCTGCAAATCGACTCGATTTTTATGCCCGTAACCAAAGTCAACTACAGCGTCGAAGATATCCGTTCCGAAAGCGGTCAAGCTAGAGATCGTCTGCTCTTGGAAATTTGGACAAACGGGAGCATTAACCCCAAAGAAGCCCTTTCCCAAGCGGCCGATATGCTAGTTAATCTCTTTAACCCGCTCAAGGATCTCAACGCCCTCGAATCTTCCGGTAACTTTGACGACCAAGAGATCAACCAAGAAAACCAAATTCCGATCGAGGAACTACAATTATCCGTGCGCGCCTACAATTGCCTGAAGCGAGCGCAGATCAACACCGTAGCCGACCTCCTCGATTACAGCCAAGAAGATCTCTTAGAAATCAAAAACTTTGGGCAGAAATCGGCTGAAGAAGTCATTGAAGCCCTACAAAAACGGTTAGGCATCACCCTACCCCAAGAAAAAAGCAAGTAAACCCAATTCCAGGAAAATACCATGAGACATCGATGTAAAGTGCCTCAATTGGGTCTGCCGGCTGACCAAAGAAAGGCACTGCTGCGCAGCTTGGCCACCCAGCTAATTCGCCACGGTCAGATCACCACCACCCTAGCGAAAGCGAAAGCGGTGCGAGCAGAGGTAGACCACATTATCACCCTAGCTAAAGACGGTTCCCTGAGCGCCCGTCGCCAAGCTATGGGCTACATCTACGATAAACAACTGGTTCACGCCCTCTTTGAAGGCGCACAAGCCCGTTATGGCGGTCGTAACGGCGGTTATACCCGGGTCGTGCGTACCCTGCGCCGTCGCGGGGATAATGCCCCCATGGCGATTATCGAACTGATGTAAAGATGACAGCTTGCCACCAGTCGCGGATCGCCCTAGTTATCCAGTATGTGGGAACTAATTTCCACGGCTGGCAACGGCAACCCCATCACAGGAGCGTGCAGGAAGAAATCGAGAAGGCTCTGGCCGATATTCTCGGTCATGACGTCACTCTGCACGGGGCCGGACGTACCGATAGCGGTGTTCACGCCGCCGCCCAAGTTGCCCATTTCGAGCAGCAGAGTCCGATCCCACCTTCCCATTGGGCCAAGATTCTCAATGCTCGGCTAGATGACGATATCGTCATTCGGGCCTCGGCCCGGGTTCCCGATCGCTGGCACGCCCGTTTCTCGGCCCTCTGGCGACGTTATCGTTACACCCTCTATACCGACCCCATCCCCAATCTATTTGTTAGCCCCTTTAGTTGGCACTACTACCATCGTCCCCTCGATGCCGATTTGATGGCCAGGTCTCTACGGCCCCTATTGGGTAAGCACCATCTGGCCGCCTTTCACCGTGCTAACTCTAGTCGTGACCATTCCTGGGTAGAAGTACAAGGGGTGGAATGCTACCGTCAAGGGCCGTTTGTACAGATGGAAATTCAAGCCAATGGCTTTTTGTACGGGATGGTGCGCCTATTGGTGGGAATGTTGGTGGAGGTGGGAACTGGTGAGCGATCGCTAGAAAACTTTACCGACATCTGGGTCAATCAGCGCCGAGAATTGGTCAAATACGCCGCACCAGCTAAAGGACTATGTTTACTGCGGGTGGGTTACGCCGATTTTCCCTTTGCCGATAGCGTCTGGTTCGAGACTCAGCCTCTTTATTATTTCCGAGCAGAGGGGATAGGGGAATAGGGTAATGGGGGAATAGGGGAATTTCAACTAAAACCCGAAAACCCTAAAACCCGAAAACTCTAACCCCCCAACACCCAGGTCGGCAATAAAAAAAATTATTTTTGTAAACCAATGCAAACTCACCATGAACAAAACACCTCTACCAAATTTAGAGACTCTAGAGCAGAAATGGTACGTCATTGATGCGGCCGATCAGCGTCTAGGTCGTCTGGCCACCGAGATCGCTATGATTCTACGGGGCAAAAATAAGGCCACTTTCACCCCCCATCTGGATACGGGGGATTTTGTCATTGTTATTAACGCCGAAAAAGTGACGGTGACGGGCAAAAAACGCCAACAGAAAGTTTATCGCCGCGATTCCGGCAGACCGGGTGGTATGAAGGTAGAAACCTTCGATAAACTGCAAAAACGCATTCCTGAACGGATTATCGAACACGCTGTTAAGGGAATGCTCCCGAAAAATAGCTTAGGTCGGAAATTGTTCACGAAACTGAAAGTTTATGCCGGTGCGGAACATCCCCATCAGGCACAACAACCGGAAGTTTTAGCGATTAATACGATTCCCGCAGGAGGAAATTAAGTCAATGCAAGCCACGGACAGTAAAAATAAGGTAGTTTATTGGGGAACGGGACGACGCAAATCGGCGGTCGCTTCCGTGCGTCTCGTGCCGGGGACGGGGGCCATTACCGTTAACGGTCGCGATGGAGAAACCCATTTTAACCGCATTCCCACCTATATCCAGACGATTAAGGCTCCTCTGGAGACTTTGGGACTGGAAAACGAGTATGATATCATTGTTAAGGCCGAGGGCGGTGGTTTGACCGGCCAAGCGGACGCGGTGAAATTGGGTGTCGCTAGAGCTTTATGTCAATTAGCGCCGGAAAATCGTCCTCCCCTCAAGAGTGAAGGTTATCTGACTCGGGATCCCCGGGCGAAGGAACGGAAAAAATACGGTCTTCACAAAGCGCGCAAAGCGCCTCAATACTCGAAACGTTAGGTTAATAGAGAGGTTTATTATGCCGAAAAAAATTCATCCTACTTGGTATCCGGAAGCTAAGGTGATCTGTAATGGTGAACTGGTGATGACGGTGGGTTCGACCAAACCAGAAATTCATGTGGAGGTTTGGTCGGGTAATCATCCTTTTTATACGGGAACCCAGAAGATGATCGATACGGAAGGCCGGGTCGATCGCTTCTTGCGTAAGTACAAAATGGGCGATAAGTCAAGCAAAAAGGCCGATCAGAAATAATTCTTTACTTTTGCCTTTTTGACCCGGTGGGGAGATTTTCCCGCCGGGTTTTTTGCTATTTTTAGGCTGGTAGGGTCAATATCCTAAATCTGGTTATTAAAGACTGATTATTTATTCTCCCTTTTGCATCAGTGCCTGTCTTCATAGAGCTTTTTTCATAAAGATGAAGTATAATCTGATGCGGTATTGGCGATCAAATCCCGTTGCCTACACCCTATTTTTAGACTCGCTCCCAGATTTACTAGCACAAGTTGCTCAAAAAGTCAAGCAAATAAAAGATACAGAGCAAAGACAAAATTTTGTCAGTTGTACGGGACTTTTTTGCGCGTATTTAAAGGAAGGCAGCAGCTTTATTCGATTTTTCTGAACTAGAAGATTGAGAAGCTTGGTTAGGATATCCCGGAAACTGAGCGCTTCCCGGTAGAACCGGGGAAGGAGATATATATTTTTTTACTTACCTGATACTTTTTAAGAGATTAACTGTCTAATCGGGGAATCTTTGCTGTAATTCTTCATCGGATAATCGCGACAACAGGATGATAAAATTTTCCGTTGCTGTTTGGGTATGGGGATGATTTTCTCCTAATCTTTCTTGATAAATAGCAATAGCTCTCACATACAACGGTTCCGCTTCTGCGTATCTGCCCTGGGATTCGTATAATTTTGCTAAATTATTGAGACTGGTAGCAACACTAGGATGGTTTTCTCCTAATCGCTGTTCCCTTAGAGAAAGGGAGCGCTTATACAACGGTTCCGCTTCTGTGTATCTGCTTTGAAATTGGTACAATTCTGCTAAATTATTGAGACTGGTAGCAACATCGGGATGGTTTTCTCCTAATAGCTGTTCTTTCAGAGAAAGGGAGCGCTTATACAAGGGTTCTGCTTCTTCGTATCTGCCTTGGGAGTAGTATAATCCGGCTAAATTATTGAGACTGGTAGCAAAATAGAGATTGTTTTCTCCTAATAGCTGTTCTATCAGAGAAAGGCATCTCTTACACAAGGGTTCTGCTTCTGCGTATCTGCCTTGGTATTCGTATAGCACTGCTAAACTATTGAGACTGTTAGCAACATCCAGATGGTTTTCTCCTAATAGTTGTTCCCTTAGAGAAAGGGAGAGCTTATACAAGGGTTCCGCTTCTATGTATCTGCCTTGGCATTGGTATAATAGTGCTAAATTATTGAGACTGGTAGCAACAATGGGATTGTTTTCTCCTAATAGCTGTTTTATCAGAGAAAGGGAGTGCTTATACAAGGGTTCCGCTTCTGTGTATCTGCCTTGGAAGCAGTATAATCCTGCTAAATTATTGAGACTGGTAGCAACATGGGGATGGTTTTCTCCTAAGCGAGATTGGATTTCTTCACAACATTTTGTGAAGGTAACTGCTGCTAAATTATATTCTCCCTGTCCCTTATAAAACAAAGCTACCCCAAGAAACACCAAAATTAAATTATCTTCCGGGTTGGGAATATCATCTAACATTGTTTGACTGACAAGTTGCAGATGGGGAATTGCGGGAGTTACCGCTGCAATAATCTCCCTTGTGGGGGTTTGCGGGATATTTCCGGCAATAGTTAACAAAGTTTCCACAAAAGCGCATCGATAAAGAAAATTTATCTCAGGAATTTCCTGTAATTGCCGTTGAAAAAATTCTCTCACGAGGGGATGAATCCGATAAAAAGAATAGTCCTCATCCACGGGTTGCATCAGATGAGAATTATCCAATTGTCCCCGTGCTTCTTCTAGTTCGCTTTCGGTAATTTCCGTGGATTTTGCCGTATCTTCTAGCAACGTCCAAGCAATAGCCACTGGTGCAAATAAACTCAACAGCATTGCCACTTTTTGACAAACAGAACTTAAATCATCCCAACTGATTTTAATTGCGGATGCTACCCCTAAATGTCCATAATCTCTGTGGTTTCTTTCCTTAGTTAAAGCAGTATGAGCTAAATTTAATTTATCCCGTAAATGGCTAAACTTTAAATGACGATTTTTCGCTAAATATTCCCCCACTAACTCCACTGCTAAGGTTAAGTTTCCTAAAATTTCGTGACAAATCTGTTCTACTAAAGCTTTTTCTTGCTCAACTTTAGCAGTACCAACAATTTTGGTTAATAACTCTACACATTTATCTAAGGGTAAAACATCTAAAGCTATAGACTCAAATTCCGGACTAAGACACCTTTCCCTAGTGGTGACTAATATCTTAATCCTAGAATCTTTTGGTAACATTCGATCGGGAATTCTGTCGATATTGGGGACATCATCGAGAATTAATAATAATTTTCCCTGCTTAGGTAGCCAATTTTGCCAATACCAGTCCACTTGTTTTTCTAAAGATTCTTTTTTCAATATTTCTGGTAAAGATAGATAGGGACCGGCTAATTTAACTATTTCTTCTGCTAAACCCGATAGTCGCAAGGATAACCAATATTGTGCCGCGTATTCCTGTTGGTATCGTTTCGCATATTCCAAAGCTAAAGCGGTTTTTCCTATTCCCCCTAACCCTTCTACTGCACAAACAATCACCCCTTGTTCTGTTTGCAATTGCTGATGAATTAAGGTTAACTCATCTTCCCTCCCGACAAAATTAACCGTACTTTTGCCCACATTACTAGGGACAGCTTGACTAATATTAATTGTCCGATCGATACTGGCCAAGCTTTTAGAGGGAATACTTACTTTTTTAGCCGATTTTTCACCCCTGCAATCGCACGATTAAATGTGGGAAAATAACGCCTAAAAGTTGACTCAGTATCTAATTCCGCTTCGTAGGTGAGGGAAACAAAAGGAGGTATAGTAGATAGGGCCGCTTTTAATTTGGCTGCTGCCGATCGCTCTGGTTGATTGAGTTTAGCCAGAATTTGGTTTAATAATTCTAAGATTTGTGGAGAAGCAAGTTGATCGGGTGGTTCTGTGGTAATTGCTGTCACTTCTGTGATAATTGCTGCTACCATTACCTCGGCATCAGGAAAGGACGCTTCTTGACTGTCGCTGGCGATTAAATCCCATTTTTCTCGTTCAAAATCCCGAATTTTTCGGCGTAAATCTTCGATCTGCTGCTCGATCCTAACTTGTTCTTCCGGTGCGATTGTAACTAAAGTGTTTCGCTTTCCCGCTAATTGTTGTTTTAAGCGCTGAATATTCTCTTCGAGGTTTTGTAATTCGTCAGTGGCCATGGGAAAATAAGCTTAAATTAGCCAATTAATTCAATTATGATCTATCTATCTAGAAATGTCATTCCTTTGGCTGTCCCCCACTCCCCAACACCCAACCCCTCACGGATCACCGAAAAAGCCTAGCTCAATCTGGAAATTTTGATTATGATCATTAGTAATTGACCTGTATTTGTGATATAGATTCAAAGGAGAGAAACGGTGTCCACAGAAGTCATCGAAAAGCGTTCCACAGCGACAATCCGTAAACCAGCACCGCGTTATCGCGTTTTACTCCACAATGACGACTTTAACTCGATGGAGTATGTGGTTCAGAGTTTAATGCAAACGATCGCCGGTATGACGCAACCCCAAGCAGTCGATATCATGATGGAAGCGCACACTAATGGTACGGCCTTGGTGATTACCTGCATCCAAGAACACGCGGAATTTTACTGTGAAACCTTGAAAAATAAAGGTTTAACCAGCAGCATCGAACCCGATGAATAAAAGATTACGGGTAATTGCCACTTACCCAGTCCCCCTGCGACTGGGAATTTTTATTTTGCTCTTACTTTTTCTCTGGTTGCCGATCGCACTTCCCCTCTATCACTTTTTTGCCACTAATGCTAATCTTGTCTCAATTTTGACCCTTTCTGTTCTCTATCTGGAATTTTTGGGGTTATCCCATTGGTGGGGACGGACAATTTATGGCGATGAGGGATTAGCCGATTATGGTTTGATTTGGCGAATAAAAACGCCGATCGAATTAATTAACGGGTTGGCGATCGGTTTATTTTTCACTTTCTCGCTTTTTCTGTCCCAAGCGTTCCTAGGTTGGTTAAATTTCTTACCCGCAAATCCCCAGATCAGCAAAATCATCCTGGAGGGGTTTTTAGTCGCTTTAGCGGTGGGTTTTGCCGAAGAATTACTATTTCGGGGCTGGTTACTGGGAGAATTAGAAAAGGATTATCGTCCCGCTATCGCTCTAGTGATTAGTGCCTTAATTTTCGCTCTTGCTCACTTTATTAAACCTTTAGCCGAAATTATCCGCACTTTTCCCCAATTTCCTGCCTTAGTCCTCCTAGGATTAATTCTCGGTTGGGCAAAACGCGCCTGTGGTGGTAATTTGGGTAAAAGTATCGGTCTGCACGCGGGTTTAATCTGGGCATACTATATATTAAATGTGGGTCAGTTAATTAAATACACTGGTACTGTTCCCGATTGGTTAACTGGAATCGATAAAAATCCTTTAGCGGGAGTGATGGGTTTACTTTTCCTGACAATTCTCGCTATCTGGACAAGAAAAAAAGCAGTTTTGAGTGAACGATAGGGGATTAAATCAATTACTATAAAGGGGAAATTGCCCATGAGAGTTATAGCCGATGAATCGATTATTATCTTTTCTAGAATATCGCCCGCGTTTGCGTAATATCCTATCTTTTTGTTTCTCTCTTATCGTCATGCTGTTGATCGGTGTAGGCAAAGTCACAGCACAAGATTCAAATAATTCTACTCTGGATTTAGTTGCTAATCTCTGGATGTTAATAGCCGGCTCTTTAGTATTCTTTATGAATGCGGGTTTTGCCATGCTGGAAACGGGTTTTGGTCGTACTAATAACGCCACTAATGTCTTAGCTAAAAACCTAATTGTCTTCTGTGTTTCTGCCTTGGCTTATTGGATGTTTGGTTTCGGTTTAATGTTTGGCGATACATCCGCACTAGAGAATAGTTTCTCTGGTGGTACAGGATTTTTCTTGGAAATTTTAACCCCCAATAATCAATACAGTCAATTCCAAGAACTGTGGCCAGGTCGTTCAATTGCTACTTTATTTTTCTTTCAATTAACTTTTGCGGGAACTGCGGCGACCATTGTATCGGGAGCAGTGGCAGAAAGAGTTAAATTTTGGGCATTTTTGCTATTTAGTTTCTGTTTAGTCGCTTTTTCTTATTCTCTTACAGGACATTGGATTTGGTCATCAGAAGGGTGGTTATATAACTTATTTAAGTTTCGAGATTTTGCCGGTTCAACGGTGGTGCATTCGGTGGGAGGAATGGCCGGATTAGTGGGTGCTTGGTTACTAAAACCGAGGGATGGACGCTTTGGTTATAATCGCAAAACCGATAGTTATGAAGAAAAAGAAAGAGGAAATTTTGCTGCCCATCAGTTAGGGTTTGCAACTCTTGGTTGTTTAATTCTTTGGTTAGGATGGTTTGGTTTTAATGGTGGTTCGGCGGTAAATTTGGATAATGTCCCCATGGCAATTACCACCACGATGATTGCCGCTGCCACGGGAGGAGTTTTGGCATTAATTCTTAATCCTTTAATTGGCCGCAAAGCCAGTTTATCCACAATTATTAATGGCATTTTAGGAGGGTTAGTGGGGATCACGGCATCATCAGGTTATGTTAATATCAAATCAGCTATTATCATCGGTGGCATTAGTGGCATTATTGTCTTATTAGGAGAAGAATTTTTAATTAAAACTAAAGTGATTGATGATCCAGCGGGAGCAATTCCAGTACATCTTTTTTGTGGTTTTTGGGGAACAATGGCGGTGGGTTTCTTTAGTACCAAAGATGCGGGAGAATTCGCCAATGGATTAACACAGGATAATTGGCTATCTCAAGTTGTTTTTCAATTTTTTGGATGGAATATAGCCATGGTATTTACCTTTATTTTTAGTTTAATTCTCTGGCTAATTATTGGCAATGTCCTCTATTATCTGCAAGCAATTGTTTTACGTCAAAAGAATCCACAGGTTAATTCCTCTCCTGTTAGAAGGAGTGAATCCTTCAATATTCTTCAAATATTCTCCCTATTTTGGTCACGGGGAAGGGAAGGAATCCGGGTATCATTATCCGAGGAATTAAATGGTAGTGATGGGGTATTTAGTGATTGAAAAATTAATGTTTATTCAATAAGTTTTTGGCAATCTGGATTATCTTGCAAAGCTTTATTGATATCCGATTTCCAAGCTTTGTCCTTATGCCAACGTTTTGCCCAAAATTGAGCTTCTTTAAAGTTATCAGAAGTTGGAGGGATTTTGCACAAAATTTCAAAAGCACCTTCTCTATCCGGTACATTAGCCACAAAATTATTAATACCTAGTCCTATTGCTTGCTGAATTAACCTTAATTCATTTAATTGAGTCGCACACTTTTTAGGAAGCTGATTACCTTGTTTCCTTTTCAAGTCTTGCAGTTGTTGAATATTCTTTTCTAAGGTAATATTAAAATCTCGTTTAGCACAAATTTCTGGAATACTAGGTGAAGGTGTCACCACGACATTAGGAGTCTTTTCAGGAGTCTGTTTAACCCATTGAACATTAAATACCTCTTGATAAATTCGATTGGTCACTTCTAGATACTCATCATTTTTAATCACTAATTCTGCTTGCTGAAGTGCCAATTTTTCCGGTTTATTATCAGCCAAGACTCTCCCCTGCAAAATATCTTGATAGATTTCTAATGTTGACCTAACATTTTTATCAGGAATTAGGAGACTGTTTGGTATTTTCTGGAGATGGGCTGCCGCTTTATTTTGTAACCAATTTTCTACAATATTTTTCTGAATCAATTGTTCAATTACTGGTTTCTCTTGTCCTTCCCGCAACTCATTTTTATTGTCAATTAGCAAACGAATAACTATTTCTGTTAACTCCAAGTTAGCACCCGTCCAAGCTAGAATTTCCTCAATTAAAGCTGCTCGTTGATTCTCCTCAAATTTGGGCGTTAATTGTTTTTCAGCCAGTTGATATGCTGCCCCTTGACGCGCTATCTGTGCTTTTCGTTTGGCGGCGATTTCACTTAACTCTAAAAAACGCTTTTCTGACTCATTAATATCTTGATTTTCACTCCATTTTAAAGCTTCTTCTAAATCTTGATCAGAAAAAAGTTCCGGGGTACTAGCTACCAATTCCGCTTCCGGGTTAATCAGGATTTGTGGTAATTTGGCGGTGGCTAATAACTGCAATTCTTGACTGACGGTGATTTCTTCCCCGCGACCCCATTCCAATAAATCACTAGCTTGTTTTAATTCTTTAATAATCTCTGACGCTGATGGAGATAGAAGAGGTTGCCGCAATAGCAGGGGTGGATTTTACTTGGTCGAGAAGATAGTTAAGATAGGCCTGTAATTCGGCAAAAGTCGGTTCACCGTTTTTAACGATAGCGTTAGCTTCCTCGGCCTGCAAACCTAAGGGATCCTGCACCTTATCGATCAATATCTGAAGCAGATCATAACTCTTGAGGAACAAAGACTCTAATTTTTGATCCACTTGTATGGGATTTTTTTTCAATATTGTGAAAGCATCCTCAAGACGGTGAGCAGTTTTTTGGATACTACTATAGCCTAACATGGCCGCCCCTGCCTTGATGGAATGGGCGGCACGAAACATCTCGTTCATCTGTTCAGTGTTGTTCGTGAGATGGCCTAAGTCTAAAATCCCCTGTTCCAAAGTTTCCAGGTGTTCTTTTGCTTCTTCGATGAAATAGCCGAGAATTTTCCGATCGTTAGCGGAGTCCAAGGTATTATCCCCCTTATCACGATGCTATCTAGTCCTGGATTGGCCTAGTTTTTCATTAAATATATCAGTGACTCTTAAATCATTATAAATACATCAACAACTACCTCTGACAGGGGGACAAGCGAGCTAGAAGGTAGATAGGGCAAGCGATATAGCTCTTTGTCCTTTGATGTAATCCTTCAACCGATAGCGGCTAATTTGCATTAGATATTCTATATTTTTTTAGGAACATTTGATGTAGCCCGAGCCAATGATAGAGATCTTGACCCACATAAAAACTGCTGTGCCTGCGTTGACCTTTATATCTTTTTTCAGGTCTTGTTACATATTTTTGGATTCCCATATCCTTAATTTTTTTACCTTGCATTGTGGCACTTGTGTAAGCAATAGCTATAACAATTCATTATTGCCGTCTCTAAATCTCCCAAGTTAGTCAGAATATACCAAGGCTCTTTTGTTGGAAAACCCCGATAGGTTTTTTTCCACTTACCAGCTAAGTTAAACTGGCCAAATCCCCGCTCTTTTGTCATATTTACATCATGCAAAAATAATTTAGTTCCTGGACTTAAACCCAATCCTCTCATTTCTTGATAAACTCCTTCCTTCGTCTTAACATTTGTGCTTTGTTTTTGTCTTAAACAAAAGTATCCACTCTGCTCCTGAAGCCATCTTCCTAGACTGACTGAACAAAATTCTCTATCTCCTAA
>VYME01000111.1_pt1 | contig 37082 bp, 37 predicted proteins | sample 5115281 | NCBI WGS metagenome assembly VYME01 (sample SAMN12291780, study PRJNA351875) | freshwater metagenome | isolation source: freshwater lake | place: USA: Michigan, Wintergreen Lake | collected 2013-08-08
CGTCTGCCGCAGCATCTGCTCGAGGGTGCGGCGATCTTCCGGGGCGAGCACGAGATCCATCGTCGGGGTAAACATACCGCCCGATACTGCAACTTCCGTGCTATCCACATTTCACCTACGGCCCACTAGTACTCGCAAAGGTGCGCTACGCGTTGCTCACGGAGCGAGGGGCCGCTCTCCCCAGTGAATTGCGATGGGGCTTTAGCCTCAAGGCGCTGTTTCGAAGGCGGGCTAGCTAACGGGGTGCTGCTGCCGACGGGGCCATTCCTAAGCGCGGCGTGCGTGCTGCGCTCGCTCGCTGCATCCTATGGCAAGGGCCCCGCGGTAGAGCTTTGGCGTTTGCGAGCAGCGCCCCCAGTCACGGGATTCGGAATGGGCCTGCGGACGCCCACGGTACCTGGGAAGCGCCGAGACGGTTGCCACTTCCAAATCGAAAATTGCCCTGACCGCCGGCACCAGTCGTTTCTTGACACGCCCCACGGGATGTCCTAACTTCATCATGTCCTTACGTGCATCTACGATATCGCTGTCGTAGATAGAGTCTGGCGCTTCGCCAGACCGGTAAAATTGAGTGCATTTACCGCTGCGGAATTGCCTTTGGCTCTTCCTGCGGGCACTCGGAAGACCCAAAGCCAATTCCGCAGCGCAATCCGTGGTAAGGACATCTTTGCCTTGAGTACCGATGGAACGAGATGAACTCGTTGATAAGATCGACTTAGCAGAGTCTCAGATGAAGCCCTATGAGGGCTTCATTTTTTTGTGCGGTGGTCCCACGGACATCACCTCTACGCTACCGATTTCAATTCGCGATGCTCTCCTCCGACAGCTCTCGCAAGATCCGATACTTGAACCTCGTATCCGGGTAGCGGAGCACTTCAAGGATTGGTCGGCTGATTCGCTCTATCGTGACCTAGTCTCCTTCGAACGCCACCTCGCTGAGCTTTCATCGGTAATCGTACTCGTTCTTGAGAGTCCGGGTTCAATTGCGGAACTCGGACTTTTCTCGGCAATCGATGCGTTTCACAACAAACTGCTGGTTGTTATCGAAACCGAGCACTACCTCGAGGCATCGTTCATTCGCTTGGGTCCCGTCGACTACCTCGAAAAGTCACACGACAACAAGGCGCAGTGCCATCGATGGTTCATGGAACAGCACGGCGCCAGACAGTTCGATCCACTGGCTGCCCGTGAGTTGCAGTCAGAACTTGCGGAAGCGATCACGGGTCGAGCAAAGCAACTCGTGCCGCAGCGTCGCATTCAGTTAGAAGCCTGGCTTGATCGCGCACTGCTGATCTGCGACCTGCTTAGTCTTTGCTCCGCGCTCACCGTTCGAGAGCTATCTGCCCTACTGGGCACTCTCGGATGCATGTTGCCTGAGTCCGAAGTTCGCCAAACGCTCTTCCTGCTTGAGAAAGTGCGGCTTGTCGCAATGGAACCGAAGGGGGATCAACGGTTCTATGTGAGCATCGACCCACGACGCTTTGTTCAGTTCAGGCTGCGCGACAACACGTTCGACGTTGATCGTTTCCGAATGAATCGGCTTGAGCAGTACGAGCGCACGGACAAGAAGCGCTTTCGCGCCGTTCAGGCCGCGAGGAGAAGAAATGACAAGCGCTAAGGATCTAGTCACGAGGATGGCCGCTGATCTTGGAATGATGCCAGCTCATTTGCAGACCATTATTCGAACTGCGCCACTTCGATACAAGAAGTTCCATATTCGCAAGCGGTCTGGTGGGATGCGCGAGGTTGCGCAGCCCGCGCGTGAGGTCAAAGCGATCCAACGCTGGCTCGTCAGAGAGCTCGAGCCAAGGCTTCCGATTCACGCGGCAGCTACAGCATACCGCGAAGGAAGCTCTATCAGGCGGAACGCAGAGAATCACGTTCGTAGTCGGTTCATGCTGAAGCTTGATTTTCAAGCATTCTTTCCGTCAATCGTCATGAGTGATGTTGTACTGCACTTGAGTCGATACTGCTCTGAAGAGTACGATAGCTCTGCAGTACGGCTAATCGCCTACGTGTGTTGTTGGACCCCTGATCGGACGCCACCGCTAAGACTGTGCATAGGTGCTCCATCGTCCCCCCTGCTGTCGAACTCAGTAGTGTTCGATCTAGATGAGCGTCTTTCTGAACAAGCCGCTAGCGATGGCGTGGCGTACACTCGATATGCAGACGACATCACATTTTCGTGCAACCAGCCGGACACCCTGAAGCAATACCCGGAAATCATTCAAAAGCTTGTAGATGATATCGTATATCCTCGACTAAAGCTGAATGACGCCAAAACCGTGTTCGCTTCGCGGCGAGGGCGCCGAGTGATCACTGGCTTGGTCCTGACTCCCGACTACAAGCTCTCGGTTGGACGTGACCGCAAACGACTCATTCGAGCGATGCACCATCGAAAAACGTTGGGTAAACTGACGCCAGCAGAGGAGCAGGTTCTCGCGGGTCTAGTTGCATTCGTTGATTCCATTGAACCGGGATTTGGGGAGCGAATTGAGAAGGGCCGGGGTCAGTAACCCCAGCGTGGGTGGTCACGATTCTCACCGGAGATTTGCGCATCTGCGCGGAACAGCGAAACTCTTGGTCCAGTGCATGAACAGTTGGGAAGATAGGTGACACTTTGTCTGGGGACATCGTTGACAGTCTTTCTTGAGAGACGGTGCGCCGGTGATGGTTCGGGTGCGCTCGACAAATCGACCGTGCAAGGTTTCGTAGCAGATCACGCTCCAGACGCCATCCTGCACCTCCTCGAGACCGATCATCTCGCCGTTAAGCCTCAGTGGACACCTCAAATCCGGCCACTGATCGACAGTTCAAAACAGGCCATCACGACGACGGCCTGAGGCTTGTTATCGGGTCGGCGTTACTGTGGGGAATCAGTCACGCTCGACGAAGAGTCGGTGGAGTGTGACGGGAATGAGCCTGTCGTTTGCTGCGCGGATGGCGGTGTGATTCTCCTTCAGTCGCTTCAGGTGTTTCTGTAGGCTGCAAAAGGCATCCTGGTCGGCAAGCGGTGGCACTGGTACATCAATGGCCATTAAGGCTGATGATGTCATCGTCCTGTTGCGGGCCGCCGTACCCGGCGACGCCGCGAATACTTTGGCAAAGCCGTCATCGGTTGTGAAATAGTACCAAAGATAGTCCGGCCGACATAGATGCGCGTTTGCTTCGCAGGTCATCATGCGGTGGTTACCAACGCAGCCGTCATCATCGGCGGAAGCAACAGCGATGGCTTGTTCCCACGCCATAATGTTGCTGAATACGATGTCTCCTTCGGATACCCGGAACAGATTCTGCCACGTAAACTCCGATCCCCGCACCGTTCGACGATGAAACGTTCCGCGGAAGAAACTACGAACGCCCAACTCGGTGTATTGCTGGTCAAACTGAGGAATGATCTCGCGGCGTAGAAGCGGAGCTACCTCGCCCATGGATATCAACGGGGCTGAGACTGCAATTGTCTGGAAGCGTTGCGCGAGAAGTCGCGCTCCTTCCCGCTCTGCCGCGTCAAGGTGTTCAGCAATCTGTCGAGTCCGCGCCTCCAACCCCTCCAACCGCGCGACGATGGCGCGCTGTTCATAAAGCGACGGCAAGCGAACAGCTTGATTGAGGAAGCGTTCCTCCTTAATGCGTACGCGGTTCGTTGTTCCCTCACTAGCGGCTTTGCAAAGGTCGACGAACGGAGCAGATCGTGCGAGCCAGCCGATAAAGCGCACGTCACACTTCGATTCATCTGCGACGCGAAACGACGGAAAATCGTTACTTACAATTGCGCCATCCAGCTCAGGCGGTACGAGGCCAATGGCTCCATTCCGTGCGTCAATCTTCGACAGAATCAGCTGATCTGCACGCACGAACTGTCGATTGGAAATAACATCACTTCCGCTAACTATGCCTCGACTGACAACGCCCTTTCCCCATAGTTTTATCGTGACTTCGTGATAGGTGGCTTTCGAGTCGATTACTGCAGGCTCAAGCGCGCGTTCCAGCAAATCCCCCAACGCTACCTTCGGCCACCGCTTCATTCGGCGTCCTCTACTTCTTCACCACGCGCGAGGCGCCGCACATCCAACTCACGACGCGTCTTCTCGATCTCCTGCACCAGCAATTCCTCGTTCGGTAGCACGGTGCGATACTCGGCCGCAAGAATCGTGTTGGGCAGTCCCTCCAGCGAATAGCGCGCCTCGTCGGCGCCTTTAGACGCACACAGAATCAGACCCACTGGTGGATTCTCTCCAGGCTTCATCCAATGCTCGCGCGCGTAGTTGAGATACATGTGCATCTGTCCGGCGTCGGCGTGGCTGAACCGCCCCACCTTGAGGTCCACCACCAGCAGGCAGCGCAGCCGGCGATGAAAGAACAGCAGGTCCACCCGGAACCACCGGTCGTCGAGGCGCAGCTTGCGTTGCCGCCCCACGAACGCGAAATCGTCTCCCAGCTCCAGCAGAAAGTCTGCCAGGTGCTGCACCAGCGCGGCCTCGAGGTCCGACTCGCTGTACCGGTCTTCCAGCCCCAGAAACTCCAGTACGAGCGGGTCGTGCATCAGGCCCTGCGCCGAGAGCACGTCACCCGGCGCCGCCGTCCCCCCCTCCGCCAGCAGCGCCGTCTTGTCACGTGACAGGGCCGTACGCTCGTAGAGCTGGCTGCTGATCTGGCGGTCGAGCTGCCGAACACTCCACCCGTTCCGGAGCGCCTCCGTCTCGTAGAAGGCCCGTGCCTGCGGGTTGTGTACTGACAGCAACCGTACGTACGCCGACCACGACAGTGGAAAGCGACGGCCCAGCGATGCAAGGTCCGCCAATTCGCCAGACACTGTCTGGCGAATTGGCGCCAACCTCCCGGATTCGCCAGACGGTGTCTGGCGAATTCCCCCAGGTCCGGAACTCGCAGGCAGTGTCTGCGGAATTAGGGTGGCCGGCCACAGCTGGAAGAACGCGCGCATCTGCTGGAGGTTCTGCCGACTGAACCCCTTACCAAACTGCTCCGACAGGTCGGCCGAAAGCCTCTCGATCAGCGCCTCACCATACGCAGCCCGCTCCTGCCCACTCTGCTGAAACTCCACGATGCGCCGCCCAATCTCCCAGTACACGGCCGTCATGAGCACGTTGACCGCACGGGCACTCGTACGTCGTGCAGCGTCTAGCAGCGCCACGATATCGGCCTGCACCGCCGAGTACTCCGCGCCCGGCAACTCGCGTGCGGTCACGCGTCCACCTCTGCCACAAGCGCTTCGATTTCAGCCAACAGCCGCATCACCTCGGCCTCATGGCTGCGCATGGAGGCCACCAGCTCCCGCGGGTCGGCGTGTTCCAGCCCTACCTTGGCCCGCGGATTTTTGGCATCGAGATTGTAGATGGGCCAGTACAGCGCATCCCCTTCATTTTGGGACGCGCGCGCCTGCTGCTCGTGCGCCTGTAGTTGCGCCTTGTACGCCTTGAGCTGCTCCTGCAACGCCGTCTTGCGGGCTCCGCCAGCCGCCTGCACCGCCTGTTCCATCTCGCGAACGGCCTTACCAAGGGCCGAGGCCGCGGCGCGTTCCAACTCGGCCCGCTGCCAGAGTGGAGTGGCAGCCTGCAGAGCATCTGATCGTTTTGTGCCGAAATCTACTGCCCATGCGTGCGGCCCTTCTTCGCGCGCGTTCCACCAGGTAATCGCGTCGCGGAACTCGTCGTACTGCAACGGTGCCGTCTTGCTGTACTTCTTGCGTCCCGTGGGGAGCGGCAGTTCGTAGTACCAGATGGTATCGGTGGGCCCGCCACGTTCAAAGAAGAGCAGGTTGGCTGGAATGTCAGTGTATGGCGCAAACACCCCCTGTGGCAGCCGCACGATGGTATGCAGACGGAACTCCTTGAGCATCTCCTCCTTGATTACTGAGCAAACACCATCGCCGAACAGGGTGCCGTTGGGCACCACCACTGCGGCCCGGCCGCCGCGAGTAGCCGCCGCGCGTCCAGCCACTGGTGCACCCGCGACCCGTAGTTTGCGCATGATGTACTGGAGGAACAGCAACGCCGTTTCCGACGTCTGCATGTTGGGGGGAAAGTTCGCCTTTATCCCCACCTCCTCTTCACCGCCAAACGGCGGATTGGTGAGAATCACGTCTACACGTTCGGCATGGCCGATTTCGTTGACCCGGCGTTCCAGCGTATTGCCGTAGTCAATCTGTGGCGCCTCCAGCCCGTGAAGCAGCAGATTCATCTGGGCCAGCATGTACGGCAGCGGTTTGGCTTCCTGTCCAAACAGGGTGTCGAGTTGCAGGGTTCGCCTTTGTTCCGTGGTATTCACCTGTGGCAGTAGATGGTCATACGTCTCCACCAAAAAACCGCCAGTACCGCATGCCGGATCGAGCACCGTCTCGCCAAGCAACGGGTCGGTGACCTGTACCATGAACCGCACGACAGGGCGTGGCGTGTAGAACTCGCCCGAATCGCCTGCGGCATCGCGCATCTCCCGCAGCATCGACTCATACAGATGCGAGAGAGTGTGAATCTCCTCGCTAGACGAGAAGTGGATGCCGTTGATCTTGTTGATGATGTCGCGCAGCAGGTATCCGCTCACCATGCGGTTCTGGATACCCTTGAAAACGTTGGCGACCACCTCACGCTGGCTCCCCTTTTCGCTGTGCCCTTCGAGGCCGCGCAGATACGAGAAAAGTCCAGCGCCGCGGACTCCGTCGGGGCGCACCGCCGAGTCCTGCCCTATGAAGTGCAGCAGTTCGTCTCCCGTCATTCCGTCGTCGCGTGCAGCCCAGTCTCGCCATCGGTAAGGCGCTTCGATGATGGGGTGATAGACGGCACCGTCGAGCAGCGCCTCCTGCTCGTGCATCGTCTCGAGATCATCGAGAAACTTGAGGAACATCACCCATGTGAGCAGCGGCAGGCGATCGACATCGCCGTTCAGGCCCTTGTCCTTCCGGAGAATCTTGCGCGCCGTACCAATCAGGGCGGACAGGTTCTCCTTCGACGTTACCGGCTTTGCGGCTTTCTTCGTCGCCTTAGCGTCGGCTTTTGCAGGCGGCGCCTTTGGTGCTGACTTCTTGGCCATCGTTGGCGTAGACCCTGTTGTTTACTGGTAGAGCGCGGTCTGGAGGCGCGACACCGCGTCCCGAAGTCCCTGCACGCCACCGAAATGTCGGTTGGCAATTTCCGACGGCGTGCCATACGTGTCGAACGGCTTCACTTTCATCAACTCGGACAGCATGCGGAACTGCTGAATCCCCCGCTCAATGTAGCGGTCGAGTAGGAGCGACAGAATTTCTCGAGCCGTTTCACCGTGCGCCGAGAACAGATCCGGTGCCCGGCGCCGCGCAGACTCCGCGCGCTCTCTACGGGTACGCAACGGCGCGTTCCAGGCGAGGTGGCAGAGCAAGTCGAACGGGTCGGCGTCGGGGCGCTCGCTGGAAACGGCGAGTTCTTCGAAGCTGATGCCACGTTCGCTCAGTTCGTTCAACACTTCTTCTCGAGTATCCGGATGTGCCCAGGCCTCCAGCAGCTCTTCCCGCGTGGGGTACAAGGCGCGTACCGTGCGACCGGAATAGTCGGTATAGCGAACTACCTGCAACTTCTTGCCGTTGCTGTCCAGGTCGTACACCAAGTGACCGATGACCTCAACCTCTCCACCGTCTACATACAGCTTGCGCGGTTCTCGCACTTCATCTTCGACGAGCATTCCTTGGCCCGACGTGTAATCCGTCGCCACGTCGACTTCTCCGGCATCGATCGCGACCGCTGATTCGTCGGTCGCCTGGGTCACAACTGTCGACACGGTTTCGCCGTGGTCGTCGACGGTGACCTCTTCGATCCGCGCTGGCTCACCGTCAAAATCGGGGTCGGCGAAGTGCCTCGTCGCGGTACCGGTGAAATCGATGATGGTGAAGAACTCCTTGCCGTAGTCCACCCTCAGACGGGTACCGCGCCCAATGATCTGCTTGAACTCGGACCGAGATCCCACCACGCGGGCCAACACCACGTGCTTCACCATTTCTGCGTCCACGCCTGTAGTCAGCAACTGTGACGTGGTGAGAATCACGGGTGTAGGTCGATCGACATCCTGAAAGTGGCCGAGGTGTGTGAGGCCTATGTCCCCCTCATCGCCAGTCACGCGGCAAACGTAGTCGGGATACCGCGCCACGAGGTCGCTATTAAGATTCAGCAGCTCCTGCCGCATCTCGCCCGCGTGCTCCTGATCGACACAGAAGACGATCGTTTTGGCAAAACGATCAGTACTCTTGAGCAGGTTGGTGAGATGCTGTGCAATGGCGCGCGTGCGCGCTCGTAGGGCCACGACGCGCTCGAAGTCCTTGGTCTGGTATTCTTCGTCCGGTACCGCGCGCCCATAGCGATCCAGCTCGTCCTTGCCCGGTCGCCATCCGGCGGCATCCACAGTGGTGATCACGCGGTGGACGCGGTAGGGGGCGAGGAAGCCGTCCTCGATGCCGCGACGCAAGCTGTACGTGTAGACCGGATTTCCGAAGTACTCGTAACTGTCGCGCGACTCCTCACGTAACGGTGTGGCAGTCATACCGAACTGCACGGCCGGCTCGAAGTAGTCGAGTACCGCGCGCCAAGCACTTTCGTCGCGGCTTGAGCCACGATGGCACTCGTCGATGATGATGAGATCGAAGAAATCGGGACGGTACTGCCGGAATACCTCGCTGCCCGCATTCGAGAGCGCCTGATAGATGCCGAAATACATGTCCCGGCTCTGAATGGCATCACCGCCGGTGATCTTATGGCGCGCGTCACCGAAGGGTGCAAACATCTTCGCCATGGGATCATCCACCAGGATGTTTCGGTCGGCCAGGAAGAGAATCTTGGGGCGACGATATTCGCCGGTGCGGTTCCATCGGCTGTTCCACAGTGTCCAGCAGATCTGGAACGCGACACAGGTCTTGCCGGTACCGGTCGCAAGGGTGGCCAGTACCCGCCGCTGACCCCGCAGGATGGCTTCGACCACGCGATGGATGGCGACACGCTGGTAGTACCGGGGCACCTTGCCCGACGCGAGGTTGAAGGGCTCGAGTAGATGGGTTGTCTGCTCGGCAACGAGACCGCTGCCTGCCTGCAGGCGGGCAAACAGCTCATCGGGAGTGGCGAAGCGGGGAACCTCACGCTCGGTGCCGGCCCGCAGGTCGATTTCAATGATGCTTCGCCCGTTGGTGGCGTAGGCAAATTTGAGCCCCAGAGCGTCCGCGTAGTCACGCGCCTGCTGCACGCCCTTAGTGGCTTGCGCGGCGGCTTCCTTGGCTTCGACGACGGCAAGTGGAAAGTCGCGCCGATAGTACAGCAGGTAGTCCACCCGACTCTGCTTGCCTCGCTTGACCCGCCCGCCGGCGACGACAATGCGCCCGTCTGTGAACGTGCGTTGTTCGCCAATCATGAACGGCGACTCCCCCCAGCCAGCGGCCCTGATGGCGGGGGTGACGAGCTCACGACAGGTGTCGGCCTCGTTCAAATGCAAAAAGCGCCATTGCTCGTCACTCACGTTCGTCTCCCGGGTTGCCCCGACATTGTGCCCGGCTCGTGTTGAGCATGGCGAACGCTAGAGGGAAAACCGCGAGAGGGCAATGCGCCGACCTCAAAACTCGCCCCAGCGTCATCCAAACGGGCTTCACGGTCCCTGTCCTCTGGTTGAGCGCAGCCCGCTGTCATCAAACAACCTCTCACCAGTTAGTCCGTACTTCGGCCGAGAGAGTATGGGCCAGAAACGGAGTGATGGCAGATCTCGACGAGGGACAACCGGGGCCACAGATTACCTAAAGTAAACGGCTCGATGCGAGGAGCATTCCGTTTGCACATCATCCCTCGCTGGCTCTTGATGTTCCCCGGTTTCGCGCTGTTCTAGCGCATTCGAACAGCGAACTCGTATCAACGTTTCCAATGGAGCTATTGTGGCCGCTTTCTGGATGGTTCGAGCTGGCGAGGCCGGACGTATTGTGGCAGACTTCGAGCGACTAAAGGTCGTCGCACTCGGGTGGTCATCTGTCGGCGATCTCAGCCAGTTCGAGTCGGTCGAAGCCATGCGCAGTGCGGTCGCGCGCGCGTATCCGGACGCGAAGCCGGGAAACGTGATCATTTCGGGCAGTACGCTCATGAAGTTCCGAAGCACGTTCTCGCGAGGTGATCGCGTCGTTACGTACGATCCCCCAGCGCGAGAGTATCTCCTCGGTACCGTGAGCGGTGACTATGCGTTTGATCCCGAGCTCATTCTCGACTATCCGCATACTCGCCCCGTTCAATGGAGCGGGCGAGTCAGTCGCGACCGCTTGTCGGCAAGCGCCAAGAACACTCTCGGAAGCATTGTCACGCTGTTCCAGCCAAGTGACGAAGCGCTGTCCGAGTTGGAAGCCCTGCTCACCGGCAAGGAGTCTCCTGTTGCAGCGCCCGTTGTCGAAGAAGAGGAAATCGCGGAGTTGAACGAAGTCCGTCTCGACGCGGTGGCCAAAGCGCAGGAGTTCTTGAAAGACCGGCTTCTGAAGTTGTCGCCCGACGAGATGGAGGCGTTGATCGCATCACTACTGCGTGCGATGGGGTACAAAGCACGTGTCACACCGAAGGGTGCAGACGGAGGACGTGACGTCATCGCGTCGCCGGACGGTTTGGGCTTTCAATCGCCGCGCATCATCGCTGAGGTCAAGCATCGGCCACGCGAGCGGATGGGACCGGAACACATTCGTAGCTTTCTTGGCGGTCTGCGAGCAGGAGACTGTGGGCTTTACGTGAGTACAGGTGGCTATACCCGCGAAGCGCGGTACGAAGCTGATCGTGCGACGGTACCGCTCACACTCGTCAACCTCGACGACCTCGCCAATCTCATTGCGGAGCACTACGAATCGTTCGATGCAGAGGGGCGAACGTTGGTGCCGCTCGTGAAGGTCTACTGGCCGGTTTCGTAATGAAAAACGCTCGGCCGTGATCAGCCGGGCATATGTCAACCTCACACGAAAGAGGAAAGCAATGCGCATTGCTCTTGTGTCATGTGTCAAGGCGAAGCAGCCATACCCCGCACCGGCTGGAGAGCTCTATACCTCACAATTATTCCGACGTTTGAGAGCGTATGCGGTCGAAAATGCGGATCGGTGGTTCATTCTCTCAGCGGAACACGGCGTGCTCTCACCTGACGCAATCGTCGCGCCTTACGAACGCACACTCAACAACATGCGAATGCAGGAGCGCCGTGCGTGGGCCAATCGCGTGCAAGAGCAGCTAATACAGGTGATTCCTCCTGAATCAGATGTGTTTGTACTCGCCGGGATGCGCTATCGAGAGCAACTCGTGCCGTTTCTTCGATCAAGCGGCTTCATGGTTACCATCCCGCTCGAGGGTCTGAGTATCGGACGGCAGCTCCAGCGACTCGCTCGCTTAGCGAATGGAGAAGGCATTGTCAGCTGATGTCGAGCGTTTTTACGCCCTGATGAATCGCCTCGCCGAGATGCCCTATCAGGGTAGTCGACTCTCCGAGCTGTCCGCCAAAGTGAATTTGCCAACTCGAGGCGTGTACTTTTTCTTCGAACCGGGAGAGGGTCGGCATGCCCCTAAGGCTTCGCTGCGCGTTGTACGGGTAGGAACGCATGCGGTGAGTCTCAATTCGCGTTCAACACTCTGGAGTCGTCTTCGAAGACATCGTGGCACCCGAAGTGGGAACGGGAGCCATCGAAGTTCAATATTCCGCTTGCACGTTGGCGCCGCGATGCTTGCTCGGGACGCACAAACCCACGAGACGTGGGGCGTTGGAAGTTCTGCTCCGCAATCCGTCCGTGTTAATGAGGCCGACCTTGAGCGTCGGGTGTCTGGTTACATCGGCCAGATGTCTGTGCTCTGGGTTACCGTACCGGATTCGGCCGCTCCGACAAGCGCTCGTGCCTACATAGAGCGAAACGCCATAGCTCTCCTCTCCAATCTGCGTGAGCCCGTCGATCCACCAAGCGCGGGATGGCTCGGAAACTCGAGTTCGCGCGAACCTATTCGGCAGAGTGGACTGTGGAATCTGAATCATGTTGCTGATCGCTACGATTCGGGTTTCTTAGGCGTTCTGGAGACACACATCAACCACATAGCGTAATCGAAGAAGCGATCGTGAGAATGGTGGCGTCCGGTAAAACGGCGTGCCATTATGAAACGCCCCCTTGTTTCAGAACGCCGCGGCTTTCCTTGACGATGGGTGTCTGATTTCGGGAATCCAACTACAGAGTCAGTTAATGCGCATGCTGTCGATGCCGATTGAAACTGCGCACTTCCGTTGATCGGAATTGCACACCCGGCGCCGGTGCGCCTGCTATTCGCCAAACCTGCCGCCGGCGACACACTAACCGTAGTGACCATGCCGTGCGCCATTGGACGCTTGGCATGGAGCCGAGATAGTGCGCAGCTGGCGATTGCGACGCGCAACAGCGTGTTTGCGCTCACCTTCTGGCTGAATCTCCAGTCGCGGTGGCGAACTAGGCCCTCTAGTATTGGCACACCATTCCCGAGCAAACATGCGCATCATTCCGCCACTGAACACACGCCGCACCGCACGCCTGAGCGCCCTCCTGGCACTCTCCGCCCAGGCATACGCCAGCCCGCTACGCGCCCAGCGCGTCGTACCGGTCCACGAGGAACCGCGCCACAAGCTCATGTTCGAAGGCGGCGGCCTGCGCGTGCTCGACGTCCAGATCGCCCCGGGCGACACGTCGCTCTATCACCTGCACGCCACACCCATTCTGTACACCAGCGTGTCGGTGTCGCGCACCATCGAGCAGCTCGTAGGCGGTGACTGGCCGCCGCCGGGCGCGCCGCCCATTCTGCAGTGGGTGGTGGGGCGCACCCTGTCCGATACCATCTATCCCGTGCGTCCCAAATCGCACCGGGTCACGAACATTGGCACCACGCTCTTTCGGCTCATTGGCGTGGTCACCACCGAGGGCACGCCGCGGCCGTTCACCACGCCCGTTGGCAATGAGCTGATCGGTACGCCGGAGCTGTCGAATTCGTGGTTCCGGCAAACACGCGCAACCCTCGCGCTCGGCGATACCACGCCGTTCAAGCAGGCCACGCGCACGGTGGTGGCCATTCTCCCCATGAGTGGCAGCGCGACCATCGAGCGCGACGGCGGCCCCGGCACGGTGCTCTCCACGCCGGGTGCGTTCACGGTCATCGTTGCCGGCACCCGCTATCGGCTGCGCCATGCGTCGGGGCCAACCGCTGAGGTGGTGCTGGTGCAGCCGCACTGAGCGGCGCACCACCACCCGGTCAGCAAATCCGCGGCAGCTGCTCGCCTATCTGCATGGCAATCACCCGCTGGGCGCCAATGGCCGTTCGGGCCACCAGCATTCCTGGATGCGCCGATGTGACCTCGCCAATAATGGCCGCGTTCGCGCCCCGTGGATGCGCCCGCATGGCCGCCAGCACCGCCTCGGCATGCGCTGGCGGAACAATGGCCAGCAGCTTCCCCTCATTGGCAACGAAGATGGGGTCCATGCCCAGGATCTCGCACGCCGAGGCGACCTGCGGCAGCACCGGTAACGCCGCTTCGCGGATGACGATACCAACGCCGGCAGCACCCGCAATTTCGTTGAGCGATGACGCCACCCCGCCGCGCGTGGGATCGCGCAACACGTGGATGTCGGTCGTGACCTGCAGCATGGCTTCCACCAGACCGTTCAGTGGCGCACAGTCGCTCACGATGGTGGTGTCGAACTCGAGCCCTTCACGCACGCTCATGATGGCCATGCCGTGATCGCCAATCGTACCGCTCACGATCACCACGTCACCCACCTGCGCACGCTGCGGCGCAATACGCAGATGGTCGGCGATGATGCCGATGCCCGAGGTGTTGATGTAGCAGCCGTCGCCATGACCGCGTTCCACGACTTTCGTATCTCCGGTAACGATACGGATGCCGGCGTCTTTCGCGGCCTGCGCCATATCACTCACGATACGGCCAAGGGTGGCCATGGGCAGCCCTTCTTCCAGAATGAAGCCCACACTCAGATACAGTGGCGTGGCACCACTCATCGCGAGGTCGTTCACGGTGCCGTTCACAGCCAGCGCGCCAATGCTGCCACCCGGAAACTCGAGCGGACGCACCACAAAACTGTCCGTGGAATACGCAATGCGGCCGGGGGGCAACGTCAGCACCGCCGAATCGGCCATGCGATCCAGCACGTCATTGCTGAACGCCGGCTTGAACAGGTGTTCGACGAGCTCGTTGCCCAACTGCCCGCCACCGCCGTGTCCGATCACGATGGCAGGATAATCACGCAGCGGCAGCGGACACGTCCAGGTGGTGCCAATCGCTTCAGGCAATGGACGCGGCCCGTTCGAGGGTGTGGAAGCGACCGTAGTTGAAGTACGCGGCGCAGGCCCCTTCACTGGACACCATCGTGGCCCCGAGCGGCGTGCGCGGTGTGCACTGCTTGCCAAACGCCTCACACTGACTCGGTTTGATTGCGCCCTGCAGCACCTCGCCGGCGCGACAGAGCGCGCTTTCGGTGGTGCGGATGGCACCGACATTGAACCGGTGCTCGGCGTCGTAGTCGGCATACGCGTCACTGAGGCGCCAACCGCTGGCCGGTATGACCCCAATGCCGCGCCAGGCACGGTCGGTCACCGTAAAGACTTCTTCGAGCAGTGCCTGTGCGGGCGCGTTGCCGTCGAAGGTAACCACGCGCGCGTACGCGTTGTCTACCCGCGCCTCGTCCTTCTCGAGGCACTGCACGGTACGGCGAATGCCTTCCAGCACGTCCAGCGGTTCGAAGCCCGTAATCACGATCGGCACATGGTGCCGTGTGGCCAGTGGCGGATACTGCCAGAACCCCATCACGCTGCACACATGGCCAGCCGCGAGGAACGCCTGCACGCGGTTGCCCGGTGCCGACATGATCGCGTCGATGGCGGGTGGCACCAGCACATGCGACACGAGCATGGAGAAGTTCTTCAACCCTTCGCGCTTCGCGACATGCACCGCCATGGCGTTGGCAGGCGCGGTGGTCTCGAAGCCAATGCCGAAGAACACCACCTGCTTGGTCGGGTGCTCGCGCGCAATCTGCACGGCATCAAGGGGCGAATAGACAATGCGGACATCGCCACCTTCACTCTTTACACGAAACAGATCGCGGTCACTGCCCGGCACGCGCAGCATGTCGCCGAAGCTGGTGAAAATCACATCGGGTAGCGCCGCGATGGCCAGCGCTTTGTCGATCATGTCGAGCGGGGTCACGCACACCGGACATCCCGGGCCGTGAATGAGTTCGATGTCCGGCGGGAGCAACTGGTCGATGCCGTTGCGCAGAATGCTGTGCGTCTGGCCTCCGCACACTTCCATGATGGCCCAGGGCTTGGTGGTCATGGCCCGGATTTCCCGGGCCAGCTTCTGGGCAATGTCGCCGTCGCGGAACTCGGCGAGGTACTTCACGGCAGCACCGGGTCGCAAATCTCGCCATGTGGGGCCGCGTACTCCTCCGGCGTGGCTTCGCCCAGCTCCTCCTCGAGGATGCCGAGCTCGCGAAAATGGCGAAGCGTTTCCTGGGCCGAGGCTTCGTCGATACGGCTGATGGCGAAGCCCACGTGCACGATGGCGTAGTCACCGACGATGGCATCGGGGAGGTACGCCAGGCAGACCTGCTTCTGGATCCCGCCGAAGTCGAGCTTCGCCATACGGGTCCCATTGGCTTCGAAGATATCCACGATTTTTCCGGGAACGGCGAGGCACATGGTCAGCTCCGTGATGTGAGAAGGTCTGCGGTGATGTCGGCGGTGGCCCAGAGCATCACGCGGTTGTTGCCGGAATCGGCGATAGCCATGCGGCCATCGTGCATCCAGAGTCCATACGGCCAACAGAGGGTGTCGTGCGCGACCGCCTTCCACCGGTTCTCACCGGCTGCATCGAAGTTTTCCTGCCCAATGACGCTCTGCGCAAGCGCTCCGGTGCCCTGCGTTGGTGGCGTGGGCCAAAAGAGGACGCGGTTGTTGGCCGTGTCCCCCACCGCGAGCAGGTCGCCATCGCTCGCGAGTCCGTACGGGAAGCGCATGCGGTGCGCTCCCTGCTTGCGATGCGGGAGTTCTGCGTTGGAGGTGAAGTCGGGCTGGCCAATGACTACGGTGGCTGGCCCATCTACCAAAGGTACCGGATTCCACCCCAGCACGCGGTGGTTGCCCGCATCCGCCACGTACAGCGTGTCACCGATGCCGGTTATGGCGTGAGGCCAGCGAAAGGAGCTGGCGCTCACGTCGGCGCCACGATTCTCATCGCTCGAGGTGAAGTCTGGCTGGCCGAGTACCAGGTCCGCCGGCTGGTCTGCACCTGGTAGCCCATGCCACCCCAGCACCCGACGGTTGCCGGTATCCGCGATCCAGAAGATGCCGGCGTGCCAGCCAATGCCGTACGGCCAATAGAGACTTGCCGCAGTGACGCTGCCACCACGGTTCGGCAGCGCATCGGCGAGCTGGTGCTGGCCAATGGCATAGGCGGGTGCTGTGCCCGAGACCGTCGGGATGCCGTCCCACACCAGCACGCGGTGATGCCACGCATCGGCAACGCAGAGGTTGCCGCCCACCACCAGGACTCCGGTGGGCAGGTGCACACCGTCGATCGCGTCGCGCGGCCCCTCGGAGGTGAAGTCGGGCTGACCGAGCACCACGTCGGCGTCGGCACCATCGTGTGCGGGAATACCGTGCCAGATCATCACGCGATGATTCCCGGAATCGGCGACGATGAGCACATCGTCGTTGAACCAGACGCCGCGCGGGCCGTACATCTGCGACGCGGTTGGCTGCGCCGAGGGCAGAGCCAGACCGAAAGGCGATGCGGCGCCGAGGCGTACCAGCGGCTTCATGCCGGGCGCACCAAAACGCGGCCGTCGTCCACGCGGACGGGCACCTGCTCCAGCTGGGCCTGCGGTGCGGTGAGGCATTCGCCGGAGAGGCCATCAAAACGAAAGCCGTGCCACGGACAGGTGATGGTTCGCGATTCCATGTCTACCATGCCCCCGTCGATTGGCAGCCCTTGATGGGCGCACTCGTTGTGGAAGGCGGAGATCTGATTTTCGAAACGGAGCAACACCAGACTCTTGCCGTCCTTGAGCTCCATACGGAACGGCTTCCCTTCTGTCAGGTCGGTCACTGCCGGTCCGGAGAGCCAGCCGGCGTTGACGCCGCCGCGCTGGAGTGCCACCAGCGGGATCACGGCGGCCGTTGGCTCGTTGGGGACAACTTCGATGGCGGTGATTTCCGGGCACTGCTCCCGGAGGGCCTCTTCGACGCCATTGCGCAGGGTGACCGCGCTCATGCTGCAGCCGTTGCAGGCACCGGCCATCTTCACGTATACGGTGCCGTCCTTCACGTCGACCAGCTCCACGTCACCGCCGTGCGACTGCGTGTACGGCCGTACCGTTTCCACGACGTTGGCGACACGCGTGCGCAGGTCGGCCTTCACGATGCCGTGCATGGCAAAGAGGGCGTAGACGTTCGGGTCGTCCACCAGTTCGAGCAGCAGTTCCAGGCCGCGCGGATCGGCTCTCAGGGTGCGCACGATCTGCGTCAGTCCAGCCTTGTGGAAGGCCTCGACGGCCTCTTTGAGGGCGACCGCGCGCGTCCGGTGATCGATGGGCATCCCATTCACGTCGGTGAGCGCTGCTTCGACCGCTTTGGCGCGCAGCGCGAGTTCGGAGTCTGCCGCCACGGGGGGGCTCGCTGGTGGGATCGCGGTGGCCTGCCTCATTCGTCCACCACCTGAAACGCGAGGCGCTGCTCCAACTGCTCGTCGGTCTTGATGCGCAGCACGGCCGCGAAGGCGCTTCGGGCCATGGCGCTCATGGCCTGCTCGACGGTCATGTCCGGCGTGAGTGTGGCGGTGTTTGGCCGCCGTGCCAGCGCCTGCAGGATGAACGCCGATCCGGCGTCGTTGTCGAGCAGAAAGTCGCGGAAGAGCGCGGCCGTGAACTCGTCCAGCCAGACGCCCTCCCCATTGGGGTCGGTGCGCAGCTTCTCGAGCGCCGGCACGGGGCCCCCGCAGCGCTGCTCGACGCGGTCGACAAAACGTTCGATGGCGGCATTGAAGAAAAAATCGAACTGCTGCCGTGCGTGGATATCCATCAGGCGCCGCCTCCGGTGGTCGCGTCGCTGCCGGTCGCCACGGTGGAAAGTTGGGCATTGATGCGCTCGAGCTGCTCGAGAATGGACGCGGCCAGCTCGGCCTCGCCATGCCAATGGAGCAGCTTGTGCGCTTCGGTGAATTTTTCGGTGGCGGGCTGAAACATCCCGAGGTGCGCGAGGGCGTTGGCCTGGTTGGCGAGGAGGCGGGCGTAGCCGAGCGGGTCCATGGCCTTGTTGCGCACCTCGAGCAGCTGTTCGTACGTCTCGACGGCCTGGATAAGGTGTTCTTCCGGGCGTGCCGAGGGCAGGTACTGCAGCGCGTTGGCCATGTTGAGCATCGTGCTGGCCCACGCTTCGAGATGGGTCTCTGGTGTGTACACCTTGAGCGCCTCGCGGAAGCTCTGTACCGCCACCGCGTGTCGCAGTTTGTCACCGGCGTCGGTCATGGGCATGCTGAGATACGCGAGCCCGATGTTGTTCTGGGCCAGCGCGTACGTTTCCGGCGTGTCTTCCAGCGTGATGCCATGGTGCAGGGCATCCTGGTACGTCTTGACCGCCTCTACGAGCATGTCACGGCGGTCGCCCGAGGCTTCGTGCAACGTGATGGCGAGCCCGATACGGAGGTCGCCGCGCAGGTGCGGCAACGGCGTATCACCGGCGAGTGCAATGGCGCTGCGCCAGAGGGCGACGGTCCGCTGCACGGTGGCATCGGCAAGGTTCGGCTGGAGCTGCGCGAGCTGCGACGTGAGCAGTGCCGCCAGAATGGGGGAGATGCCCTGACAGGCGGCAATGCCTTCTGCCAGCAGCGCGGCGGCGTCGGCCTCGTTGCCGGTGTCGAGGCTGGCGGCCGCGCGCGCCATCAGCAGGTTGCCGCGCAGTTCGCCTGCGCTGAGGGTTGCGTTGGGGAGCACATCACTCGCGCCCTGCACGAACATCGCCATCATCGTCATCGTCTGCAGCACGGCATCGCCATCGGTGAGCGCGCGCTGACGGCCCGCCTCATCGCCATCCAACACGAAGCGGTTGTATCCGGCCAGCGCCGACGCGTCGTTGCGCAGCGCCGCCAGCGCAGCATCGGTACGCCCTTCCAGCGCGTCGAGGACGAACTGCCACGCGGTGGGCATCACCTCCGGTACGGCGCCGCGCATGAGGGCGGCGCGCGCCGCGTCAGCGGCGGGCTCGGTGCAGTCGGGAAGCAGTAGCAGCCCCGCCGGGTACGGAAAAATGCCGAGCGGCTGCGGATGCGAGAGAGACACGGACATCAGAACCCCAGAGGAGGGTGCGGGAGGTTTCGGTTGGCGGCATTGACCGTCCACTTCGCGGCTACCTCAGCGCGTTGACGCGTGGGGTAGTCGGCAATCCGGTGACGAACGATGTAGTCCGGCCGGTCTGGCACCATCAAGATCTCGAGGGTCAGCACAAAACGTCCCTGTTCCTCGGAGATAATCGCCCGACAGTCGATGGCCTCGGATGAGCGGAGCGGCTCAGGCATCAGACTCGACCAGGGCCACGCGCAAGGCTCCGTTGGCGTCGTCCCAGAAGGCCGGCCGGGTGCCTTGTGGGACGTCGTCGTCGAGCGTTTCGCGAACGAGCACGCTCCGGTCGCCACGCAGGTTGCGCTGCTTGAGGATCAGCCCGCCGGCGGCGGCTCCACGGGTGGGCAAGAGCCATAGTTCCGGTCCGCGTCGCAGCGCGACCAGCACGTCGAACGGGAAGAACTCCTGCGCCACCTCGGCGCGCAGCACGAGATAGCCGTGGTCCGTGAATTCGACCTCACGCCGCTGCATCGTGCAACTCGGCCAACAGCAGGTCCGCCAGACGGTGCATGGACGCCTCGACCGCTGGCGACAGCGCCTCACCCACGGTGAAGTGCTCCCCCTCGATCAAGTACACCGTGATCGTCTCCGGATACTCATCCTTGAGCAGCCAGCGGGCAAAGGCCAGCGCGTGGTCCCAGCGAAAGGCATGCAGGTTGATGCCGGCCAGCGGTGGGAGCTGCTCGACCTCGGTGCCGGGCAGCTTGAACAGGGCGCCCGGTTGCGAGCCGCTACTGCACGCGTCCACCAGAATGACGTGCGGCACCCCGCGCATCTGAAAGGCCACATCCATGCCGCCCGTGCCGCCATCGGCGCAGCGCACGCCAGCGGGCACGCCGCGTTCCCACAGGTGTCGGATGAACACCGGCCCAACGGCATCGTCGCCGCGCAGGATGTTGCCACATCCGATGATCAACGTGCGAACGGGCCCGGCATCCTTCACCGGGCCCGACGCCTCGTGATTCTCCGCCGCAACGGATGGCTCACGCCCCTGCGCAGTCATCCCATCTCGCCGATACGGAAACTCGACAGTTCCTTGCCGGTCTTTTCGTCGTAGGCGTGCACCGTGCACACCAGGCACGAATCGAACGAGCGGGCCACGATGCCCATTTCGACGGGATCGGTGGGATCCTTGATTTCCGCACCGATGAACGCTTGCTCCATTGGGCCGTTGATACCGGTGCCATCGCGCGGACCGATGTTCCACGCGGTCGGCGTGATCACCTGATAGTTCTCGATGCGACCGTTGCTGATCACGATCCAGTCCGACAGCGAGCCGCGGGCCGCCTCCGTGGCACCGAAACCGCGCCCTTCGGTGTGTTCGATGGGCTTGGTGTAGAACTTGTCGTGCAGGTCGAGCTGATCGAGCCACTGACGCACCCAGACGGTGTACTTCGGTGCTTCGTGCATGCGGGCCATGACACGGGTCAGCACGTTCGGACCAATGGTGTTGACCGCGTCGAGGATGAATGGATCGTAGTCCTGATGGCTGGCATCGGCGGCGCGACCGGCGATGATCTGGCGCGAGAGCGGGCCGGCCTCGAGGGGCATGGTCCCCGCATTCGGCACGTTGTAGCGCGGCGATTTGGCCCAGGAGTACTTGCCCTGCTTGTGGCCATCGAGTGGATCGATGGGATCGGTCTCGCCTTGCCACGGGTGCAGCAGGCTCTGGCCACGGTAGAAGGAGTTCGTGATGTCTTCGCGCACGTTCAGGTGGTCGAAGTCATGGAACGCCTTCTTGCTGCCATCGTAGATACCCGAGCGGCTGATGAGCGCCGCGTTACGGCCATCGACGGTGGGGTTTTCGTACAGCTCCGGCTTGAAGTAGGTGCCGGTGGCGATGAACGAGCCGCACCCTTGGCCGAACGTGTCGAGTCCCGCGCGCAACGCGAAGCGCAGGAACAAGCCGCAGTCGGAGTTGCGCTGGCTGTCGTTCTCGTCGGCCCACACCAACAGATCGTTCCAGCTCTTGATCTGCATCCAGCGTTCCACCGAGCACCCAAGCCACTGCTTTTCCAACCATTCGCGCTTCCAGTAGTCGAGGATCGCGATGGCACGCGTGACGTCGGAGAGCGTGGGGGCGCACATCACGCCACCGGGGATCATGAAGCTCGAGTGTGGCCACTGCCCGCCGAACAGCGCGTAGATCTCGACCGGTTTGCCGGAGAGCGTGACGCCGGGCTCATAGCTGGTGCCGACGAACGGGGCGAAGCGTCGCACCACCTCGTCGTATTCCGGCAGGTGAGCGTAGTTCTTGTTGGTGAGGTCGATCGCGAACAGCGCGTAGAACCACCGCGGAATACTCAGCAGTGTCTCGCAGGCCTGCGCGATGTTGCGAATGAGTGTCGCGTTGCGCGGTACGTGCGTACGCCAGGCGGTGTCGAGGGCATAACACGCTTTGTACAGGTGCGACCCGCCGCAGATGCCGCAAATGCGCGGGGTCACGATCAGGCCGGCCTGCGGGTCCTTGCCGCGCAGGATGATTTCGAACCCGCGAAACATCGATGCTTCCGTCCATGCATCCGTGACCACGCCATCGCGCAGCGTGACGCGCAGGTCGAGGTCACCCTCGACGCGTCCGAGCGGGCTGATGCGCATCTTGTCCGGCATGGGCAGTGTTGACGTTGCCACTGTGATTGAACTCCGGTGGGAATAGGGGGGTCAGACCACGAACATGTCTTCTTTCGACCACTTCGGCGCTGCCACGCGCGCGGCAGCGGCATGTGCCATGTAGGACACGTGGTCCGAGCCGGTCGGTACTTCCTTCGGGATCGTGCCACTGATCTTCTGCGTCTTGAACACGGTGCCGGGCTTGAGCTCGTGGAAGGGGAACTCGGGCTCGGTGCAGCCGGTGCAGGGCATGCCGGCGCGCGTCTTGGAGCTCTGCCGGTTCCAGAGGATGCGGTTGCAGGGCGAGCGCGTCATCGGGCCGCGGCAGCCCATTTCGTAGAAGAGGCAGCCCTGACGGGTTCCCTGGCCGAACTCCACGGTGCTCTGCTTGTACTCGAAGTACTGCACGCGCGTACAGCCGGTCTGCGTGAAGGTCTTGAAGAATGTCTGTGGGCGCTGCAGCTCGTCGAGGGCAATATCGCCGGCGCGGCCGGCCGCGATCGCCACGAGGATCTGTGTGATCCAGTCCGGATGCGCCGGGCAGCCCGGAATGTTGATGACCGGCAATCCCCACTTCGATACGAAGTCGGCACCGAGGAATCCGCCCTGCTTCCGCTTCAGGTATTGGAGGCCGACGTTGTCTACCGGGTTCGGTTCCGTGGCGGGGATACCGCCCCAGCAGGCGCAGTCGCCAATCGCCACGACGGCGCCAGCCCGCGCCGACAGCTCGGCCACCCAGTCCTTCATGGGGCGGTCGGCGAACATGTTGAACCGCCCCGTTCCGTTGGGGCCGAGGATGACGGTTCCCTCGAAGACGAAGATGTCGAGCTGCTTCTTGCCCGAAGCCAGATCATGGAAGAGGCGCTGCGCGTTCTCGCCCATTTCCATGCCGATCGAGGGGTGCCACAACAGGTCGACTCCAAAATCTGTGACGAGGTCGACCGCGGTCGGCTCCTCAGCATTCAGAAACGACATCGTGTTACCGGAACACGCACCGCCCTGCAGCCACAACACGGTCGCCATTGCGTCCTCTCCAGAACCTTCGAGGTTGAACCATCCGTTGGTTGCAGCACAATCGGCCCGTGCACAACCGTCAGCAATAGCATGTTCTGGCTAGTCGGGCGAACTCCGGCGGGCTGTCACCGCCCTCCGTTCCGGCTCCCGCGCCGCTGGGCGTTACTCCCGTCCACTCCTGGTACGTCCGAGGACGATCAGTCCGCGTTGCACCGCCGTCCGCACCAGCTCGGCCTGATTGTGCACCCCCAGTTTCCGCATCAGGTTGGCGCGGTGCCGCGTGGCCGTGTGGGGGGAGATGGCGAGCTGCTCCGCGGCCTGGGACGTCGTCTGCCCATCGGCAATCAGTTGCAGCACTTCACGCTCGCGCGCGGTCAGGTCGCTGGATTGCACCGAGACGTGCTCCAGACGTTCCCGGTTGATTCCGGACGCCAGATACCGCTGCCCCGCCAGCACCGCGTTCATCGCCTCGAACAGCTCGTCGTCCAGCGCATCCTTCAGCAGGTAGCCATCGGCGCCGTCGCTCATCGCCTGGGCAACGAACTGATCGTCGTCGTACATCGACAGCACCAGAATGCGCGGCCGTCGTGGCATCTTGCGCAGCTGCCGCAACGCGCCCAGCCCATCCAGCTTGGGCATCGACAGATCGAGGAGCACCAACGTTGGCCGGTGCCGGGCAATCAGCTCTAATGCCACGACGCCGTTGCTCGCTTCGGCCACCACCTCGTACCGCCCGTCGCTGGCCAGCAGGAGCGCGAGTCCCCGGCGCACCAGGGCGTGATCATCCACCAGCAGGACGGTATGCCGCGCTACCATCATTGAATCGGCGCCGTGACGCGAATGGTGGTCCCCTCACCGGGGGCCGAGGTGACCGCGAACTGTCCTCCCAGCATGTTGACGCGCTCGCGCATCCCCAGCAAACCGAGGCCAGACGATCGTTCGCTCGGGTCGAAGCCTACTCCGTTGTCCGAGATGCAGAGATCGACGGTGGCTCGGTCCAACATCTCCACGCGGATTTCGACGACCTGCGCCGCGGCATGCGCCGCCGCATTCGTCAACGCCTCCTGCGTCACGCGGAAGAGGGCGGTCTCCAGCTCGGCCGGTAGGCGTTCGTCGAGCTTCTGCACCAGGCGGACCTCGAACCCGTAGTGCTCGTCACTTTCCTGGGCCAGCTGCTGCAGCGCCATGTCAAGACCGAGCCGGTCGAGCGTTGGCGGGCGGAGGCGCCGCGCCAACACCTTGAGGCGGGTGGCGGCATCATTCACCTGCGCCCGCAGGTGCGCGAGTTGCCCGCGCAGTGCCGGGACTTCGGTCGGCACCAGCCGACCCATCGCTTGGAGCGACAGCTTGACGCCGACCAACGCCTGTCCCGCCTCGTCGTGGAGTTCGCGTGCGATATGCTGGCGCTCCTCCTCGAGTCGAGTGACATGGCGGGCCGAGAGGGCGCGCATTTCCTGATTCTTGAGCGCCAGGGCGGTCCCGAGGCGGGCGTTCTCGATGGCCACCGCCGCCATGTTGGCCACCGACTCCAGAAACGCCGCATCTTGCCAGCTGAATGCCCCGTTGCCGTCCCGACGGTGCAACTCGAAGAACCCCAGCATTTCGTCCGTGCCGTTCTTGATCGGCACGGCGACGGCGTACTGGATGTCCCCCATGTCATCGGGGGGCTCGTGCGCTGGATCCTGCGCGTAGTCAGCACACAGATACGGGAACTCGGTTTCGAGCACGACGCCGGGTATCCCGACATTCCGGGGCCAGCGACGGGTGCGTTCGAGCCACATGCCGTCGTGCCAGTACGCCGACGACTGCATGACGAGATCGTCGGGCGTGTCCCCCGCTACCACGAGACCTCCCTGCCCCCCATCCGCCTTGAGCAGACGCGCCGCGTGCTCCGCCATGTCGCGTACCAGGCTGACCGGGTCGCGTTCGCTGCTGACCGCCGCGCTGAACTTGAACAGCGCTTCGAGTCCACGCGACCAGCTATCGAGCTGGGCGAGCAGTTGCGCCCGGTTGAAGGCGACCGCAGCCTGCTGCGCAATGGTTTCGAGTACGCGCAGGTCGGGCGTCCCAAGCCGGTCGTGCACGCGCCGCGCTGCCACCAGCAGCAGAGCGACCGGGTGCCCTTGGTGGTGCAGCGCCGGAACGGCAAGGACGTCGGGCCAGGGTGACTCCGGGGCGCCGGCAGCACGGGCGGCCTGGGTACGCGCCGCAAAGGGTTGGCGTTGCTGCAGGAGCCAGTCGACAAATGTCCGCTCTTCCTGTGTCAGGGAGGGGCCGGCAACGAGGGCGTGGCGCCGCATACGCGTCTTGCTGGCGAGGGTGCTGTCCACCACGGCGGCCACGACGACGTCGTCTGCGCGAAAGGTGCGTACCAGTGCGGCCGCGAGCGCCCGTGTCAGCGCCAATGCATCGGGCTCGCAGGCCGACGCGCGCGCACAGTCGTACAGCGCCTCGATGGCGGCAACGGCCATCGAGGGCCCTGCGGGGTCCGCAGACGGCAGCGGTGCGTGGTCCACCGCTACCGATGCCTCCGTCATGTATGGGCGTGCGCCGCCATCATGTCACGGCGACCCGCGGCGAGCACCTCGAGCCATGTCCCCATGCCGACACCGGATTTGGATGACAGCGCGACGATCTGCATCCCCGGTCGCACCGCCTCGATCGAGGCCTGCGCCGCCGCCGCGTCGAAGTCGCAGGCCTCGGCCAGATCCATCTTGGTGATGATCGCCACGTCGGCCGAGTTGAAGATCGTTGGGTACTTGAGCGGCTTATCTTCCCCTTCGGTCACCGAGAGCAGGACCACGCGGGTGGCTTCTCCCAGATCGTAGCTGGACGGGCAGACCAGATTGCCGACGTTCTCGATGAACAGATAGTCCAACTGCGAGAGATCCCACGCGTCGAGGAAATCGCCGATCATCTCGGCTTCGAGGTGGCAGCGTCCGTGCGTGTTGATCTGCTGTACGTCCGCACCGCTGCGGGCCAGTCGACGCGCGTCGTTGTCCGTCTCGAGATCCCCGACGAGGGCCGCCACGCGCGATCCGCCAGCGACCAGCTCGCGCATCGTGCGTTCCAGGAGCGCGGTCTTCCCGGTCCCGGGACTGGAGACGAGGTTGACCACGTACACCCCTGCGGTCTCAAACCGCTGCCGCAGCGCCCGCGCCAGCTCGTCGTTTTTCTTGAGAATGCCGGCACGCACTTCGACGATTCGTGTTCCGCTCACTGCTCTACCTCGATTGACGACACGACCAGCTCCTTGCCGCGGCGTATGTCGCCGCTTGGAGTTTCGCACACGGGGCAGCGAAAGCGGTTTACCCCTGCCAGCTCCCGTTCAGCATTGCACGCTCCACACCATATTGCCACGGGAACGTCGGTGATCACCAGCCGTGCCCCTGCAACGCAGGTGCCCTCGGCGGCGATATCAAACGAAAACAGCAGGGCGCCAGCCTCGACGCCTGCCAGACGCCCTACCTGCACATGCACCGCTGCCACCTTCGCGACCGCCGCTTCTTCGGCGGCCGCCTGGGCGACGTCCACGATCCCGCGGGCTAGTCCGAGCTCGTGCATGCCGAACGGTTCTACTTGTTGAGGTTCTGCCCGAAGGCCTTGGCGAGACGGAGCGCGAAATTGATGGCGCGGTTCACATCCGGGTCTCGGAGCTTCAATGCCAATCCGATGATACCATGCTGCTTGGGATGGGTTTCCTTGGCGGTGCTATAGGCCTGAGCGAACAGGTGCCCCACCTCGGCCAGCTGTCCAACCACCACCGGGTCGAGGATCCCGGATGCAACCAGCTCGTTTCCGGCATTGACCAACTTCGGCACGGAATCGAGAATCCCCGATTCCACCAGCTCGTTCCCCGCCTGCACCAGCTTGGGCAGCGACTGCATCGTCCGCCGCATCTCCGCCACGTCCAGCGTCGAGCCGGCATTGCGCAGGTCGTTTACGCCGTCGGCGATCCCTTCGGCGATCTCGTCACCACGGCGCAGGAAGCCGTCTACCGATTCGAGCGCAAACGCCGCCATCTCGAGCTTGTCAATGAGGGCGCGCAGCGTCTCGATCGTCTTCGGGTCTCCGAGCTGGTCGATCAGCCCCGAGCTGACCAGCCGCTGGAATGCCGGCGTGACCGAGATGTCGGCCACCTGGGCGCCGGCGCGCGCCAGCTGCGGCAGCTTCTCCATGAGCCCGGTCGTCCCGGACTCTGTCATCAGCGTCCGGATATCACCCACCGAGTCCGATACGTTGTCGGCAATGGTGTCTGCTCGGCGGAGCAAGCCATCCAGCGCCTCCACCGCGAAAACGATGATGTCCATCCGGTCGAGGAGTTTGTTCAACGACTCCACCGTCTGCGGATCCGACAAGCGAGCGAGTAGCTGCTCCTGTCGCTCGGTGTTCCCGTCTGCCAGCCCGAACGCCATGTTTGGTCTCTCCATACCAGCTGGGATGTCTGCCATGTTCACACACGGTACGCACCGGTACTGCAAGTGGTTATAGCGTGATTTTGCTATTCCCGTCGTCGTTCCCGATTCACAGACTCCCGCGATGTTCGGCACTTCCTCCACTTCGGCCGCCATCGCGCGGCGGGCTGTACGTGTCCGTGGCGGCGTGCAGGGGGTGGGGTTCCGGCCGTTCGTCCATGGGCTGGCGGGCCGATTCCGTCTGCACGGCTTCGTTGGCAACGACTCGGACGGGGTCTTTATCGAAGTGGAAGGCGCCCTCGGGGCGATCTCCGGCTTCCTCCACGCGCTGCGGACCGACGCCCCCCCGCTCGCCCGCATTGATACCATCGACGACGCGCCGCTCCCCATCATTGGCGCATGCGGCTTTGTCATTGTCGATAGCCGACGTGACCCCGCGCGCATCACCCCGGTCGCCCCCGATGTGGCGACCTGTGCCGACTGCCTTCGCGAGCTGTCCGATCCGACCGACCGGCGGCACCGGTACCCGTTCATCAACTGTACCAATTGCGGACCGCGCTACAGCATCGTGACGGCGCTGCCGTACGACCGGGCCTCGACGACCATGGCCGGCTTCACCATGTGCGCGTCCTGCGCGACCGAGTACGCCGATCCTGCCAATCGCCGCTTTCATGCCCAGCCGAATGCCTGCCCTGACTGTGGGCCATCGCTGTCATGGTGCGACGGGGTCTCCGGGCGGTTCAACCATCAGGGTGAGAAGGCGCTCGCGGCGGCACTCGCGGTGCTTACGGCGGGCGGGATTGTCGCGGTGCAGGGGATCGGTGGCTTTCACCTTGCCTGTCGCGCTGACCATGACGCCGCGGTTCGGCTGCTGCGGGAGCGGAAGCACCGACCACAAAAGCCGTTGGCGGTGCTCGTGCGCGACATAAAGGCGGCTGGTCGGCTGGCCAGGATTTCACCGGCGGAGGCCGACCTCCTCACGTCGCCGGCGCATCCGATCGTGCTGCTGGAGCGCCGTCCCGAATCGGGGCTCTCGCCCTCGGTCGCTCCTGACCAGACCAGCATTGGGGTGATGCTCGCGTACGCGCCGCTGCACCACCTCTTGGCGGAGGCGGGGCCTCTGGTCTTCACCTCCGGAAACCTTGCTGACGAGCCGATCGCCTTCACCACCGACGATGCGCTGCAGCGATGTGTGGGGCTCGTCGACGGCATGCTGTGCCATGACCGACCGATCAATGCCCCCGCCGATGATTCGGTCGTGCGCGTCGCTCTCGGTGCGGAACTCCCGATTCGCCGGTCGCGCGGGTACGCGCCGTATCCCGTGTCTCTGCCGGCACCGATGCGCCCGGTGTTGGCCGTCGGCGGTGAATTGAAGGCGACGGTCTGTCTGGTTCGCGACGCCTATGCGTTCCTGTCACCGCACCTTGGCGATGTGGAGAATCTGGAGACGGAACGGGCCCTCACCCGCACGGTGGAGCACCTTCAGCAGCTGTTCGGAGTACGTCCGGAGCTGGTCGCGGCAGATTCGAGCCCGGCGTATCGCAGTGCACTTTGGGCTGGCCGGTTCGCTGCCGAGCACGAGCTGAGGCTGGTTCGCGTGCAGCATCATCATGCGCACGTGGCATCGCTGATGGCGGAGCATGGGCTCCGGGGTGACGCGCAGGTGCTCGGTGTCGCCTTCGATGGTACGGGTTACGGCACGGACGGCACGATTTGGGGCGGCGAGTTCCTGTTGGCGGACTATCGTCGCTTCACCCGGGTCGCGCACCTTGCGCCGACCCAGCTGGCTGGTGGCGACATGGCCGTACGGCACCCGTCCCGGCTCGCCTTGGCGCATCTTCACGCCGTCGGGATCCCCTGGTCCGACGATCTGGCGCCGGTACGGGCGCTCAGCGAGGAAGCGCGCCGTATCTTGCGACAGCAGTTCGACCGACAGCTGCACACATCGGTCACCACCTCGGCGGGGCGTCTGCTCGACGCGTGCGCCGCGCTCTGTGGTGTCCGGCAGGCGGTGAGTTACGAGGGCCAGGCGGCCATCGAATTCGAGCTGCTGGCAACGCAGGCACCACTCGGCATCGGTCGGCAGTATCCAATTGCTGTCGTTGCGCCGGACGGTGGAGAAGCCCCACTGCAGCTGGAGCTGCATCATTTCTGGCGTCAGGTCGTACACGACCTCCGGCAAGGACGCGACCACCGGAGTATCGCGCTGGATGTGCACCGCGCGCTGGCCGACGCCATTGTGACCGTCGCGCAACGCGTGCGCGACATGACAGAAACGCAGACAGTCGGGCTCACCGGCGGAGTCTTTCAGAACGTGCTCTTGCTTACACTTGCTGTCCACCGTTTGCAGAAGGCGGGCTTCACCGTGCTCACGCACCGCGCTGTCCCACCCAACGATGGCGGGCTTGCGCTGGGGCAGGCGGTGATTGCTGCGCAGGCGGAGCAGCCATGAACTTTGGCCCTGTCGCCTTCATCGGCATCGGTTTGCTGGTCGGGTTCCGTCACGCTTTCGAGCCAGATCATCTCGCGGCCGTGAGCATGCTGGCCACGCGCGAGCGCGGCTGGCGCTCGGCGGCCATACTCGGGCTGTCCTGGGGGGCCGGTCACACGGCGAGCGTCGCTCTCGTCACGATTGTCATCGCGGTGCTCGGCATTCGCTTTCCGCCTGCGTTTGCTGCCGTGTTCGAGTTGGTGGTTGCGGCCATGCTGATTTTCCTCGGTATCTCAGCGCTCCTGTCAGAAGCGCGTCGGCACCGGCGTGGATTGGGCGATGCGCACGCGCATGCCCACTCATTGCACATTGCTCACCAGCACCCGGACAAGATCCGGAGTGCGCGAGGTGCCTTCACGTTCGGCATTGCGCATGGTCTCGCGGGCAGTGGTGCCGTGATCGTGCTCCTGGTGGCTGCGGCCTCGACGATCCAGGCGCAACTCACCTATCTGCTGGCGTTCGGCGTTGGCACGGTGGGCGGGATGAGTGTGGTGTCGCTGCTCGTGAGCGGCCTTGCCGGTCTCGCTGTCGCGAGGAGCCGACACTGGGCGATGTCTGTTCGCGTCGTGACCGCCATGGCGAGCACGGTCGTTGGTGTGATGCTCGGGTGGAGCGTAATCACGGGCGCGTGAGCGTCCTGATTTCGCTGCAGGAGCAGGACTCCGCTCTCGTGTCGACGTCGCTCTGCCATCCGAGAAAATGCTCGGAGTCTCACAGGGCCGTCACATGGGGTCGACGCCACCTTCGGATCTGACTTCCCACGCCCCAACTCCAGGTGACAGATTCGGGCTACGCCGAGTTCAGTCTTTATCGATCGTCGCTCCCTGTCACGCTCGAGGATCCATGTCCGACGCATCGGCTCCGCGCTCATCACGTCTGCTGCGCCACACTGGCGTGGCGGCGCTCGTACTGGGCATTGTCGCCTTGGTGAGCACGCTGGCCTTGGCCCCGGTGCACGGGGTGCACAGCGCCGCCGAGTGCCGCGAGGCGTACGCCAAGGCCGTCACCCGGCAGGATTCGATCTCGGTGGACTTCGCCTCCTTCCCCGACTCGGCTGGCCGCAACATTTCGCACCGGTGCAACGAGGTGCTCCCGCTGGCCGAACGCGCCTTGGGGCAGCGCGGTGCTGGGTAAGCAGGGGTCAGGGGTAAGCAGGGGTCAGCGTCGTTCACCAAAAGGGGTCAGAGTCGTAGTACGCACATCCAACGACTCCGCAAAACGACTCTGACCCCTTTTGGGCAGCGCCACCTCACCGCGCCACCCGCTCCACCACGCGCATAACGTCAGACAAGCGCGGCTGCTTGGTGCACCAGAGCAGGCGGTCACCCGCGGCTTCGCCAAGCGCGGTCGCGTCGTCGCCCACCGCCAGTGACTTGGCCACCACCAGCACCAGCGGAACGTCGCCAATGCGCGTGATCATCTCGACCTTCTCGCGCAGATACTCCGGCGTCCAGAACCCCACCAGCTCCACGTACGCTTCGCGACCATCAGTGTGGCGCAGCGTGAAGTCGGGGAGCGCGACGCGCCCTTCGGCCACGAGTGGCGTGCGCTCGCGGCCGAGCGTCCAGCCGGCGGTGAGTCCGTTGCGCGCGGCGCGGAAGTCGCGCGCGAAACGTCGTTCCCACGCGCTGTCGTACCGCGCTCGGGTGGGCTCAGGTCCTACGCGCGCCTGTGCCGCGCGCGCGCGACCACGCAGCACGAACGTGCAGGGGGTTCCGTCACGCACTATGGTGGCACGCAGCTGCCACGCCGTGGCCCGCGACACCGCCGGCACAATGCGGCTGAAGCGCACGCCGTAACGCGAGGCCCGCGCCACATACGCTGCCGCTGGCCCGGTGAGTGTGAGACGATAGCCGCGCCCCACGCGGTGTACGGTATACATGAGGCGCGCGAGCTTGACCGACGCAAAGAGCGCGCGCCACCCGCCACGCACGCGAATCTCCACGCGCTCCGCGTCGCGCAGCACCGCGCGCCCGAGTTCGAGGTGGTACTGCGCCAGCAGCTGCGCGCCGGTCCAGCGCGGCGCTTCGCGCAGCGGCCACGCGGCCTGCCGGTCGGCGTAGAAGCGGTCGTACAACGACGGCGCGCCGGTGGCGTCGCCAGCGATCTCGTACGGCTGCAGCGTATCACCTGGCACCGGTGGCCACATGGCGCCGCGCGCCAGAAACACCTGCGCGCGCTGCGCGGGGAGCGTGTGGAGATTGGCCGGCGGTTCGAAGCGACAGGCCATGAGCAGCGTCCCGGACAGCCCGCCCAACCGTGACGTGTCGCGTACGCGTCGCTCCTGTCGACGCAGCGCCTCTTCGACGGTGGCGCGCGGCTTCCCTTCGAGCTTGCGCACCAGTGTGCACAACCGGTCGGCGAAGCGCGTCACGCGACCGTCGGGATCGATGAGTGGCCGCACGGTGACGCGCTGTCGCGCCACCACCACGAACGGATCGACGTCGGCGCGCTTCAGCATGCGCGGTGCGTCACGTTACCACCCCCAATCACAAGCCAAACCCCAGCTGCGGCTCGGCGACACGCCTCACGCCAGCGCCGCGCTTCTGCGAGGCGTAAAACTCCCACGTGCCCGCCGCAACGACTTCGAAGAGCGACGCCACCTGATCACCCTGGCGCCGGAGCAGTCGCCCCAAGCGCTGCGTATGCTGCCGCACACCACCCCGTGTGGAATCGCCCAGCACAATGCCGAGCTTCGCATTGGGTACGTCCCACCCTTCGTCGAGCACCTGCACCGTCGCGACGGCGCGTATGGTGCCGTTGCGCATGGCCGCGAGCACCGCGTGACGTTCCGATGCCGGCGTCGACGCCGTAATCATGGGCACGGCAAAGCGGCGCGACACTTCCATGGCCATGTCGACCCCGCCGCAAAAGAGCACCGACTGTTCGCCGGGAAACAATCGCAACAACCGCGCGCACTCGTCGAACTTGGCTTCCGCCATGCGCACGATGCGCTCCCGCTCCAAAAAGTCGCGCCAGGCGCGACGCGCCGACGGATTCCGCAGTGTGCTCGCCACGAATTTCTTCCACGCTTCGGCGCCAGTGGGCGCCGCCGAACGCCACCCTGATTTTTCGGTGTAGGCCTCGAAGCGCGCCGTGCAGGCATCGTAGCGCGCACGTTCGGCGCGGGTGAGATCAACGTAGCGACGTTCGAGCGCAAATCGCGCGAGTTCGGCGTCGGTCATCTCGCCAATGGCGCGACGGTACACGACCGGCCCCACGAGTTTGGCGAGCACGCTGTCGCGCCCGTCGGGATACGTCGCGGTAAGGCCGAGTCGTGCCGCCGCCGGGGCAATGGTAAGCGCGTCGTGCCAGCTGCGCGCGTCACCTTCGGCTCCGTCACTCAGGTGATGCACTTCATCGCAGATGAGCAGGCCGAACCGGGCGCCGTCCTGCTCGAACAGCGAAAAGGCCGAATGGTACGTCGTGACGGTAATGGCGCGTCGCGACTTTTCGTCGCCGTAATACGCACCCACCTTCTCCACGCCGAACGCGTCGGCGAGCTGCGTGAACCATTGCGCCACCAGCGCGCGCGTGGGCACGATCACACAGCACTCGGCGGCCGTTGCCGCAATGGCGAGGAGCGCGACATACGTTTTGCCGGCGCCGGTTGGCAGCACCACCGTGCCGCGGGAACCGGCCGCCCGCCAGCGCCCGAGCCCCTCCTGCTGCGCCTCGCGCGGCGCGCGCCAGTCGAGCATGGATGGCACCTCGAGCGTCGACGGCGCCGACAGCTCGGCGACCCCGTGCGAAGCCGCCCACTCCCGCAGCTGCGGATAGTGCACCCCTGCGGCCACCAGCGCGTGGATACGCGCGTCCCAGCGCAGACAGTCGGGCGCCTCCGGCGCGTCGACCCCGCGTACGACGGCGAGACCGCTTTCGAAGCTGAGGGTGGGGGTGGTTGTGGGGGCTGGCATAAAGAAGCTATTCCTGCATTGAATCGTGTTTGATGTACCTATTCTTTATGGTCACGGGGTGAATATGCTTCAGCTACCTTCAGAAATGCGCAGCGAGCCCCTGCTCGTGTGGTCGATGTCGCCAGTAGCATGGGGCGCAACATAGCGCTCGCGCGAAAGCGTCGGCGGCTGCGATTGGCCGATGTGGCGGCGAAGGCCGGAATCACCATCCCCACGCTCCGCGCGGTCGAGGCCGGCAACGTGGGGACCAGCGTGGGCGCATACATCGCGGTGCTGTGGGCGCTTGGCCTGGAAGATGGTTTGCTCCCCGGCGCGGCTCTGGAGTTCGATCCTGAAGGGCAGCGCCGCGAGCGTGCCGCACTCCGCCGAGTGGCGATTGTCGCCGGCGTACGACCTTACGCCGGCACCGCTTCGTGCGCATGAAGGGGATTTGGCGATGATTTGCGGGAGCGTGGCCGGGCGACGCGCGACCCGTGCGAATCTACTGTCGGGGTGTTTGCGATTCGGCCTGACGGCCGACGAGGCCGCGCAGACCATCGATCGCCTGCGCAGCATCGTGACAACCACCTGGGAGAGCGCCATTTTGTCACACGCCCGTGTGTCATCACCTTCCTCATTTCCCTGCCGCCCATGAACCCGCAAAAGACTGCGCACGAGTTCGATCAGGATCTGCTCATTCTGTTCGATGCGTACGTGCACGGTGGGATCGACCGTCGCACGTTTCTCGATCGTGCGGCCAAGTATGCCGTTGGCGGCGTGACGGCGGCGATGCTGCTCGAACAGCTGAGCCCCAAGTTTCTCGAGGCGCAGACGGTCGCGCACGACGATGCGCGCATCGAGCAGCAGTACATCGAGTACGCGTCGCCCAACGGCTACGGCACCATGCGCGGGTATCTGGCCAAGCCCAGCGGCAGCGGGCGCGCACCGGGCGTGCTCGTCATTCACGAAAACCGCGGGCTCAACCCGCACATCGAGGACATCGCGCGTCGTCTGGCTACCGATGGTTTCGTGGCGTTCGCGCCCGACGCACTCTTCCCGCTTGGCGGTTACCCCGGCGACGAAGAGAAGGCGCGCGAGCTGTTCCCCAAGCTCGACCAGGCCAAGACGCGCGAAGACTTCGTGGCGGCGGCCGCCTTTCTCAAGGCACGCCCGGAGTGCACCGGCAAGATTGGCGCGGTGGGCTTCTGCTACGGCGGTGGGATGGTGAATTACCTCGCCACCAAGCTTGGCGCCGACCTGTTGGCCGGCGTGGCCTTTTACGGGTCGGCGCCCAATCTGCCCGATGTGCCCAACATCAAAGCGCCGCTCATGATTCAGTCGGCCGAGAACGACCCGCGCATCAACGCGAGCTGGCCGGAGTTCGAAACGGCGCTCAAGGCGGCCGGCGTGACGTACGAGCGGCACCTGTATGCCGGCACGCAGCACGGCTTCAACAACAACACGACGCCGCGCTACGATGCCGCGGCGGCCAAGCAGGCGTGGGATCGCACGGTGGCGTTTTTCCGGAAGTACGTGAAGTAAGTGCCGTTGTCTCACTCACGCTCCATTCTCGCTTTTTGAGGGTTTTCGTGCAGAAGAAAAAAGCCACTGAGCTCCAGCGGGTGTGGGCCGGCAAGCCGTGCCCGCATCCCGCGTTCTCGCGGGAGTACGATATGGGGGAGCGCACGGGCAACTATTGCTGCACGCAGTGTGGGGCGTCGCTGAGCTTTCGGGAGAAGGCGGAGATCATGGCGACGCGCGAGCAAAGCGATGCATGAGCGACGCATGAAGCACGTCACCACAACGCTCGCTCTGTCGCTCACGGCACTGATGGTGGCCGCCTGCTCCCGCGCGCCCAAGTATGCCGCGCCCATCCCCGCGGTGAACGACAAGCCGCGCGTGCTCTTTGCGCTCAGTGCCGTTGATACGCGCGTCGGGACCGGTTCGCCCGTGACCGCGGGGAGCTGCATCTTTGCGCATTACACCGGGTGGACGACCGACGGCAAGAAGTTCGATTCGTCGCGCGACACGACCAACGCCGGTGCGGCCAAGAACCCCATCAGTTTTCCGCAGGGGTTCCGGCGCGTCATTGCCGGGTGGGATGCCGGCTTTGAAGGGATGCGCGTTGGCGGCGCGCGTCGTCTCATCATTCCGTATCAGCTGGGGTACGGGGAGAAGGGACGTCCGCCCGTCATTCCGCCCAGTGCCACGCTCATCTTCGACGTGGAAGTCATGCAGGTGACCGATACGCTGCCACGTCCCGAGGGTGCGCCGCGCGGTGCGGGGACGGCGCCGCCGTGTCCGGCGTGGGGGGCGGTGAAGCCGTAGTGTCCCAGAGGCTGCGTATCGGAACGGCAAACAGGCCGTCGCCGAACGACGCGGTGGTTTCCCCGTCGTACAACACAACGCCACAGCGGAAACGCGCTCCCGTCACGCTCTGGAGCTTCCGCAGTCCGCTGAAGTCGGCGGCGGTAACGGTCGCACCGGCCTTTACCTCGATGCCCGCCAGCTGGTGCGCACCGCGCTCGATGACCATGTCCACCTCGACGCCATCCCGGTCGCGAAAGTGGAAGAAGGTCAACGGGGCTTCGTACCAGCTTCCCTGACGACGCAATTCCTGATAGACGAACGTCTCCAGCAAATGGCCGAGTGTGGTCCGGTCGGCGCGCAGCGCCTCGGCGTCCATCCCCAACAGTGCGCACGCCAATCCGGTGTCGCCGACATGCAGCTTGGGCGTTTTGACCAGTCGGCTCAGGCGATTGGAATGCCACGGCGGCAAGCGGCCGAGCAGGAAGACCCGCTCGAGCAGCGTGATGTAGTCAGTAATGGTTTGCCGCGAGAGCTGAAATGGCGCGGAGAGTTCTGCCACATTCAGCAACTGCGCCGTGTGCGCGGCGGCGACGGCCAGCAGCCGCGGCAACGCATCGAGTGAGCTGATACGCGACAGGTCGCGCACATCACGCTGCACCAGTGCGTCGAGGTAGTTCAGGTACCAGGTCGCCCGCCGCCGCGCGGTCGATCGCGCGAGTGCGGCGGGATATCCACCAGCCACAACACGGTCGATCAGACCGGCGGCGAGCCGCTGTTGCGGTGGCGCGTGGAACGCTCCCGAAAACAGTTGCTCGAGAAACCGCGGCTCCTTCCGCTCGATCTCTGCCTGGGCGAGGGGATGCAGTCGCAGGACGTCCATGCGTCCGGCCAGTGAATCCGCCAGCCGGGGCAGGAGCAGCACATTCGCCGAGCCCGTGAGGATGAAGCGGCCCGGCGTG